>Ga0169931_10007138_pt1 | contig 16665 bp, 8 predicted proteins | sample Kivu_15m_20L_FD_129675 | JGI IMG/M metagenome (GOLD analysis project Ga0169931, IMG submission 129675) | Freshwater microbial communities from Lake Kivu, Western Province, Rwanda to study Microbial Dark Matter (Phase II) - Kivu_15m_20L... | ecosystem: Environmental > Aquatic > Freshwater > Lake ...
CAAAATCAAACCCATGAACTTTTTAAAGTCTATGTTGGCCTCTATGCTTGGAACTTTCCTGGCGATAGGCCTCCTAATCCTTGCATTTGTATTACTCATTATCGTGGCGGTGGCTTCCGGCGCTGACAAGGATGAGTCTCATGTGCACGACAATTCTATTCTTCACATCGTAATCGACCAGCCCACGGTTGAACGCGCTTCCGACAATGATTTCAATTTCGACCCATTCTCTATGGAAGGTGGTACAAAAATCGGTCTCGACCAGTTCATCGCGGATTTGGAAAGAGCGAAAAACGACGAGAAAGTGAAGGGTGTTTTCCTTGAGCCGGTGAACGTGCAGGCCGCTCCCAGCACGCTCCTCGACATGCGCAGAGCCATCGAGAATTTTCGCAGCAGCGGCAAGTTTGTAGTTGCGTATGCCGAGAATTTTGGTCAGGCCGAATATTATATTGCAAGTGCGGCCGATGAGGTATACATGTATCCCGAAGGAACCTTCGATTGGCGCGGTATGAATGCCGAAATCATGTATTATAAAAAGCTTTTTGATAAGCTGGGCGTTGAGGCGCAGGTTATACGCGGACCCAACAACAAATTCAAAAGCGCTGTCGAGCCTTACATGTATGATCATATGTCGGAAGAAAATCGCGCACAGATGAAAACCTTCATCGATGACATTTGGCGTATCATGCTCGATGATATTTCTGCTTCGCGCAATGTGAGTGTTGAGCAACTTAATCTTTTTGCCGATTCACTCACCTTCGCCAGCAATGATGCCGTGCAAACCTCTGGCTTGGTTAATGGTCTGCGCTACCGCGACGAGGTGATGGCCACTCTCAAGACGAAGGTGGGCGTGGCGGCTGATGTGGATGATGACGAGATGAACATGGTGAAGTTGTCAGAATACCACAAGGGGGCTGACGACGAATCGAGTTATGGCAAGGATAAGGTTGCCGTTGTGTATGCGGTTGGAGCCATTGAGAGTGGTGAGGGTGACGACGAGACCATAGGCAGTGAGCGCATTGCAAAGGCGTTGAAGCAGGCACGTGAAGATGAGAAAGTGAAGGCTATCGTATTGCGGGTGAATTCGCCCGGAGGAAGTGCGTTGGCTTCGGATGTTATTTGGCGCGAAACCGAACTTATCAAGCAAAGCGGAAAGCCCTTCTATGTGTCCATGGGCGACTATGCTGCGTCGGGCGGATATTATATCGCCTGTAGTGCCGATAAGATTTATGCAAATGCCAATACCATTACAGGTTCAATTGGTGTTTTCGGTGTGATTCCGAACATGCAGAAGTTTTTGGATGAAAAGCTGGGCATCACGTTCGACCGCTATGAGACCAATCCCCATGCAGATTTGGTATCAGCCTTTAAACCGCTGGATGCCGCTGAAATGAAGGCCATGCAAACGATGATTGGCGAGATTTACAACGACTTTACTTCCAAGGTTGCCAAGGGCCGCAATATGACGCAGGCACAGGTCGACAGCATTGGCCAAGGTCGCGTGTGGAGTGGGGAAGACGCCAAGCAAATCGGACTGGTCGATGAAATAGGTGACCTGGATGCTTGTGTGAAAGCAGCGGCGCAGGTTGCGAATCTCACCGATTATGCAGTTCGAGAGCTTCCTGCTCTCATAGACCCGTTCGAGAAATTGATGGAACAGCTTTCCGGAGCGAAGGAAGCTTCGGTTGCGAAAGAACTTCTCGGCGAGCAATATCTCGTTTACAAGCAGCTGAAAGAAGCAGCTAGCTGGCAAGGAGTGCAGGCCCGACTACCCTTTATTTTGAGCACCGACCTTTGATTAGTGGGTACTGGGGACTGAGAGCTAGGTACTAGGTTACCCCGTCCCTCATCCCTCACCCCTCACCCCTCACCCCTTTGCACAGAAAACTCACCACCCCCGAACTCAACCGCCTCAGCGCAGAAGAGTTCCGCTCGCGCGAAAAGTTTCCGATTGTCATCGTGCTCGACAATGTGCGCAGCGGGTTGAATGTGGGCAGCATTTTCCGCAGCGCCGATGCTTTTAACGTGGAGAAGATCATCTGCTGCGGAATTACACCAACCCCTCCTAATCGGGAAGTGTTGAAGAGTGCGTTGGGTTCAACCGAGACTGTCGTGTGGGAGTATGCGCCCACTGCGTTGGAGGCCGTGCAAAAGCTCACCCATGAAGGGCTAACCTGCTATGCCATTGAGCAAACGGAGCAGAGTTTATCGCTGCACAGTTTTGCAAGAGAGGAGGACAGACGATGCGCCTTTGTTTTCGGAAACGAAGTCGATGGAGTAGGGCAGGATGTCATTGACGCCTGTACAGGAGCCATTGAAATTGAGCAACACGGCACCAAGCATTCGTTGAATGTGGCGGTGTGCGCGGGGGTGGTGATGTATGGTTTAATTTCATCAGCTCGTTTCGGGAATTGACGTTTTTAAGGTATCTTCGAATTACCTTACCTAAACTTCGCTCCTCTCCGGAGGTCCTTCCACTATGAGTTGTCTTTGTTACGTGCTAACATTACAGATTCGTTGTCGAGCGCTCCATGTGCTCCGAAACCAGATGATCTGCTTGCTGGGTATGTGTGTATTATTGTTTTGCGGATAGGAAGTAGCTTATGCCCAGCCGGGTCAGTGTTTGCTGGGCGGATGCAATGTTGGTGTGCCTTGGGGCGCGACCCAGACAACCGCAACGAGCACCTTTGTGAATTCTGTGCCGACCACTTTTGGGGGGGAATACAATACCTATAATGTAACCCTTGGACAACAGTATGAGTGGTCGCTTTGTGGCGCGGATGGCGCTGTGAATCCGACACCTGACATGGTTTTGACCCTTGCCGACAATGCAACAAATGCTATTATCTGCTTCAGTGACAACGTATGTGGTTTGCAGCCCAAGATATTGTGGACTGCCACATTTACCGGAGTTGTGCGTGTTTACCTGCATGTTGTGAATTGTTTGACCAATAGTTCTGCGCATACGGTACGCTGGAGATGTGTAAGCTGCGCTGCAACGGTTGCTCCTGTGAATGATTTGGTTTGTAATGCTACACCCATAGCTTGCGGTCAAGTATTGCAAGGCACTACAGTAAATGCTACTGCAACCGGCACAGGCGAGGGACCAACCAACAATTGTGGAGGAAATGCCACAACAGCAGGTGTTTGGTACATTGTAGCAGGCAACGGACAGCAAATCACCGCCTCTCTTTGCGCTACCGCACGGTGACGGTTAATCCCATTGTAGCCCCGCAATTCAGCCCCATCGCACCCATTTGCAGTGGTTCTTTACTCTCATTACCAACCACCTCGAATAATGGAATTAGTGGAACCTGGTCACCGGCTGTCAACAACAGCGCAACCACAACATACACGTTTACGCCTGCTCCGGGCGCCTGCGCCACAACAACGACGTTGACGGTTACCGTGAAGCCATTACCGATTGCCTTGGCCTCGGCACCTATCATTCCGCCTTGCGCCGGGGGCTCCGCGACACTGCTGGCTCAAACAGTTGCCGGAGCAACGTACAGTTGGACAGGACCTGCGGGATTCACATCAGTTGTGCAGAATCCGGTCATTAATCCGGTGAGCCTCTCGAATGAGGGCTTGTACGTTTTGACCGTAACGCTCAACGGCTGTGCACAAACGGGTAATGCCTTCTTGAATATTGATGAGCCCGTCTCCTATTTGCTGGAGTACGAAAATCCCTACTGCTCCTCGGAGGGTGTGAGCACCCCTCAAAATACATGGTCAGGTGAAGGCACCTATTCCGCTTCCCCCATCGGATTGAGTTTAGATTCTGAAACAGGTGTCGTCAATCCGTCAGCTAGCAACCCCGGCACCTACACCGTGACCTACACCCCCCTCGGTGGCGGTTTGGCGCAGCAAACAACCGTGGTGGTGCTGCCGGGGGTGGTGGTTGATGGAATTTACCATGATTGATTGCCAAATTTACCAATGTCGAATCGATAATTTAAAAGTCATCGATTGAATTTCTTTTTTGGTAGTATAAATGAGTTGTTTATATTTGAAACCATTCCTAAACAAACTTAACGCTTCGGCTATATGAACCGCTACACGCAAATTGAAGTAGGCAAATCACGTCCTTCATTTTCTATAGCCAGCCTATTTTCATTGTTCGCTTGTACTTTGATGTTTGTTTTTCCTTCTTTTTCGCAGGGCAATTTGTATGATGAACAGTCGGTGAGAGCTTTGCAGGCTCAGTTGCGAGGAAGGGGTATTCGCATTGAAGCAGGAGATAATTGCCACGCGGACGTTTTCCAGCTTTCTAAGAGAATTTTGGAAGCCGTTTCTTTGGATCAGTTGCGTCTGAATTCTACTGAGCGTATCTTAACTGTCGATAGAATTCCGGATTTACAGGTGATTTTAATGTCAAGAGATTGGATGCGAGAGTCAATGGGCGTTACGATTCAATCTGAGATATGGATGAAGGACGTACCCGCAATGCTCTCAATAGATTTCGATAATCAAATAGAATATTTACCCAACAAATTGGAAATTAGTAAGTAGTGAGGATTTCAATTCGCAAAATAGGGTTGTTTGTAACGCTGTGGCTTTTGGTCACTACTCATGATTTATATGCACAGCCAGGTCAATGTTTAGGGGGGGGCTGCAATACTGGGGTTTCCTTTGGAGCTGCTCAGTCGACATCGTCGAACACCTTTGTAAATGCTATTGCAGGCACTTGGGCAGGTGAGTATAATAGCTATAATGTGACCCTCGGTCAACAGTACGAGTGGTCTTTGTGTACTGCAGATGGCGCTACAAATCCTACTGCAGATATGACAATGACCCTTACGAATGATGCGACGAATGCCATTATATGTTTTAGTGACAATGTTTGTGGCACTCAACCTAAGATTTTATGGACATCAACTTTTACGGGAGTAGTGCGAGTATATATTCATACTCCGGCATGTGGAACAAATACAACTTCTCATACTGTAAGATGGCGTTGTGTTTCTTGCGCTGCTCCGGTAGCACCAACCAACGATTTAATTTGCAATGCCACACCTATTACCTGTGGACAAACGTTGGCTGGAACAACGGTAAATGCAACTCTATCTGGCACGGGTGAGGGACTTGCTTGCTTTGGTACGCCTACTCAACCAGCCGTTTGGTATACAGTTGCCGGTAATGGTCAAATAATGACTGCTACACTTTGTGGCACCGTCTGGGATAGCAGAATTCAAGTATTTTCCGGTGCTAATTGTAGTTCTGTAACGTGTGTTGGTGGCAATGATGATAATGGTCCGGCATGTGCCGGAACCTCGGCGTCTTACCAATGGACCTCGGTGGTTGGCGTAAATTACTATATTCTCGTAGCGGGCTTTGCATCAACCTCGGCTTTTAACCTAGCGCTCACCTGCGCAGCTCCCCCAACCCCCCCCGCCAACGACCTCATTTGCAACGCCACTCCGGTAACTTGCGGGCAATCGCTCAATGGAACAACTGTCAATGCTACTCCAAGCGGAACGGGTGAAGGGCAGGCGTGTGGTGGCTTCACCCAAAATCAACCGGGTGTTTGGTATTCTATTGTGGGAAGCGGGTCAAATATCAACGCGTCGCTTTGCGCAACGGCATGGGATAGTAGAATTCAAGTGTTCACCGGTGCGAGTTGTAATACAGTGACCTGTGTTGGTGGAAATGATAATAACGGTCCGCTCTGTGCCGGCAATGCCGCGAGCTATTCATGGCTGGCGGTTAATGGTCAAACCTATTACATTCTTGTCTCAGGGGCTACGGCCACCACCTCTGCTTTTACCCTCAGCATCGCTTGTCAAACTCCTTGCACAACCTCTTGTAACGGCGGGCCACCTCCTGCCAACGATGCCTGCGGGGGAGCTCAAAATTTGGGTGTCATACCAACTCCTCCGGCTTGCCCGAATGGCGTAGGAACGCCCGTCAACTTCAACACTACAAACGTTTGTGCAACAGCCGAACCCAATTACTCCTCCCTATTAGGCTGCACACCTGCCGGTAACCAGGCTACTCCCGCGGCCGATGTTTGGTATCGATTCACCATCGTTGCGCCTATTCTGAATATAACGATTAACGGTCTTGGAACACCTAACGTGGCTCTTTACGAAGGGACCAACTGCGCTAATCTTGTACCTCGTGCCTGTGCCATTGGTTCCGGAGGCTTCTTGAATACGCAGTTTCAAGGCTTAGCCCCGGGTACCTACTACCTGCAGGTGAGCGGTGGCGATGTGCTTGATCAATGCACGTTCACACTGACACTTCAGAACAACTATGATTGTGCGGGGTGTGTGCTGGCTGCCAGCCTCGATGCAACCCCACCACCCGTTAGCGGTCAGTATCAACCTGGAACGCTGGTTACCTTCTGCTTTACAGTAACAAGCTATCAGCAAACATCTGCGAACTGGCTACATGGAATTATTCCTACGTTTGGTCCGGGTTGGGATTTGACCACATTCAATCCACTCGCAACTACTACTACAGGAGGAGGAACCGCTTCAAGTTGCGCAACCGCAGGAACATGGTCTTATTATAGTACCAACGTTACAAGTTCTGCCACGGGTTCTGTTACAGGACCCGGATTTTATTTTGAAACTGCTGCCGGGGGGCCGGGGGTAGATACTAACCCAGGAAATAACTATGGAGACTTTAATCCTGGAAATTGCGCTTGGACCTTCTGCTGGCAAATCAGAACTAAACAGATATCTCAGTGTGTACAAGATCAAAGCTTGAACATGACGGTCAATACCACGGGCGATGGCGAATCCGGTTCTTGGACTTCTCTTGCGTGCACGCAAGATCCGTTGGTGAACTTCTTCGCCCAGTCCAACTGTTGCCCAACACCCACCATAACGGTCACTAATCCAACGTGTGCGGTTCCTACGGGGAGTGCAGTAGGCCAGGGATTGGGTACCTCGCCATGGACCTATGTATGGAAAAACGCTGCGGGTGCTACTCTTCAAACGAATGCGAACACAGCGGGTACTTCAACCATCACGGGTCTTGCACCGGGCGATTATACACTCACAGTTACGGATGCTACAGGATGCACAAGTTTTGTTGCATTTAGCATTGTTGCTCCGGCTAACAATTCAGTCACAGCCGCGTCTTCCAATCCGACCGTTTGTATCAATACGGCTATTACACCCGTTACATTTACGACCACCGGGGCCACCGGCATTGGGGCACCAACGGGCTTGCCGGCAGGGCTCTCCGCAGTTTGGCTGAACAATACCATTACGGTTTCCGGAACACCCACAGTGGCCGGTACGTTTAACTACAGTATACCTCTTACCGGCGGTTGTGGCAACGTCAATGCGACAGGGACAATTACGGTGAATCCACTTAGAACGGCAGGTCCGCCTTCTTCGAATCCGGTATTGTGTGTCAATACTGCTATTAGTCCCGTTATTACAATCGCAACTACCGGGGCTACCGGTATTGGTGCGCCTGCAGGTTTGCCTGCAGGTGTAACAGCTACCTGGGCAGCAAACACCATTACGATTAGCGGCACGCCTACAGCAGCGGGAATTTTCAACTATACAATTCCGCTTACAGGTGGGTGTGGCTCAGCAAATGCAAGCGGAACGATTACGGTTAGGCCTTTAAATACGGTGAGTGGTCCTAGTCTAACGCCTTCACTTTGCGCAAATACTGTCTTGCCGGCCGTAACCTTCACTACAACCGGCGCCACCGGTATTGGAGCTCCAACAAATTTGCCTCCCGGTGTAACAGCGTCTTGGTCGAACAACACGATTACCCTGAGCGGCACACCGACTGTGGCTGGTGTGTATGCCTATTCGATACCCCTCACCGGCGGTTGCGGAACCGTCAACGCAACAGGCACGATTACCGTGAACGCAGCACCAACGGCAACGCTTACTTCCTCCACCTCTTTGTGTCCGGGATCGGCTTCTACGATCAATTTTACGGGAACTCCTAACGCTGTTCTTTCCTGGTCGACTTCGGCCGGTGCAACCGGTACTTTTGTGTTAAATGCCTCGGGTGTTGCCAATATTGGTCCGTCCAGCATCAACGCGGGTTGGGCATCCTGGCCTGCCGGAACGGTCATTACTTTCTCTCAAGTGAGTATCAATAATTGTCCTACTCCTATCAACTTTGTGATAACAGTTACGTCGTCGCTCAATGTAACAGTCACAGCGCAGTCCCCAATTTGCGCGGGTAGCACTTCGCAACTGACGTTCACGGGAACTCCTTCCGCTACGGTAACCTACAACATCGGAGCGGGCAATCTGATAACAAATACAGGACCTACAGGATCTGTTACTGTGGCTAGCCCTGTCTTAACGGCTAATACAACGGTAACCGTCACGTTGGTCCAAATCGCAGGTGGTTGCTCACAGGTGTTGGCCAATACGGCAACCATCGTCGTTAATCCGGTAACAACTCCTCTGTTCAATCCCATAGGACCATTCTGTTACAGTGCTGCAGCACCCGCATTACCGGCTACATCAACCAACGGTGTTTCCGGAACCTGGAGCCCGGCTGCAATCAATACGAATATTGTCGGGGTTACGAACTATACGTTCACTCCGTCGGTTACATGTCCGGCTCCTCCTGTTGTGGTGCCGGTCACAGTTAATCCGCTTCCGACCGTGTATGCGCATGGCACGAACCCGACTTGTTCCACATTGTGCAATGGTAGCGCGGTAGTTGATATTACCAACGCTACTGCGCCGTATGCAATTGTTTGGAGCAATGGCGGAAATACGGCATCCATAACCAATCTGTGCGAGGGGACTTACAATGTTACAGTTACTGACGCAAACGGATGTGTATCGCAAGCGTTTACTCCGGTTAGTGGGTGTTTTCAGATACAAAGCATTTTAGTCGATGCCTGCGGTGATGGAAATTCAGAGGGATTAAATGAGATGGTGTTTTTCCAAACAGGAACGACTGCACTTAATACATCAGGGGCTTCGGTAACATGGCCATCAAATTCATTTACCAATTTTAATTGCACGAATCAAGCTTTTATCGATGCGATAAATCCGACGATTACAGCAGGTGGTATTCTCCTGCCTGTTCCGGCCACAGGCATTATTCCGCCGAATGCTAACGTTGTCATTATCACAAGCAATACGACAACCATTACCCCTAATAGTTTCGCAAGTCTATCGGATACTTTGTACGTTATGTTCCATTGTTCTTCGGTGACTGCTGGTTATTTTGGCAACTCGACGGCTACAGTCACACCGCGAACGTTGACTATTTCTTTTGGCGGAGGTTGCACGGATGCGGTAACGTATCAAAATAATTTATTGATAAATATTAATGGTACTACTGGAGGATCAGCTGCTAATCAAAATGGTTCTTATGTAAATTTCTCACAATCCGGAACAGCAAGTTATACCAATTATGGTTGTCTTGCGCCCTTCGCAGTTCAAGATAACTCAGTGGTTCTTGACGCGCCGGAGCCTGTACTGCCGACCTTTGTGCCGGTTGGGCCATACTGCAGTGGGGATGCAATTCCTGCGTTGCCAACTTCATCTACCAATGTGCCTCCCATTACCGGTACCTGGGCACCGCCTTTAAGCAACACAGCCACGACAACGTATACTTTTACACCTACAGCGGGTCTTTGCGCCACCACAGCTCCGCTAACCATTACTATCACCCCACTCACACTTCCCACCTTCAATCCAATTGCACAACTGTGCTACGGGGCGACGCCGATACCCACTTTGCCAACAACCTCATTGAACTTAATTACAGGAACATGGAGCCCTTCTATTATTTCCAATACAGCCTCGGGTAACTACATTTTTACCCCGAACCCGAACCAGTGCGCAACCACCGCAACGTTGAGTACGACGGTATCTCCTCAGGTGGTTGTGGATGGTATTTATCACAATTAGTCGTTTCTTTTTTTTTATTCGTTGATTTTCCTGCTTAAGTTTGAAATTCCTGAATTTCAAAGCATCAACTATACTCCATGCTGCACACGTTGCTCTCAAGGTCTTTGGCCCATTTTACTGGAGTTTCTAAGCTATTGCCCATGCTATACCCGAGTATGACAGTAGCTTATTTGTTGCTCACTGTTGCTGTCGCGCCCTCGAAATTGGCTGGTCAGGTTCTGGAAAAACAATCCTTGAATGTCCAATCAGCAGAGGATGGATTTGTTCACTTCGAACTAGAGTTAAATGCAGATGACAAAAGTGAGGTTCTCTATAAAGCGGTGCATGTATTTGAACGATTGGAGAATTACCGATTTGTGAATGAACGCCGAAGAATTCGCCTCAGTGATGGTCTTGGATTTGTAGTGCTCTATTCTGCCCAGGAATTGATGAATTCCAGCGGTCGAAGAATACGTCCACAGAATATTCAAGATCCGTCTCGAGCGCCTGAAGTTCAATTTGTATTTACCGATCAGGGAACGATTAAAGAGATTGTGACAACTCGATGAGGGTAGTTGTACTCATAGCAATAATACTGTTGACGTGCAATGCACACGCTCAAACCTTTAACATGGGTAATCTAGGCACGGTTACAAACGCGTGCGGAGGGATATTCTATGATAGTGGCGGTCCTTTGGGACAATACACCCAGAATGAATTCTACACTGCGACTTTTTGTGCTCCTCCCGGTCAATTTATTAGTTTCGATTTTATATCGTTTGCGACCACGAATGCGCAGGATTTTCTCGATATATATGACGGATTCGATATCAATGCCCCGCTTTTAGGTTCTTATGCCGGCGCGAATAATCCCGGATTGGTGACAAGTTCGCTGGGCGGTTGTTTGACCTTCGTTTTTTCGTCGAATGCCGCAGGCAATGCTGCCGGCTGGACAGCAAATATTACCTGTTCTACAACCCCCCCTTCAACAGGCGAGGATTGCGTGGCATCCCTTCCATTTTGTACAAGCAATGCTTATGAGTTTCCGAATAATACCAACGAGGCAAATTTGGGAGCTATCGACTGTTTGTTTTCAACACCGAACCCTGTTTGGTACTACATGCAAATACAAAATCCCGGAACGTTAAATATAAATATTGCGCAAACATCTACCGCCGGTGTGCCGATTGATGTGGATTTTGACCTTTGGGGCCCATTTACCTCAGTGCCCACGGGTTGCTCAAATATTGCAGCGGGAACCGCTCCCAGCATAGACTGCAGCTTTTCTCCGGCAGCTACAGAACAAGCGAATATTGCAAATGCTCAAACAGGTGAATATTATATTCTGCTACTCACCAACTACTCGAATCAGGAAGGTACTATTACATTCAGTTCGGCGGCCGGATCGACAGCCAGTACGAACTGTAATATTCTCTGCGGTATTACGGATGTTACCGCGAACCCTTCAGCTTGTGCACCGGCAACCAATACCTACAGTGTTTCGGGACAAATCAGCGTATTCAATCCACCTACAACAGGAAACCTTGTCATTCAAAGTAGTTGCGGAGGGAGTGTTTCAATACCTGCTCCATTTGGGAATACTATTAACTATACTCTTCAAGGACTTGTTCCTACGGGAGGTGCGTGTAACATTAACGCTTCTTTCACAGCCGACGCAACGTGTTCTTTCACTCAAACATATACTTCTCCTGCATCGTGCGCTTCGCTGGTTTTGAATTGTCCTAATTATGCATCTGTATCTACTAGCCCAACAACAGCATGTGCAGGTCAGGTATACTATGTACAAGTCGCCAACACAGCTTGTAACGGAACGATAACCATGAATGTTCAGGGCAATTATGGTTCAGCCGATGCCGCCGAAATAACCTGGCAACTTACCAGCAATTTGACAGGAGCTGTTGTTGCTTCGGGTGGCCCTGGTGTCAATGGTGGTGCCATCAATACGACCGTTGGTCCGCTGAACCCGGCAGTGGTGGGAACAATTTTTACTTTGACGCTTAATGATTCTTTTGGCGATGGTTTTAACGGAACGGGCGGGCAGATTGGTGTATACCAAAATGGTGCTGTAATTCTGGCTCCAATCTCAGGAAATTTCGGTGCGAACGGTGCAAGTATTTTCGGAGCTAATATTACAATATCACCTGCGACAATCACGATTAATACACCAACTGGACCTGTGGTTTCAACGGTTACGAATTGCAAGAATTTTAAAGTTCCAATCAGTCTGCAAAACTCGAATTTCTGCAACCCGATAAACGTGACGCTTCCCTGGTCGATTACATGTGTGTCAACGGGTGCTACAATTTCAATGGGTTCGAATACGGTTACTGTTTATCCGAGCATTCCTACTAACCCAAATGATGTTGTCGATATATCGTTTGATAGTGCGACGTGTGACTGGCTTGTGGTTCCACAAAACGATTGTGTTCAAGCAAATATTGGGTCTATATTTACGATAACTCCCGATCCGAATTCGCTTCAAGGCGGCGGCTGCTCATCGGGCGAGCAAGTGTTTGAAGTAACATATAATGGACTTGCTAACGGACCAAATTGTTGTTCCACAGGAGGACCCCTTGTTCCGGTTGTTTTAAACGCTACATACCCGCAGGGTAACTTCTCTGTAATTAGTTCACCGTTTGGGGGCGTAAACAACTCGGCCTATCTAACCATTCCTCCGAACAATATTGGCGGTGTTGCCAATTCGCTGACGTTGAATGTGAATGTTTCAAGCTTTTGTTTTAATCCTCCAGGGTTGGGGAATGCCGGCACGGGAGCGTATTGGGTTACAATCGTAATTGATGGTCAAATCGTATATGATCAAATTACTCCTGCAGTGCCGCCGGCCAATAATAATGTCGCAATCAATTTGTCAAATATTCCCAATGGCTTCACAGATGACAGTGTAATTCAGATTTATGTATACCCAAATGCTTTTGCTCAAGGTGCGACTAATACCACCTTTAATCCAAATGCTGTTTGTCCCATCCCCAACAATCAAGATGGTATTTGGAACGCACAGATAAGTGCTTCCCTAAGCGCCAACTTCAATGATTTTATTCCGACACCCGCCGTCTGTAATTTTAGTGATATTAATTTGGTGGGATGTTGTCCTCCTTCCGTTGTAGCAAACGCACAGGCAACCATATGTAGTGGTGGTTCATTGAGTGCATTAACCGCTTGGCAGAGCACGGTCACCTCTTCCAATCCTGCTTGCGTGGTTTATTCGAGTGTAACTCCCGTAGCAGGATCCGTGCTGCCTGTAAATACTGTTACGGGTTTGAACACAACCAATGGTCAGATTGTCCAGACGCTTTCAGCATATAGTTATTGCGATACAAATGATAACGGTGCTATAGACTCAGGCGATACGTATACAATCATCAGCACATTCACATTAACTATTAATCCTGCTAATACCGTTTCTCCTCCATCCGGTAATCCTACCGTTTGTTCGGGCGTTGCTGTTAACCCGCCGGTTGTATTTACAACCACAGGTGCAACAGGCATTGGTACTGTTACAGGATTGCCAAGTGGCATGTCGGCATCTTGGTCGTCCAATACGATCACTGTTTCCGGAACGCCAACTGCGCCGGGAACGTACAACTACACCATTGCGCTTGCAGGAGGATGTGGTAATGCTAGTGCAGCCGGTACAATTGTGGTTCTCGATAATTTGGATTGGACGAACTTACAATTTCCGGGAAATGGGCAGATATGTGAAACTGGATCGTTTACTATCTATGGTCAAGCTTTCAATGCCGGCGTGGGTGGCACATCCGCTGCGGGAGCTATGTTAGGGCTCGAAGCCCAGTTCGGTTATAGTACTTCGAATACGAATCCCGCTACCTGGGCAAACTGGACTAATGCCGGGTTCAATGCTCAAGTGGGAAACAATGATGAGTATTCCGGAATCTTAAGCGGTTTAGCTCCCGGGGTCTATTATTATACTTTCCGCTACCAAATCAATAATTGCGGGTGGCAATATGGCGGCTATAGTGCAACAGGTGGTGGTTCATGGGGAGGTGGGAATGTTAGCGGTGTTCTTAATGTAATTGCTGCACCAAACGCCGGTACCGATGGTACTGTATCTGCTTGCGCTTCCGGAACGCCTGTAAATCTGTTCGGAGCCCTGGGTGGTACACCTAATAACACGGGTTCTTGGTCGGGGCCATCAGGGCTCGATAACGGGTTCCAGGGAACCTATGACCCTATTCAAGATAATCCGGGGACATATACCTACACGGTAACAGATCCCAATAATGTGTGTCCACCCGACAATAGTATCGTCTCTGTTACGGAAACCTCGAGTCCACAAGCTTCCATTGCATATGCCTCTCCTGTGTGTGCTAATGTGACTGCTATACAATCACCCGTAATTAATGGCGCCCAAGGTGGGACGTTTACTGCGAGCCCGGTAGGCCTGGGATTGACTTCCACCGGGACATTTAACCCGACCACATCAGCACCGGGCACCTATACTATTACCTACAACATCGCTGCAGCTAATGGATGCTCCGCATTTCAGACACAAGCAACAGTAGTGGTTCAAGCGCCGCCACTTCCTCCTGCTCTCAGTCCGACCAATCCATGCTCCGGAACGGATTCCATTTTCACAGCAACAGGGGGTACCTGGTATGAGTTTTTGGTTAACGGGGTTTCAACCGGAGCACCATCCTCGAATAATATATTGGATACCACAGCTCTTCCTGCGGGCACCCAGGTATGTGTGCGCTCCTATCCACAGCCTCCCATCATGGACGGAAATTTAACCGATGCAGCCTGGACGCCTGTTATTACGGGTACTACGGGTGGTCCAACGAGCCAGGCACCTTTCACCATTGCCGACACGCGTTTGGATGGGTTGAAAATGTTGAACCGAAACGGATTATTATATTTCGCAGTTGCAGGTAATGAGATTGATGGAACGCTGCAGGTAGAGAACAACCGTATTTTGTTGTTCATCGATAGCAAGCCCGGCGGATTTAATTCCTTGTCGGCTTGGGTCAATCGCTCCAACGCAGGTCCTCCTGCTTTCACATTCGGAATTCGAAATTTGGATGGTGGTATACAATTCGACCCGGGGTTTGAGGCCGATTACATACTATCTATCAACCGGGCGAATCTTGTCGGTTCAACGACATTCTATGATTTGTATGATATGGTTACAAATACCAATGCTTTCCTGGGTAGCAGTCCAAGCGCTCAATTTGGTTATTTGGAGAGTTTTATAGATAATGACTTAACCCGTGGGTTTGAATTCTATATTCCGTTAGCGGCAATAGGAGCGCCGAGCTCACTTAAGGTTTTTGGGATGTTGATTAATGATCCGGGTGAATTTGCAGCAACCCTGGTCAGCAATCAGTTTTTCTCGGTGGCCGGTGGGGGAGATGGTAATTACGGAAATGGTGCTATTTTCTTCGGACAAGCAGCGCCAAATCCTGTGACCTATGTTGTATCGCAAGACTGTTATGAGCAGCGTTGTGTAACGCTAACGCAGCCGGTTGTTTCGCAGTTTACAGCGCCTGCACCGATTTGTGCAGGTGGTTCGGCCCCGGTGTTACCGACATCATCGAACAATGTTCCTCCGGTTATAGGGACATGGAGCGGACCGATAAGCAATCAAGCATCCGGAACTTATACGTTTACGCCGGCGGCGGGCCAATGTGCAACGGGCACCACCTTGCCGGTTACGGTAAATGCAGTGCCGGTGACTGTGGGCATATTTCACGACTAAGGAAAGAGGTAATATGGTTTTTTGTCTTTTGGTCGAATTATTTTTTGTTTTTGTTGAAATTTTGTTGCTATTGAGAGAACAACTTGGTTTAACATAGAAGGTTTTTTATTACTATTGTAATTAACTATACTAACCGAATGAATTCTATTTTAACGCGCACTACCGTGTTGATGTCGTTGATACTGTTCCGGGCTTTGGAAGTTTCCGGTTATTTGCGTCGTTTCCTAACACTTTTTTATCTCCGACCTGCTGTTGCATATGTGCATCACGGCTAAAGCGCTATGATATTGACCTAACCATTGATTACCACCTTAACGAATTAAACCAACCAAAAATCATGAAATCGTTTTTATTACCACTTGTGATTGGAGTTTGTATGCTGGTCGTGCCGCAATGGGCGTGGGGGCAGACAGACTCTAGTAATCCTCAGCAGATTGTTTGTGGTACACAAGCTTTGGAGTTTTATCAAGTAGATTACTTGGAGAATGGTGGAACTGGCACTACCGGTTCAACTTATGTCTGGTCAGTGAGCACGCCATTGGCAACAATCACAAACAACCTAGGTCCTTCAGGAAGTTCCAATCGCATAAGTATTGATTGGTCAGCCGTTTTAATTGGATCGTATACAGTTACTGTGGTCGAAGAGAATGGCAATGGCTGTTCAGCGGATCCAATTGTATTGAATGTCGAGATTATTCAGCCTGATCCGCCAATAGTTGAATGCTGGGAAACTGCAACGTTCAACAACACAACATGTCAGTGGGATGTAACAGGCACGCAGCCTTTGCAGCCAACCATCGAATGCTGGGAGACAGCAACGTTCAATAACACAACTTGTCAGTGGGATGTAACAGGCACACAGCCTTTGCAGCCAACCATCGAGTGCTGGGAAACTGCAACGTTCAACAACACAACATGTCAGTGGGATGTAACAGGCACACAGCCTTTGCAGCCAACCATCGAATGCTGGGAGACAGCAACGTTCAATAACACAACTTGTCAGTGGGATGTAACAGGCACGCAGCCTTTGCAGCCAACCATCGAGTGCTGGGAAACTGCAACGTTCAACAA
>Ga0169931_10007140_pt1 | contig 16662 bp, 4 predicted proteins | sample Kivu_15m_20L_FD_129675 | JGI IMG/M metagenome (GOLD analysis project Ga0169931, IMG submission 129675) | Freshwater microbial communities from Lake Kivu, Western Province, Rwanda to study Microbial Dark Matter (Phase II) - Kivu_15m_20L... | ecosystem: Environmental > Aquatic > Freshwater > Lake ...
ATCTCGCAAACAAAAAATAGAGAAGCTTCAGTTGCGTCTCTTGGTATAAAAGAAAATACATAATATCTAAATCACCTTTTTGCGTATAATTCTCGTCTAAAACGTCGCTCTTTTTCAGCATTTTCGATCCTTCCAGATCTTAACTCTTTTCTCCATGTGGCTATTCAGCTTTGCTATCTCCTTTACTCTTGCAATCTGATGCGAGCTAGCATATATATTGGTAAAGACCTGATCGGATGGTTTTAAGACAAAAATGAATTGCAGACACACGCAGGCCTCGAATATATATTTGAAAAGTAATTTTTGAATTTGAATTCTAGATAGCAATAAGTATGCCTGGAAAGCTTATAGTTGCTGGAATTTTCAGAACGGCAGCCTCATGTATATGGCAAGTATGTCTTACGATACCTATATACAATTTTAGGACAACTTAATACTTAGATATAAAAACAAAAAAAATGTGTCTAAAAAGTATTAATTAATCAAGTAAACTCTTTTTAAAAAATAATTAAAAAGTTTATCGCACCTAACCTTTAAAACATAAATAATCCCAGAATAATCATCTTAAGCTTCGAAGAAAGCTAAATGTTTCGTTAAAATTGTATTTTAGTCAAAATAGTCAACAACTCAATTTTTTCAGCCCTCAGACGCTGCAAACATCGATAGATAATCAACGATATTTTTCTTATATAAAAAGCCCTAGTCAAATAAAAAAGGCATTAAGCACAGTTTTATCGCAAATAAATTGAAAAAAATATTGAAAAAATTATGGAACTATTAGTGGCACACGGCATATTTTAAATAGCTCAAAGTATTGATGATTGTCTATGAATAACTTTACCGAATGCCAAGGATATATCAATACAAGGCAATCAATCTGAATTTAGAGGCTAATACAGGATAGGGTAAGTCGAAGGCAAATAATGTATAAACCGTACCTACACATGCAAGATTGAATTATATGAAAAAACTTATCAGGAATTCAATTCTAAGCTTTTATAGAGCATCTATTTTTAGGCAAACAACAGCTACAATTTGAGGGATGACAGATTAGATGGTAAAAAAGGGTAAAATTAAAGAAATTTTTCAAAAAGTAATTAGATCGTAATAGAATACTTGACTGATAAAAGTCTGCTAACAGTAAAGTATATAACAAAAATCGACGTGAATATTGAAAATACTGATCTAGTCATGTTTTTGTGCAATAACCTGGCATTTAATTGGTCCTACGTCAGTGTTGAACTTCATGACAAAGCCGCAGTAAAGTCCAAAAGAAGATAAAGATTTATAGCTCTAAAAACTGTCTCTCAGGTTTTTCTAAGCGAAAATCCTTTATTTAAGATGCTGACTATGATAGATTTAGTGCTGCTTTGTGGTAAGATTGTGGAACCAGAAATACGAAAAGTCTTGCTTTACAAGACATAGAGATTCATAAGATATCAATAAATTGTATAAAAACAATAACACTACCTAAGACTTTTTTTGAAAAGAGCTGAAAAATATTACGATTCAGCTATCAAGGCACTAGAAGCCCTGCATTTTCCCAAAAATCGAGAAATGTGAAAAAAATGACTAAAAACGTCATGAAAATGATGATCTATCTATACATTTTTGACATTAATTATATATTTTCTTCAGACATCTTTTAATGATTAATTTGAGAGTTTGGCTTTGATAATTTTGAGTATATATTATTTCTGCAGTTATATTCATATGGAAAACAATCAGGACGCCTACAAGTCTATGTATTTGAGCACTTTGCCGAATAAAAAGCAGAAATTTGCTAACAAAAAATCGGCGCTAGATGTTTCCGATATTCAAGGAGCACGTTCTCGTTACATCGAGCATCCTATGCCCATAAGATAAACCCCTATTGTAGCATATGACATCGATAAATCACGTCCCAAACAACTAATACCAGAATACGTTAACAAGCCCTCGTACATACTGTCAGTAGACGACATCCAGGGTAAGTTACTGATGACCCAGGAACCCGTACTAAAATCAATAAATTCACTACTACTAGAAACACAAACCCTCTTCAGCCACGATATCAGTAGCCGCAAGTTCAGTTTGTATAAGCTGAATAGCCCAAATTTATCAGAGATACTCTCTAAATAGACGTAAGATTGTATCTATTCAGGATATAGAAGGCGTGAGAACTCGCTAAACTTTTGCTAATCGAGTATAAAAATCAGGAAAAGTCATAAATATCAAGCAAGAAATAGTCGAAAACATCAAGCCGACCCCCAAAGGATTCGTTAGAAGCAACACTGAAGCTAATAGTTCGTTAAATGTCAAAGATATAAACAAAGGTGAGCCTTGGCCTACTTCAAAAAGAATCACCAATCCTCTTACGCCTGTATATGATGCTCCTGGACAGCAGGCTTATGGAATCATCGAGAAGAGTCAATCTGTAAACAAGATAGCTAAAATCTACAATAAGCCAGATTTTACATTGAAAACCGAAGATATTGATGGCGCCAAGACAAAATATAACAATTTTATAATAGAAAAAAAAGAAGATATTGCGGGCACAAAGCCTGAGAGTTTAAAACGAGGAATAAGTTCGAACAGAAGGACTAATCCATTAGCTCCAAGTTACAACTACCCTGGATGGAGTTAGATGGGCTAAAGGGTCACTTTCACTCGGCCGAAGACGGCACATCAAAGATTTGATCAGTTTATCAAATGATTTTCCTATCTATAATATAATAATCACTATAATTGATCCACTTTAATTAAATGAATATAAAAATACAGACTTATGCTATCAATCAGAGAAGTATTTTGTCAGTTTCCTACAAAAATTCCAACAATTATTTCGGATAGTATTCCCTTATAAGTCTATAACTGATGTATCTTTCTGTTTCTTTATCGTTATCGCTTACTATAACTGAAAACATATTCATATTATTGATTTTGAAACTACATATAACCTCTCTTATACTATACTTATGTCTCTAAAGCTAGTGAGCAGTAAGGATGTTGCTTATAAGACGATCCAACTCACCTCCAGATATACTTTCTTATATTTTTTATTTGTCTATTTAGAGACCTTTGATTGATATTTTCAGGTGAGTTTTGTCGTCAAATCTATGCAAAAATCGATATTTAGATCGCGGTGATCTTTTATACTTTTTGATTTTTTTAGTCTTTTACAGGGCACTATCGTAGACGAAACGAGGTTGGTGAAGTCTTGATTTATTGCTAATTTATTATTATAACTATGACTAGCTTAAAGACAATTGTTAGAGATCTTAAAGAGGTAAGATCTCAGCCTATTGCATTTAAGGTAACTAATTTCTGCTTTCTTCTTGCTGTTTTTTATCCTTTGAATTAGAAAATTAAAAAGGTATGGCTCTTGAATCATTTATTTAGTTTTAGGGAAGTTTTTTGTCAATATAAGCTTATTAATTCTGTTTTAAAGTTTTTTAGTTAATGTTCCGATGCATCTAAACTTATTTTTAAGCCACTTAAGACTCCCATGGACTAAAAAATAAGACTTTTTATTAATTTTTCATAGTTTTTGGATTATTTTACTTGTACTATGCATATGGATTTTTATTCTAATTCAATTAAACAATTTTTTTGCTAATCTAACTGGCACTATTTTATTATTTAACATTTTTTCTTTATATTTTTTTATCTTGTTATATATGATTTTCTTATAGAAGTTCCTTTTAAATTGCTAATGCCTAATTATATTATTAAAAGATTTTTTATTTACTATTATGAGATAGTTATTCAAGCTTAGGTTATTTCGAGTAAAAATGTTAGTTATGTATCTACTGAGCACGCTATGGATTTTACACAAATTTAAAATGCTAAGATTACTTTTTATTAATCGTTTTTTCTTTTTAATTTATAAGACTCTAGCTGATATTTTTAGCTTTTTCTTAAAGAATAGCAACGTCTTTAAGAGTTCCTTAGTCCACACTTTTACTTTAAATCTGTTTTTTATTTACAAAATGAATTTCCTTTTTGTCCTCTATTAGATAATAAGACTAAGAAGCACTTTATTTATTTTAAAACTATTGATTCTTACTGTTTAGACTATTTTATTAAAAGTCATCTTTGGCTTAGCTTAACTTATTTGTTAATTCATGTTTTTTATTAAGGCTTTCGCTTTGCTAGATTCTGCAAGGCTTTATATTATATGGTCTTGGATATTTTAATTAAATGTTTCGTTCAGAAAAACTTCTCTCGCTGAAATTAAGATGATTTTTTCGATCATTTTATCTTTCTAATGTTTAAGAGTAAGTTTTTCCTGTATTTTAGTGGCTGAAGAATGTATAAACATTTGTATTTTTAGTTTGATTTAAATTTTAATAAGCTTCCTCATACTATGGTATAAGAGAAAATTTAGTTTTTTTCTAATTCTTAATTTAAGATATGGCTAAAGTTTGCTTTGGAATATTCTAAATTTCCATATGCTTTGAAAAAGCATCTTCCCTCTTTTTGCAACTCTCGCTTTACGATTCTGATTAACCTGATGATTAAGAGATGGTTTCGATTGCAATATTTTTAATTTGTTTCTATTTTTTAACGTTTTTAAATTTATTTTAGTATCTTTATTTTTATTTACTTAATGCATTGTTTTGATATTGAATTTTTTGATTAAACGAAAACGCACGAGTGATTTAGTTCTTTTTTCGCCTACCTGAATCATCTTTTTTATCATAGTTTATTTTTTTTATTGGACCTTTTTTATTTTTTTTAAGCCTGCTGCTTGTCTCGATTTACTCTGCATCATAATCATCACTAACCTTTGAACATGACTTTTCTTTTTTAAAAGCATCTATAATCATTTGATTTGCTTGCTTTTTAATAGTTTTGTAACAAAATTATTCAAGAGGCTATTTAACAATTTTTTCTCTATACTTGATGTTCCATGTTCTTTCTTCCTCTTTGATGCACTGCTTATTCTCATCTTCGTAGGCGAGCAAATCAGACAAAATATACTGCAGGTTCGAGATGGGTTCCCATGTGGCATCGCTTATATCGTAGTCTTTCCATTTGATAAGATAAAAACGTTTACCCCACCAAATTTTCATATCAAGGATCTTTTCGGCTTCATAAACCTCACGACTCACTTATGGGATTTTCTTGCTTGAGCTTTTAGTTCTTTTGGGCATAAGTATATTATTCAAAGATTGGAGGGAAAATTTAAGAATATTAGATAATCTTGATCTTATTTATAAATTTAACACAATTTTAAAAAACACATTTACCACATTTACTTCAATTAAAATAAATAATCAAGTAAAATGAATTGAGTTTTGATAAATCTTAATTGAATTTAGGAATATCAAGGTGTTGCGTTTAGTTGTGATTCCTTGAATTTATTAAGTTTTTGCAGCTGTTTTTTTATTGCGTCATCGACCTTGCTTTTTCCAATACCATCCTTGACTCTTTTGTACCACAGCTAATTATCAAGGCCCTTGTCCTTCAAAATGGTTTCTTACTTCGCCTAACCCATTTTTTCTAGTTGTTCAGCTATTTTTTATTTGATTTTTTATTCATTTTCATTCAATTTTTTTTAGTACTCGACGAAAATACCTTTTGAGCCTGAATTTTAATAGTGTTTATCTTATCTTAGTAAATTGACGATGTTTTAATGAGTTCCCCATTGCTTATGTAGTAAATCATCTTTTTTATTTAAAACATGTTCCTACATGGGATCCTCAAGAGTTTTAAGGTCAAACTTAGAATATTTATGTTTTATTTCTTACAAATAGTCATCGTTGTGCTACTTTAAACCTTTGAAATATTGTTTCTGTTACAAAAATTTACGATTTTTACCTAAATTTTAATCTTCGATATCCATTACTGTTCTAACTTTTCTAAAATTTGGATAATTTTTGAGGTCATCCTCACCTAATTATCCTTTTATTAACAATTTTAGACTTTACAGATATATTTAGTATTAAATAAATTCACAATCTTAGTATTTTTTCACTGAATTTTTCATATGGTCATAAATTTAATTAAAAACTTATCGATACTAAACAGCTTCTTTTCCCCATCTTTCAAAAAATATAAGGGTAGTCGCCAGAAGCTGATACTTTGTTCCGATATAGGGCTCAACTCTATAAAGATAAAGGGTCATTAACTAGGGATTGTCTTTTATTTTTTCACTATCAGGATCAAGCATTTCAAATTTGTCTTGAAGCCGAAGCTTATTTGCATTTATTTTTTAGACAATCCTCAAGGATGCTTAAAGACCAAGCTATCCAAAACCCGGCAGTAATCTTCTATTTTAAAGCTAATAACGTTCATTTAATAATCTTGATTCAAGCATTCTTTTACAGTTGACAACAATATAACGGTTATTTTTGTACTTGATCAAGATTTCATTCAAAAATGTCTTTTATCGCTCGATACATTCAGTTTTGGTAAAAACTCCTCTATGCTGGTTATTTTTAAAAGTTAGATATCCCCATCCATCCAATTACACAGGAATTTGTTTACTAGTAGCTGTCAAAACACTCAGATCTTCTATCGTCTATAGCAGTTTTTTTGACCATAAATACAAAACTAAACTTCTTTGTTTTTTCTTCTTTTTGTCGCTATATTATTGCGACTACACATTCAAATGCTTTTTTTATTCGATATATTGATTTACGATACATGTCATGAATGGCTGTCCTCCTCCTGATTGAAGCACCAAAGTCTAAGCTCCAAAAGTTCTATACTGAAAAAGAAGGGGAATGTATGAGCTGTGAATGTTAGACATCGTAGCATAGTACCAGCTTTGATATTTTGCTAAAGATTCGTCTGTTGTATAGTAGTCCAGTTTTCCAAGAGTAGTATTAGCTTGAGCGTCCGGTTTTACACCAAAGTAAGATCCGACAAAATACTATAAAAGCTAATGCTGTTCTTGCTGAGCTATCATAGCTCCACCCTCTCCAGTGAGAAGTTGCACAGCTTCTTCGAGATTTGATAGATATTTGTTGAAAATTTTGAGAAACTATTCTTAATTGTTCCACACCGGTATCAGTATTTCTTTGAGCATTTACTCACATTCGTTAGGCTGAATTATGGTGCTTTAAGACACAAAAGAAAAATTTGATAACAAAGACAAAATTTATTTTTTAGCTGATGTCTTCGAAATACACAAGAAAATCACTTTTTATCCTGAAAACAGGTCAGATATTTAATTTATTTCTTGTCCAGAAAGTTTTATTTTTTCCAAAGATTTGATTAACTCTTTGGCAAACTGTTTCGACAGCTGTACTGATTTTTGAAAAATGATGTGATACCTAAGCGTGAGCAAGCTGTTTATGACTTCTTAGATAAGATGAACATAGTTGGGTTTAATAAGTACTACAGTTGATTAAAAAAGAGTGCATTCGGGCATAAACAGAGACACGAGTTCCTAAGTAGTTTTATCTGACTTTGAGTTAAAAAGCAGATAGTTGAATAAATCTCCACGTAGTTACCATAATATTTACTATTTTTGTTTTTGAGTGGCTTTCAGTTCGTTTTCATAAGACTCCTATCCAGGAATTTTCATAAATTATCCAGTTCTGCAATTTTCTATAAATTTAGTTTTCATCTCGAACCCAGGATTAAAAAGACACTCTTACATATTTAGCAAACTACCTGCACCTCTGAAAACATTTTTAGTTTCAACACAGCTCGAAAACTATAACTATTGCTTGTATATATCTTTTCCTCTCTGGAGTTCTATTACTGGTTTTTATTTTAAAAATTTAGGATTAATGTCAGCCAGACCAAAAGGACAACTATTAAGGAGACTATGGGCTTCGTAAAGAGCTGATCTTTTACTTACCAGTATTATCTATACTACTCCTGATGTCATAAATTCGATGTAATTTTATATGCAATCGTCTGAGATGTGCTAAAGTGTTGCCAAATAATTAGCGTGCTCAAGAGAAAGTCTGCCTTTGATTCGTTGAATCACAATAAATTTATTCAATCTTAAAAGGTTTGTGATTATTTCTTATAGCCCGCTGCCTATTAAAAAAGGTTTTAGAATAATCATTGCCCTTTGTCCGAGGCAATAATCAGGATAAAGCTGCCTCAAAACTTCATTTTGATTTTATGTTTTTGATATTTAAAGATAAGGTGGTAAAATTCCAAAGTGATTAAGCTGAGCAGGACCCGGCTTAGTTGCATATACAAAGCGAAGTTTACTAATAGTTTAGTTGACTATCTAAGTACCGAGAATATATGACTGCTAATGATAAGGAAGACAGCTGAAAACAGATTAAAAATTTATTCTTTTCATATTTTTGATGTTTTCAAAAACTACTGTGTAATCGTTGTAATCAAGAAAATCACGAAATTTGTAAAAAGGCTATTAAGAGTTACAGTTGGGAAGCAGAAACATTCTGGAAGACAGAGTGAACTCCTAGGGGAAACAGTGTTGAGCCAAAAGCACGCATTAAAGTTTAGAATTTACGATATGTAGAAATTTCAAGTTAGCACAGTATGAAGCTAAGTGTATCATTAATTTTTTGTGCTAGTCGAAATGAATTTTTGATTGACTAGTCTGAATCAAGATCACTAACACTGAATCTTATTATTTAATTTAAGAAGAAATTTTCTTTTTGATATTGTTAAAAACTTTCCGTAAAATTGTGTGTTGAGATTGAAACTATTAACCTATTTCTTAGATCTTGGACCACTTTCCTAATGACTCTATACATTAAGTTAATTTTAAAGCTGCTTATAGTACTCCTGGATCTTCTTTACTTTGCAGTAACTATGTTCGCAGCATCGCCATTTCAAAGCTCCATTTGCTCATCAATCGATGACTGTATACCTGAAATCCTGCTTTTTCTAGCAATTGTATGTAATCAAGCATAATTTAGTGCTAGTGATGCTACGCAGTGATTCTAAAGGACACCGTGAAATGCTTTGCCTGAATATCTTTGTCAGTTATTTATTTAGATTTCATAAATTTCCATACTTTTTATCTATGAATAGGAAAACCTTTGACTGGAAGATGGGCGTTCATAGGATGGCCACACTCAATGCAGCTTAAAAAAGGTATTGATTTACCAGGACGATTTTTGCATGTTGGATGATGTTTTGAAAAATTTCCTTGAAAATATGTGCATTTAGGGTCAGATATACAGATTCCGCGTTTCGTTTTGAAAATTGAAAATTGTTTTCTAGCTGTCCGTTCATCCATCTATCTATTGATTTACTTGACTTTTCTCTAAAAATCCTATATTTAAACTAAGTTACCTCTAATGTTGCTTCGGCCAACATTTAGTACTAAATTTTCTGATATTCTTCTCTTTCTGCTTCCTTAATTTAAATAAATTATTTTGACTAGATGCCTTTTAGTTAATCAGCGAACTTTTATTTGTCAAAAAGTCTGCTTGGATTGTATGAGAGTTGTGACTTGATGATTCCGATTTAGATTTTGTCAGGCTATCCTAGACGAGTAAAAGGCGAGTTACGAAACGAGCAAAGTTCGTTGCCCAAAATAGAGAAGAACTATTTACTCATTGTTTAAATTAAAATAACTAACATCCGATATACTCACTTGCATAATTATTGTTTTTATTAATCGAATAACTTTAGGAAAAAAAAATGAATAATGAAATGTAAATATATGAAGCTAACCTCGTGATTTTAAAAATAATATCAATATCAACGCAAGTCTTCAGAAATATGCTTTAAAGGCTATTCGAAGACTTTCCATAATCTTAGCTATTAATCTCCGGCTCCAGTTATCACACGGCCTCCTCCGTATTATCCAGCTAAGTAAAGCACACGCGATTTGTGGCCCATAACTGAATCGAGTCTTGTCAAATCTCCGTTCTGTCCCCACTTCCAAAGCGTCAGTTCGTTCAAGCTATACCCATGACTAGTGATAAGCTAGTCACTTACTGAAGAATAAACTAAATTGCAAATCTGTGAACCGGTGTCTACTTAATTGAGCATTTGAAGCGTATTTAGTGAGAAAACTCTTAGCTTACGATCAGCACAGCCACCACCTGAAATGATTGTAGGATCGCTTGGATTGAAACCTATGGCTTTGACGGCTGCTTTGTGCTCTTTCCATTATGCTATAGTATCCATTTTTTTCAAGGAAAAAAGATTTAGTTTATTGTCATTGCCTCCTGTAGCGATTAAGTCTGAAGCTGGACTCATTTTCATTCCACAAATTTATTGTTCATGAGCTCTGTATCTAAAAACTTCCTACTATTGCCTCTAATCCCATATTGTCACATACCCGTCTCTACCTCCTGAGCAAATCAATCCGTTTCCGCACCCTAAAGAACCGACTCGTCCTAAATGAACTCCTCTTCTTCGATCAAGTTAGCCTTTTCCCAGATCACACACAGCAACTTCGCCTCTAGTGAGACCCATGGCCACTTTGCTACTACTCGGCATGAAATTAACTGAACATATGAGCTACCCCTCTTTCTTGAATTAGTAAGCCCTGGTGACTTTGGTGGCGCACCCTGACCAAAGGTAAAGTCCACTTTGAAGTCCAACCCCTATATTGCCTGATTAAGACCAATCAAGCAAATTTAAGTAAAAATCGTCTTTTAACAGGTTAGCTGGGAGAACCTTGTAAGGTTCTGATGGTAATTTTTGTATTTTTTTCGATTAAGCATGACTTTCATGTATGCGCTTGGGCAAGTTGGGATTGAAATTTTCTTTCACATAGTCTTGTTAGTGAAAATTGAGAATTTTAGGCGTGTGATTGAGTATAAGATTATGATTGAGAAGTTCTTGATAATTGTTGATTTGATGATCCTGACATGTATTAAAAAGATTCTTAGCCACAGAATGGGGGATGAATCGATCTAACTTTTTCTTTTTCTGGGACGATTGGGATGCACTAGAAGGATGCTTTGCAAGTTTGTGACTAGAGCTCATATGATATCCTAATATTCGTAACGATAATATAAATAGTTTTAGTACTAATTATATGTCTACACAGAGTTGGGCATTATTTAGTCTTTCTTTTTATTCAATATTTTTGGATATCAAAATTAAGATTGATGAATCATGAGTCAACTAAATTAAAAAGAATCTCCTGATACTGCCTATTGCTTACGACTACTTCATAACTAATACTTTTTAAAAACCATCTTTCGAGAGCAATCACGTTCTAAATCGATCTTTAAAGCACTTTGGCATACCATTCAACGATACCTTCCAGGGTCTAGTCGTGAAAAATTTTGTAAGCCACGATAGTTGAGATAGTCAATAGCCAAGCTACATTATCACGTGTCAAAATCAAACTTGTTTTTTGAAGACATTTGAAGAACAAACATAAAGATAAGTTTATGAGAAATGGAGAAGGAGAGGCAAAAATAGTCTAAACAAGAGCTTAATCAAACGCTATCACTGGCGGATTAAGTGTTTTCAAAGATTAATTTTAGAAATCTTCTTTAGAAAGCCACTAGCTAGAATGATCCATATCTTTGATTTCAATAGACACTGATTGTTTACTTAACAAAGGAGGGTTCTAAAGTGATTTTTGACTATGTTATGATTTTAAATCAAATTTTCTGCTGATATTTTATCCGAAAATTCCATTTTATTACCAACTTATACTCTTTGTCATATTTTAATTAATTAAGTCTTTAGCGAAAGAAGTCGTTAGTGATTAGTTACCTACCTCAACTATTGAAATTTTGTTTTATTTAGCCATAGCCGAAATACTTTTGGAAAGACCAGACATCTAGCTTAAATTGGCACCTTTACTGCTTGAACTGCCGTTCGAATTTTACTTTAGAATTTCTTTTTCCCCTTCAGATTTTTAGCTGTTTGTCATTTATTGAGACGTGGTAAGTGCCACCTTAGTTAACATGTTCCTACCATCAGTTTTTGAGACCCTTAAGTTCATTTACGATTGACATTTGTCAAGAGAAGATAGAATATCTTGCAATTTCTAAGGTTTATCAATCATCTTTATAAGTAGTCTATGAGCTTTTTGAAATAGATTTGCCTTGGGTATTTAGTATAAGCTATTAGTTTTTTCAAGATTCGAGGAGTGAAGAGGATTATAAAGATCCACATCGCTCTCGAACATAAGTCCATATCTTTAGCAAAAATGATGGCTGGCACTCAAGGACTTTGTTTTTACATTTTTAGGCTAAATTTGAGGAGATTCGGCTGCGAAAGTGTCAAATAAGTTTGTTTTTTCTTAGATTTTTATGCTCATTTTATAGCTAATATAGAATAGTTTTCGATTAGACTTAAAAATGAGTATTAATTAGCAGCCTAATTAATTTTTTATGATAAATTTTTCTGTTTTTAATTATTTTCTAATTTTTTGTAATTAAAATTTCGTAAGTTCAAAATTTTTTAGTAGTTTGATGGTTAAAAATAAAATAGATAATTTTTGAAACTGTTATTTATGATTGTACAAACTTTTGATTATAACTTTCGTTTTATTAGGTTTAAGAGCTCTCTCATTGATTTATTCAATATTTTATAGGATGAGCCGGTGTGAGCACGGGTAAAAAATAACAAAATTCTGCATCACAGAGCATTGCCATCATCGCGAAGCTGGTGGCTGTGAATTCTGCATGAAAAAGTATCACTTTCACTTGACAAATACCATTTATTTGACGAAATAGGAGGTCGTCAAGTTAGCTGAGGGCTTCAGCAAAACATCCGAATCCAAATACAAAAACAAAGCGATGATCGAAGCTAGTTGCGAATACTTAAAGTAAATCAAGTACAGCCTAGTAAGATGGATTGATGCAGCCATCACCAACATTACTGAAAAACTTACAAACCCTTTGCTTAAAAAATAAGGTCATCTTCCAGTCTACGATAAAATTCGTAAACAAGACTATCGCAAAATCACGGCTAAAGAACTCAAAGCTCTCAACGACTTCGCCAAAAATGCATAATCATCGACCATCATTCGTGAATAAAAACAGCTTTATTTTCAATAAGTTTAGTGGAGTTGGGATATTATTACTGCTGCTTAGTCTATCGCTTAAGAAATCGCTACTCTTCCTTTAATCAACGAAAATGACTCAATACCTTCTTTAACTAAAAGCAAAAAAATACGAGAAATTTATTAGTAAATCATGAAAGAAAAAGAAATCGTTGGTAAACAAGTTCAGCCAGTAGCTTAATAAAGACCAGTGACAAGTACTCTACCTAAAAAATTGTAGTAGTTTGCCAAAGGATCTATGCTAATGAAAAATAGACTCAATAGAGATAATAATTTGACTGAACAATCGAAACCTGCTGAGACTGAACAAAAAAAATAAATTGAACAAAATTAATAAAAATGGCAAAAAGTAGAGATGAATTTTGAATAAAAACAGTCTTAAGAAAAATATGAGGAGTAAAAAACTAAAAGATTGAGAAGAAGGAGATCATCGATTGACGAGACTTTGGGTGATATAAAATTCGGAAACAATGAAAAACAGCGTCTAAAAGAAATATAAGACAGAAAGAAACAGCTTATATAGAGTGTCCAAGGTCCTAACAAAAACAATAAAAATGATCCAGTCCGCTAATAATAGGCTTCAAGCGAGGCAACTCGGCAAGAATCTGAGACAAACTACACTTAAATACCTATAAAATAACAAAAATAAAGAAAAAGAAGTGGAGAAAATAATTTGTTTAACGACCTAAAAAACGAGGGAATAAACCTTGGAGAACTCATCAACCATATTATTCCAGCTCCACCTGAACCTGTGGCAAAAAATACGTATGAGCCAAGCAGTATCACTAACAAAGTAGTCACCATACCTGTCATTAACAAGATAATCTAGCAAGAAATCAGCTCTCCCATTTTCAAAAACAAGAGAAAAAGACAATAACTGGAGAAAAAAAGTGGTTTCGGTATTCAACTTACTCAAGTCCAGGATGCCATAGTTGAAAAATAAGAAGAAGTTAAACCATAAATACAACCTCCAAGCATAAAAGCCTAAGCTGTACCGACTCCTTAGCCCAAGAAAGAGCCTTAATCTCAGGAAAACTAGTAAGTTATCGTCCTCTAGAGAAACTAGAAGAATTCTCTGATGCTTTTTAGTGAAGCTCTCAAATCTGATAGTCTTAGAGCCATTGATTTATTGAGAGGTGCTTTAAAGTACAGCCCCAATAATCTTTCAGCAGCAGAGTATCTTTCCTACCTTTATCTTTAAACAGGTCAAGGAAAATAGTGTCTATAAGTTTGTGAAGAAATTATTTCGATGACAGCCAATACTCCAAGCTAGTATGAGGTTTCTTTGCATATTCATAACAATAAAGCAACTGCTCTAAACATGCTCGGTAGGTATTCTGAATCTATCACTTAGCTAGAAAACTGTCTGAAGTACAGAAGAAAACACTATTTCTATAAAAATTTAGCAGACGCCTACTTTGCTTTAGGAATCAGTGAAAAGGCCATAATGAACTATGAAAAATCAATCAGAATGGATCCAGGCTATGATGAAGCTTACTATAATCTGGCAGTTACTCAGTTCATGCAAGAAGAATACACATCAGCAAAACTTAATGTTACTCAAGCCCTTAAAATCGACGCAAGCAACTAAAATTACACATAGCTATAGCAATAGATCAATAGACGACTTGAAAATATTTTAAGATGATTTATTGAGAAACATTTTAAAGCATCATACTATCATTTCTTTTTTATCGTTTTTAGAAGAGTTTAGTAATTTGAAGGATTGTTAAATTTGTCGAAAATTAAAGGTACTTCAAGCCCTTTTCCTTCTCTCGTCTACTATATGATTTTTTAATAATATTTGTTGTAGTTTTCCAAGGTTTGCATTTTGGGTACCGTGAATATTTTTTTTGAAGGAACTGGAACTACTATTTCCTGAGCTTCTACAGCCTAGACTACCATCATTTATGGAAGAATTTTCTTCTTTCTTCCTCTTTTTTTAGGTCCAGGCTGAGCTGTGGCCTAAGCTTGTTTGGCTAATTTCGCCTTTTCTTTCTTTTCTATTTATCTTTAAACTGCCTTTTCTATCTACTTTGAATCTTCATCAATTATTACTTTTCGCTTTTTAGCTCGCTCTCGTAACGCTACCGGTTACTTGTTTGAGCCGATCTATACAGAAATATATTCAGCTGCTTCAAAAGAATCTTTTTCTTATATTCTTTTTCCTGATCCTCTTGGTCTTCCTCTGCGTCTGGGTTTAGCTGCCTGATCTGGCTACTAAATTTTGATTCCTAGTGCTCTTGCTTCAGCTATTTCGGCTTATCTTTTGCGCCTTTCCATCGCTTTTAAAGTCATATGATGGATCTTTTTAGTTTTGTTTGGATCTGAGCCTGATTTTTACTATTAGCTTGGCGATTCTATGATTTCTTATTATTCTTATTATTAATTCTTTTGTATATCTGAGAACCCTCTTGTGATGCGGGCGTTGTTTCTCGAAATAAAATCTGTCATTTTAGTTTGGCGCATCTTAAAGCGATCTAATTATAAAATCATACTAAATTAATGATTGCATAAATAAATAGGCAAGTTTATCTGATTAATAAATATTCTATTATTTTTTAGTTGATATTGAAAAATATTTAGTTAAATCAGCTACATTCGCATTTTTATTTTTATCTCTTTTTTTTCGGTTTTATCGATTTTCTGATATCGAGACTATTATTTTTAATTGTCGAAGTTTTAGTATGAAAAAGTTCTTACTAAATCGTTTGAAACGCTTAATTAACTCCTTGATTAGTTTTCGCACTTGTCAAAAAATGTGTGATTCCTGAAAATTTGTTTTAGACTAATTCTTTACTTACAGATTTTTCTAAATCATTTTTGCATCCTACGACATAAAGCTTGCAGTTCGGAGCCTCTTACTTCATCTTGTTATAGTAAAAATCAAGTTCCTAAAAACTTTTTAGACTATCTACGCTGTATATAAGCATCGCTGCATCTGAGTTTTTGTAGTACATATTAAGAACAGATCGATAGATTTCCTGACCAGCTGTGTCATAATACGCATAAGAAACATTTGGCTTGTTTACAAAAGAACAATCAACCATAATAGTTTGAAGCCCTGCGTCATTATAAACCTTGTAAAGATAGCGAGTTAGCAGTTTCGTCTTGCCGGTTGATCCACTGCCCAACACGATTACTTTATAACGTGGAACTTATACCTCGTCCGAACCTATGCTTGAAGGGGGCAACATTTAATGATAGATACTATTATATTCTTTGTGCTTTATTACTATCTAGTACGATAAGCTTTAAGCTTTAGGATAATTAATATTGCTAGTGAAAATGATTGATTGACAAAGTTTAGATCATTTGAAGAGAGCGTCTCCTTTACCAGCATTCTTCTTTTTGATCTATTTGATTTCCATGAGCACGACACTCTTGGCTCTACCGACAACGATGACTCTTCTACGTTTGCAAACAGTGCACTCCAATCTGAGAGCGATCTTTTTGGTAGTTTTGGCTTTTTTCCTGAAGATAGGCTTGGTCTGTCCTCCATAGCCCGACTGTTTGCGATCGTATCTGCGTCTGCCCTGAGCAGCCTTACTCTCCTTTCCCTTTTTGTATTGGGTAACCTTGTGAATGGTGTGGAAACCGCATCTGGGGCAGTAAGTCTTTCGGGTCTTGGGAATAACCACCATAAAAAATATTTAATTTAATAAGCAAAAATTATTATTTAATCATCTTAACATATAAGTATGGGGTTGGGGTTGGGGTTGGGGTTGGGGTTGGGGTTGGGGGTGGGG
>Ga0169931_10007142_pt1 | contig 16656 bp, 17 predicted proteins | sample Kivu_15m_20L_FD_129675 | JGI IMG/M metagenome (GOLD analysis project Ga0169931, IMG submission 129675) | Freshwater microbial communities from Lake Kivu, Western Province, Rwanda to study Microbial Dark Matter (Phase II) - Kivu_15m_20L... | ecosystem: Environmental > Aquatic > Freshwater > Lake...
ATCAGATCATCCGAGATGCCGTGTGCGATGCGCGCGAGTCCACCGCCAGAGCAGGGCAGCACGACCATCGCATGCCAACCGGCAGAGCCAGACGCGAACGGCGCCGTAAAATCATCAAGCGCGTATCGACGAAAGGGGATGTCCGGCGGTCCTCCGAGCTCGTGTCGCCAGACCTGCTCGCCCGCGCGCGACATGCATACGCCAACCTCAAGCGGCGCCCCATCAAGCTGCATGCGGTGCAACGTATCGAGCAGTCGCTTGGCGTAGATCGCACCGGTGGCGCCGCCGACGGCCACCACGATCTTTTTCCGGGACGCGGTCACGGGGTGTTCCCTCTGGTCGCCGTGATGAGCGAGGCGATGGCCCCCGGGAAAAGATTCTTCGTCGATACGTCGGTAAAACCAACGTTGCGCAGCCGTGCCTCGAATGTGGCCGTGGAGTCGAAGCGGCCAATGGACTCAGGCAGATACTTGTATGCCGCGCGATCGCCCGTGATCGCCCATCCGATGATCGGCAACACATGCTGGTTGTAAATGCCGTCGAAGAACCAGCGGGGCTTCTCGGGACGGAAGAACTCAAGCACCGCGATCTTGGCGCCGGGTCGTGTGACACGTGCAAGCTCGGCCAGCGCGACGTCAATGCGCACCAGGTTTCGCACGCAGAACGCGGTGAATACACCGTCGAAGACGCCGTCTCGATAAGGCAACACGTGCCCGTCGGCCTGATGCAGTGCCACTCGGTTTTGCGTGTCGTTGATCTTCGCTGCGCCGGCTCGCAACATCTCACCGGCGAAGTCCGCCGCAAACACCCGCGCCTTCGGCCGGCCCGCAGCGATGGCGGTGGTGCCATCAAGTGTACCCGCTCCCAGATCCAGAAACGTTGCGTCCTCGGGCAGTCCGGCGAAGGTCTTGAGTGCCTGTTTTCGCCAGAGCACGTCGATGCCCATCGACATCACACGGTTGGCAGCATCGTATCGTTCGGCGATCCGATCGAACATGCCCTTCACGTCCACCGACGCCGCAAGCGGCTCGGTCTCGGCACCAGGAAGCTTGCTTGCGGCATTGTCCATGGTGAAGCTCAACGGACGCGGTCAACCGCGAGGTGCGCGATGCTGACCAGCGCATCTCGGTAGGGCGTCTTCGGCAGTATCTGCAGATCCGCGATCGCCGTTTCGACGAGCGCGTGTGCCTGCTTTCGTGCGGCCTGAACGCCGCCCGCAGCATTGACCGCAGCAACCAGCTCGCGGGCATTTTCCGCGCTGACGCCGCCTTCTCCCATTGCGGCCTGAATCCGTGCGCGCAGGCCAGCATCCGTGTCACAGGCGAGCAGGGCAGGCAAGGTGAGCTTGCCTTCCATCAAGTCGTGGCCCACGGATTTTCCAGCGGTGGTTTCGTCGATGGCGTAGTCGAGAATATCGTCGGCGATCTGAAAGGCACGTCCCATGGCGCGGCCGTAGCGATCCAGCACGGCGTTGTGCTCCGGTGAAATTGCGCCACCGACCCGCGTACACCAGGCGATGAGAGACGCCGTCTTGCGATCGATGACCGAGAAGTAGTCCGCGACCGTGGAATCTGGATTGCCCGCGCCCTCGAGCTGCGCGACCTCGCCTTCGGCCATTTCGCGAACGGTTGCAGCGAGGCTCTGCACCAGCGCCAGCACGCCGGACTCCGCGACGGTTTCAAGCGCGCGTGCGAGACAGAAGTCACCGACCAACACGACGATGCCGTTGCCGTACACCATGCGAGCTGCAGGCCTACCGCGCCTCACCCTTCCATCGTCCACCACGTCGTCGTGAAAAAGTGTGGCGGTGTGAATCAACTCGGCAGCGACGCCAACCGCAGTGGCGTGAGCAATCGAGGCATCGGTTGCCCGGGCCGCGAGCACGGCGAGCAGTGGGCGCAGGCGTTTTCCTCCGGCGCCCAGCAGATGCGTTCCCACCTTCGGAATCGGTCCGACTGGGCTGCGCATCTTCTCGTTCAGCATCGCGTCAATCGCGGCCATCTCCTGCTGCACAATGGAAGAGGGGTCCAAAACCTCTGGATGGTCATCAGAAGTGGCTTTTTTCTGTTGTGAAATCAAAGGGTTGTGTCCACTTCTGCTGACCGGGTTCAGGTGTCGTTGTCCACCCGGGGTTTAGCGCACGCCCGGGCCCCTGGGGCTTCCAGGCGACTTTCCGCACGGAAATATTCAAAACAATTTGAAACTTCGCAACCGCTATCGTAATGCAGACCGCTGGTTTTCCTTGACTCGTAAACACAAACACTTACTTTTCTGTCCACTTTCCTTTTCCCCCGTCTTTCATTATTAGAGGGACCGCGATGGCAACTTACATCACATCTGAATGCATCAACTGCGGTGCTTGCGAGCCCGAATGCCCGAACGAGGCAATCAGCGAGGGCGAGGATATCTACGTCATAGATCCCAATCTCTGCACCGAGTGTGTTGGGTTTCACGATCATGAAGCGTGTCAGGCCGTCTGCCCGGTTGAGTGCTGTCTACCCGACCCGAAGCACGAAGAATCGGAAGCCCTTCTCCTGGAGCGCGCACAGAAGCTGCACCCGGGACAGAAGTTCCCATCCATTGATGTCCTCCCTGCCAACCTGTCTCGATTCCGAAAGACTGCCTGATCGAAACAAGCCATGAAACTCACGGCCCAGGAAGAATACGGACTGCGCTGCCTGTTGCAGATCGCATCTGAACCGAACCGCTTTCTCACCATCCCCGAGATCGCGCGCCGGGAAGCCTTGTCCACGGCTTACGTGGCCAAGCTGCTTCGTGTTCTTCGCAGGGCCGGGTTTCTGCGCAGCGTTCGTGGTCAGAACGGTGGCTTCGAACTCAATCTCGAGCCCGCACAAATCAACGTGGGTCGCGTCCTTGACGCGCTCGGCGGTCGATTGTTTTCGGACGCGTTTTGCAACTCGCATGCGGGCGAAAACTGCGTGTGCGTTCATTCGGTCGACTGTTCGCTCCGCACGTTGTGGGGGGCCATCGACAACGCGGTTCAGTCCGTGGTGCAACGGACCCAGCTCAGTCATCTCATGGGAGGTGAGATCCGCATGATCTCCCGACTCGTGACGCACAGTGATGCGTCCGCCCAGGTGGCCAAAAGTTCCTGAATAGAAATCCAACTCGAAAAGAAAAATAGAAATGAGACTGATCAGAGCGAAGAAGAAAGTGGCGACCACCAACGTGAAGACGCCTCCCCGTCCGCCATCGGAGGATTTCGATCCGGCCGAGGTCGATGAAGCGATCGTTGCAAAGCCGATCAAGGTGGTACGCAAGGACGTTGGTCACGGTGATGAGAGCCTGTTCCGCCGATACCTGCGTGACGTGAGCGAGATCGACGTGATGGCTCCCGAGCAGGAGTTCGCCCTGGCCCGTCGCATTGAAGGTCTCAAGGTTGATCTCTGGTCCGCGATCCTTTGCTTCCAGCCTGGCGCTGGGGTTGTGATCGAGGGAATCGAGCTGCACATGCCCGAGCGCTTCAAGCTCTTCGACACGTACAAGCGTTCGATGCTGCGCGCGACGACGGGTGCCGCCAAGGAAGAGAAGCCGGTCAAGGCCGAGAAGGCCGAGAAGGGCGAGAAGGCCGCCAAGGCCCCGAGCGCCTTCGACAAGAAGGTTCTGACCTGGGCTGAATCGGCAGGCGAGAGCGATCCTGAAGGCATCTTCCTCGAGCTCGTGGCCGAGCACTTGCTCGATCGTCCCGAGCCCGTGACCAAGCGCGTGAAGAACTGGTCGCGTTTCGCGGACTCTGTTCGAACCGCTCGCCGTCGTCTGCGCGACGCGAAGAACTACTTCGTGAAGGCGAACCTGCGCCTCGTTCTGGCTGTGGCTGCGCGCTACAGCCGCGAGCTCTTGTCGTTCGAGGATCTCGTGCAAGAGGGCAACATCGGTCTCATGAAGGCAGTCGATCGCTACGACTACCGACGTGGTTTCCGTTTCTCGACCTACGCATCGTGGTGGATTCGCCATGCGATTGGTCGCGCCCTCGCGGACAAGGCACGCCTCGTGCGCTTGCCGGTGCACGTGCTCGACTCGCAACAGAAAATCGAGAAGACCCGTCGCAAGCTGCTTGCTCAGCTCGGCCGCAAGCCCACCTCGGAGGAGATCTCTGCAGAGGCGGGGTTGCCGCTCGAAGAGGTGCAGCGCATCGTCAGCCTGCCGCCCTCCAATCCCGTTTCGCTCGATGAGCCTTACGCGGACGACGATGACGGCCGCTCACGCCTCGAGTCTCTCGCGGATCCGGATCCCGATCCAGAACCCGTGGACAAGATGGAGGCTGTTGAAAAAGAGTCCGCCATGTTGCGCTTGCTTGGCACCTTGAAGCCGGTCGAGGTCGACATCCTGCGCAAGCGCTTCGGCTTGCACGACGGCCGGGAGCGTACCCTTCAGGAGATCGGCGACGAACACTCGCTGTCTCGTGAGCGCATCCGCCAGGTGCAAGACCGCGCTCTTTCCAAGCTGCGCCTTGCGCTGACCCGCGACTTCTCGGGCGAAAACTCACAGCTGTTCGGTTAACACCGCAACGGCGCGGCGCGGGTCGCTATCTGCCACGGAAGACGTGGCGGAAGCGGCCCACGTCCAGCGACAGCTCGCCGAGCAACATCTCGAGCATCTTCTCACCCATCTCGGACAGCTCGCGCAGGTGTTCGAGCCGCTCAAGTACGAATTGCGCCTCTCGCTTCTCCTGAGGCCCCGTGCGACGCATCGCTAGCCGCGCATGGGCGCCGGCCCGTCGTACGTTTGATACCGCCGCCACAATCTCGGCCCGTTCGCGTCGGTGGAGCACCTCGGAGATCATCTTCCAGAAGTCCGTCTCGGCCGCATAGCGAATCCCGCGCTTGCCCGTCTGCTTCACCTCCTGAATGACCCCCCAGCGTTGCAGCGCCGAGAGTGTCATCGAGGTGTTGCCGACCGATATCCCCATGGCCCGCTTGATCTCGGCAGCCGTCATCGGATCGGGGCTGAGGTAGAGCAGTCCAAAGACCCTGCCCATGGTGCGCGTGAAGCCCCAGAACGAGGCGATGCGCCCGCAAGTTTCGATCCCGAGGCTCCTTGCCTCGGCGAGATCGGATTCTGAGGGGACTGCACCAACCATCAGCTTGCGGACTCGCCTCTGCGACCGGTCAGGGGGATCGGGGCCTGCTCGCGTGCGGCGAGCTGTCCGCAGGCGGCATCAATGTCATCGCCACGGGGCGTGCGGATGTAACACGGCAAGCCAGAGGCCCGCACGAGCTCCTGAAAGGAACGGATGCGCGCATCGCTTGGCCGGCGAAACTGTGGGCCGGCGAAGGGATTCCAGGGGATCACGTTGACCATGGCGGGCAGATCGCCGAGCAGCTCACCCAGCCTCCGCGCGTCGGCATCGCTGTCGTTCACGTCGGCGAGCAACACGTACTCGAAGGTGAGCTTGCGTCCGTGTGCCAGCGGAAAGCGTCGTGTCGCATCGAGCAGCGTCTCGATGTTCCACTTCTTGTTGATGGGCATCACGAAGTTGCGGACCTCGTCGGTCGTCGCGTTGAGCGAGATGGCGAGGTTGGGTCGTGGATCGAGCGCCGCGAGTTTGTCGATTCCGGTGACAACGCCGGCGGTCGATACCGTGATCCGACGCGGAGAGAAGTTCGCGCCCCAGGGATGCAAGAGGTTGGTGAACGCGCGTGTCACGTTATCCAGGTTGTGCATCGGTTCGCCCATGCCCATGAACACCAGGTTGGTGGGGCGGCGTCCGGCGATCTCGATCGCCCAGTAGATCTGCTGCACGATCTCACCTGCGGTGAGGTGGCGTCCAAAGCCCAGCGTTGCGGTCGCGCAGAACGCGCAGTCGAGCGCACACCCGACCTGTGACGACACACAAAGGGTCAGTCGATCGCGCTCCTCGTCGTCATCGGGGATGAGGACGGCCTCGATGGTGCGGCCGTCGTGGGTGTGAAAGCCCATCTTCTGCGTGCCATCTGCGGACTTCTGGACGGGGCCCAGCTTGAGCGCCGTGGTGGGGTTCTCGGCGAGCAGGGCAGCGCGCAGCTCGGCGGGGATGTTCGCGGGTGCCTCGGGATCCTTCACGGCACCCATGCCGCCATTGCCGGGACCATGCAGCCAGCGAAAGACCTGCTCCGCGCGATAGGCGGGCAAGCCGAGCGTGCGCATCCGGGTCTGCAGCTCGGCGGGCGTCATTGCACGAAGGTCCATGGGATCCGGGGAAGGTAGGCGATAAATGGCCCGCTGGCCAGCCGTTGGGCGAAGGTCTCTCGGGCAGGGAGGGCTGTTTCAGCGCGAATTTCAGCACCCGGTCGAACCGCCCGAAGGCTATGGAACCACGGCTATCCGTCGTGACGCGTCCGTACTTTCGTTAACCCTCGCCCTGGCCATCAGCGCCTGTGCCGCCGAAGACACCCAAGCAGGCGTCCTCCCCCGAGGTCGAGAAGGCCGTCGAGGCATCGCCCGAGACGGTCTGTGCTTCGGAGAGGCCAATTCGCCCGAGAAGCGTTAATGCTGCGCTTACTGCAATTGCGTGGGGATGAGGTTCGCCCCCATCTCGCCGGCGGCATCGCCGATCGCCTGGGTCGTGCCTGACGGTGGAAGACCCTGGCCGAGCATCCCGTTGGGGTTTTGGCCCCAGCAATTGAGTGTCGAGCCCGTCGCCGATGGTCGTCATATTGCCGCGTCCGGTTGCACCGTAAGCGCCGCCACCCCAGCTGCCCCAGCACTTCACCGAACCGTCGTCGAGGATCGCGCGACTGAAACCAGATCCGATGGACACGTCGATCGCGGTTCGTCCGGGTCCGAGGTCGATGTCCGTCTTGATAACCGGGACAGCCGTATCCGGGAGCGGCTCGGTTTGCTCTTCATCCGAACACGCTGCTACGAGGATCGCGGAGAGCAGAAGGGTCGCAACCGAGGCACGGGTGGTATGACGCATGTGCAACGGTATATGCCTTCTTCGTAAGATAGGAAATCCGGCGGGTCCGAGGGCCCGCGGGAGATCGTCCCACGCCGCTACAGGCAGCCGATGCGCTTGACGTCCATCGCGAAGTCGTCGATCCAAACCTTGGCGTCGGCCTCGGGGGCGTGGCCGGTATGCAGTCCGAGGGTGATGTTGTTGAAGCCAGCCGCTGTGTTGCCGGTTCGGTTGTAGGCAGCAACCCCGTCCACGTAGAGGGACACCCGGAAGGGACCGGTCTCCCATTCGGCTTCAAGGCAAATCCATTTGTCGGCGGGAATGAGGTTGCCGCCGGTATCGGTGGAGTCGCCGATCTGTGCCATCCAGCGGGCACCGTTGTTCGAGAAGGTTCCAAAGTTGGTGTAGGCGCCTTCCGACGCATACATGATGTTTTTGTAGTTCGGGCTCGGCGAAAAGCGAACATACATACGGGCATAGACGTGGCCCTTCAGCGCGGATGGGGTCTGCTTGATTCGTATCGTCGCCGAGCGATTGCCGCCACCTGTCCCCTTGGTGCCGGGTATGTCGATGCGCAGCGAATAACGTCCATGCGCAGCCTGATCGCTTTGCACGGAGATCTTGGCGCCGTCTGTTTCCTCAAGTGGCAACCATTTGGCCGGGTCAATAAGGCCACTCTCGAAGCCTTCTGAGATGAGCCAGCTCTTCGTGTCGCCGGCGCCACTCGTACCACCGGCGCCGCCGGTCGCGACAGTTCCACCACTGCCGCCGGTGGTTTTCATGTCGCCTGTGCCCGTTGTGCCGCCGGTACCGCCGGTCGCCTTTGTGCCACCCGTGGTCGTTGTACCACCGCTGGCGTTTCCGCCGCTGCCACCGCCACCGCCACCGCCGCCGCCACCGCTTCCTCCTGTGGCCGGGGTTGTGTCACGGTTTCCGCCGCTGTTGTCTCCACCGGCCGCCTCCATCGCCGTGGACTCCGACGCACCTCCGTTCCCTTGCTGTCCCGCCATCGCCGTTGGGGTTTCTCTTGTTCCCCCCGAGCTGCAAGCAGCTCCGAGCTGTGCGGAGAACAGGACGCCCAGGAACAACAAGGCACGGCTGCGTATCATTGCCTCAGAGTCTGCCGCGCCATGCGCATCGCCAGACCCGCGCTATTGCCGCCGATCCGATGCGTATAAATACATGGCGCACCGATCAAGCGGGCTAGGGTAGCGGCTTGTAAAACTGCCCCAGCGTCTCGGCGACCTTGCGCGCCGCCTCGGGCGATAGATCATCGGACCAGTTCGAAAGTTGCGAGCACGAGTCCACCTTGATCTCGGCACCTGGGAGAACGCCGTTGCCCTCGATCATCTTTGCGGCGGCCAAGATCGGAAGCAAGTCGCCACTGGCGTAGCCGGATTTGCACCCGGGACCCCCGGCCGCAGGTTGAATGACGATCAGCCGCGCAGAGGGACGCTTCAACCGGATCGTGGCGATCGCCTTTTTCAGCTCGCCGGCCCACTCCTGAGCCGAGTCGAAGCCGCTGTGTCCCCAAACACCAAGCACCACGCGATCGGGCTTGTCCGCATTTTCCTTGCATGGAAATCGTAACGGTGCGGTCCACGCCGCGTCGCCAGCCCCTTGCCAGTGTTTGATCCCGGTGCCGCCGCGCAATTGCCAGGTTCCGGTGCCGACGTGTCCCATCAAGATGTCGTCGATAAACCTGCGGTTCCGTTCCCGCCGCCTTCTCCGCCCACGCCATCCACGCCGCTCGTGGGCGCAGCGCCACAGGCAAAGAGGAGCGAGGACATTCCAACGATCGTTGCCGCAAATAACTTCATGCGAAACACTCCTTGATTCACGTTACGGAGCCCGGGTTTGGGTGGCAATCGCCGTGAAGTACCGCGTCGCTTAATTTCGGACTTTCGTCAGGGGCGCTGTGTTCTGGCGGTACAGGTGGCGGTTCGTTGAAGCGGCGCACAATCGCCAGCGATCTTGTATATTTGCGACCCGGTCCCGGAGGTCCTGTATGCAATCACGAATCGTACGGCGAGTGGGTTTGGTGTCGCTGCTGCTGTCATTGGCAGCTGGTTTGGTGTCTTTGTCGGTGGACGCGAAGGAAAAATCGGTCCGTCCTGCCGCCTCGAAAGCAGCCGCGCTTGCGGAGATCCGCCTCATCGTCGTCGGCGACGACACCGGAGCCATGCAGGGCATCAACGAAGGGACCGTGGCTGCGCACCGTTACGGCATCTTGACCGACACCAACGTCATTGTGCCCGGGCCGTGGTTTCCGCACATCGTGCGACTGTCGCAAGAGTACCCAAACCTGGGCTTTGGTGTTCATCTCGCGCTCACGAGTGAATGGGAAACGATCAAGTGGCGGCCGCTCACGTACGCGAAGACCCTGGTCACTGCCGGCGGCTATTTCCCGCCCATGGTGTGGCCGAACCCAGGCTATCCGCCGGGCAACAGCCTGAAGGAGATGCAGCCCAATCTTGCCGAGGTCGAGCGCGAGTTGCGCGCACAGATCACTCTCGCACGTCGTCACATTCCGCGTGTGTCGTACGTTTGGCAGCATATGGGACTATCGTCGTACTCGAAGGATGTGCAGGCCATCGTGCGCAAGCTGTCTGAAGAGACGGGTCTGCCCGACCTGGCCGACATCTTGAAAGCACTCGACGTGAAGGGCGTGGGCAGTGTCGAGTTGCCGGCGCCTCTCAAGGACTCCCTGAAAGATGCGACGCCGGTCGAGCGCCTCGTCGCGCGGCTTGAACACCTGGGCCCCGGAACCTGGATGGCGGGCGGGCATCTTGCGATCGACAGTCCGGAAATGCGCGCCATCGGGCACGCGGGCAGCGATGGCGTGGCGGCGGAACGTTCTCGAGAGGCCGCAGAGTACAGCGACCCGCGCGTCAAGGCGGTCGTGGCCCGAAGGGGCATCAAGTTGATTCCGGTGTCGGTGCTGGCGGCGGAGTATCTGGCACGCAAGCGTTGAGGAATGCCGCGAGTGACCGCCAGTTTCAGTCCAGCCTGTTGGGCGGACCCAGCTGATTGTTCGGATTGGGGGCCCGTCGTTGTGGATCGGCCTGTTGTTTCTCGCGCTCGTCGAGGAAGGCCTTCTCACAAAGGTCCACCCGTCGTTGATAGCCTGCGGGATCGATGAACGCGTTCTCGTCCGGATGGGCGAGGTTGTGTTTGTACTTCTTGACCATGTCGAACCAGGAACCATGGGCTCCGAGGAAAACGTCGCACGGAAGCGACTTCGAGACGGCGAACGACCTCGCGTAGTCGGCGTCTCGGCCCGGATACTCGGTGCTGTCGACGAGGCGCATGCCCTCGTTGACGAACAGGCTTCCGATGATGACGACGTCGTAGGATTTTTCGCCTTCGCGAATCTTCATCGTCCAGGTTGTATTGCCCCTGGTGTGACCCGGGGTGAGGTGCGCGACCAGCGTGTTGCCACCGAACTCGACGGTGTCTTGGTCTTGCAAGACTCGGTCGATCTTCGCCGGTCGCCAGGGTTTCCTCTTCTTCTGGGGATCACCAGGCAATCCGTTCCGGATCACGTCATCGTCACCCGTCATCACAAAGACCTTGGCGCCGGTCGCCTCGATCGCCGCCGCTGTGCCTTCCATGTGATCGCTGTGGGCGTGACGGCCAAGGAGGATCTTGATGTCCGAAAAGCGAAAACCGAGCGACTCGACGTTCTTCCGGATACCCGGCACGGAGTCCTCGAAGTTGGGGTTGATGAGGATATGCCCTTCCGGCGAGGTGAGGAGGTAGCTGGCGAAGTCGGTCTGCCCAACGTGATACAGATTCCCTACGACGCGAAAGGGCGGAAAAAAAGCGTGATGATCGGTTTGCGAGGGGATTTCTGTGTCACGGGTCTGCGGTGTTGACGGAACTGGCGCGTGTGTGCACCCCACCACGATCGGGATGAGGAAAGAGAGGAGGCAGGGCAACGACTTCATCCCGGGAATTGTCCCGGAAAACGGGGCAATGCGAAAGACCCAAGCCTGCTGTGGCGAATTTACCGGCGTGTCGGTCGTGATCGAAGCAACAACCGCATCGCGACAAAGTCGTGGTCCGGCGCGGGCAACCTGGGCATCACGGGGGCCAAGCTCATCGCACCTGCCGATGTGAGCCGCTCGATCGTGCATCAACGCATGGGACGACGGGGCGCATACCAGATGCCGCCGCTCGCAACCGAGGTCGTGGATCAATCGGCGATGTCGATCATCCGCAGCTGGATCGAAACCAACGCTTGCCCGTAGCGACTGCCGGGTCACTGGCGGGGTTGTATGATAGAAACCGGAAGGTTCGTCATGCAATTGCTCTTGTTATCCAGCTCCCGTGAGGGAGATACAGGCTATCTCGAACATGCGCGCGCATGGATCGCCGACCACATCGGTCAACGTGAACTGTTGTTCGTGCCGTTCGCCGGCGTTGCAATCGACTGGGACGACTACACCCAGCGGGTGCAAGCTGCACTGAGTCCGATTGGCATCCGCGTTGACGGCATTCACCGCGCGCAGGATGCGCGGGCCGCTATTGATGGCGCACAGGCCATTGCGATAGGGGGCGGCAATACTTTTCATTTGCTGAAGGCGCTATACGACCGGCAGCTCGTCGAGGTGATCCGTCATCGCGTGCAGGGCGGGATGCCATATCTTGGCTGGAGCGCAGGCTCGAACGTCGCCGCGCCCACCATTTGCACGACCAACGATATGCCGATTGTGCAGCCTGCTTCATTCGATGCGCTGAACCTGGTGCCGTTTCAGATCAATCCGCATTACAACGATTGGACCCCGCCCAATTTTCACGGCGAAACCAGGGCAGAACGGTTGACGGAGTTCCTGGCGGCGAATCCGGACAGGCGCGTTGTTGCATTGCGCGAGGGTAGTGCACTTCGCCGGACGGGTACCGCACTCAAACTGCTCGGCCAGCACCCCGCGTTGCTGTTTGAACACGGCAGAGAAATGCAGACGTTGACCGGGCCAGAGCTGGGTTCGCGACTTTTCCTTTGACGAACAGACCTTTTTCCCGCACATTGCGGAACCCGTCCGCGTTTTGCGGGCGGTTCATCACAATGCGTTCTTTCGTACGTCCACTCTGGTTCCAACACCTTCTCGCCAAGCGCGAGACGGCAGGGTCCACGTGTGGCCGATGCGATTGACGTATCGTTCAACTGGCCCTCCCGCAAAGCGGTACGAGGGCCACAGCGCAAAGTTGGACTCCCGTATCGCAGACGTGATGGGGCCGAGGAAGGGATTTTCCCGTGTTCCGGTCTTTGTCTCGCAATGCTGATTCACCCGTGGCGCCGCCAGATGTGGCGCGGTCCAACCTGTCTGCCGAATCCACGGCCGAGAAGGCCACGACTTCGTTCGCACTCGCCAGTGCGACGCCTCACCCGTTGTTGGTACCCGCTTTTCAGCGTCTGCTCGTCATGCAGTTCTTCTTCGGGATCGCCTATTCCAGCTTCTTGATCCTGCCCAAATTCTTGTCCAGCCACCTTGGCGCGTCGGACGGACGCATCGGTCTCATCTCTGCGATGTTCGGGCTCGCCAACGTGAGCATCGCGTGGTTCGTTCCGCGCGCTCTGCGTAGACTGGATGTGGGCGGAACCGCGCGAATCGCGTGTTTGATCATGGGCGTGGCTTCAGCGGGATTTGCGCTGGTGCAGGACACCGGTGTATTCGCTGCAACGTTTCGCGCCATGCAGGGTGTGTCGTGGGCATTGATGTTCTCGGCGACGTCTTTCGCTGTGACACAATTTTTGCCTGCTTCGCGCATGGCACGCGGCATCGCGATTTCTTCAGGCACCACCCTTCTGACCAACGCAATCGCCCCGTCCCTGGCAGAGCCGATGCTGTCGTCGTTCGGTCCACGTGTGACCTTCATCGCGGCAGCTGCCTCGGCGTTCGTCGCGGTGTTATTCGCACTTCGCATTCCAAAGACGTCGGAGCCCCATGCAAAGACGAACGAAACCCGTTCGTCCGCGCCATTGCCAGTGAAATTGCTTGTCAGCGCGTCAGTGCTCGGCGTCGCTTGCGGCGTGGTGTTCACGTTCTATCAGCCGCTTGCGCTGTCGCGGGGGATCACGCGCGTCGCCGATTTCTTGATCGGCCACACCATCGCGGCGGTGGCGTTGCGCCTCCTCGTCGGTTCGCTGCTTGAAAAACTTGGCGCGCGGCGCATGGCAGGCTACAGCCTCTGCGCCTATGGGATCGTTGTTGCCGTTCTCGCGACGCTCAGTCCTGGCCTGCTGTTCCCCATGGGCCTGGCTTTCGGTTGCGTCCACGGCGCATTCTTTCCTGCGTTGATGACCCTTGGTCTTGAATCCGCAACCGCAGCTGAACGTCCGCGCGTGATGACCTGGATCAACGCCACCTTCAATGTGGGCTTACTGGTGGTTGCGTTTCTGGGACCGGTGGCGAACGAATATGGCTACGCTGCCTTGTTCGTGCCCGTCGGCCTGGCAACGACCCTCACCGCGCTCGCGGTGTTTCGTGAGCCAGCGCGAATTCGCACATAGAACGCAAGGACAACAAGAACCAACCAAAAAGCAGGACGGGACGTGGGATGCATGTTGCAACTGCATCCGGCGTTGTTGCCGGCATCGCCGCCGCCGATGGGGGGCGCTGATTAGTTGGTTTCTTTACCCAGTGCGATCGCAGCGCCAAGCGCGCGCAGCAAGTCGTCGGGCGTCCACGGCTTCGGCAGAAATCCCGCAAGGCCCTTGCCGACAAAGTGACCCGTGGCGTCCTGTTCGTTGTAACCGGAGGACAACAACACCTTCACGTCCGGTTTGATGCGCCTCATTTCGCGAAACACTTCTTCGCCTGACAGACCCGGCATCGTCATGTCGAGCAGAACGCCCGCGATCTCATCGGCGCGTTCACGAAACACGCGCACGGCCTCTTTTCCGTCGGCGGCCGTGAGTACGGTGTAGCCCCCGGATTCGATTACCCTACGCGCGACCGCGCGGATCGTCTCTTCGTCGTCGCAGATCAAGATGAGTCCCTCACCGCGGATGTTCTCGGACTGGAACTTGGGCGCGGCGACCATTTCACGGACAGCGCCTGCTGCACACGGCAGCAGAATCTTGAACGTCGAGCCGCGCGAGGGCTCGCTGTAGACCTTGATGGCGCCGCGGTGGCTGCGCAGGATGCCAAGCACGGCTGCAAGTCCCAGCCCACGCCCGGTGAACTTCGTCGTGAAAAAGGGATCGAAGATGCGCGCCTGGGTGGCCGCGTCCATGCCACAGCCGGTATCGGAAACCTCAATGAAGACGTAGTCGCCTTCACGCAGGCCCTCGTCGAGATAGGTCGTGCCGAAATACGATTTGTCAGCGTCAACCACGCCGGTCGTGATCGAGACGATGCCGCTGCGATTGCCGATGGCGTCGCTGGCATTCGTGATGAGGTTCATGATGATCTGGCGCAGCTGCGTTGGGTCAGCCTCGACCGCTGGCAAGTTCGGCGTGAAGTTGAACTTCAAAATAGCCTTCTTGCTGATGACCGTGGCGAGCAGGTGCGCCATCTCCTCGATGATCGAGTTCACGTCCAATTTCTGAACGATGAATCGGCCCTTGCCCGAATATGCGAGCATTTGTTTGGTGAGATCGGACGCGCGCATCGCGGCGGTCTGAATGTCCACCAACAGCGGAACCACAGGTGACTCAGCGCGGGTCTCGCGCATCGCGATGCCGACGTTTCCCAGAATTCCGACGAGCAAATTGTTGAAGTCATGGGCGATGCCACCGGCGAGCACCCCCAGACTCTCCAGTTTTTGCGCGTGTTGGACCTTCAATTCCAACCCGCGTCGTTCGGTCACGTCGGTGACGAAGGCCTGAGCTCCGATGAAGCCGCCATTGTCGTCGTACATCGGATTGGTCGCCATGACGACCCAGACGTCGCTTCCGTCCTTGTGCTTGAAACGGAATTCGTGGCGCTCGGATATGCCGCGTTGGCGACGTTCCATGTTGACCTCGCATTCATGGCGCGCGCGATCGTCCATGAACTCGAATAGACCCCGTCCCAACATTTCCTCGGCCGTGCACCCCAGAAACTTTGCCATCTGCGGATTCACGAAGGTCGTGGAGCCATGCTGATCGATGAGCCACACGCCCTCGCTGCAGGACATGATCATCTCGCGGTAGCGGGCCTCGCTCTTGGCGAGATTCGCCTGCAGAAGCTCACGTTGCGCCCGCTCGTCGGTAATGCGTCGTTCATTGCGCAACCGCTCGACCTCGGCGCCCGCTCGGATGCCAAACAGACGCAGAATCGTCTCAAGGCCCGCCACGTCTCGCATGGGGCCTTCGTGAACCGCCACGAGCAGGCCGATGCTCTGGCCGTCGGACGCAATGATGGGAACGCCCGCATAGCTCTCGATGCGCATGTCGGTCAGCATCGCGTCGAGCGGGAATCGCTGCGCCACGCTTTTCGGGTAGTAACAAACATCGCCGGCCACGACGAGCTCGCACGGCGTGTTGCGCAAGTCGTAGTGAAAGGGCTCTGCCACGGCGCCGCCGCGCACATAGGCCAGGGTTTGTACCCGTCGGTTGGGTTGCACCTCACCGACAAAGGCGTGGTTGGCACCAAGCACCGTGCAGAGGACATCCGCAAGCGCCACGAAAAACTCCTGCCCAGTAGCCCCCGCGGTCGATCTCAGGAACGACAGGGTGAGATCCGCCAACGACTCTGCGCCAATCAGGCCACTCGACATGGCCCCGACTGTATCAGGGTTTGGGCGAGAATCGAAGGCCTGCTCGGGTCAGGTCAGCTGCAGCGGTCCCGTGCTGTCGGCAAAGCGCATGTCCGTTGAACCCATGCCGTGCATCAGCGACAGCCATAGATTTGCCATGGGGGTTTCCGGGGGCGCCGTCAGTTTTCGCCCGGTGCGGACCGCGCCGTTGCCGCGGCCTGCCACGACCGTTGGCAGGTCGAAATGGCGGTGGCGATTGCCATCGGACAGTCCGCTGCCGAAGGTGATCATGCTGGAATCAAGGAGGCTTTGGTCGCCTTCCTTCACGTTTCGCAGCTTTTCCAGGACCCGGGTGAAGCGCTGCACATGGAAAGCATCGATGCGTTCGAGAATGGCGATCTTGTCCGGGTCGTTTTGGTGGTGAGAGAGACCATGGTGACCTTCGTGTCCGCCCTGTTCGGCGGAGGCGTGCCGAGCAAGGTGTCGAGCACCCATTTGCCGCGCATGGCGGGTGAGGTTCGCGTGCTACGCGAGGTGATGGTCAAGGCCGCCAAAGTTTTTGGTCAGCGCCTGCGCGCGCGGATCGGCCAGCATCCTTTCAATCTGCGCATCCAGGTTCTGCGCAAGGCTGTCCGCATCGGCGAGCGCAAGCAGCTCGTCGTCGGGCATCGTGCTCCCAAAAAAGTAGGACAGCCGGGATGCAAGTGCGTGTGGCGTCAGCGGCGCCACGCTTTCCTCCGACGATTCCTGCCGCACCAGATCGGTACGGAACAGGAAACGCGGGGAAACCAGGCCCGCTTGCAGTCCAAGCTCGACGCCCTGAACAAAGCTCGCGCCATCATTCCAGGCCCCTTGCACGACCGCGAGCAACCCGGCGGCCGTGGTCTCGTCGACCGGTGTTACCTCGGTTGCGTGTAGTACGAATGGCCCGCGTTGGGGCGACGGCCGCGCATACTTATACAAAAGGCATATTGAAAGCGCTTTCAGTTCGCGGTTGAGTTTGGCATGGGCCGAAAGGGTGGTTTTTCGGCATCAAACTCATTAATCTTCGTGTTCCCCGCTACCGTTCAGCG
>Ga0169931_10007144_pt1 | contig 16655 bp, 15 predicted proteins | sample Kivu_15m_20L_FD_129675 | JGI IMG/M metagenome (GOLD analysis project Ga0169931, IMG submission 129675) | Freshwater microbial communities from Lake Kivu, Western Province, Rwanda to study Microbial Dark Matter (Phase II) - Kivu_15m_20L... | ecosystem: Environmental > Aquatic > Freshwater > Lake...
CGACACAGACCAGGTAGCCGGCGATCCATACCAGGGAACGCTGCGCGGCGCGGTCGCCCACGTACAGTGCGACGTAGGTGATGCGCAGCAGCACGAACACCACCGCCAGCGCATCGACATGGCCCTGCGCGGCACCGGCCTGCTGGGCCACGAGTACCGCCGCGATGAACAGCGGCAGGGCCTCGAAGCTGTTGGCCTGCGCGGCGTTGGCGCGGGCCCGGCGCCCCGTCTGGCGCGCCAGCCAGGCGCGGGGGTCGCGGTTGTCGTAGCCACCTTGGGAACGCGGTGTGGAGAACATGCCCGACTTGGCGATGCCCGCACACACGATGGGCAGCACGCAGGCCACGAGAAGGCAGAAGGATGCGACGGTCATGTCGGACTCCAGGTGAGTTTCGAGGGGCGGCGCCGGTGACGGCCCAGCGCGCGCTCAGCGCCGGTCAGCCAGCGCATGGGCAATCGTGCCGGGGTCGACGTACTCGAGGTCGCTTCCCGCAGGCACCCCGCGGGCCAGCCTCGTCACGCGCAGGCCGCGGGCGCGCAGGGCCTCGGCCAGCACGTGGGCGGTGGCCTCGCCTTCGGCACTGAAGCCTGTGGCCAGGATCACCTCCTCGACCTCGCCGTCCCCGGTACGGTCCAGCAGCTCACGCGCGGCAATGTCATCCGGCCCGCGCCCCTCCAGCGGACTGAGCTGGCCCATGAGCACGAAGTACAGCCCGCGGAAGCTGCCCGTCCGCTCGAGCGCCGCCTGATCCGCCGGGGTCTCGACGACACACAGGAGCCGCCGGTCACGCCGAGGGTCCAGGCAGGTCTCGCAGACCGGGCTCTCGCTGAAGGTGTGGCAGCGGCCGCAGTGCCCCACCTGCGCCACCGCGTCGGCCAGCGCCCTGGACATCTGCAGCGCGCCGTCGCGGTCGTGCTGCAGCAGGTGGAAGGCCATGCGCTGGGCCGACTTCACACCGACCCCCGGCAGCCGGCGCAACGCCGCCACCAGAGCCTCCAGGCGCCCCTCGGCCATGCCTGCGTCACTCCATCAGAAAGGCAGCTTCATGCCCGGAGGCAGCGGCATGCCGGCGGTCAGGCGGGACATCTTCTCGCTGCTGACTTGCTCGGCGCGACGGATCGCGTCGTTGAACGCCGCCGCGACCAGGTCTTCGAGCATGTCGCGATCCTCACCGAGCAGGCTGGGGTCGATCGCCACGCGCCGCACATCGTGCTTGCACGTCATCGTCACCTTCACCAGCCCCGCACCGGACTGGCCCTCGACCTCGATCGAGCCCAGTTCCTCCTGCGCGCGCCGCAGGTTGTCCTGCATGGCCTGAGCCTGCTTCATCAGGCCGGCCAGTTGACCTTTCATCATCTCGATTCCTTTCTGGGGCGGAAGATCGGGTTCACAGCGGCTTGACCGACCCCGGAACCACCCGGGCCGTACCGAACTGCTGCAGCAATTCCTGGACGAAGGGATCCTCTCGGATGGCCTCATCAGCCTGAGCCTGGCGTCGCGCGCGCTCTGCGGCGTCGCGCCGGGCCGGCGTGTCCTGCGGATCCCCGATGTCGACCTGGAGTGACACCTCGCCACCCGACGCCGTGCGCAGCGCCTCGGCCAGACGTTCGACGACGGCAGCCCCGCGCAGCGAATCGTGTGCCACGGCCAGGCGCCAGCGCGCGGGCGGGCCCGGATCCAGGGCCGTGAGCGAACTCTGCCACGCCAGCTCGCGCACGAGCCCGGAAAGGGCGCCGTCGGCGGCCAGTTTGCGCACCGTCTCGTCCCAGCGCGAGGCCAGAACCGGGTCATCGACGCGGGTGACACGCGCCATCGTGGCCGGTGCACCGGCATCGACAGGCATGTTGGGCGCAGGGACGGGAACGGATGGAGGGACGGTTACGGGAACGGAAACGGAAAGCAACACACTCGAAGCGGGCGGGGCCGGGGCCCGCAAAGGGGCCTCGCGCGGCATACGTGCTGACTCCGGCGGGGGGATGCCTGCCGACGCCTGCGGCATCGCCGATGTCGTCGCGACCGAGATCCCTGCAGGCCCCGGCGTGGAGAACGCCAGGTAGCGCAGCAGCACCATCAGCAGCCCGGCGTGGTCGTCGGCCACCAGGGCAAGCTCGGCCCGTCCATGCACGACCAGGCTGTACAGCAACTGCAAGTCGTCGGACGCGAACGCCGGCGCCAGGGCCAGGAAGTCGGCGTCTTCGGGGTCGACGACGGCGGCGTCGGGCGGCACCGCCTGCGCCACCGCAAGCTGCTGCAGGCGCTGCGCAAGCTGCTCCAGCACCGAAGAGGGTGAGCCGCCCGCCGCTCGAAGCGCATCCGCAACGACCACCAGTTGACGCGCATCGCGGGCCGCGAGCGCACGCAGCAGTTCGAGCACGAGCCCGGCGCCAGCCACACCGAGCATGGCGGCCACGCCTTCCTCGGTGAGCTGGCCGCCACCGTAGGCGATCGCCTGGTCGGTCAGCGACAAGGCGTCGCGCATCGAACCGCGCGCCGCGCGGCCGAGCAGGCGCAGCGCCCCCTCCTCGGCCGGTACCGCCTCGGCCTCCAGGACACGTACCAGATGCTGCGTGACCACCTCGGGCGCCATCGGCCGCAGGTTGAACTGCAGACAGCGGCTCAGCACGGTCGGCAGCATCTTTTCCGGGTCTGTCGTGGCGAGCACGAACTTCAGGTACTCCGGCGGCTCCTCCAGCGTCTTCAGCAAGGCATTGAAGGCATCCCGAGTCAGCTGGTGTGCCTCGTCGATCATGAAGACCTTGAAGCGTCCAACCGCCGGCTTGTAGGCCGCGCGCTCGATCAGGTCGCGCACTTCCTCGATGCTGCGGTTGGAGGCCGCATCAAGCTCGATGTAGTCGACGTAGCGGTCGGCGTCGATGGCGGTACAGGCCTCGCACACGCCACAGGGCTGGGCGGTGATCCCCCCGGTGCCGTCGGGCCCGGTGCAGTTGAGGCTCTTGGCCAGGATGCGGGAGACCGTGGTCTTGCCGATGCCACGCGTGCCGGTGAAGAGATAGGCATGGTGCAGGCGCTGCTGACCCAGGGCGTTCGTCAAAGCCTGCACCACGTGCTCCTGCCCGGCCATCTGCGCGAAGTTTCGCGGACGGTACTTGCGGGCCAGCACGACGTAGGACACTGCTGGATTCTACGGGCCGACCCTCGGCCTTGATCCGCGGGCGCCAGGCGGCCCGCGCACGCCACTTCCACGGGCCACGACAGCGGTCAGACCTTTGGCGCACGCGCGCGGTGCGGATAATGCCGATCATGAGCGATCACTCCTCGCAGCCCCTGACCTACGAGCAAGCCGGCGTCCGCTACGAGCTGATCGATCCGCTGAAGGTCAGCGCCCAGCGTGCTGCGGCTGGCACGGCGGCGCAGCTTGCCCCGTACGGCTTCCAAGAGATCGTGGCGTCCCGCGGCGAATCGGCCTACGTCGTCGATGTCGGCCCCTTCCTCATCGCGAGCATCGTCGAGTGCCTGGGCAGCAAGGCCCTCGTGGCCGACGAGATGCAGCGGCTGACCGGGCGCACCTTTTACGATGGCATCGCCCAGGACACGATCGCGATGGCCGTGAACGACCTGATCACGGTCGGAGCCACCCCCCTGATCGTGCAGGCCTACTGGGCTGCGGGCGGCAGCGAGTGGTTCGCCGACGCGCAGCGGGCACAGGCCCTGGTCGATGGCTGGCGACGCGCCTGCGAGGCCTGCGGCGTGAGCTGGGGCGGCGGCGAGACGCCCGCCCTGGCCGGCATCGTCGAGCCCGGCCGCATGGACCTGGCCGCCAGCTGCACCGGCATCGTTTCGCCGAAGTCGCGCCTGTCCCTGGGCGAGCGGCTGGCGCCGGGCGACGCGATCGTGCTGCTGGAGTCGAGCGGCATCCACGCCAACGGCCTGTCGCTTGCACGCAAGCTCGCGGACCGACTCCCCCGCGGCTACCTGTGCGAACTGGAGTCCGGGCAGACCTACGGAGAGGCGCTGCTCGCGCCCACCCTGCTCTACGCGCCGGTGACCGAAGCCCTGCACCGCGCGGGCGTGGCCGTGCACTACGCCGCCAACATCACAGGCCACGGCTGGCGCAAGCTGATGCGCCACACCGCTGCGCTGACCTATCGCATCGACACGCTGCCCCCGGTGCCGCCCGTGCTGCGCCACATCCAGCATCACGCCAGCCTGGATGCCGAGCAGGCCTATGGCACCTTCAACATGGGTGCCGGCTTCGCCCTGTTCGTTGGGGCCGATGAGGCCGACCGCGCCGTGGAAGTCGCCAGGAAAGCTGGCGTCCGTGCCTGGGTGGCCGGCCATGTCGAGCCGGGGCCGAAGCGCGTGGTCATCGAGCCCCTGGAACTGAGCTTCGAGGGCGATTCACTCTCCTTGCGCTGAGCCGCAAGGGGTCAGCGCCTGAGACGCCCCGCCCCGACGGCGCAGGCACCCTACAATGCGCGATGACGGGCCTCCCCGCATGGGAGCGCGGCCAACCGGGTCAGGTGGGGAACCAAGCAGCCCTAACCGCAGCCACCAGTGCCGGGGGTAAGGCTCGTCACCAATCGTCGTCCAGGTTTTGCGCCATGCCGGGGACGTTCTTGAGCCAAGTACGGGCGATTTCCGTCGTCAGGCCGTTGGGTTCGAGTGCATCCTTCAAGCTCCTGACGGTCAGCCGCAGGGACCGGCTGTAGCGAGCAAGGATGGCATTGAGTTCGTTCGCAGCGCGCTCCGGCGCCAATTGCAGCGCGTCGATCGCCTCGTTCGCGCAACTCGCCGTCTGGCAAAGAGCCTCTTCGTCCGTCCGGGCCACGGGCAGAGCCGGGCCCCTGATCGGCAGTCGCTTCAGAGCCATCAGGGTGGCCGTGTTCAGGCCCAGATAGCGGCCGACGGCCATGCCCACGGCCGAAAGATCAACGCCGAGTACCGAATAGGCCGCGGTTTCCTCGCTCAACCCGGAAGGCGCTTCCGCCCCCGCGCGACGTCCTCGGTCCTCCGGGAACATCAAGGCGCGGATCTGCATCGCCTGATCGGGAGAGTGGTACTGAAGGACGATGCGCCCGAGGTTCTGAAGCACAGCGACCATGTACACGGCCTCTGCGTCATAACCCTGAGGCCTCAGCAGCCGCGCCACCCTGGCCGCTTGCCGACAGCGCTCCAAGATCTCGGCCAGCCTGTCCACTGAGACGCCTCGCAGAGTCCCCGGCCAGGGCTTCAGCGCCAGGGCACAGCGCCTGATCCCCTCCAGACCCAGCAGGGCCACGGCCCGGTGCAGGGTCAGAATGCCGGCAGCACCGTCCGCTCGGCCGCTGCGCTGCTGCGCCGTGTTGACGGCACGCAGCAGTTCCAGCGCAACGGCGAGATCCCCGAGCAACAGTTCCGACATCTCGCGCGTGGACTCGCCCTCGAGTTGACGCAGGCTGCTCATGCGCTCTCGCGTCTCCTCGGACGCGGGCAGCAGCCCGTCGGAGCGGACCTTGTCGATCAACGCCTTGAACGTGCTCTCGCCGCCGTTCGTGTCGGCCTTCAACCAGCCCTCGAGCGCCGTCGACAAGGCTCGCACCGAGCGGTAGCGCACTGATTCGTCGATATCGACGGCGCGAGAAAGGATCGCCCGCAGGGGCTCAGGCACAGGCTGGGGCAGGCTGGAAGGCAGCCGAAGCGGCTCGCCTGCGCCCGAGAGCAACCGAGTCGCCGTGACGCCGACGTCAGCCTCCTCGGCCGGGACGCGCCCCGCCGCGATGCGGTGCAGCATCACGCCCACAGCCAGCAGGTCCGCGCGTATGCCGGCCTCCACCTGTTGCTCGCGGTGGGCCTCGACGGCCTTGGGCTCGGCGTCCTCGGCCAGCGGCGCGAAGGCCACCTCGAGACCGGCGAGCCGGACCTGCCCGGAAGAGGTCATGAAGACGAGGTAGGGCTGTACGTCAGCATGGACAAATCCCGCATCGTGGGCAAACGACAGAACGCGAGCCACCTGCGCGATCGCCCCGGCTCCGTCACGCGGTGCCATCGTTCCCGAGGCAAGTCGCACGCTCAGGGGCCCCCCTTCGATGTCGTAGGCGATGTAGGGAAAACGGTCGTGCGCGCCCAACTCGACCGGTTGGGCCAGCAGCGGATGCCCGAGCCTGGAGGCCCGCCGCACCGTGGATTCCCAGGACTTCAGATCCTCCTCGCGGGCCAGCGCGGTCCTTGGCAGCACCAGCACCAGTTCCTGATCGATGCGCGGGTCGTGCACCCGCCAAGCCATGGTCCGCTGGCTGCGTCCGATCAACTCGCGCAACTCGAACCGGCCCAACCTGCGTACCGAAGCTGCAGGCGCGGCTGCAGGCCGCTGGGTCGGGGGAACTGACATTCGATTGGATCCGTCGCCTGTGGAGGCTCAGCTGTGGAAAACGTCGATCGCCGCGAAGACACAGACCTGTCCAGGCCAGAACATACGGGTACGGCGCCGGACGTGGATCTCGTTCTGAGGCTCCTGCCGATATTGTCGCTGATCAGTCCCCGCGGCTGGCGTCCACAGCCTCGAAGCACCTTGCGCCGCGCTCGCGCACGACAGCGTGTGATGAGAACCAAGCACGCCGGCAGGCCGAGCATGGCATTGCGCATGCTCGCGGGCGGAACCGAAGCGGACCTCACGTTCGGGACCGGTATGCCAGAATCCTTCGAGAAGCGGTCAGTGAGCGGGGATCCTCCTTGCAGTCACGGGGCCGGCAGCCGGAGCCTTTTGCATGAGCGCTGATTCGATCAAGCACGTGAGTGACACCAGCTTCGACAAGGAGGTCCTGCAGTCGGACCGGCCTGTCCTCGTGGATTACTGGGCCGAATGGTGCGGGCCGTGCCGCATGATCGCCCCCATCCTGGAAGAGGTCTCGAAGGACTACTCCGGCCGGCTCCAGGTCGCGAAGATGAATGTCGACGAGAACCAGCAGGTGCCGGCCAAGTTCGGTATCCGGGGCATCCCCACCCTGATGCTGTTCAAGGGCGGTGAGCTCGTCGCGACCAAGGTCGGAGCGTTGCCGAAGGCGCAATTGACGGCCTTCCTGGACGCTCACCTATAATCTGCTGTAGTGGGCCTGCGGTGTCGCATGAGCGGCTCCGGGCCCGTTAGAGCCCGCGATCACCGCTCTCTCGCGGCCGGGCTCCGGAAGGTGGCGCCTGGCATGGCAATGCCTTCAGCTCGCGCGACACCTTTCCGCTGGAAGGCCCGTACGACGGCCTGTAGCGCTTCCCCGTGAAAGTACGGTTGGGCTGATCCCGTGTCGGGGTCTCCTGCGCTTACCCACCCGGCGGCTTCTCCCGTCCTCCCCCTGCTCATGCACCTCTCCGAACTCAAAGCCCAACACGTCTCCGAACTCATCAAGATGGGGGAGGCCCTGGAGATCGACAACGTCAGTCGCTTGCGCAAGCAGGAACTGATGTTCGCGATCATGAAGAAGCGGGCCAAGGCTGGCGAGCAGGTTTTCGGCGACGGCGTCCTCGAAGTCCTGCCTGACGGCTTCGGCTTCCTGCGCTCGCCCGACACGAGCTACATGGCCAGCACCGACGACATCTACCTGTCGCCGAGCCAGGTGCGCCGCTTCAACCTCCACACCGGCGACATGATCGAAGGTGAGGTCCGGGTCCCCAAGGACGGCGAGCGCTACTTCGCTCTGGTCAAGGTGGACCGTGTCAACGGACTCACGCCCGAGGAGAACAAGCACAAGATCATGTTCGACAACCTGACCCCACTGTTCCCGAAAGAACAGTTCAGGCTCGAGCGTGAGATCAAGAGCGAGGAAAACCTCACCGGGCGCATCATCGACCTGGTGGCTCCCATCGGCAAGGGCCAGCGTGCCCTGCTGGTGGCGCAGCCCAAGACCGGCAAGACGATGATGATGCAGCACATCGCGCACGCTCTGGCGGCCAACCACCCCGATGCCCACCTCATGGTGCTGCTGGTCGACGAGCGCCCGGAAGAAGTGACCGAGATGCAGCGCACCGTGCGTGGCGAGGTCATCAGTTCCACCTTCGACGAGCCGGCAGCCCGGCACGTACAAGTGGCCGAGATGGTGATCGAGCGTGCCAAGCGCCTGGTGGAACTGCGAAAGGACGTCGTCATCCTGCTCGACTCGATCACCCGCCTGGCGCGCGCGTACAACAACGTCCTTCCTTCCTCGGGCAAGGTGCTCACCGGTGGCGTCGATGCCAATGCCCTGCAGCGGCCCAAGCGCTTCTTCGGTGCCGCGCGTAACGTCGAGGAAGGCGGCTCGCTGACCATCATCGGCACGGCGCTGATCGACACCGGCAGCCGGATGGACGAGGTGATCTACGAGGAGTTCAAGGGCACCGGCAACTGCGAGATCCACCTCGACCGCCGGATGGCCGAGAAACGGGTCTATCCCTCGATCCTGATCAACAAGTCCGGGACCCGGCGCGAGGAACTGCTGCTCAAGCCCGAGATCCTGCAGAAGACCTGGATCCTGCGCAAGCTGCTGTACCCGATGGACGAGATCGAGGCGATGGAGTTCATGCTCGAGAAGATGAAGGCGAGCAAGAACAATCTCGACTTCTTCGACATGATGCGTCGGGGCGGCTGAAGCCAGCACGCCCGGACCGGGCCGCGAGCGGCCCGCGTCGCGCGTACAGGCTAGAATGCGTGGTTTTCGCAACCAGGCAAGTGCTTCGCAGTCCGCGGACGTGGCTGCCGATATCCCAGCGAGGTCTCCATGAAAGAAGGTATTCATCCCGCCTACCGCGAAGTGTGCTTCGTGGATCTGTCCAACGGCTTCAAGTTCGTCACGCGTTCGTGCCTGCAGACGCGCGAGACGATCAAGATGGACGATGGCCGCGACCTGCCGCTGATGAAGCTCGAGACCACGAGCGAATCGCACCCCTTCTACACGGGCACCCAGAAGAGTGTGGACAACCTCGGCGGTCGGGTCGAGAAGTTCCGCAACAAGTTCGCGCATCTCGGCCTGAAGAAGTAAGCCGTGCGCGTGGCGTCGAAGGGCAGCAGAGGCTGCCCTTTTTTCTTGGGCTGCCATGAGGACGCAGTCCTGGCGCAGGGCCTCGTAACGGGCCGTCTCCGCAGGATCGTCGCAGCCAGTTCCGCGGTGTGAACATCCAGCCCGCCCTGGTTCTTCAGCGCGCCGCCGTGCCGCTGCCGCGCACAGCGCTGTGGTTGTTCTGTGCGAGTTGGGTGCTGCCGGGCGTGCTCGGTCGAGACCCGTGGCGCAATGCCGATGTGCAAGCTTACGGGATCATGGCTGCCATGGCCGAAGGCCGGACCTCCTGGTGGTCGCCGTCGCTTGGTGGGGTGCCGGTTGATGTGGCGCTGCTGCCGCACTGGCTGGGTGCCCTGACCATCCTCGCCGGCGAGGGCTGGTTGGACCCCATGCTCGCGGCGCGCATGCCGTTCGCCCTGCTGCTGGCAGCCACGCTGGCCTGCGTGTGGTGGTCGACCTTTCTGCTGGCACAGACCGGCGCCGCGCGCCCCCTCCCTCTGGCGTTCGGTGGCGAGGCCCAGCCGCTGGACTATGCGCGCGCCCTGGCTGATGGGGCGGTACTCGCGCTGATCGCCACCCTGGGCCTGCTGCAATTGGGGCACGAGACCACTCCGGAACTGGCCCAGCTCGCGGCTACAGGCCTCTTCCTGACCGCGATGGCCGGCAGCGCGAACGCGCCCAGACTGGGGTGGCCGAAGGCGGCCGCGATCACTGCCCTACCGCTGCTGGCGGCCAGTGGCGCGCCGAGCATCGCCCTGGCCTTCAGTGCCACCGCCAGCCTCGCCTGCGTGGCCAGCAGGCAACCCACATGGCGCCGCTTCGTGCCGTGGCTCCTGCTTGCCGGTGCGGCTGCGGCAGCGCTGTCCGCGGGAATGGAACTCTGGCGCTGGCGTCTGACACCCGATCTCGCCTTCGAGGAGGCGGGACCGATCGCGCGACAGTGGCTGTGGTTCATGTGGCCCGCGTGGCTGCTCGTGCTGTGGACACTGTGGGTCTGGCGCAAACACTTATGGGCGCCCCACGTGGCCGCCCCTCTGGCCCTGACCGCCACCGCGGTGGCTGCCAGCGTCCTGATGGGGGGGAGCGACCGGGCGCTGATGCTGGCCTTGCCGGGTCTGGCCGTGTTGGCCGCCTTCGCGCTGCCCACCCTTGTCCGCAGCGCAGCGGCCGCGATCGACTGGTTCTCGATCTGCTTTTTCACCGCCGCGGCGCTGTTCATCTGGTTGATGTACATCGCCATGCAGACGGGCATCCCCGCCAAGCCCGCCGCCAATGTCGCGAAGCTCGCCCTCGACTTCGTCCCGAGCTTCCAGTGGTCAGCCTTGGTGCCGGCATTGGCCGCCACACTGGCGTGGCTGGCGCTGGTGCGTTGGCGCACGGGGCGCCACCCGCATGCCCTGTGGAAGAGCATGGTGCTGCCCGCAGGCGGCGTGGCCCTGTGCTGGATCCTGTTGATGACGCTGTGGCTGCCCCTGCTCGACTATGCGCGCAGCGCGCGGCCGCTCGTGCAACGGGTCACAGCGCTCGTGGGCGACAGCCCCTGCATCGCAGGCCTGAACTTCAGCACCGCTCTCAGTGCCTCTTTCGAGATCTTCTGGGGCCACCCGGTGGACGCGCGACCGAGCGCTGCGGAGACGACGACCTGTCCAGTGTTGGTACGCATCACGCGCGGCCCCGCGATGGATACCCCGCACGGATGGGTGTTCCAGGGCGCCACGCGACGGCCCACAGAGCGTAACGAGATTGCGTCCGTCTACCGCCGTGCCGCACCCGGTACGTCAGCCCCGGCGAACGCGTCACCGACCGAGAACCGCGAACCCTCGAACGCTCATGAGGCTGACGCGGCCTCGACCAAGCGCTGAGCCGCCTGCCGCGCCACGACCTCCTCAGCGGCCTCCACCATCACGCGCAACACCGGCTCGGTGCCGGAGGCGCGGATCAGCACGCGGCCCGAGCCGGAAAGCGCATCCTCGACAGCAGCGAGTTCTGTCGCGAGCAAGGCGTTCGCGCGCCAGTCCGCCCCGGGTTCCAGGCGCACGTTGAGCAGGACCTGGGGGAATAGCATGACGTCCTGCAGCAGTTCGGCCAGAGTCCGGCCGCTGCGACGTACTGCCTGCAAGACCTGAAGGGCGCTGACGATGCCATCACCCGTGGTGTGCCGGTCCAGCGCGATCAGGTGGCCCGAGCCTTCGCCTCCCAGCTTCCAGGTTCGGCGCTGCAATTCCTCAAGTACGTAGCGATCGCCGACCTTGGCGCGAACCAGCGCGATGCCGCGACGCGAGAGCGCCTGCTCCACGCCCAGGTTGGTCATCAACGTACCCACGACGCCGGGCACTGGATCACCCTGTGCCAGCCGGTCCAGCGCCAGCACGTAGAGCAGTTCGTCGCCGTTGTACAGGCGTCCCTGGGCATCGACCAGCTGCAACCTGTCGGCATCGCCGTCCAGGGCGACGCCGAAGTCCGCCCGCCGCGCCCTCACCTCGGCCACCAGGGCTGCCGGCGCCGTCGCGCCGACGCCGTCGTTGATGTTCAGTCCGTCGGGGCTGCACCCGATGGACGTGACGGTGGCGCCAAGTTCGTGGAACACCGCGGGCGCCACCTGGTATGCGGCGCCGTGTGCCGCATCGACCACGAGACCAAGCCCTTTGAGCGACAGGTCCTGATCGAAGGTGGACTTGCAGAACTCGATGTAACGCCCCGCGGCATCGTCGATGCGCCGGGCCTTGCCCAGGCGCGCCGAGGGCACCCACCTCGGCGCCTGCTCGAGCGCGGCCTCCACCTGCAACTCCCACTCGTCGGGCAATTTCTCGCCCCGCGCGGAGAAGAACTTGACGCCGTTGTCCGCGTAGGGATTGTGGGACGCGCTGATGACGATGCCCAGGTCCACGCGCAGTGCGCGTGCCAGATAGGCCACGCCGGGGGTCGGCAGGGGACCGCTGAGCCGCACATCGACCCCGGCGGAGACCAGGCCAGCCTCGAGGGCCGACTCGATCATGTAACCGGAGATGCGCGTGTCCTTGCCGATCAGGACTCGGGGCGTGTCCGTGCGGCGCCTGAGGACCAATCCGACCGCATGCCCCAGGCGGAGCATGAAGTCGGGCGTGATCGGCTCTTCGCCGACGGTGCCGCGGATGCCGTCGGTGCCGAAGTACCTGCGCGTCATTCCTCAGTGGCGGGTGCCGTATCGTCCCCGCTCATGCGGCGGCCGTGGCCTCACCCGTGGTCACTGCTGGCGCACCCCCACCGCCGCCAGAGCGCGGTGGCTGCGTCGCACCATCCTTGGGCGGACGCGGCGGCTTGCCAGCCATGATGTCGTCGATCTGTTCACTGTCGATCGTCTCCCACTCGAGCAGGGCGCGCGCCATCGCGTGCATCTTGTCCTTGTGGTCCTCGATCAACTGGCGCGCCACCGTGTACTGCCGGTCGATGATCTTGCGGATCTCGCTGTCGACCTTCTGCATGGTCTGCTCGGACACGTTGACCTGCTTGGTGACCGAGCGGCCGAGGAAGACCTCGCCCTCGTTCTCGGCGTAGACCATGGGGCCGAGTTCGTCGGTCATGCCGTAGCGCGTGACCATGTCGCGGGCGATCTGGGTCGCGCGCTCGAAGTCGTTGCTCGCGCCGGTGGTCATCTGGTTCATGAACACCTCCTCGGCAATACGCCCACCGAAGAGCACCGAGATCGTCGAGAGCATGCGCTCCTTGTCCATGCTGTAGCGGTCGCCCTCGGGCAGTTGCATCGTCACGCCCAGGGCCCGTCCGCGCGGGATCACCGTGACCTTGTGCACCGGGTCGGTCTTGGGCATCAGGCGCGCGACCAGGGCATGACCCGCCTCGTGGTAGGCCGTGTTGCGGCGCTCCTCCTCGGGCATGACCATGGACTTGCGCTCGGGGCCCATCATGATCTTGTCCTTGGCCTTCTCGAAATCGACCATCTCGACGACCCGGCCATTGCGGCGGGCCGCGAACAGCGCCGCCTCGTTGACCAGATTGGCAAGGTCGGCCCCCGAGAAGCCCGGCGTGCCGCGCGCCAGGATGTCAGCGCGGATGTCCTGCCCCACCGGCACCTTGCGCATGTGGACGTTGAGGATCTGCTCGCGCCCACGCACGTCGGGCAGCGTCACGTAGACCTGGCGGTCGAAGCGGCCGGGCCGCAGCAGGGCCGGATCCAGGATGTCGGGCCGGTTGGTCGCGGCCATGACGATGACGCCGAGATTGGTCTCGAAGCCGTCCATCTCGACCAGCATCTGGTTCAGCGTCTGCTCGCGCTCGTCGTTGCCACCGCCCAGGCCGGCGCCGCGGTGGCGGCCGACCGCGTCGATCTCGTCGATGAAGATGATGCAGGGTGCGCTCTTCTTCGCCTGCTCGAACATGTCGCGCACGCGCGCCGCGCCCACGCCGACGAACATCTCGACGAAGTCCGAGCCCGAGATGCTGAAGAAGGGCACCTTGGCCTCGCCGGCGATGGCCTTGGCCAGCAGCGTCTTGCCGGTGCCCGGCGGGCCGACCAGCAGCACGCCGCGCGGGATGCGCCCGCCCAGCTTCTGGAACTTCTGCGGATCCTTGAGAAAGTCGACCAGTTCCTTCACTTCCTCCTTGGCCTCGTCACAGCCGGCGACGTCGGCGAAGGTGGTGGAGTTGTTGGCCTCGTCCAGCATGCGCGCCTTGCTCTTGCCGAAGCTGAAGGCGCCGCCCTTGCCGCCGCCCTGCATCTGGCGCATGAAGTAGATCCACACGCCGATGAGCAGCAGCATCGGGCCCCAGCTGACGAGGATGCTCATCAGCAGCGAGGGCTCCTCGCGCGGCTTGACGTCGAAACGCACACCGCTGCTGATCAGGTCGCCGACCAAGCCGCGGTCGAGGTAGGTGGCGGTCGACCGCAGGCGCTTGTCGTCCACCGTCACCGCGAGGATCTCGGTGCCGCCGCCCGGGTTCTCCTGCAGCGTCACGGACTTGATGCGCTTGGCGCGCACCTCTTCCAGGAAGTCGGAATAGCCGATCTGGTTGCCCTGAATTCCACCACGGTCGAACTGCTTGAAGACGGTGAACAGCACGAGGGCGATCACCATCCACACAGCCACCTTGGAGAACCACTGATTGTTCACCGCAGCTCCTCGCAGACTGCCAGCCGGCCTGACGGAACACAGACCCTTGCCGACATGACGCTATCTGGGGATGAGTGTAGTCCACGCAAGGTCCCGCCGCCCTCGGAAAAGGGGGCGACCGCACCCCGGATGTGGGGGTTCAGTTCGACCGCGGCCCGATGCCGACGAGGAAGGTCTCCGCCGAGCGGTCACGCGAGGCCTTGGGCTTGATCGGCTTGACGGTGCGAAAGCTGCGCTTGAACAGCTCGACGAGCTGGCTGTAGCCGCTGCCGTGGAAGACCTTGCACACCAGGGCCCCCTGGGGCCTGCGCAGGTGACGCAGCGAGAAGTCCACCGCCAACTCCACCAGGTCGGCCATGCGCGCGGCATCCGACGCCGGGATGCCCGAGAGGTTGGGCGCCATGTCGGAGACGACCACATCAACCGCGCGGCCGGCGAGCAGGGCCTCGAGCCGGGCGACCACGGCCTCCTCACGGAAGTCGCCCTGCAGGAAGCTCACGCCCTCGATCGGCTCGAACTCGAGCAGATCGAGTGCGATGATCGTCCCGTCGAGTGCACCCGCCGCGGCGCCCGCGGGCGCGAAGCGGCGACGCAGGTACTGGCTCCAGGCGCCCGGCGCGGCCCCGAGGTCCACCACCACCTGCCCGGGGCGGATCAGGCCGAGGCTGCGGTCGATCTCCTCGAGCTTGTAGGCTGCGCGCGCCCGGTAGCCGTCCTGCTGCGCCCGGCGCACATAGGGGTCGGTCAGGTGATCGTGCAGCCAGGCGCGGTTGACGCGCTTGTTCCTCGTCTTCATGGGAGCGGGATAATACGGGCATGACTGCCCTGACCTTGACTCCCACCGAGCGACGCGCCCTGCGCGCCGACGCGCACCATCTCGATCCCGTGGTCCTGGTGGGGGGTGACGGCTTGACCGACGCTGTCGTCAAGGAGGTCGATGCCGCCCTGAACGCCCACGGCCTGATCAAGGTGCGCGTCTTCGCTGACGAGCGCCCGGTGCGGGAGGAGATGCTGGGCACGCTGACCGGGCGCCTGTCCGCTGCGGCGGTGCAGCACATCGGCAAGCTGCTCGTGCTGTGGCGCCCGGTGCCCGAGCGCGAGAAGGCCGAGCCGGAGGCCCGCAACCCGGGCCCCCGGGTGGTGAAGGTGCTCAGCTTCTCGAAGAGCGGCAATCACCGCGCGACCGTGCGCAAGGTGCGCGTGCTCGGCAACGAGCGCATCACCGCAGCGGGGACAGTCAAGCGCAAGCAGCAAAGACAGGTCAGCCCGAAGAAGAAGGCGGCCGGCTGAGCAGCGCGACGCTGCGCCACGCCAGGATGGCCACCGACACGGTCTTCAGGCCGTAGAACGCAGCGCTCGCCGCGTGCAACTGCGCAAACGTGAAGGAGCCTGCTCCGCGGCGCGCCTCGGCCATCCAGGGCTGGATGCCGTAGTAGCCGGCCACCGTGCAGAACACGGCAGCGAGCGCGAGGCCGAGTTCCATGCTGAAGGCCCGGCCGCCCCGCCCCATGAGGACTTGAGCGCGGGCATGCGCGCGCAGCAGCAAGGCCGACGCGACGCCCAGGAAGAGGCTGGCCTGGGCCTCGCGCGCCAGGATGCGCGCGACCACGCGCCCCGCGTCGGCCACGGGCAGCGCCGCAAAGGCTGCTGGCGTGGCGATGGCAGCCACGGCGACCAGCACGCCGAACCACGCAGCCGCGAGCAGGGCGCACCAGCGCATCGGCTCGCGCATCAGACGTAGCGCACTCCGACGATCTCGTAGGTCTTGATCCCGCCCGGGGCACGGACCTCCGCCACGTCGCCCTCGCTCTTGCCGATCAGGGCGCGCGCGATCGGGCTCGAGATCGAGATCAGGCCCAGCTTCAGGTCGGCCTCGTCGTCGCCGACGATCTGGTAGGCGACACGCTGGCCGCTGGACTCGTCCTCGAGATCCACCGTCGCGCCGAAGACGACACGCCCGTCGGCGTTCAGCGTCGACGGGTCGATCACCTGCGCTGCCGCCAACTTGCCCTCGATCTCGAGGATGCGGCCTTCGATGAAGCCCTGCTTGTCCTTGGCTGCGTCGTACTCGGCGTTCTCGGACAAGTCACCCTGGGCGCGCGCTTCCGCGATGGCCTGGATCACGGCGTGACGCTCCACCGTCTTCAGCCGGTGCAGTTCTTCCTTCAGCTTGTCGGCGCCGCGCCGGGTCAGCGGGATGGTGGCCATGGTGGGAGATCCTCGGGTGGAAGCAAACCGCCGCAGGGCGCATCGGGGCGCGCTGCGGCGGTGAACAAGGGGCAAGAGTGTATTGCAGGCCCACCGGGCCGGCAATGCGAAGGGGCGAGTGCCCCCTCGGAAGACGCACGACGGCCGCCGCCGCCGCGCAAGCGGGTCAGTGCAGGCGCGCGTGCAGCTCCTGGACCGAGTGCACGCTCAGGTCGCCGCCGTGCTTCAGGGCTTCGGTCGCGGCTTCGCAGCCGGCCATTGTCGTGTAATAGGTGACGCGGTTGGCCAGCGCCGCGGTGCGGATGTGGCGCGAATCGGCGATCGCCGAGCGCGTCTCGTCCACCGTGGTGAAGACAAGCTGGATCTCGCCGGCCTTGACCA
>Ga0169931_10007146_pt1 | contig 16650 bp, 15 predicted proteins | sample Kivu_15m_20L_FD_129675 | JGI IMG/M metagenome (GOLD analysis project Ga0169931, IMG submission 129675) | Freshwater microbial communities from Lake Kivu, Western Province, Rwanda to study Microbial Dark Matter (Phase II) - Kivu_15m_20L... | ecosystem: Environmental > Aquatic > Freshwater > Lake...
TAAGCCCCTCCAATTCTGGCTGTATATATTCGTCTTTATTGTTGTAAAATTTGATGTCAGCAATGATTTTATCCATGTGATCAAAAAAAACAGTGAACTTAATGTATGTAAAAAGATGTTTTTGCAGTAAGCTGATAAGATTTGAAAAAGCCCACTTAGTTTTTAATGCCTTTTGCATTACTGTTACCAGAAGTAATACGATTTAAAGTACACCAAAGCTGTATCTGAATTGCATTCTGGCTCTCACCATAGAATACGGAGTCCTAACATCCAAATATCCTAAAATCATAAAGTCTTTCCTCCCCAAACTAACCTCCTTTTCTGGGTGGACACAATTTTAAATATATTTATGTAGTGCTTCGTTATATTTTTATGTGTTTCATTTACAAGGTTGTATGTATTCTAACTGTTAAAAAAAACACAAAAAAAAACCGACACTTTCGCATCGGTTTTTGGTTCTATTGAGAAGAACGCATTATTTCTTATCTCTCAATTTTTCCATTTCCTTGTAAGCGTCGCATTGCTTCAATTCGTTCTCGAATTTTTTCTCATCTGCCTCACCTTTTCCTTTCGATAAAGTTTCACACTTCTTCATCTCAGGCTCATATTTTTTCATCACAGATTCCATTTTAGTATAGTCACCATTTAATGCATCCATTTCTTTAGATAGTTCAAGTAAGGTGTCTGCACATTTACAAACTTCTGATTTACCACAAGACGCAAGTAACAAACCCGCTACAGACATCGCTAAAAATACTTTTTTCATAAATTTTGATTTTAACCGACGAATATAGGGTTTTTCCTTTAATAAATTTTTACTTTTTCAGCTTAGACCGCAATCTTTGTGCATCCAACCAATAAATAACTTTGAAAGAAATACTATTTGTTGGCCCGTTCTCAAGTGTATTGAATAAGTTATTCCAATAACGTTCCCACACATTATTGTCTCTCGTGAAAATGGAGTTTTTCCATACAATATTTACTTCAGAACCAGGGAGAAATACCCATCTGTAAAGCATATCAATTGTAAAGGCATTAAAACTTACGTTATATGCCGATTCACCGTTGATGTCTTTTCCCTCGAATGGAATATCGCTTAATCTTCCGTTTTCTGTGTTTAAAGCATAGAATGAATTGTAACCTATATCGGAGCGGTAATGACGCAAACGAAAGGTGAGGCCCATCGTGTTGGTGAGTGTGTAGTCTATTGAAACGGATTGTGTAGTGTTTATTCGATTGCGATTTCCAAAAATGATGGTGTTTTGAGGGAGATTTACAGGAGTTCCAAAACGAACAGCGTATCCTTGACTGTTGTACTGAAAGGATTGATCCCAACCGTGAATAAGAAATAATTTATCGCTCAAACGGAAACGTGCGCTTGAATAATAATTCCATTCCCACCAGTTAGCACGTCCAACAAAAATGTAATTTACACCAGCGTCCCAAGCAAAAGGTTTTTGGTAATTACTTGAAATCCAAGCTCCAACTGTGTGCCAGGTTGGACGAACAAAATAAGCACCTTGAACGCGCGGCTCGAAATAGTCAAAACTTTCAACAGCAGATCCATTATAGCGCAATCCAGCAGCATCAAAGTTTTTGGAAACCATTGTAAGTCCTGCAGTAGGGTAGAGGCCTACAAAAACATTTGGGTTATACAGCCTTGAATAGGTTAAAGTTGACGTTACAACAATTCTGTTCATCAAATCCCATTTTGGTTTGAAATTTCTGTATGAACCTGTCAATACAGCGTTTCGTTTGTTATTGTTGGTATTAAAACCCAAATCATTAGGGTTGTAAGTGTGTGATTCCTCTAAATAAGTTGCACTGTAAACCCATGCTCCTCTTTGATCTCCAGCACTTAAACTCCAATTGTGACCAATGTTGTTGTTGTCTGAAAGTTGAGCAGAAACTGTACCTTTTCCACTCACGAAGTATTCATTGGTTTTGGTGTTCAATTTAAAATTTAGACCTGAAACATTTGCGTCGTAAAATGCACCCTCACGCCAGACGTTTGTGTTGGTGAAGGTGATTGAACTGTTGTTTTTAAGGTTCTGATCCAATACCAAAACGTTGAAATTGGTTAACGGAGCAACTGTTATTTTACGTTTTCCTCCAAGATTATCGTTGTAGGCATCTGCTTGTTGTTCACCTGTTACCGCGTTAAAAACACCAATTCCAAGTCCGTTTTTCAATCTTCCTGAAAGTTTGCTCGCGTTGTACAGTAAGGGTTGCTGAGGGAGGTTGGCTAAAGAATCACCTGGTTGAACTTGTGCAAAAGTCACGGAAGGAGGAGCTTGTACGCCAATTCTACGACTGTAAAACAAACCAGCTTTGTTGAACAATTCCGTTCCTTCTGTAAAAAATTGACGATTCTCATTGAATTGCACTTCAAAGGGCGACAAATTCAAAATTTCTTGATCAAAAACCACTTGTCCGAAGTCGGGAATTAGCGTAATGTCAAGGGTTAAAGCTTCATTTAAACCGTATTTAATGTCCATTCCACCGTTGTATGAACGGGAAAAACCTGAATTTTTGGAATGGTCGAGGTAAGCGGAAAGGTAAGGCATCAACGCAAGTCGGAGAGGAGGTTCAATTTTTGGAAGTCCAACAACATTTCCACTTTCTAAAACATAATTTTCCAAGTCAGGATTTACAGGATGCCAAGTTGATTCCTCCCGAAAACGACTAATTTGTCGAGCGAAATTGATTCCCCAATCTTGTTTTTCCACTTTCGGGAATCTCAATGCAGAAAATGGAATTTCGATTTCCGCAATCCACGCACTATCTGTAATGGTAACAGCACTTCTCCAAACTAAATTCAATAAATCATTAAAATCGTTGGGTAAAATTTTAGCATCCATTTGCACCCCACGACTTGTAATTCCAAAGTAAAACCCATTTTGATCGTCGTTGTAAGTGTCAATAAAGAATCCAAAAACGTCGAGATTCGCATTCAAATCATCTCGAAGGGAAAGAACGCGCGAAATAGAATCTCCTGTGTCATAACAAATTGCAGCGAAATAAATGGCTTCATCGGTGTGACCCATTGCAACCTTCGTTTGTTTGCGAGAGGCTTTTCCTGGAATTGGTTTTAATTGGGTGAAATTGGTGACATATTTTGCTTCTTTCCACCCCAATTCCGTCAAATTTCCGTCAATTGTGATTTTCTCTGAAAAAGGCGTACTGACAATTTCGTACTTATTTTGAGTGAAAAAAGAAAAAGGTAACAACAGCGCGAGGAGAAAGCGAAAAGACATGGAGCGATTTAAAATTTTTTCCAATTGTGAAGATGGTTTATTTCATTTTTCGGGTGATTAACAACCACGTGCAAACATTGTTGAAAGCGCTCAAAGGTAACCCAACATTTTTCTTTTTCTTTTTGATGGAGTAAAACTTCGCCTAAAGTTTCCCTCAAGAATGTTTGTTCACAGTCGGAAAGCGGACGATGAAAATCAAATTTTTTAAGTGAAATATCAAAGCTGTTTCCGTTCATGTGAGAACTTCTACTTGATGCGGCACGGTTCACACGCACTAATTTTTTCACCGTTTCTGTTGTGCGCGTTAGAGACGTTACTACCAACCGTGTTCCTTCCAAGGGAGAATTAACCAATGCATTTTGAAACAATTCACTCACTTCCTCCAAAAAATCTAAAGAACGCGGAGTAAGAAATGGAAAAGAATAGTAAAAGGTGTCAAGAATGAATGAAGTAGAATTGGAAACTTCCACTAATTGTTTTTCCCTAATCAGCTTTTGGAAGTTGGACTCAAAATCTTGAGGTTCAATGCCTTGTTTAGATGAAATTTCAATATAATCATCAATTCTATTATTGAGTTGAGGAATGAAAGTGTCCTTTTCGTATTCGTCGCAAAAGAGTTTGATTTGCGTTTCTCCTGAATTTTTTGGGCTTTGAACTTGAAAATCTTCTTTTGCGTAAAATTTTGGCAGGGTGATTATTGCTAAAACCGCGAGTAGCAAGAGAATGGAATACCAAGGAATTTGTTTCACCGAGCAAAAGTAAATATTGTACTCATTTATATTTGTAAAAATTAAGAATATGCTAGGATTAAAAATGGCTACCGACCCGCGCTGGGTGAATATCGTTGAAAGAAACATTGAAGAGATTTTGGTTGACCATGCTTACTGCGAACAAAAAGCAGCGAGTAATGCTATTTCAATGATTGTACACTACCCGCAATATACCGACCTTGTTCAAGCCATGACCGCAATTTGCCAAGAGGAAATGGAACATTTTAATATGGTTCATGAAAAGATACTTGAAAGAGGATTAAAATTGGGTTTTGAGCGCAAAGACCCTTATGTAAACGACCTCGCAACCTATTTGAAAAAGCATAAAAATGATGGTTCTAAGGAAGGTCATTTCGTTAATCAAATGCTTTTTGCTGCAATGATAGAAGCACGTAGTTGTGAGCGTTTTAAAATTTTATCAGAAGAAATTAATGATGAGGATCTTCGTCAAATTTACCGAAGTTTAATGGAAAGTGAAGCTCGACACTACACCACTTTTATTCAGTTTGCAAGAAAGTATGGTAAAGGTATCGACGTTGACAAAAGGTGGCAGGATTTCCTTGAATTCGAGGCATCGTTGATGGAAAAATATGGGAAAAGTGAGACGATGCACGGTTAATACCAATTAGATTTTCCTTACTTTCGGGAAAAGTTCTTGGAAATGAGTGAAATTTCAAATCAAGTTTTAAGTGATTCTTTCAGAGAGTCAAAAAATTTTTTCGAAAGTGATTTAATGCTTTCTGATTTTTTTAATCGCACGGCTTCCTTAGAGGCTAAAGTCTATTTTTCTGAAAGTTTAAACAAAACAGGTCGAATTGCGGCGAAAGAAATGGACGAACTTTCCATGCTGGCTGATAAAAATGGACCGACTTTGGTGAAAAGAAACCGTTTTGGTGAAACAATCGATGAAATAAAATTCCATCCGAGTTATTGGGACTTAATGCAAATCGCGATTGATTCACAAATGTTTAGCGTAAAATGGAAACCTGATTTGCGTCAGAAATTTGAACAAGAAAGTCATCTTTTAGGGTTTTCAGCGGGCTATCTTTATGCACTCTCAGAAATGGGACAGTTTTGCCCTTTGTGTATGACTGACGGTGTTGCAAGGTTGATAGATCGCTTTTGTGAACCCGATGATAAAGCACGTTTGCTACCTAAAATTTATACCGACTCCTTGGAAGGATTTGCAACAGGAGCAATGTTTTTGACCGAAAAATCAGGTGGTTCAGATGTTGGTCGAAATATTGTACAAGCAACAAAAGTGGAAGGGAATCAATACGTTTTAAACGGTGAAAAGTGGTTTTGTAGCAACGCTAATGCCCAGATTATTTTTGCCTTGGCACGTACAAATCCATCCATAAGTGGAACAAAAGGCTTGTCGATTTTCTTGGTAGAACCGATTCTTCCAAATGGCGAAAGAAATAGTATTGAGTTCGTTCGGTTGAAAGACAAACTTGGTGTGCGCTCAATGGCAAGTGCTGAATGTATTTTCAAGAATGCAAAAGCTACTTTGGTTGGAGAGGAATTTCAAGGGTTTAAAATAATGACTGAAATGATCAACCTTTCCAGAATTTACAACGCGGTTGCAGCTGTTGCCTGTAGCAGAAGGGCGATGGTGGAGGCTTACCAGTTTTTAACTTTCAGAATTTCTTTTGGTAAAAATGCCATTGATCACGCGTTAATACAGAAAAAAATCAACGAACTTACGGCCTTACAAACGGCAGGTTTTTACATGACAATGCACTGCATCAATCAATTGGATAAAGCTGATAATGGAGACGACAAAGCTGGTGCACTCCTTCGTTTGTTGACCCCAATGACAAAAAAATGGACAGCGGAAAAAGGAGTTTACATTGTTCGTGAAAGTATGGAATTAATGGGCGGTATGGGATATATAGAAGATGGAATTATGCCAAAATTAATGCGGGACATGATGGTTCTACCTATTTGGGAGGGTGCTGGAAATGTGATGACTTTAGACATGTTGCGTGCTGCCATGAAATCAAATGGTTTAGCAGAAATGGTTTCATTTATTGATTCCAAGGTCATTAACGATACAGAATTAAGAGATAAATGGCTTGATTTCAAAATAGAAATTGAAGAGTTGTTTCAGCTGCAAAATCAGAATGTGATGGAATGGAAAGCAGAGGATGTTTTTCATTTACTCACTGATTTCATGCAAGTTGCTGTTTTGAAGAGGAATTTAAACGATGAAAACAAAGCTTTTGTCCAGCCTTCAATTGATTTTTTCAAATCCAAAATTTTAGGTGAAAAACGGAAAACGATTACCAAAGAAATTATTGTCGGGCAGGTGGCCTGGAATTTCTAGTTTTCCTGCAACTTCATTTTGTATTTTTGTGTCAAATATTCATCTTTAATTGTACCACAAGATATTTTAATCATCTTTAAGCCATGTTAAGACTATTCTTTTTGTTTTCCCTTGTTGTTTTTTTGAATGTTTCAGTCAAAGCTCAAGCCCTCGTTTTTGCTGAGTTAACTGGAAATCCACTGAATACTACTGGATGGAATTTAACGGGTAATGCTAATGTCGGTGACACACCAGGAGATGGAGATAATTTTAACGATGAGTTGATTTTAACCAACAATACGAATAATCAAAGTGGTGGAGTTTTTTTTCAAGAGCCAATTGATTTGAACACCTGTCAACAATGGCAAGTTGAATTTCAGTTTAGAATTTGGCAAGGAAATGGCGCTGATGGTATTGCGTTTTGTTTCATTGATGTACCACCAACAGGTTTTGTAAGCGGTGGAGGGGTTGGTATTCCGCAAAGTGCCAATGGGATTAAGGTGGTGTTTGATTCTTATGATAATGGTTGTGGAGCAAATCCAGAAATTCAAATTTACAATGGAGTGGGTTACAATGAATGTGCGGCGGGAATTGTAAAGGTCAACAATTCAGGCGGTAATTTGAATTTTATTCGTTCCAATGGTTACAATAGCGCGAGAATAACCTACAACAATGGTGTAATTACAGTTTTCGTTAATAATACACAATGGCTATCAACCACTTACAACGTAACATTCGTTGGTTACATGGGTTTTACGGCAAGTACCGGAGGCAGCAATGATCGTCATTCTATCAAAAATGCAAGAATTTTTGCGGATGTTGCTGAAGCGAATGCAGGTGCGGACATTACAATATGCAGTGGGCAAACTGGACAGATTGGAACTGCAAATAATTCCAATTACGTTTACACTTGGTCACCTGCGAATGGTTTGAGTTCAACAACCGTTTCAAATCCTAGTGTTTCTTTAACGAATAGTGGAAATAGCAATTTAACTCAAACTTACACGGTTCAAACCAACCTTGCATCTAATCCAAATTCATGTCCTGTTTTTGATCAAGTTACAGTTACCGTTAAACCGAATCGTGTAAATAACATCAACTCCACGCTATGTCAAGGTGAATCAATTTCTGCTGGCGGTCAAACCTTTACATCTACAGGCACTTATCAAGTTGTGATACCTGCTCAAAACGGTTGTGATTCAACTATTAATGTAAATCTAACCGTCAATCCCGTTTATTCCCAAAATATAAATGTAACTCTTTGTCAAGGTGAAAGTTATGTTTTTGGAAGTCAAACGCTTACGACAAGTGGGGTTTACCAAAGGGATTTGCAAACAATCAATGGATGTGATTCAATTATTACATTAAACTTAATTGTCAACCCAACGAATACAAGTTCAATGTCCGCTTCAATTTGTCAGGGAGAAACATATCCATTTTTTGGAAACAACCTCTCCAATCCAGGAATGTACACCCAACAACTTCAAAACATTTATGGTTGCGATTCAAGTGTAACCTTAACCCTAACTATAAAACCAACATTGTCGGGAACTGTCAACCACTCCATGTGTCAAGGTGAATCTTTTCTTTTTAACGGTCAAAATTATTCTAATCAAGGTGTTTACACAGCAACTTTAACAGGTTCAAACGGTTGTGATTCCATTGTCACCTTAAATTTAACTGTCTATCCCATTCCCGCAGCACCTCAATTAACTTCGAACGCACCTTTGGAATGTCCAGGAGATGAATTGACAATTAATGCTGAATTTTTAAACGGTGCAACTTACGCATGGACAGGTCCGAATAATTTTGTTTCGAATACACAAAATGTAAGTTTCAACGCTTTCGTTCCGAACATAGGGAATTACGGTGTTCGCGTTACAATCAACGGTTGTATTTCTCCTGAAGCAACTATTGGTGTAGATATTCTGAACATTTTCACTTTCGAAGATTTCCAGTTTCCAAATGTTATTACCCCAAATTCGGATGGAATAAATGATGCGATTGATATAAAGGGTTATTATCAAACTTGTTTCCGTTTTGAACTCCAATTATTTAATCGCTGGGGAAATTTGGTTTTTAGTCAAGATTTTGATGGACAACCATTTATTGGTGAAACAAATGAAGGTAAACCACTTCCTGATGGCGTTTACTTTTATCGTTTGAAATATGAAGGATCAGAAAAAAATGGGTTTGTGCAAATTTTGGGTAGAAAATAAGTTACTCAATGAGGTTTCTTTTTACTGAAAAAATCCTTAAAACCCTTTTCAACTCAAACATTTTTTTAATTTTGAGAAAAAAAAGCTATGTCAGATAATTTCTTCGAAGAATCAACAGTTGGTGTTGGATTTATTTACACTTTTATCGCTCTGGGAATCATTGTTTCCATTTTGATTTGGGGATAAACCAACTTTAACCTTAGCTGCTTATGCCATTTAATGCGATCTTTTCATGGTACATTGGAAAGCGCATGAAGCGCATAGAAAAATTTAGAAATCAACCTCATGTCTGCCAACGTGAGGTTTTTTCCTTTTTAACAAGTAAACTCTCCAATACGTTATTTTCAAGAAAGTTGAATTTACCGCAAATTGAAAATTACGAGCAATTTAAGTCATTAGTTCCGCTTCAAGATTATGGCTCTTTGATGGAATTTATTGAGAGGAGTAGGAGGGGAGAAGAAAATTTATTGTGGCCAGGCTTAACTTCTTGGTTCGCAAAATCCAGCGGTACAACTGCTGACAGAATCAAAATCCTTCCTATTACTCCTGAAAGTTTACACGAGAATCATTATGCAGGTGGAAAAGATTTGTTGGCGCAGTATTATCACAACCTTCCCAATCGCAAATTATACAATGCAAAACACTTGATTATTGGTGGTAGCGGAAAATTAGATACTTCTGAAAATGGGGTGTTTACGGGTGATTTGTCGGCAATCATTATCAACAATTTACCTTGGTGGACAGAACTGAGAAGAGCGCCAAAAAAAGAAATTGCTTTGCTCGAAAATTGGGAAGAAAAGCTGGAGAAAATGGCACGTGCTTCACTGAATGAGAACATTTGTATAATTGCTGGTGTACCAAGTTGGACTTCGGTTTTGATTCGAAGGGTGCTTGAGATTTCAGGTAAAAAAAACATACACGAAGTTTGGCCTAATTTGGAGCTTTACATTCACGGAGGAATGAATTTTGAACCCTATTTCGCTAAATTCGAGCAGTTTATGGGACGCAAAATTCAATATGTTGAAAGTTATAATTCGTCAGAGGGCTATTTTGGTTTGCAAGATGATTATACTTTAAATGATATGTTGTTACTCACTGATTCACAGGTTTTTTACGAATTTATTCCAATGGATAAGTTCAACGGAACGGCATCTGAGACTGTTTTAAAACTTGATGAAATTCAGGAAAATATTGATTATGCCTTAGTCATTTCAACATCAGCGGGTTTGTGGCGTTACATCATCGGCGACACTGTTCGTTTTAGTTCCATAAATCCTTATCGTTTTCGTGTGACGGGTCGAACGGCTCATTTTGTGAATGCTTTTGGCGAAAAAATGATTGTTGAACACACCGAAAAAGCGGTTGCCTCTGTTTGTCAACAAATGAATTTAACACTTAGGGATTATACTGTTGCACCAAATTTTAAGACAGAAACGTCAACTGGAAATCATGAGTGGATTGTGGAATTGGAAGAAGAAGTCTTTGATAAACAGAAATTTGGAATACTTTTAGATGAACATTTGAAGAAAGTCAACAACGATTATGAAACAAAGCGTTTTGAAGATATCAATATTGGTTTTCCTAAGATTCATTTTGCAGAAAAGGGTACATTTGAGCAATGGCTGAAAATGAAAGGAAGATTGGGTGGTCAGCACAAGGTGCCAAGAGTACAAAATAATCGTAAAATTGTTGATAAAGTTTTACCGCTAATTGAAATCTTAAGTGTATGAAAAATAGATTTTTAGTTCTGATTTTATTGGTTTCGACCGCGATTTTTGGTCAGAATAAATTGTTTGATTTAGTTACTGAATTTTCCCTTCCTGGTAAACCACAAGCTTGGGCTATTGACAATGTTGGCAACCTCACCTATATCTACAAAGGAATTATTTCAAAAACGGATTCAACAGGAAACTTACTTTTCACACAGAGCTACAAAAAAATGGGAAACAAACCTCAGATTTTCCCAATAAATTCAATGAAAACCATTCTATTTTCTGAGGATCAACAAACGATTTGTATGTTGGACAACACTTTATCAATCAACGGTAAATGCAAAGAATTGGAAACTTTTGGAATCACCTTCGCGACTTCAATTGCTATTTCTGCTCGACCAAATTTGATTTGGGTTTATGATCAATCCAACAGTACATTAAAATTGATTGATATAATTAATGATAAAGTGGAACAGCAAGTTAAGAACTTTAACGGGTTGATGAACAGTAAAGTAAGTATAATTGGAATGTTGGAAAACGACAATAAATTATACGTTTGGAATTCAGATAAAACGGTTTTTGAATTTGATATGTTGCTCAATTTATCGAACGAGTACAATGTCAGTGCTATTCCCTTGTTTTTTGTGGGAGATTTCATGACTTCACTCAACAAGGACAGACTCGAATTATTACGACCGATTGACGAACAAAAACGAGCAATCGCAAGTCCAAGTCCCGAGGCGACAAATTTCTTCTGTTCAGGAAAAAACTTCTACTTCGAAAAAGACAATAAAATCGAGAAATTTAGATTCAAAGGATTTCAGTATTGATAAACTGATTTTCTCTTGTTCCCCTCATTTCAATGAAAACATCCACAAAATCTTTGAATTGTAATGGATCTTCAGGATGAATAATTATTCTCCTGTCATTTACATCCTTTAATTTGCCTTTTTAGTCAACTTTTTGAAGTTCACTCCAGTCGCTGACTGAGCGGAGCCGAAGTCAGCGACAATCCACCAGACATTTGGTATAAGAATAAACTCCACTATCACCAACTCCTATCAAACCCGGCATCAACCATACGCTCCTCATCATTAGTCCGAAGGGCAAAGTTGAAACCGTTATAAACGGAATAAGCGCCAATTCGACCTTTGTTATCCATCGCGAGAAAACAACATTGTAAGTTGGTCAAATCTTTGTTTTTTCGAATTATTCGCTGTACGGCTTCCTTGCATGCTTCCAAAGGGGAATAACCGTGGCGCATCAATTCCACAACGGTATTGCTTCCTGCTATTCGAATTATAGCTTCTCCCAAACCTGACGCAGTTGCTGCACCAACCTCACTATCAACGAATAAACCTGCGCCAATTATTGGAGAATCACCCAAACGTCCGTGCATTTTGTAAGCCCAACCACTTGTTGTACAAGCACCAGCAAATTGTCCTTTTGCATCGCGAGCTATCATTCCAATGGTGTCGTGGTTTTCGTGGTTTATTTCAGGTCTTTTAAAAACGTCTTTGTTTTCTTTTTTCCATTCTTTCCAGTCCTTTTTCACCTCTGGAATTGGAGTTTTGATGGTTGAAAATCCATAATCTAAAGCGAATTTCTTTGCTCCTTCACCAACCAACATGACGTGTTGTGTGCGTTCCATTACGGCTCTTGCTACTGAAATTGGGTGAGCGATTCCTTCCAAAAATCCTACTGAGCCACATCTTCCGTCGTTATCCATGATACAAGCGTCCAAGGTCACGTGTCCGTCGCGGTCGGGTCTTCCACCAATTCCTACACTTCGGTTGCTCAAATCCGATTCGGTTACGCGAACTCCTTTTTCAACAGCATCCAAGGCATTTCCACCTTTCGACAATATTTCCCAAGCTGCTTTGTTGGCATCCAAACCGTGAATCCAAGTGGATAAAACAACAGGTCCTTCCACGGTAAATTCATTTTCAGTAGTTAGAAATGAGGTTCCAGAAGCAGACTTTATCACAGAAAGAGCGCCTGCTGTCATGCCTAATTTAAAGAATGTACGACGTTTCATTTTTTCTTTTTCTTAAGTTCGTTTGCCAACCAACGTTGATAGTTGGCTGCATTTCTGACATGAGCAACATCACTCGTTTCAAAATTGTGGCGGTAAGAATAATCTGGTTTTGCACACATAAACAAGTAATCAACAGCGGATGGATAGAGTACTGCCTCCAACACTTGTTTTGAGGTTAAACTTATTGGACCAGGAGGTAAGCCATTGTAAATGTATGTGTTGTAGGAACAATCTTGATTTCTATGCTCGGCAGTCAACCTTTGAACGCCTTTTAAAGCTTCACCCCAACAAAACTTAAAGGTCGGATCGGACTGCAATTTCATCCCTTTTTTCAATCTATTGAGGTACAAAGCCGCGATTGTTGGCCATTCGTCCGCGTGTCGGGATTGTTCGCTGTAAACGATACTCGCAAGCGTTGAAACTTGACTTGGTGAACTTAAACCTATGTTAATCAATTGGTTTTTCCGTTCAATAGTCCAAAATCGTTTGAATTCTTGCGCCATTGAGTCAGTGAATGCTTCAACATTTGTGTCGAAGTACATTTCATATTTACCCGGAAAAAACATGGCAGGAAATTGCGCTGAACTGAACCCGTACTTCGATAAAGTTGCCTCGTCTTCCAAATAGGTTACCAAGCTTGCACTGTCCACCATAATGCACTTTTCCACTTCCTTTGCCATCGTTCGCAAATCTCTTGTTGCGTTGAAAACGACATTAACTTTTGCTTCTGCTTTTCCTTGTCCATTTTCCTGAATGGTAAAACCTTCACACAAATCCAAATAGTTGGTTCCAGAAAGAATCACGTATTTCCCTAGTGCAAGTGTTTGATTGTCCAATCCGACTTCTTTTGCGATGGTTAAAAAAGATTTTTCAGAATCAATTATCTCTTTTTCAATCAGGAATTTAGCCAGTTGATTTGCGGTAAATTGTTCTCGAATAATAATGGACTTTTCAGTGCTGTTAATCGTTTGCTTTTTTCCGGCGAGAAACAATAAGATTTTTGGTGCTGAAATAGCAATTGCAACAAGTACACCAACAATTAAAGTGATAATTAAACCGCGTTTAAACATTTTTGAAAAAGCATTTCATCGTAAAAAACTCCCTTAAATCTCAACCAATTTTTGCGTGTGCCAATGTGTTCAAAACCACTTTTTTGAAACAAGTCCACACTTGCTAAATTGTCCCCGTGAATGGAACATTGAAGGTTTCGTAACTCCAAAATATCACGTGCATACTCAATAAGTAAATTCAAACTTTCGGATGCGTATCCATTTCTTCGTTGTTTTTCCTCGGCGATTAAAATTCCTACAGAGGCGAAACCGTGTTTGAAATTCACATCGTACAAATCAATCGTTCCGACAGGAAAACCGCTTTCTTTCTCACAAATAATGAAGCGCAGTTGACCGCATTCCCTAAAATCTTTTTGACTGTCGATTAGTGCGTGGATTCCATGCATAGAAAACGGAACCTCTGTATTCGACACTTTCCAATTTTCAGGATTGTTTTCCCACAAATACAAAGTAGTTGCGTCGTTGGATTCCACCACTCGTAAATAAATTTTATCGCCTTGAAGCATGAAGCAAACTTATTCTTTTTTCTATTGCTGAGGGTGAGTAATGCAAAATTCCTTGTTCACCCTTTTGTAGATAAATGCCATAAACCCGGTCATAAAGTTGATTTTCTTGTAAAAAGTTCAATAAATCAACCAATTGCTGGGCATCTCCGTTCATTTCTGGTAACATTTTAATTGGACTTAAACAAGATGTTTTTTGTCCTGTTGCTTTATCAAAAAGCTGATAAATTTTATTGATTTCCTCCATTTTCCATTCCACTTTCAAACGCAGAAAATAAGAGGTGATGTTTTTGTCGTTCAATAATTTTAAAACCTTGTTTACGGGAACATTCATGTCTTTTCCCTTTGCTTTTAAGCTGAAGTACAATCCCTTACAAGAAACACCAATATGAGGAGGAATTTTATTAGCGTGTAGAATCCACAACCAGTTATCCGAGGTTAGAATGTTGGAATTGGGCAATTCAACAAGTTCAGGAAATATGAAATCAAATTGTACTTGTTCCACCGAAAACCTTTTGAGCAGGACCTACAAGCCACACATTTTTAAAACCATTTCCATTCTTTTCAAAGCGAATATAAAGTTGTCCACCTTTCACTTTTACAGCAACTTCATTCAAATTTTCATCTGTAAGTGAAGCAATTAATAAAGCACAAGCAGTTGCACCCGTTCCACAAGAAAGGGTTTCATCTTCCACTCCGCGTTCGTAAGTGGAAATTGCAATTTTTCCTGATTCGATTTGTTGAATGAGATTTACATTTACCCCTTCTGCTTTGTAAGTATCACTGTATCTGATTGTTTTCCCTTTTAGAAAAGTGTTTTGATAACTCAAATCTGAGTCAAAAATCATGTAATGTGGTGAACCTGTGTAAAGATAATAGTCTTCTCCAACTTTTTCAGGAAGTTCACAATCCCGCATTTTTATGGCAAAATTTTCATTTGAAACAGTCGCTTCATGTTCGCCATCGATTCCAAGGAAATGGTATTTATCTTTCACGATTCCAACTTCTTGTGCAAAAGCAACACTACATCTCGCGCCATTTCCACAAAAACTTTTGGAGCCATCTGCATTGAAATAATCCATTTCAAAATCGTAACCCTTCTTGGCGGAAAGTAAGATTAAACCGTCGGCACCAATTCCAAAACGTCGGTCACAAAGTTGTTGAACTTGTTCAATGGACAAATCGTTGTAACGTCCGTCCAAGTTATTGACCATGATGAAATCGTTTCCCGTTCCTTGGTATTTGGAAAAAAGTAAATCCATAGTGCAAAGTTAGACCTTTTTCAGGTTAGAACTTGCCAACCACTGGTCGGAACAATCTAGTCTAATTCAATTATTCCAAAACGGTTTTTACTGAGGTACTTTCCGTGTATTAACATTTCGTTATCATTAATTTGTATTGCAGACTTTGGAACCATCATCATTTTTTCTTCTTTCCTGTCTAGAATATTGGTTTTTCCTGATAAGAATCCATCCTTGTCAAGTTTATACATGGACAATTTTCTCATTTGATTCCAACTCCAATAAAATGCCGATTCTGTTCCATCCTTTTTTTTAGTATTAAACTTCCGCAATTGTTCTTGGTTCATCAACTGAAAGCATTGATCCTTTGTCAACTTCATCCATTTCAAGCGAGTAGGTCTTTAAACTCAAATCTGTTATTGTGTTGAAGGCGAAAAGTTTTCCTTTTATCATCAAGTGTGCTATTTGCTCTTTGATTACTCGATCTTCTTTTTTCTTTTTCACCTCTGGAACAGATGTCAATAATTGCATGTCGTTGTCATAACTTTCAAGGAAGTAATCAAATACAAGCCTTTTTTCTTTTATCGTTTTTATTCTGTTTACCTTTAATCTTTTAACATAAAAGCCTTCTTCATCTTTACCAATAACTTCTGCTCCAAAATTTTTGGGTGGATTTCTCATTACTGGGCCAAGTTTTATACTTTGACCAAAGAATAAACTATTGAAAACGAACAGAAAAAAAGCAAGAAGTAGCGACTTAATCATAAAAAATAATTTAATCAAAGGTAGTCTTAGTCTATTTCTTGGATATAGGTATTTATACCTACAAACCTTCATTTTAAAATGAAAAAACCCCTCCGAATCATTGTTCGAAGGGGTTGTGTATTGTCTTTTTGAAGTTTAATTATGGTTTGATAAACTTCACATCCACACGACGGTTATTTCTGCGTCCGTCTGCCGTTTCGTTTGAATCAATTGGTTTTGCCTCACCGAAATATTTGGTTGTAATGATGCGTTTTTTGTCAACACCATTCATAATTAAATAATCACGAACCGCATTCACACGATTTTTGGAAAGTTCTTTGTTGTAAAGTTCTGCTCCTTTCGCATCGGTGTGTCCCTCCAATACCACTTTCAAATTAGGATAAGTGTTCATGATATTAATAATAGACTCTAACTCACCCATTGATGCTTTTTGAACAACTGCTTTATCGAAAACAAACAGTACTGTTTTATCTAAAACATCTCTATTTTCTTCAATAGATTTTTGTTGTTGCTGTTGTTGAGTAATTGTTTTCTCTACAATTTTTTCAATCACTTTTTCGATAACGACAGTGTCAACTTTTGTAATGTAAACGGTATCAATACGAGGCTCCAATTGCGGAATAGAATCTTTAGGTTCTGTTTTTACAATCTCTTTCTTCGGTTTTTCTTTCTTACAGAATTTTAAACCAAGAATGATTTCATGTGAACCTGCGCTGTAGGAGGCAATATTCGACATCGGAGTTTCATAAGCATAACCAATGAAGAAA
>Ga0169931_10007147_pt1 | contig 16650 bp, 21 predicted proteins | sample Kivu_15m_20L_FD_129675 | JGI IMG/M metagenome (GOLD analysis project Ga0169931, IMG submission 129675) | Freshwater microbial communities from Lake Kivu, Western Province, Rwanda to study Microbial Dark Matter (Phase II) - Kivu_15m_20L... | ecosystem: Environmental > Aquatic > Freshwater > Lake...
ACCTGTTAAGAAAACTGCTAAAAAGAAAGCAATAAAGAAAACAGCAAAGAAGTCTGTTAAAAAGCCTGTTAAAAAAGCTGTAAAAAAGAAACCTATAACTAAAAAAAAGAAAAGGGCTTCGGTGTATAAATAATGGCTAAAACATCTGCGTGGCAGCGTAAAGAGGGTAAAAACCCCAAAGGTGGGCTTAATGCTAAAGGCCGTGCTTCTTACAAACGTGAAACCGGTGGAACATTAAAGCCGCCTGTATCCGCAAAGCAAGCCAAGAAATCCCCTAAAGCTGCAAAGCGTCGTAAGTCTTTCTGTGCACGCATGGGTGGCAGCAAAGGACCTTTGAAAGATGAAAAGGGGAGACCAACTCGTAAAGCATTAGCCCTTCGAAAATGGGATTGTTAGTCCATACTTATATCGACACCCCGATCAGGTGTCTTTACATTCTCTAGAGAACAGGAAATTTAATGGCACGAGATAGCGGTTATCCAAACAACACCGCAGGAAACATTGCCGTTGACTTTGTATGGGGAAACTTCCCTATGCAACCAGACGATGATCGTACTGGTGACGGCAGCTCTACTGTTGTTGTAGCTGCAGATGCAGCTCAAAACGTAGATTGGAGCGGATACTCTGTATTTCAGAGTCCAGCTCTTACAAAGACAGCAATCACTGTAACACTAAGCCCAGGACTTGGATCACCAGGAACAGTTGTAGGAAACAACCACAGCGTTGCACTTAACAACTGGAATGGTTATCCAGACTACACTCCTGAAGCACCATTCCTAGATACAATTGACCAAGCTGCAATTCCTAACGTAGTTGGCCTAAGCGAGTCTGCAGCTAATACTGCTCTCGTTGCAGCTGGCTTTATTAAGGGTGCAGTAACAACCACAGCCGTTGGTGCAACTGCAGAGAACGATGGTCTTGTAAAGACTCAAACTCCTGCTGCAGCATCTATCCAGAATCTTGGAGATGCAGTAGCGCTAGTCAAGTTCGCTTACACAGCGTAAATTGTAAATACAAAATTAGCCGGTCATATGACCGGCTTTTTTTGTTTCATTATGTTAAATTATTTAATAGATGAAACCACTGCGTACATTCGCAGCACTAAACGGACACTTAAATAGGATTTCATATTACTTAGGTCTTGGGTTTTTATACCTATTGATCACAATTTTGCCTGCCCAAGCAAATGAATCTACCAACCCCTCTGATCAGAACTCCACATCATCTTCTCCCGGCACCTCTCCAAGTCCGACTCAAGAGCCAACACCTTCGCCTTCTTCCACTTCAACTCCGACTCCAACTCCTGAGCCTTCGTCTTCTCCAACCGCAGAGCCGACTCCAACCCCAGAATCCTCTCCATCTTCTGCTCCGAGTCCGTCTCAATCACCGACTCCAGAAACTTCATCCTCTCCTTCAGCGGAGCCGTCCCCCATATCCAGCCCAGAACAATCCCCGTCGCCAAGCAGTACAGAACAAATGCCCACTCCCACCATTGTTGAAACACCTACGGTTACCTCCGTTCAAACTAAAATTGAATCTGCAACTGTAACCCTTAATACAGCTGTAGAAGCCGCAAGTCCGGCTCAACAATCTAATTCTACCATTCAGGTGCAAGCTGCTGAAACAGCAACAGCTTCTGCCACCACAGCTCTAGAGACAGCCACAGTTCTTACTCAAGCTGCAGAATCTGCCACTGTAGTCGCTGAATCTGCAACTGTTATTGCTGCCTCAACACAAACATCAGTTGATACTCAAACAGCTGTAGTTGCTGTTGCTACTACTACTGTTGCCGCTAGACAAGAGGATGTAGCTGTTGCAACAGTTGCTGTAACCACTCAACAAGCGGTAGTGACAGAAGCCGCTACAACGAAGGCCGCAGCAGACGCCACAGTTGCTGCTGCTACTCAGCCTGGTCTTGAAATGAAAGTTACTCAAAACATTGGTTATAACAACGCTCCACCAGTAGAAGTTGGAACTACTACTCTTACTACAACTGTTTCCCAAATCAATCAAAACTGGGGTAGTAGTGGTCCAGCCAATACTTATCCAGAAGATTTTCAAGTTAAGTACACTGGACAAATTACCTCTACTACTGCAGGTGATATTCAGTTTTATGCTCCAGCAGATGATGGCGTAAAGCTTTATCTTGATGGTCAACTTGTTATTAATGACTGGCATGACAAAGGTGGCGGAGGTTCGATATCAAATCCCGTTCAATTTACTGCCAATACTCCTAAAGCCCTTACTCTTCACTTTTATGAAAATGGCGGAGGCGCAAACGTACAGTTACAGTGGAATAAAGGGTCTGGGTGGGAAGTAGTGCCCGCTTCAGCTTTTAGTCGTTCTTCTGCTACACCTGAACAAATTGCTGCTGCACAAGCCGCTGCTACTGCGCTTAATCAAGCTAACACTACTTTAGTAACCAAACAAGATGAGAAGGTAGCGGCAGAAGTTGCCTTAACTGCAGCTCAAACAGTTCTTTCTACACAACAAGCCACATTAACTACTTTAGAGGCAACCAATACAGAAGCACAAGAAACAAAAACTGTTGCTGTTGCTGCTGCAGCTCAAGCTACTGTTGTTGCACAAGAAGCTGTAGCTACTGCAAATACTTTAGCAAATTCAGCTACTCAGGCTGTTGCGGTTGCTGTAACTGCTCTTTCAACACCTGTAGTTTCGCCAGAGCCTCAACAGCCGTCGACGCCGCCAAGCGTACCGACTCCTGAACCTGCTCCCTCTCCAACTCCTCCTGCTCAAGAATCTTCTCAATCAACAAATCCTCAGAACCCTCAGCCATCCACGAATCAACCATCTGACGGGCCTTCTCAACCTCAGCCTTCCACAACTCCTCAAACTCCTTCTGATCCATCTACTTCTCCTAATCCTTCCACGGACCCAACACCTCAACCTGTTCCTCCAACCGAGTCAGCTCCTTCTGAGCCCGAGCCTCAGCAACCCCAGGATCCTGTAGTTCCGCCTCAGCCAAACGAGCCATCAACTCCTGATGCTGAGGATCCTTCTGCAGATCCTGAATCGCCTGTTGAACCTCCGGTCGAACCTGAGAATCCTGTAGAGCCTGAATCTCCTCAAGAGCCTGTCGAAGAACCTTCTGAAGAGGAAACACAAAATCCGGAAGAAGATTCTTCGGATACTCCTGAAGATGACACTCAATCAGACACTCCAAACGATTCTGAGAATCCTGGAGATCTTCCTGAAGACGATACAGATCAACCGACAGACTCATCTACTGAGCCGTCTGATCAATCCACAGAAGAGCCATCGACACCCACAGAAGAGCCAACAGAACCGGAAGATAGCGGAAAAACAAACGAAGAAACTTCGGATCCTTCGGACCCAACTGACGTAGTTGAGGAAGAAGAAGAACAACAGCAGTCACAAGAGACAACGCAAGAAAATCAGTCCACAGAATCATCTTCCAATGATACACCAAAAGAAGAAGCAGTAAGCAATCTATTAGAACAAGCCGGAGACAAAGCAGTTACAGCAGAGGCTATAAAAGAAGCTGGATTAACCTATGCGGACTTGCCCCCAGCTACTCCTGTTGAGGTTAGGACTGATGAAGACGGAAATGCTGTCATAATTACAGCAGAAATCGCTGCTGCTTTGGTATTACTTGAGAATCCAGCAGAGTTACTTGGCACACTATTTAGCGAACCGGGTATGGCACTAGTTGCGTTAGCAAATGTTGGCGCAGATATGTCTCCTGAAGAACGAGAAGAATCCGAAAAAGTAATTGTAGCTGCGGTCATTGCTGGCCAGGCTGCAATTGGGGCTGCGTCTATGGCGGCCCAATCCACTACCACCGGAGGATCTGGTGGCGGAGGGGCACCACAGGGGAGCTCCACAAAAGGTGGAGACAAGATAGTAAGGAGACGAATAACGTGACAAAGCTTCTAAAAGATATGATAGAACAACTTTGGACAGTTCTTGGAATGTTTATTGCTTGGGTTGTTCTAGACGGGAGCGCAAAAACGGTTGTAGGCTATGCCATTATAGGAACTCTAATAGCTTGGTCAGTAACCTATCCCCTAAGGAACCCAAAAGAAGATGATTAAGTTTAGACTAGTTTTAGTCGCCTTATCTTTAATGTTTGTGTCGGGCTGTGGCTATGATGGGCATTTTAGATATCCCTGCCAAGACCCTACAAATTGGGAAAAAGCGGAATGTAAACCACCTATCTGCACTGCTTCCGGAACTTGTCCTGTAGACTTAGTTAAAACAGATGGTTCTACCGTAACCACAGAACAAGGAACACCAAATGAGTAAAGAACGTCTAACACCTCAAGAATTAGATGCAAGATTAAAATTTATTCTTGGCATTACTTTAGGCTCAATTTTATTTTTTACTGCTATAGGAATTCTCTATGGCCTTCTTTTTGTAACCCAACCCATAGGGGTTCAATCAGAAAATGACAAAATGTTCTTTAACGTACTTGGTAGCGTAGCCACATTTATCACTGGAACTCTTGCCGGTCTTTTAATTGGACAGTCTGGCGCTAAAGATATTATGGCCGCACAGTTAGCAAATAAAGAAATGGACGCAAAGAACACACAGGCTGATAAGAAGCTTGAAGCCGAAATTGATGCCACAGCTGCACGTCTAGCAGCAAAACCTGATGGTCAAATGCCAGCAGAGCAACCAGTTGATACTGATTGGGACAAAGACTAATGGCAGACCAAGGAACAGCAGCACGTCTTATTGAAGTTGCTAAAGGTGAACTAGGAACTATTGAAGGACCTAAGGACAACGAAACAAAGTACGGTGCTTACACAAAGGCTAATTTTCAACCATGGTGCGGGTCATTCGTAAATTGGTGCGCTAACGAAGCTGGAGTAAAAGTTCCTAATACTGTTTACACTCCTAGCGGTGCAGCAGCATTTAAGAAAAAAAGCGCATGGATTGATGGAGATGTAGCAGACCCAGAACCAGGAGATCTTGCCTATTTTGATTTTCCCTCAGACGGTGTAGATAGGATCTCTCATGTAGGGATTGTTATCAAAGACAACGAAGATGGAACCGTCTGGTGCATTGAAGGTAACACCACTAATCGCAAAAGCGGAAGCCAAAGAAATGGCGGAGAAGTTTGCAAACAACTTAGGGCTTATAAAAAGAATAAAGCTAACGTACAAGTTTCAATCGTAGGCTTTGGTCGCCCTAAGTTTAAGGGTGGATCTCCAAAAGTGGGTGCCCCCACACCCCCAGTATCACTAGAGATACAAGCAGCCATTGATTTACTCGAAGCTAATGGGTATAAAGTATTAAAATAGATTAGACAGCATAAAGGGGCCGGAAATATCCGGCCCCTTTTGCTTTAATTAGGGAATTTATTCATCCACTCTAAGACTTTTGGTTCAGATGGATCGCCATCATACGCCTGTGGTCCAAGACCCCAGGCACCAAAATTAGTGCCTTTTGCACTCATGTAGTAAGCGACTTCAGCATTTTTAACTGGATCAAATAGATCAGAGTTCTCTTTCAGGTCAAACTTCTCTCTACGAGAATCGCCTAGACTTCCGATCATATTAATCTGAAAGATGCCGTATGAATTATCACCGGTGTTTATATTATCGTTATGGGCCTTAGGCCTACCATTTGATTCTTTTTTGGCTATTGCCCAAGCTGTTTTAAGGGCCTTACCCTCAAATCCAACCGCAGACAATAAATCAACTAATTCTTCATCGGTAAGGGTTTTTGCATTCCTATACAGATCTAGAGGATTGGTTGATTCGACCTTAACCTCAAGTTGAATTTCTTGAGGTTTTGAGCTCCTCCCATCAGCAAAGGCTAGTGAGGGATATACGAGCATTAAGTAAGCGATTAGTATCGCAAGTTTTGCTTTTGTCTCATGTTTTTGCACTCTATCTCCTAGGCTAGGGGGCCAGTCCTAATTCAGTATGCCTGTCACTCATACCAAGCAATTCAGCCTCTTTCTGCTGAATTCGGTCTGCAACCCTTTTGTTACGGAGGTGCTAATGGCCGGTTTTACCCGGCCATAGGTCTTACCCTAGCAGTAACTACAGTACTGATGCAACCAACAACCCTAAATAAATTAAAATCGGACAAAAAGGACAAATTTATCCTGTAGACTAAATCCTTTGAAAGGAAACTTATGGAAAAGCAAAAGAACGCAGTTATAAACGCTAATTTCTCTTTTGATGAGTCAGAACCTATCGTGCAGGTTGTTGAGGCCGTAGTTGAGGCTCCTGAAGCAACTCTCCCAGAACTAACAAAACCAGTAATTAAAAAGAAAACAGAAAAAGTTCTAGAGGAAGCAGCTAAAGATGAAGATAGAAAAGATAGTAACTAAACAAGCTCATTCAGTACCCTCTACAGTAACTCGTCCTAAGGGACCTTTCCCTCCAGAAATTTTAGCGGAGTCTAAAGTTATCTACGACTACGATCGTCAAGCAGATAACGGGCAAGAAGACGTGCCAATAGAGGGCACTGCTCAAAATAATTTTAAAGAAACAAAGTGGTTTAGATGCAACCTTTGTGAATTATTAATAGCGGAGTCTCAATTAGAGACCCATATATGCGAGGCCTAGTATGCCACCTAAAAAACCTAAAAAATCTCCCTCCGTTCAGGCGGGAAGAAAAGCTTCCTCTTACCTAAGACGAAATAGACTTAGCGATCAACAACAGGCACAATCTCTTTTACCAGAAGATCTTCAATGGGCTTTTCAAAAAGGACGCAAGTCCATTATGGAACCCCTAGAACAATTTGGTGAAGAATATATAGAAAAAAATATTGACTCAAGGGGTATGCGTGCCAACATAAACACTAAAGATCCCGCATATGCGATCTCACCAGAAGATGATGCCGCCTATTCTCCTGCGGGATATAGTGAACCTGGTTTATATGAAGTACCAACAAAAACTAGTAATCCTGATCGTCCTAGAACTGTAGCGGCCGCGTACAACCCAGGAAGATCTGTTTTGACCGTTATGTTTAGGGACTCCACCCTGTACAACTACTATGATGTAGATTTAGACGAATGGCTTACTTTTAGAGAGCTTGAAAGTAAGTGGCAGTACATAAAAGATGTATTAGACTATAAACCTAGAGGACCAGCATCTGTAACCGATCTACCAGCAGATATGAGAGCCGAAGCTTATACTTTAGCAAGGGCTGCACAAATACAGAAAGCTACGTTACCTAGACGATAATATGCAGACTAGAGATATTGGAAACGTTTATTGGCACCCATTAACGTACCCCATTAAACCAAGAGTATTTTTTGATAAAGCGGATACTCAGGAGCTAGATCCTCCTTTTAGACGTGGCACCGGATATGCAATAAGACTACCTTTTACCAAAAAAGCTGTAGTTGTTGGTGTCTGGAGAAAAACTGGGTATACTGAAAGCCAGGCCCTTACATATGCAATAAAGGGTCGTGGATTACCTAAAACCGAAGTAAATTGGGAATACATACGGAATATGGATATGGAGAAAGACGATGTTTAAAAAAACCCCTGCCGCTAAAGAAAAAAGTAAAATAGAAAAAAGAGTAGAAACTCTTCCTACTACTGAACTAATAGCTTGGTCAGAAACTACTCTTTACTCCGTAAGTCGTAATCTTTCTACTTGGCAATCAGGCAAAGAAAAATTTTATTTAAATGAAGCAAAGCTTGGAGCAGAAGCTCTATTAGCGGTGCTAGCTACTCTTAGTGAGAGGCACCAATGAAAGAAGATTTTGAGTTCCAAGAGTACGAAGATGAAAGTGAGGATAATTTTGAAGATTTTGAGGATGATGAGTTATACTCAAAAAATGAAGACCTCGAAGAAGAAACAGAAGATTTTGAAGAACTTCACGAAGAAGAAGAGCTTGACGAGCTATCTAAAGAATTTGTTCTTGCGTTAATAGATAAGATTATGCAATTTATGGCTCTTTTAACAGGCCATGAGCTTCACCCCTATCAAAAACCGTTAGCTAAAAGAATTATAGAAAGTATATTAATAAACGACGGTGAAGAAATTACCGCATTAGCTTCTCGTCAGTCAGGTAAATCTGAGACCGTAGCTAACACCGTAGCAACGCTCATGGTTCTCTTACCTAGGCTTGCAAAGATGTATCCGGAGCTTTTAGGTAAGTTCCAGGATGGGGTTTGGGTAGGAATGTTTGCCCCAATTCAAGCTCAAGTAGAAACTTTATTTTCTAGAACAGTATCTCGCTTAACTAGCGAAAGAGCTATGGAAGTTCTTGGGGACCCAGAAATTGACGACACCCCAACTAAAACGCCCGGAGTTGTTAGAAACATAAAGTTAAAAAACTCTGGATCCACTTTAATGATGATGACTGCTAACCCTAGAGCAAAAATTGAATCTAAGTCTTTTCATCTAATTGTCATCGATGAGTGTCAAGAAGCGGACGATTTTATAGTCTCTAAGTCTATTTCCCCTATGGGCGCGTACTACAACGCGACTATGGTTAAAACGGGCACTCCCACAACCCACAAAAATAATTTTTATAGATCCATACAATTAAATAAGAGACGTCAAAATTCTGGACGTAACGCTAGACAGAACCATTTCCAATGGGACTGGAAGGATGTTGCAAAATTTAATTTAAATTACGAAAAATTTATTAGAAAAGAAATGCTTCGTATCGGAGAAGACTCAGACGAGTTTCAACTATCTTATAACTGTAAATGGCTTTTAGAGCGAGGAATGTTTATAACCTCCTCTATTATGGATGATTTAGGGGATACATCTCAAGAAGTAGTAAAAAATTGGCATAGATCTCCGGTAGTAGTTGGTATAGATCCAGCCAGAAAAATGGACTCCACTGTAGTTACGGTTGTTTGGGTTGACTGGGATCGTCCAGATGAATTTGGATATTACGACCATAGAGTTCTAAATTGGATGGAAATCCAAGGTGACGACTGGGAAGACCAATATTTTCAAATAGTAAACTTTTTAGGAAACTACGATGTTTTAGCTGTAGCTGTAGATTCAAACGGAGTGGGAGACGCGGTATCCCAAAGATTAAAACTTTTGCTCCCTAGGGCCGAAGTAATATCCATATTGTCCAGCCCTGCTGAGCAATCTAAGCGTTGGAAGCATTTACAGGCGCTTATCCAACGTCAAATGATCTCTTGGCCAGCTCATGCTAAAACCAGAAGACTACGAATATGGAAGCGTTTCTACCAACAAATGACGGATGCGGAAGTACAATATAAGGGTCCTAATTTCTTGGTAGCGGCTCCTGACGAGGCGCACGCCCACGATGACTTCGTGGATTCGTTAGCCTTAGCGTGTTCTCTAACCCAAGAGATGGTGATGCCGACCGTAGAGGTTAGCGCATCCCCTTTCTTTAGTTAAGAAATTTTGCGTTTAGGCTGATAATTCAAGCTATTGGGACCAAACTCATACTAAGGATCCTTTATCCGTATAGGAGAAAAAATTAATGGCCACAGAAAACATTGCTCCGACCCCACAGTTCCCGGAGAAAACGGGAGCTATGTACGAGCGCAAGATATCAGCAGCAACCCCAGGACTTAGAGGTCCACTTCGTTTTGAAGAGGGCGTAGCTACTGATACAGACGTTCCTGCACAGTTCCAGGCTGGAATTGACCATGGTTATGAAACACCAGCCGGTCGTCCAAACCACAATATGAATGTATTTGAGAAATATCCAGAGGAGACAATGCGTGAGCGTGCTCATGTCGGTTCTGCTGCCTGGGTTGAAGCACCAACTTATGTTGGCGAGTTCACTCAAGGTACATTTAGCGATTACGCAGAAACAAAGATTGAAGAAGTATTTCGCACCGGTTCTCGCTATCAACGCATGAACCCTGCAGCTGTTACTGACTAATTACGCTACACTTTACTACCGGTACCCGGCTTCGTACTCCCTTCTCCGAAGCCGGGCACCTTACTTAAATTTAGGAGAACTGTGGCAAGGGTTGCTTCAAATCAAAAGCTTTGGAATCAGCTAATGAGCCAAGCTCTTGCAAAATATCCAAAAAGAAGCCCTAATGCTACGGCAAGTCCAGCAGCAAATCGTTGGGCCGCAGCACAGTATCAAAAACGAGGGGGACAGTACGTTAGTTCTAAAAGCGAAGTACAACCCAATATGCGAGATAAAAAAACAGAAGATTTAAAAAAGAAAAAAGCTAAGGCAACTCGCATAAAAAAAGCTAGAATGCGTGGAGATATCATTTAATGAGTATTGATTTTTCACCCCCATCGTATAGGGCCGCGTCATCTGATTTAACTATCTCCATTTCTCCCCTGGGCCTTGTAGAACTTGCGGATGAAGAATTTGAAGTACATGGTCCACGTCTAAACCGTTACTCTCTTAACTGGGCTATGTATCTAGGTCATCATTGGGCATATCGTCGAGAAATTGGCGAATCTCAAATGGTTTATAACTATTACAGAGCGTTTACAGATTACATAATTAATTTTTCTTTTGGTCGTGGAGCCATATTCCGTAGCCCGTACTCAACAGAAGCTATAGTTCCAGATATCCTACAAAGAGTGTGGGAAGTAGATAACAATAAGCATGCTGTTATGTGGGAGATGGGTCAACAAGGCGGAGTATCTGGAGACTGTTTTGTTAAGGTAGCTTATGAAGAAGCTTTTCAAGATTCTGTTGGCCGTACGCATCCAGGAAGAGTTCGAATACTTCCACTAAATTCTAGTTTTTGTTTTCCAGAGTTTCATCCTCACGATCGTGATCGATTAATAAGATTTAAGCTTAAATATCGTTTTTGGGGAACTTCTTTAGAAGGAACCCGTCAAGTCTATACATATACTGAAATTCTTACCGATGATCGTATTGAAGAATATATCAACGATGAGTTAATTGATTCTAGACCAAACCCAATAGGTGTTGTTCCTATTGTTCACATACCAAATGTAAGAGTATCTGGATCTCCTTGGGGACTATCAGATGCACATGACATTATTGTTTTGAACAGAAGTTATAACGAAATTGCTACCGACGTGGCTGACATAGTCAACTACCACGCTGCTCCAGTAACAGTTATTACTGGCGCGAAGGCATCTTCCCTTGAAAAGGGCCCTAAGAAGGTCTGGGGAGGTCTCCCCAAGGATGCCCAAGTATTTAACTTGGAAGGTGGCGGACAAGGATTACAAGGTGCACTTCAGTATCTTGAAATCATTAAACGCTCTATGCATGAAATGATTGGGGTGCCAGAGACCGCACTTGGTCAAGTACAACCGATATCAAACACCTCTGGTGTTGCTCTTGCAATTCAGTATCAACCATTGATGAATCGTTATAATCAAAAAATTGTTCAATACAGTAACGGATTAAAAAGAATTAATGAACTTGTACTTCTAACTCTAGCTGTAAAAGAACCAGAGTTATTTATGTACAATCCAGATTTTAATGGACCGATAAAGCCAGATCAAATTCAAGTTCTTGATATAAACAGCCCAATCACCTATGAAACCACTGTTCATTTCCCACAGCCACTGCCTCTAGATAAGTTGATCGTATTAAATGAGATCCAAACTAAGATGCAGATGAACTTAGAAAGCCGTAAAGGTGCTCTTCGTACTTTGGGTGAAGAATTCCCTGATGAGAAGCTAGACGAGATTCGTACCGAATTAATTGAGGACGCCAAGGCCGATGGGGCATTAAACCTAATTCGTTCTCAGATCAACTCGGCTATTGCTTCCCTAACCGGATTACTTCCGGAAAACCAAGGCCTAGAGGCAGCACCGGGAACCGAAGTAGGTGCCGGAGTAGGTCCAGGTCCTTCAGGACAACCTGGAATAGTTACCCCGTTTGAAGCGGAAACTATCGATCAAATGTCCACAGAATTGGTCACAAAAGCATATGGGACCAAACTCCCGCAACGTAGGGGTACTTCTCCGGAAGACTCTAAGTACGGAGGAAACTAGTTTAGGCTGACAAATAAGCGTTTATTTGAAAACCTACTACCAAATAAATCCGCAGGTCATCGTGGCACTAAATCGGACAACGACCTCTTAAACCTAAGGAATAAAAATATGTCAGAAACAACAAATATTGTTGATTCGCCTGAAGCCCAGGAAGCGTTTTTCCAGGATGTTCCGGCAGCGACAGATACACTCGTAACACCCGTCCAATCGCAGACTCCGAACAAGGGATACACTGAAGAGGATTTGAAGAAAGTGCGTGAGCAAGAGAAATCTAAGCTCTACCCTCAAATCGATTCTCTTAAAGAAGAACTTGCTGTTCTGAAGAAGGAGCGCGAAGAACGTCTCGCAGAAGCTGAGAAGCTTCGTGCAGAACAAGAAGCTGAGGCTCGTAAGAAAGCTGAAGCTGAGATGGACGTCCGTCAACTTTTGGAATCAAAAGAAAAAGAATGGGCGGAAAAGTTCGAGACAGAACGTCTTGAACGGGAAAAAGCTATTTCTCTTTTAGAACGAGAAAGACAATTCGCTGAACTTAACGAATATCGTACTACTCGTTTAAATCAAGAAAGAGAAAGCATAATCCCCGAACTTCTTGATCTTATCGTTGGAAATACCAAGGATGAAATCGAGGAGAGTATCGCAGGATTAAAGGAACGCTCATCGCGTATCCTTGAGTCAGCACAGCAGGCTATGCAGTCTGCACGTCGTGAAATGACAGGAAGCCGGGTAACCGCGCCTCCTACAGGACCCCTGGACACTAATTCGGACCAACAACAGTTCACAGCGGAACAAATTTCCGCTATGTCGGTTACCGAGTACGCAAAATACCGCGGCAAGTTGCTTGGACAAGCAGCTTCAGACCGTGGCAAGGGAATCTTCGGGTAGTAAATTATTACCTATTTAATTAAATACTAAGGAGTAAGACCGACATGGCATCAGCCCTCACAGGTACCGGCAATTTAGCCGCTTCACCTACAGCGTATTCTGGCGCTAACAGCCAGCTTACGCAAGCAATTCAGACGATCTGGTCAAAGGAAATTCTTTTCCAATCAATGCCAATTCTTCGCTTCGAACAGTTCGCTGTTAAGAAGACAGAACTTGGAGTTGCACCAGGTCTTCAGATCAACTTTTTGCGTTACAACAACCTAGGTTTTGCATCAACACTTGTTGAAGGTGTTCGTATGGAAACCAAGGCACTAACAGCGCAGCAATTCTCAATTACAGTTGCAGAACATGGTTATGCAATTGCTGTATCTGAGCTACTACTAAATGCATCATTCGATGACGTAATGGCTTCTGCCTCACGTCTTCTTGGTCGCAACATGGCTCTCTATCTTGATGGCCAGGCACGCGACACACTTATGGCAGCATCTTCCGTTATTTACGGTTATGATCGCTCTGCTAACGTTGCTGTTAACGATTGGTATACAAACGGTACAGTTGGCACCTCACGTGCTTCTTTGACCGGTAACTTCAATCTTACAACTGCAACTGTTAAGGATGCAGTAGAGACACTATCAACCAAGAACATTCCAAGGCTTGGAGAGACTTACGTTGCGTTTATTCACCCACACCAGAGCCGTAAGCTTCGTGATCTACCAGAGTTCATCGAAGTAACCAAGTACGCTGCTCCAGGTAACTTCATGCTCGGTGAAATCGGTCGTTTGTACGACACAGTATTCATTGAGACAACTCAAATCCAGAAGGTAACAAATGGTGCTGGATCTGGTTACACCACAGACACCGCTGTTGCTCCTGGAAGCATTTCTTATCCAACTGGTGGCGGTTACACAACCCCAGTAACAAAGACCGGTAACGGTAACAAGGATCGCTACACAGCAATCTTTATTGGTGACAATGCATTTGGTCACGCAATCTCTCTCCCAGTTGAGCTCCGCGATGGCGGTATCCTCGACTTCGGTCGTGAGCATGCGCTTGCTTGGTATGCAATCTACGGTCTAGGTCTAATTACTGACCAGTCTGTAGTCTTGGCAGAAACCAACTAATTTAATTCCGTTGGGGGCGGAGTTATCTCCGCCCCCCAACACAAACATTGGAGAATAATAATCGTGGCAAAAGCTAAAGTAACAGACGTCACTGGACGTCAACGTGAAGAGCTAATTAAGCAAAACGCTGAAGCTCTCGCAAAAAGAGCTGAAGAAATGTCTATCGCAACCGCAATAGATACGTATCGGCTAGAAAACGAAGTAATTGATCAAACAGTTCCAGGCGTAGCTACTGTTATTGATGAGGTCGAAAGTGTGGGAGTAACCACAGCTGACGAGTCAACAGTAATTCGAGTAGCAGAAGATTTGGACTTTGTAACTATCGGTGTGGGTAAACATTACTCATTTAAAGCCGGTCAGAAATACAAAGTGTCGAAAGAGGTAGCCCAACACCTTCAGGAAAAAGGGTATCTTTACGACAGGCTTTAATTAGCTTTCCAGTAAGCTGCCCACTCCGACAAACGCCCTCCTGTTGGAGTGGGCTTCTTATTGTTTACCAAGATTTATATCCAAATTACTTGGATGATTAGATTAAATATAGCCGGAGGATTTAGTGGCAACGCTTACAACCCTTTCTGACAGACTTCGTGCCGAGATTGGCGATATAGGCCGATCATTTGTAGAAACCTTTGAATCTGACGGTCTTACAAAAAGATTTCAATTACAGTACGCTCCAATAAAAGGATCTAACCTTACAATTAAAGTCGGAAACACAAACGTATCCTCAACATCTACAGTAGAAGAAGTTGTGGGTATGGTAGAACTTGCTTCTACCCCTATTGCTGGCTCTCAAGTAACAATTTCAGGCACAGCATATAAATACTTTACCGACACTGAAATTCAATACTATGTAAATAGCGCTTTTCTTGAGCACGCAAGGTCAACTACTGATAGTAACGGAGCTTTAGCAACTCTTGCCACCTTGCCCTCAATTGATGAATATCCTTTAGTTATTTTAGCCTCTACAATGGCTCTCTATACATTAGCTACAGATTCTGCTTTTGATATTGACATTATTTCCCCGGATGGCGTCTCTATTCCTCGTTCAGAACGTTTTAGGCAAGTATCTGAAATAATTGCAAATAGAAAAGAACAATATCGAGAACTTTGTAACATGCTCGGCATTGGTATGTATAAAATTGAAGTATTTTCACTACGACGCACTAGCCGCCGTACAAATGCGTACGTCCCAATATATAGACCAAAAGAGATTGATGATCGTTCTTTGCCGCAAAGAGTATATTTGTCTATACCTACCTATGGAGATATTACCCCACCAGGTACTGTGACTACTCGAGATCTTTCTATGTATGCTGGAGATGATTTTGAATTAATTCTTAAATTTAATATGGACCTATCTACTTACACCCCTCTATCTCAGATACGCCTTTCTCCAAGTTACCCAGCAAATCAAGTTGGCCCTGTAATAGTAGCTACATTTGAAATAGAAAAATTTGCTTCACAAACTGGTGGAATTTTAGATAGTTTAAGGCTTTCTTTAGAAGATGCTGTTACTGCGTCTTTACCTCGTACTGCTTTTTGGGATATTCAATTAACCTCTTCATTAGGAGAAGTAAAAACATATCTGACTGGAAAAGTATTTACCCGTGCACAAGTAAGCAAGACAAACGGAGACTTTAGTGTCTGATCCAGAGATTATTGAAATTACTGAAACAGGACCCACTGTTGTAATAATTGGCTCTGAATCAACAGGAACACCTGGAGCTGTAGGACCAGCAGGTCCAACAGGACCAACCGGCCCTATTGGCGGAACAGGACCGCTTGGACCAACTGGTGCTACAGGCAGCACTGGTCCACAAGGATCTACAGGACCTACCGGTGCTTCAGGTGCACAAGGTAATGAAGGTCCTATTGGTCCAACTGGTGCTACAGGGCCTATAGGACCACAAGGTGTTACTGGTCCGCAAGGAGCAACGGGACCAACTGGAGCTGTTTCAACAACTCCAGGACCTATCGGTGCTACAGGTCCTACTGGTCCTATGGGAACAGGATTAGTTGTTCAAGGAAGTTTAAATAACTATACTCAACTTCAATCTATTACCGGACAGCAAAAAGGTGATGCTTACATCATCGATGGTGATATGTGGGTTTGGGAAGGAACTGCTTGGGATAATGTAGGAAATGTTGTTGGTCCTACCGGACCTTTAGGACCTACTGGTGCTACTGGTCCGCAAGGTATTCAAGGCTTACAGGGTGTTACTGGTCCTACTGGTGCAACTGGACCTATAGGCGTAACTGGTCCTCAAGGTGCAACCGGACCACAAGGTCCTATGGGTATTCAAGGAGATGTTGGTCCTACGGGACCAACAGGTCCGCAAGGTGAAGTTGGTATTCAAGGTATACAAGGAGTTATAGGTGCAACAGGCCCGCAAGGAGATGTTGGACCTACGGGTCCTCAAGGAGTCACAGGACTTCAAGGAGAAACTGGACCGACTGGAGCTCAAGGAGATGTGGGACCAGCTGGATCAGATGGTGCCACCGGACCTACCGGACCTCAGGGAGAGTTAGGCCCTACAGGACCTATTGGAGAAACTGGTGCTACAGGTCCAACAGGTTCTCAAGGTATTCAAGGTGAGCTTGGTCCAACAGGTCCAACCGGCGCTACTGGTCAAGGTTTAAATGTACTTGGTTCTTTAAGTAACTCTACTGAACTTCCAGAATCAGGTACCCCAGGTGATGGTTACATAATCTCTGGTGATCTTTATATTTGGAGCAGTAATTCTTCT
>Ga0169931_10007148_pt1 | contig 16646 bp, 13 predicted proteins | sample Kivu_15m_20L_FD_129675 | JGI IMG/M metagenome (GOLD analysis project Ga0169931, IMG submission 129675) | Freshwater microbial communities from Lake Kivu, Western Province, Rwanda to study Microbial Dark Matter (Phase II) - Kivu_15m_20L... | ecosystem: Environmental > Aquatic > Freshwater > Lake...
TCATCTTATTTATGATCTTGAAATCTTTTAAATTCATAACTTATGCCTTAAATACTCAAATTTTAATCATCTTTCATTTGCTTCCATTTATCACCGACTTTCTCAAAAAATACTTATAGAATTTTATTTAAAAAAGCAAATGCCACTCTTTAAGGATAACCTTAGCTCACAAACATATACGCTGCTACAGGTTTGTTGGACATTTGTATATGACATACTTTATCATCATGTATAACACTATTTCTTGTATTTTTAGCAATGCATGGAAATGATTAACGTACAACAAATTTAAATGAATTTTTTGCTTAATTTCTCATGAGATAACCAATAGATGATACTTCGTAATCTCGATGAACTATGCTAACTTATTTATTTTAGTTTTGAATTGCTATCATACATGCAAAGATAACCATTGAATTATTTATAAATTATACCGATTATTTGATTTTGATTTATATAAATATAATATCATAAATCAATAAAATCTGATGCTTTTAATCAATAACATAAATTTTTATGAAAGAAAATAATTTTATCTTAAATTTTATAAAAATTTAAAGTAAAAAAGTAAATCCCTATAAATACTTTGAAAAGATATGTATATATTTATTTATATAAAGATAGATTGATATTTTGATTTAGTAATAATTATTAATATAAAATCAATATTTTAATTTATCTCTTAACCCATGATATCCTAACAAATTTTATACTTAATATATTTTTTATGAAATGACTGTCATATCAGTTTTTATTTGTTTACTACTATGTTTTAATGAATTGCATGTTTCGTATAGGGCTTCAAATCTTAATTTGTCTGACCTTTGTTTGATTTTTATAGATTTTTATAATTGCTTTACTGATTGAGTTAATTTAACTTATAAAGGTTCAATACCTTTATGAATCAGTTATTATTTCATAAAATTATAAGCTAATCTTATTTACTATTATTATCATATTTGTACATTAAAGTCGTTACGTTATTATTTAACTTGATTTTAAAGCATATAAAGCTTGTCATTTAATGTTTATAATTTGCCTTTTGTGTTTCTGAATGAAGATGATGATGATCTCACCATAAATGTATTGGATGTCTGCGGTCGAAAATTAGATATTTGAACTGTATTTTGCATTTGTTTAAATGATTATCCTGTGGACATCAATCTTACTCTTTTGCTTTGATGATCTGTTTGAGGGCGATGACTATTTAATGTTTGATAAAAATCATTTCCACTTAATGTAAATCGACTCATTTTTAATAATTTTATTAATTAATATAAAAAAATAAAATAGCAAAGTATTCTATTATTCTTAATAATTACATTAAAACATAATTCAATCATATTTAGTTTTTCTTGATAGATTAATTTATTTATAATCTTTAATTAATTTTTTATAAAAATAATTCTTCTAAATAATTTTAAGATAATAATCGATCATTTCTGTCTTTGTTATTACTGTTGTCGTTTAAGTTCTTCTTATAATTGTTATCTTTATTATTTCCATTATGGGACTTTAAGATCATAAATTTATTGTCCAACTTAAGATTTATCTTATTTTGCCTTATATGTTGATTGAACCCAATTTAAATACTTTTATTGAGATTTTGAATCAGCAGGGATAAGTTGCTGCTTTCTTTATTAGGTTCTTCTCCAAAATTACTCATCTAAAAGATACATTAAGAGAAATGCTTAGGCTGGATCTGCTTGATACGAAATTACATAAGTGCAAACAAAGATACCCATCAAAAAGGTAAATCCTATAGTGTATGGATCAATCGATCCTCTAATATATAAGCCTAAGATTGCTACAGCTCCTGCGACTAAAATATGAGCTGCAATTCTATATACTTTTAAGACTGATTGATTTGATACACTTGTAATACTTTAATTAGTTAAATATTCGCAATATTGTGCAGCATTACAATAAGGACTTCCAATTAGGGCAACATAAGAAAGAGAATCAGATCGACCAAGATCTAAGATCTGTGCACATGATCCATTATCATTAGAACAACCTTTTCTGCAAATACTGACCAAAAGATCAGGAACAAATGTCAAAAGAGTGGCAAAAGCTCCACCATAAACTGAACCAAGATGTTTGAAAAAAAGTAATTTCCATGAATTACACGAAGTACACATTCCTCCTCCTTTTTTCAAGTAATAGCAAGCTGTATGATATGAAATCAAAAATCTAACTAAATTAAATTTGAATTACATGATTATTTAAGTATTAAAAAGCCCCACATTAATGCAAAACCCAAAATAGCCCAGGCTAAAGGTAATCTAGAAACATCAGCTTCATAATATAGTGATTATGATGCGGCAAAATGTTGATCTTGAGAGCTTACAAATCCTGAATACTATTTCATCACTATCCATATATATAAAACAGTTAAACCACTATAAATTAAGACATATAAGAAAGTAGATGGATTAGCGTTTGAAAATCTAGTACTTGCACTGAGAAATATAATACCAAAATTAGTTTATTTTACTGTTCTGCATATATTTATAATATATATAATAGCAAAAATTGCCAAAACAATTGCTAAGAAAATTTTCATGGGACTTGTAGTTTGATAGGTATATAAAATACCTGCAAACGCAACTAAAACAATTGCTGAGGCTATAATAGTAAACCAGGCCATAAAAGATGTAAAACAGTGAACTAAGAGAAGAAGTAAAATGGAAGCTCCTAAAGCTATAAAAAGACAAGTTATGTATGTATCGTAGTTTTTGAAAAAGTTTAATCGCTCTTATAATTTGCCATTTTTCATTATTTGATCTTGAAGTGCTGGATCAGTAGGCATACAAAAATTACCATTGCTATCTACATAGACAATATTCAATACCTGAAAGAGCAGTAGTTTCATAATATTTGACAGTGAAATTTGGTATATCACTAAATGTACATCCTATTGCACTTGTTGATGCACAATTTAATCTACCATCGCCAGGTTTTGGACAAGCAGAGACGCAAACTCTTTGGCTCTAAATAAATATTTTGATTACTATATCTGGAGGGTTTGTGAAATAAATATAGCTATAATTTGGATAATCAATGCTACACATTTTACCATCACTATCACTTGGCACACTCAAACGATTTTGATTATCTATATATTATATCTTTATACATAAGCTAATATGTAGGAAGGAGTATACACCGAGTGAGATGAAAAAAATTAATGTAAGGATCAAACAGCATATATCAGTACATACTCTTTTTTCATCTACATAATTTATTTTTTACATTCAACAGGTTCAGTGTACATAGATTTTTGTCTGAACTCTTATAAGTTGTTAGATTGTAGAGCTGGGGTTTAAGCCATTGCTTTTATTTTGATAAATAAAAAATATTCAATTTATTAAATTAAAATTCATATCTATATCATATCAACATTATTCTTTACATTCAGTAATAATAAACTTTTCTTGATATAATAAAATTTATTTAAAAATAGAAATTATCAAAGATATGACTGTCGATCTTCTACATAGGATTGATTTGCTTTATTTCTAATCAAATTTAGTTTATTTTTGATAATATCTGCATCTTTATCCTTCCCGTTATATTTTACTTCTTCTAATTGATATTTTTTGTTATCACCAATAGCTCCTAAAGATCTATCTAGATAATTTTTTTGTGAATAAGTGCCTACAACAGCTTTCTAATATAATTATATAATTTACACTCAATTGATTCATGTTGAATCTATATTATTACTAACTCATATGATTTTCTTTGATCTTTCTTTGTCTTTGTTCCTAAGCTTGTTTTAATAGCTATTTTTTATACATTTAAGGATCATAAGCTTGTTATTTAGTACGGAACATATTCGAAATAAATCCATAACTAATATCTTCAGGATTGATTCTATTATTTTCTATTTTTTTCTTATTACTTTCTTTAACCTGAGCATCTAATGTATATTTAACAATTTATTTATCTTTTAATCGTTTTTATTATTCCATTCTTTATCTTTATTTTTATAAAAAGATTTTCCTTTGATATGGAGTTTCAACCATTAAATATTACATTTATCTATCTTTCATTTGTTTTTAATAATCAATTTGATTATAATATTGATATACTTTTTGATTTTGTCCATATTTTTTTCTTTCTTTTGCCTGAAAATAACTGTCACTCTTTTATATATGACTTTATTATATTAAATTATTCAAGATTTTATTTCTTTTTAACTATTATTATTTTTGTTTTAATTGAATATCTAAGGTATCTAGCATATTTTTCTTGTAAAATTCTGATTTTTATTTATGTTAGATTTAAGATTTCATGCCGATATCTAAATGATATCCTGTATCATAATCTTTACTTTTTGATAGTTTACTATATTATAAATTTATTTGATTTTCATCCTATATGCCTTTTCTTTTAATAAATTTTTCATATTTTAAATTTTCCTCTCTTCTTCTCATATTTTATGCCTTTTAAATCATCTTATTAAATAATATTTTATCCATTTATCTCTCGCGTTCTTATGCATTATTACGATTATTAAGTTGATTATCTAATTCTCGTCTGAAATATATCAAGAAAATACCTAAATTTTTATTTTTTTTATCGATCAATTTATCTTTATTTCGCTTTCATCTTTTAAAATTAAAGAGCTTTATATTTGTTTATTATTGCCCATTATTATTTCTGTGGAGAGTTATCGATTGTGTCGAATTATTAGCTTTTATAAATTGGTTAACTATGAAGACTCATTAAATTTATTTTATTGTTTATGTATAAATTATTAGTTTATCATAAGAAAACATCAAATAAAATAATATATATGATATTGTTAAATCTATTATAAATGATATACAAATATAATAATGATTTTTACCTCAATATGAACTGATTCCCTCATTAAAAATAATATAATATTATAAATGAAGTAACAAAGACTTGTATTAATATATCAACTTTAAATACCCTTTGTAGGTGTTGTTTCACTACAACAACTTGATGTTTTTAAGACATATTCATCACTATTGAATTCTTAACCTTTAATTTATTATTATTTTTGATCTTTATTGTTAGTCTATTTTTGTATTTTTTAACATACATCAACTATCATTTTTTGATATATAGATTTATTTAAAAAATTAAGATGTTATGTTCCCTATATATGTTCCTTATATTCTTAATAGTGACCTCTACATACTCCACAATATTTATGTTTGCTTCTTGGCTTCGGAATCATCTATATTTAATATCATTATTACTATATCTTAAATTTAAATGAGCGCTTATTCTGCTCTTTTCTGATGATTTTATTCTTGATCAATAGTATTTTAAGAGTGTGTTGATGGTATGATAAAAGACGCAGTATAAAATTTATGATCATTATTAAAAGTAGGAATTATTGATGTGATTGTTCTTTGTTTTCTAAATGATAATAATAATGTATACGTTTTATTGTATGGCTTGAAGTTAGCTGATACTTGTTATTTTATATATAGATTACTAGCACCATTAATTATGAAGTAATTAACTGTTTTTTTATTAATTTTTTTAGATTTCGTACTCATTTATCAAATCAATTGTTAAAATAATTATATGAACTTTATACAAATTAATAATGTCATTTTATTAATTATCAACAAATTAATATACAATATATATCATCGATCATTATAATCAGTTAATTATTCAATTATTTATTTGTTTATATATACATTTCATTTAATCTAAGTACCTTGGAAAAATTTAATTATCTTTAACTATTATAATTGATATTATTTATGATAATATTTATCTAAATTTTATTATAATTCTACGTAATATACAAGACTTATTAATTATGATAAAATTTTATATTAATTATCAAAATCATTGATATTTTATATAAAAAATAATGAACTAAAGTCCTAATTAATAGATAATAAGATATTTCACTCAACAAATACGAACATAAGATATAATAAATGTCGGTTTTATGAAACCTTGTGAATATCAATTGAGAACGAATGCTGTTGACAAGAGTATCCCACTTGGATCTCTACCACAAGGCATGATGATCGCTGTCAAATAAAATAGCATCAATGATAATAAGTATAAAGTAATAGATGTTACAGCTGTTGATAAATAGCTTGTATTTGATTAAGCTAAAGCCAAAAGTCAAGATAATTATGTTTCATTACTTAAAAAACCATAAGGATTAGAATTGGCAATATGTGTTTGTATGTATAGTTAAGATAAAAAGATGTTAAAAAGAACTTTACAAGGAATAGCAGATAATGTAGATTTATTAATTTAACAAGGCTTGTCTCCTGATGATATATTTGTATGTATCGTCATTGATGGTATTCAGAAAGTAGATTAATCACTTTTTGATTATTTCTAATAATTTTAACGTGAAAGTCAAATTTTTCTTTAAGAAGATTAAGATTTAACACTACGTCAAAAGTATTCAAACAACCAAGTAAATACATAAATAGATGATGAAGTTCCGCCTTTAAATTATTCTCGTTATCTTTTTGATTAAAAATAGTATCAGAATAGAATATAACGTAAATTTACAAATGTTCGAGAGAAATATGATGACATCATTCGTATAAGAACACAGATCCAAAATATAAGAAAATAAAAAAATAGTTCTAATCAAAATTTAAAGATGATTTTAAATAAAATTATTGATCAACAAAAAGCTGCTTTAAAAAGTATGGCATAGGATGATATTGGGATTGATTAAATGGAAATAACTGAAGAATCTATAATGAATTAATTAGCAAATAGCTAATAAGAGTGTAATCAATATATATCATCAAGAGATAATTTAGCATATGTTTTACCTTATAGAATTCCTACTAAAAGTTTATCAACTCGAGTTGCATATTTTTAACAATAGGCTAAGAATAATAAAGATAATTAATCTACATAAGATGGATAGGCTAGATAATCATTATTAAATAAATCATCTTTAAATTCATCCTATTTAACAACGACAACTATTGGTGATCCAGTTCGTCGATCTAATAAATATGTTAATATGTTTTTTTGTATCAAATATAAGAACAGTGGAAAATTATCATCACATAATTGGTTTTTTAATGGTTTCTGCAATTAATTGAAACCTAAATATGCTATTCTTTTGGATGTTGGATTGAGACCTTATCCTGAATCTCTGTATAAAATGTATAACTATATGAAAAACAATAAAGATGTTGGAGGCGTTTGTGGTTACATGAGTTTGAAAGCTGAAAAAGTTGAAGATGATGAAATGCATAAAGAATAAGATTTAGATTGGTTAAGTAGTATTGCTATAGATATATTTGATATTCAAAAGGCTCAACAAATTTAATATCACTTTGCCCATCTTATCGATAAACCATTTTAATCTATTTTCAAATTTATTCATGTGTTGCCTGGAGCTTTTTCAGGTTACAGTATGGATGCACTTCGCCCAGTTGATAAAAAAGATGCCTTGCTAAGATAATATTTCAAATCTATAGAATAAAAATTAGCAACGAATAAAGTTGTTCCATCTAATTTTACAACATCTAATATTCTTTGTAGAATCTTCTTGCCTAAGATAATATGGAGCATTTTTAGTCCAGTAGATCCTGATTCTTAAGAACAAGTTCTTTATAATTAAAATATTTATTTAGCAGAAGATAGAATTTTATGTATGGGTATACATAAAAATGAAAAAGACATTATATTTATGCCTGATGCTTATGCATAAGTCGATCCAATTAAAACTGTGAATGGTTTAATGGGTCAAAGAAAAAGATGGATAAATGGATCGATGTTTGCTTTTGAAAAAGTTCAAAAAGAAATGGCTCAAACTACAAGCTCTAAAATGGCTGTTGCTGATTTTTTCCTCAAATTACAAATATTTTATCTGAACATGAGTAATTTTTTAGTATACTTTGCTCCTGCTCTCATGCTTTTTACTTTTCATTTGACCATGCAAACATTAGCTGAGGACTATCTTTCAAGTTTATTTTCATTATCTGAGACTAAAAGCGTAGGAAGTATTGTATATGCTACTTTTGTATAAATTATGGATTTTATTTATGTAATGATGTATATGGCCATCATATACTACAGCATTCATTTAACACATGGTAACAAAAAATTTATCTATTATATTTATCTATTTTCAACATTATTTGGCTTATTTTCTTTAACAACTTTTATAATATTCTTTGTTGATGTTATAAAAGGATTTGCTGGATTAAATACATGTAAAATATAAATTTATTTTAGATTTAAAATAACAATATCAGGAGAAATTAAACGCTGCTTTAGTCGGAGCAGGAGATTTAATTGATTTATTGCGATATTTTATTATAACAAGCATGTTGTTATATGTTTTGCCAATATCATTGTATGGTCTATTCTTTTTGAGATTAAAATATTTATGGTAAATCTTAACAGGAACATTATCTTTTTTATTTTATGCTCCATCTTACTTAAATTTATTAAATGTCTACGCCATTTGTAGAATCGATGATATATCTTGGGGAACTAAAGGTTTAGATGCTAGTGTTGGAGGTAAAAATGCAAAATTAAAATAAACTTGGAAAGTAGTGAAAATGATTGATGTGGCAAAGTTTGTAGTATGGAATCTGATAGTTGGAGTTATAATGATTACTTTTGATAGCTATCTCCTTATCAAATTTTTCTTAACTTTGAGCCTTCTTATTCTATTTACATTTATCTTAGCTATCAAGATGGTTATAGGATTATGCTATCTTGTAAAATATAGATGCTTTACTCAAAAACAAAATTAAGTCGACATTCAATAGTCTTAAACTCAATAAGCACAAACACAAGTTTTATAGAAAAAATAAATGAAAATGCATATTTTTGATATTGTAGACCATTTTGCCTAAAATATTAAAGAAGATATAAAAATGTCTTTCGAATCTGCTCTTTTAGATCTTAAAGAAGCTGAAATGACCAACAATCCTCAACAAGAAGTTAATGTTAATACTCTTGTCAATGATGATAAACTAAAAAATTAAATAAAAAATCTTAGAAAAAATAATCAAATGAGAAAATCCTTTTATCCTGATCAAGCAGCTCGAAAAAGTAGAATGATGATGAAAAATGCTGCAAAAGATTAAGGAGATACAACAAGTATTGAAGTACTTCTATTACAGAGAAGAGTATAAATTGAGACAAAAAAACAAGGATAAAATATTGATGGACGGCAAGCATCTAAAAGGTTTGAGAAAGTTAGATAAACATTTATGAATAGAATGCAGTCCAAAAAATTCCAATTATGATAATCAATCTTTAATTTTTTTATCTCTTTCTCTTATTTTAATAATATTAATTACAACTAGCTTAAAAAACTTTAGACTGTTATATTAATAGGGAATCTTAAAGCAAATAAAAAATCATGAATATTCATAGTCCAGATTCTGTAAGATATTTTTTCTTATACCATATATAGCTATTAAAATCATGATTACTTTTATTGCTAATTAAATATTATTCTACATCTTTTAATTTTTATATCATTTGATATCTTCTTTCATCATAACATTTTTTCATAATTTTAGTACTATAACATATAATAATCATTGAATGTCCTAATTCTATCATCTGTAGATTATAATTTTATTTTAAGATAATTTGATCTATCATTTGGAAGATAGATATAAAGTAATTATAAATTTTTTAATAGTTTATTATTAAAGATTATTATAGTCTAGCTTTTGACAGATCTAAATTTAATTATTTTGTATATTTTTTTATGTATTAATTAGTTACTTATTATAACTTTCTTTGACGAGCCTATCTATTTTCAGGTTATATCATTATCTTATATTATCCTATTTCTTTTTGTAGGATTTTTAAAATTGTAGAGAGCCAGCGTTTTAAAATATTTATTTGATTATCATCACCAAAATTAATTTGTTTCATGTATATTAGATGTTTAAAAATTAATCTACAATAATGAAGAATATTGACACATTATTTGAATGTTATTGATGAAGATAAAATTATATTTTATTTGTGGTTGTCTTTCAAAGTATTTATCATCATTTTTGATGAATTTTGTATCAAAGATAAAGATTATGGAGTTTTATACTTTTATATACTTTGTTTATGACTGTATTTCAAACTATTTTCGTGTTATTATGTTAATTTAACATAAGACATAGGTTATTTTTATCTTCTATATGTTGGAGATATACTATCTCGTACAAAATTACTTTTTCCATTAGTTGTACCTGAATATTATCTACCTGTTCTCTTAGTTCCATTGAATTAACTTTATGTTTTTATTCTATGTTTAATAGTGTCTAAGTTTCCTAAACTTCTATTGACTTCTTAAAGGTTATTCTTACTCAAAGATGTTTTGTTATTCCATTATCCAAAATTTAAATTATTAATCCCCATTTTATCTCTAATAAAACTTGAAGAATAATTATTTTAATTTACATATAATTTGTTCTTAAAAAAATTTAATTCTTATAATTATAATGCAGATATTCTTTTATTTTAATCGACTTATAAGCATTTTACTATTACTTATTTTATATCGTTGGATAATTATGATTTTAATTGATTCCATCCTATAGGAATACATATGTTGTATTTTAATTAACTTTATGATTTGCAATGAGAGAAAGGTGTTTATCCATGCAATAACTCATAAATTAAAATTCCAAAAGCCCATACATCTGTCTTAGGGCCATACACATTATCTATCAATCCTTAAGGTGACATATAAATAGGCGAACCTATATTTGCGTCTTTGAATTTAAATTTTGTTACTTTAGCAAATCCAAAATCAGCTATTTTTGCACTTCCGTTAGATATAAATATGTTAGCTACTTTCAAATCACGATGAACTATTTGATTATTAGCTAAATATATCAATCCTTTATAGATGTCGAGAATATATTTTTAAGCCTCAAATTATTTTAATCCTTTTCTGTGCTTAAATTTGGCCTCTAAATCACCTTAGTTACATAATTAGGTTATAATATAACAGTTACGACTACTTGTAAACACTTAAAAGCATTTTACAACATTTGGATGATTCAATTTTTTTAGAATTTATATTTCAGAGTATAATAATTATTATAATTTTTTGCTTTTTAAACTGTTTAATTCGATTATTTTTATTGCCACTACTTCATCTTGATAAAATTCATATTTTACTTGTCACTTCATTATGTGCTTTATATACCTTCGAAAAATTGCCTTTGCCCAAAAGATCATTAAAATTAAATATGTAATTTTGTATCTTTTTGAAGCTGCCATCTTGGTTAAAAAATCCTTCGGTCATAAATGATGATATAAGGCTGCTCAAATACTAAATTTATAATAAACTTTTAATATATTGAACAATAAATCAATATAAACTTAATAAAATGATATAAACTTTATTTTACTATTTATATATTTAATTTATAAAAATAAGTATTTATAAACTGTAATGCATTTAAATTCTAACGATATCTTTAGTCAAATCGGACTTGTTATCGATTAATCAGAATAATTTAATTAATAGATTAAATAAAGACCTTATAAAACTCATTTAGAAATTTAACTCTCATAAGGACGCCATTAAATTTTATAAATAAAGTATATCGACATCAAAATAGAAATAATGACGATCCATATAAATTAGCATGTAACTTTTGTAAGAAACATCAGCTAAATCATCTTGCAACTGAAGTTATTTAGCAAAAAATAAAAGAATCCAAAACAAAATATGAATAAAATATGAACCGTCGATCAATTAATAAATAACGTTTAAAAACTTAATATACAAAATCAACGCCAAAAATTACAGTAAATACTCAATAATCGCGTTTATCATTGACTAATAAATCCAATAAAAATAAAGCTTAGCAGAAAACTTCTCAGTCAAAATACTCTCCAAATAATAAAAAAAAATTATCTCCATAAAATAAAAAAGATAAAAATAAACAAAATATACTATAAATAAAACCAAAAAAATAATAAAAGTCAAATCATGAAAGAACAAATTAACTATATGGACGTGGAGTGATGAAGATGAAATTACGATAAAAATAGCATGTTCGAGCAAAATAGCAAAAATAACAAGATTAACTCAATAATTTGACATTTTGTCCTCAGATCAATTAAGTAAGTATCAAAATAATAGTAATATATATCTTTAATATAGTAATTTAGACGGTAAAATGGTCCTTTAAATCGTGATCTATAAAAATAAAATAAGAATCAGACTATCAATATGAACAAAAGTATGAAAATTGCTAATGAAATGTAGCAATGCTCTTTTAAACCTAAAATAAATAAAGTGTAAATATTATATAATGAAGCAGCTAAATGATAGTAAAAAACAAGGATAATTACAAAGACTAATATGATCATTTTAATGCTTTGTATCAAAATTTACAATATAAGCAATCGAAAGCCAATAATGAACAAAAAAATCAATAAAAATAACTTTTTCATCCAAAGATCAATCCAAAAAATCATTAAATAGTAACATAAACTTTTTAAGAAAGACTTTAAAAGTCATTAATCAGAAAAAAATAAATTCAATAGGGCAAATTTCAAGTTGATTCTGGACATACATTTCAACCTAAAATAGGAAGAGCACCTAAATAGCATTCAAATGATTATAATGTTAGTAGAGTATGGTGGGATGATTTATATTCTCATAACATAAAAAAGAATCAATTATCTAAAAAAACAGCTGATATTAAATCAAATCAAAGTCAGTTAAAATTAAATGCAAACACTAATGCATATTATGAAAATTTGGTATAAAAAAGAATTAACTAAGTATTTGATACTTTAGATGGTAACGGAGATGGCTTTATTTCATATAATCTTATTTCAATTGAAAAATTGACAAAACATTAACTATTATTTTTAATGCCTTTATTCTAATAAATAGACTAATTAGAAGCAGTTCTGAATTATAGTGAATTTAGAAAAGCAATGATATTATTATTAGAAGATTCTGATATACAAGCACGCGGTAATTTTTTATCAAGCAAAAAAGTTGTTTGTGAATAGCCATCTTTTCAGCCATTAATTAATCAAAAATCTAAAGCTATTGTAAATAGTCGAATAAATGGAAATATTTATGATTAACTTTATGATAAAGGATTGAGATAAATGCAAAAGAAATAATACAAAGTAAAAAAATAAAAAATAAAGCAATAATAAAAAGAATTATTAGATTGTTCCTTTAAGCCTTTGATAAATAGTAGCTCAAAATATTATATTTAAAAAGTTTTAAACAAAAAAATTGCGCTTAATAATAAAAGTCATTAGTAATCTATTAGTAGTTGATATGTTTATAAATTTATATGACAATTATTTATAATATAATGGATCAATTTTTGTATAATCAATAATAACTATTTAATTTTTTAGTATTTTTAAAGATATTTTTAACGATTATTGATTCTTTTTTGGTTTAATTTAAAGAAACTTGATTTTATGGGTATACTTTTGAACCCTTTAAATTTAAACCACCATAATACAATATACTAGTTTCAATTATTATAGCTAAAATGCCAATTATAATCATTACTAATACAATAATTCCTTTTATAGTATGGTCGACCATGATCAAAGTAATAGCAAAACCAGCTATCAATACTTAACATAAATAAAATATGATTTTTTGTTTAGTAAATGCAACATAATTTTTGTTAAAAATAATGATAAGTATGAGCAGAGCAATTGGAGAAATATAAATAAACAGCAAAGGAATAAATGTTTTGGCTAATGGTAATCCAATGATTGATAATGGTGATAACAAATTATAAATATATAGTTCAGACTAGTATATTTAATCTTGCATTTAATTTTTATGAAAATCTTTAACTACTTTCACTATGAAAACTATGATAATCAAGCCAAATATACTAATAAATGCTATGTTAGAGATAGAAAGTTAAAGGTTTGCTAACCAAAATCCTATAAAATATAGCATTGACCTTGATGCGAACATATAAAAATAGCTAAAAAATTGATAAGCATTATCTTTTAGATATGAAGAATATTATTCTTAATTTTTGACAAATACACTTCTAGGTTTTTGAAATATGAGAAATACAATAAGAAAAGAAATGAATAAAAAGCATGCTGGTTTAATATACTCAAGAGAATCAGTCTCATTTCGAAAGATAAAATTAGAATATCCGTTTGATTTGTAGATTGTTGTAAGTAAAAAGATAGATTCATAATTTAAATATTCTTGAGTTGTAAATAATAACATTGATATACTTTGAAAACCAACCAAGATTCTATATGAAATCAAAAGTCTGACTTTAAGACAATAGCAAAGCATTATAAAAGGAATGATAGAAATAAACATTGTATGCAGAATTTGAGAAATAGGTCTTATTATGGAAACTTTATATATATTTTTTTACTATTAGTACAATCTGAATCCCATGGTACTGTACAAAAACATGCACCATTATTAAGTATAATAAATGGGTTAGAAGGACACGTTAAACATTCATTGAATAAAGCAGATGAACAAGTATTACATGAAAAATGACAACTCATATAATTATTATTTTAAAATATTAATATAGATTAAATAAAATTATCTTATATAAACAAATTTCAAAAGTTTTTGAAGTCATAATTAAATTTCTGGTTAATTATATCTAAATAAATAAATGCATCATAAATACAATAAAATTTTTATTAATATATATTATTATAAATATTAGATATTTTAATTTAATATTATAACCATTATAATATAAGAGTATTTTTTATATGTTATAGAAGAATAATTATCAAAATAGAATATTGTGTTTTTTTAGATAATTTTAATTTCTCTAATGAAGATGATGATGTATTTTTCTCAATTTTTACTTATTTTTAAATATATTCTTCATAGTCTTTTTCTTTACTAATCTTTTATAGAAGAAAAATTCATGGAACAACACAATTATTAAATTGCTTTATAAGTAAAATCAAAGTTTATAAAATTATAAATCGATAACCTGGATGTCTGCTTACCAACTTTATGTTTTTTTTATTAAAAATAAGATATTTTTTAAACTAACTATATTCTTCCATGGAACAGGTAGAAAAAATATCCGTAATAAAAATTGAAAAAAAAATGACACTCAAATATCTTAATCTAGTTATGATTATGATAAATAGAAATGAATTATCTGATAGGGATTGAATAGAATATATAAAATATTTTATTATCCATCATTGAAGTGAACCTTTTATGGATGAAAAGGCTGAGTAAAACTATTGTCTCGAGATAAATCCATCACCATTTACATCAAGCATTTAAAATATTTTTGATAATTCTTAGCTTGATGGTAATTTAGCTGAATCTAAATTTAAATCATCAATCATCTTTTAAAACTAGGGCAAATCTATGTAATTATTGTTATTTTCATCATATTTCTTGAAGATATTATCCACAGCCTTCCATATAATCTCCTAAGATTTTGCATATTTCTTTCTTGATGTCATAGAAGAATTTTTACCTTTATAAATCTTTAATTATATTTAAAATCAGCCATAGGACATAAAAAAGTTAAAAATTTAGACAATATTTTTATATAAATTGTTACTAAAGTATTTTTATCTGAGATTTTTTTATTTTTACATTCAATTAGATATTTTTTATTAGTTAAAGAATAATTTCATATGTCTTAGAGCGTTTTTTAAAATAGAAGAAAAACTAAGGAATTGAAGATATATAAATTTTTTATAAAAACCATATTTTATTGTTGAAATGCTTTTTATAATATTTTATTATACTTGCTTTCTTAGTTACTTGATGTAGTATATTTTTATTAATTTTCACTGTCAAATTTTGAAAGCTTGATAATTTGATCTCTATAGAAATACGATCTTGCATTCGAAAATTGAGGTTCTTTTTCATAAAATTTTTAAAGAAGAATTAACTCTAAAAATAGATTCCATAAATTTTGATTTTACCAAACTAAAGCTTTATAAAAAATACTTTTTTGGTTATATAGAACTTTTATAAATTTTATAATTTATAATAAACAATCAAAGCGATAAATTATAACAAATTAAGAAGAAAAAGATATAAAATATTTATTTAAAATCATAATCAAATTTTTTTTCATATACTTATGTTCATAAATTATTATCCTTTATTATACATATTATACATAAATATAGATGTATTATATTATTTCTTATTATAAAATATTAGTTAATAATATCAAATATTCACAAAATTAAATATTAATTTATAATATTTAAATTTTCTTTTTCTTAATTTATATATTTTTATATGCTATTTTTGTATAAAAAATAAACTGTATATGCACTATAAAGATAATCAAATCATTAAAGACATTATTTTTTTCTCCATTTATCATTAACTTTTTCATTGTATGTAGTAAATACCTTGAATTCCTCTAACCACTACTCATAATCTGTTTTAGATTTTTAATCTTTTACGACTTAGTATATTTTCCCCTTTAAAGTCAAAGAGCTTTTTCGTAATAAACGCCTTAAAATCCAGTTACACATTAGTTAATCATTATGAAAAAGTTATAAAATAGTTTAATCTGTCAATCTTTATGCTAATATATCATAAAATTAAGTATCTTTCCATAATTTTCGAGCACAGCTACCTACAACACCATAAGAACATTTACCTCTACTCAAATTTATAAAATTTTAGATAA
>Ga0169931_10007149_pt1 | contig 16646 bp, 10 predicted proteins | sample Kivu_15m_20L_FD_129675 | JGI IMG/M metagenome (GOLD analysis project Ga0169931, IMG submission 129675) | Freshwater microbial communities from Lake Kivu, Western Province, Rwanda to study Microbial Dark Matter (Phase II) - Kivu_15m_20L... | ecosystem: Environmental > Aquatic > Freshwater > Lake...
CAGGCGGTGCTCCGCATCGGTGCCATTGGCATCCCCATCTACCCCACCAGCAGTGCCGAGGACTTCGCCTATGTACTGAACCACTCGGAAAGCCGGATCTTCTTCGGCAGTAATGCGGAGATCATGGACAAGGCCCGGCAAGCGCAGGCCAGCTGTCCTCGCCTCGAGCGCCTCTTCAGTTTTGACCGCCTGCCCGGCTGCGAGCATTGGGAAGCCGTGGCGGCTCAGGGCCGGGAGGAGGACCGCCCCACCCTCACATCCTGCAAGGCCCAGGTGAAGCCCGACGACCTGGCCACCATCATCTACACCAGTGGCACGACCGGGCGCCCGAAAGGGGTGATGCTCTCACACCGCAACATCCTGAGCAATGTGCTTGCCAGCATGACACGGTTCCCGGTGGACCACCATGCACGCTGCATCAGCTTCCTGCCGCTCTCGCACATCTACGAGCGGATGCTGATGTACGTATACCTCTATTCCGGGGTCAGCATCCATTTCCAGGAAAGCATGGACGACCTTGGTGACCGCATCCGCGAGGTGGCTCCGGACGTGTTCACGGCGGTTCCACGACTGCTGGAGAAGATCTACGACAAGATCGTATCCAAGGGTGATGCGCTCACCGGCATCAAGCGCAGGCTCTTCTTCTGGGCGCTGGACCTGGGTCACCGTTACGACGTGCATGGTCGCAGCCCCTGGTACAACTTCCAGCTGGCCATTGCCCGCAAGCTCATCTTCAGCAAGTGGCAGGCCGCTTTGGGTGGGAATTGCAGGGTGGTGGCCAGTGGCAGCGCAGCGCTGCAACCGCGCCTGGCCCGTGTGTTCAATGCGGCCGGAATTCCGGTGATGGAAGGCTATGGCCTCACGGAATCGTCGCCCGTGATAACGGTGAACGACATGCGCAACGACGGCCTGCGCTTCGGCACAGTGGGCAAGCCCATACCCGGTGTCACCGTTCGTATCGCGGATGACGGGGAGATCCTGGCGAAGGGTCCCAACATCATGCTGGGATACTACAAGGATGAGGAGATGACGCGACAGACCGTGGATATGGATGGTTGGTTGCATACCGGCGACATCGGCGAATTCACCGCTGAAGGGTTCCTGCGCATCACTGACCGCAAGAAGGAGATCTTCAAGACCAGCGGTGGCAAGTACGTGGCACCGCAGGTGATGGAGAACAAGCTGAAGGCATCGCGCTTCATCGAACAGGTGATGGTGATCGGCGAGAACCGCAACTTCCCCGCTGCGCTGGTCGTGCCGGAATTCAACTTCCTGCGGGACTACTGCGAACGGAAGGGCATCCCGTTCACCAGCCGCGAGCAGGTGATCGCTGATCAGCGGATCAGGGACCGCATCTTCAAGGAGGTGGCCGAGGCCAATGCAGGCCTGGGCCAGTGGGAGCAGGTGAAGCGCATCGAACTGCTGCCCCAGGAATGGACCATCGACGGCGGCGAACTCACCCCCACCCTGAAGTTGCGGCGCAAACAGATCATGGCTAAATACAACGCGCTCGTGGAAGGGATCTATGCAGGCTCTTAAGGTCGGCGTGATCTTATCTTTGCAGAACCTTCACATGACCGGCCGCAGCCTTTCCGCCCTGTCCATCCCCCTGCTACTGTTAACAGCCTGTTCCAAGGAGCCTGGTGACGGAGGCCGTGCCGAGATCCGAGGCACCATCCTTGAGCAGGCCTATTCTCCAAGCGGGAATCCCGATGGTGACCCGTATCCCGCGGTGGACCAGGAGGTGTACATCATCTACGGCGATGGGCAGTACCATGATGACGATACCCGTACAGGACCGAACGGCGAATTCCGATTCGCCTGGTTGCGCAAGGGCTCCTATCGCATCTATGCCATCAGTGAGTGCGATAATGAGAACTGCCGGGAAGGCATCTATCGCACCGTGGAGATCGTAGGGCGACGCGAGATCGTGACCGCACCAGCGATCACCATTGCCAATTACTGACCCATGCGTCTGCTGCTGGCACTGCTGTTCACCGGTGCTTTAGGGGCGCATGCCCAGGAAGCATTGCGACCATCGATCAATACAGGGCTTTGGGCAGGCATGGGTGTGAAAGCGGCTGCTCCTGCTTTCCTCGAGGACCTGTTGGGCAAGGACGGTTACAAGCGTTGGGATGTTGCCGCAGAGGGCGGCTTCCGCACGGGGGATGAGCTCGCGGACGGGAACCAGCTGTTCATGGAGGGCAGTGTGCGTTACAAGGTGGCCGACTGGATCAGTGTGGGGCTCGAGCAGCGCATCGCGTTCAGGAACGGGGACAGGAACCGCCATCGCACCGGTCTGCAGGTATCCATGGAAAGGAAGTTCGAACGGTTCGAGTTGGACTACCGTTTCATCCACCAGCACAACTACCGTCCATGGGGCGAACAGCGTGAAGTGCTGCGCAATCGGCTGGGTGTGGCCTACAACATTCCCGACTTCAAGCTTGATCCCGAGATCGCCGTGGAGTTCTTCAACTGGATGGGCTTCCGGGGCATCCGCTACACCGGTGTGCGCTACCGCCTGGCCACCGATATCCAGGTAGTGAAGGACCAGGAGCTGGGCATCACCATCATCCACGACCGCGACACACAGGTGGCATGGCCCGGCCAGCGCTGGATATTGAGCCTTTCCTATACCGTTGACCTCCGCTGACACATGCGCAACCGCCTGCTGCTGTTCGGTGCCCTGTTCGCGGTGCTTGTGCTCGTGAGCTACCTGATGCTCAAGCCGCCGTCCACGCTACCGATCTACCATCCTTCCCAACTGGACCCCCGCCTGGTGGATCCATCGTTGAAAGGTGCCACAGGTGAACATCACATCAAAGACTTCAACCTCATCGACCAGACCGGCGGGAACTTCACCCTTGCGGATGCCGGCGACCGCATCATCGTGGCGGACTTCTTCTTCACCACTTGCGCCACGATCTGTCCGAAGATGACCGTACAATTGGAACGGGTTCAGCAGGCCTACAAGGATGAAGAGCGCCTCCTGCTTCTCTCCCACTCGGTCACCCCCGAATTGGATTCCGTCCCCGTGCTGGCCGCCTACGCCGACAAGCACAACGCAGACCCCGAGCGGTGGCGCTTCCTCACCGGCGAGCGTACACAGATCTATGCCCTTGCCCGCAAAAGCTACTTCGCCGTGTTGGATGAAGGCGATGGCGGGCCGGACGATTTCGTGCATACCGAGAACTTCGTCCTGGTGGATCCCCAGCGGCGCCTGCGTGGCTTTTACGACGGCACCTCCACCAAGGACGTTGACCGGCTCATCGGCGATATCGCCAAGCTGTTGGAGGAGCAGGGACGCTGAGCGGGCTACCTTCGCAGGCCCATGAACGTCCTTTCCGTCGAACGCCTTGCTAAACGCTACGGGCCGCGCCAGCTCTTCAATGACGTTTCATTCGGACTGGAGAAGGGGCAGAAGACCGCCATCGTGGCCCGCAACGGCACGGGAAAGAGCACCCTGTTGAAGTGCATTGCCGGCGTGGAAACACCCGATGAGGGTACTGTCACCTTCAACAAAGGCCTGCGGGTGGGCTACCTGGACCAGAACGTGCAGATGTCCGCAACGCACAGTCTGGTGGATGAGATGCTCGACCAGGACGACCCTGTATCCAATGCCATCCGCGCCTATGAGCATGCCATCGCCCGGAATGCCGACGAGCGTGAGATGCAGGCAGCCGTCGATCGCATGGGCGAGCTCAACGCCTGGGACCATGAAGCACGGGTGAAGGGCCTCCTCTTCCGGTTCGGCCTGCGTGAAATGGAACAGCCGGTGAACACGTTGAGCGGTGGCCAGCAGAAACGGCTGGCCATGGCCAAGGTGCTCATCAATGCACCCGATGTGCTCATCCTCGACGAGCCCACCAACCACCTCGACCTGAACATGATCGAGCAGCTGGAGAGCGAGCTGAACACCCCTGCGATGACCCTCCTGCTCGTCACGCACGACCGGTATTTCCTCGACAATGTGTGCGATGAGATCATCGAGATGGAGTTCGGGGCCTTCACGCGTTTCAAGGGCAATTACAGCTACTACGTGGAAAAGAAGGCCCTGCTGGATGAGGTTCGCGATGCCACCCAGCAGCACCTGCGCGGATTGATGCGAAGCGAGCTGGAATGGGTGCGAAAGATGCCACGGGCCCGGGGTACCAAGAGCAAGAGCCGCCTTGACAAGTTCGACGAGATCAAGGCGCAGGCAACGCGACGCTTCGACCGCGATGAAGTGAAGATCGATGTGAAGACCGAACGCCTGGGGGGAAAGGTGATCGAGGCACGCAACCTCACCAAGGCCTTCGGATCAGCCGAAAAGCCCGCCACCTACAAACCCATCGTCAGCCATTTCAGCTATTCGCTCAAGCGCGGCGACCGCATCGGCATCGTAGGGCCCAATGGCATCGGCAAGAGCACCTTCATCGAACTGCTCGTCGGACGCATGAAGCCCGACCAGGGCACCGTTAGCATCGGGGATACCGTGATCCTCGGCACCTTTGACCAGCAAGGGCTACCGATCAGCGAGGACAAACGGATCATCGAGGTGGTGCGCGATATCGCAGAGGTCATCCCCTTGAACAAGGGTCGCACGCTCACCGCATCTGCCCTTTTAGAGCGCTTCCTGTTCGACAAGGAGAAGCAATACCAGTACGTGAGCACCCTGAGCGGAGGCGAGCGACGCAGGCTCTACCTCTGCACCGTGCTGATGCGCAACCCCAATGTGCTCATCCTGGACGAGCCCACCAACGACCTTGACATCCCCACGCTCAACGCGCTGGAGGACTTCCTCGTGGACCTGGATGTGTGCCTGCTGATCGTAAGCCACGACCGGTTCTTCATGGACAAGATCTGCACGAAGCTGCTGGTGTTCGAAGGTGCAGGCCAGGTGAAGGAATGGGTGGGCAGCTATACCGACCTGCGCGAGAAACAGAAGGCCGAGAGCGAACGTCCGCGTGCTGAGAAGGCTGACCGCGACGTGCGTGTAGCGGACCATGCCACGCCGCCCCGGAAGAAACTGACCTATGCCGAGCGGCTTGAACTGGAGCGCATCGACAAGGAGATGCCGGCGCTGGAAACCCGCAAAGGCGAACTGCTGGACCTGATGGCAGCCGGTAGCGGCGATCATCACCTGATGATGGAATACTCCATCGAACTGGAACGGGCGGTAAAAGACCTTGACCGCATGACGGACCGATGGCTGGAACTGAGCGAGCGCGCCGGTCAGTAAGGCGGCATCAGAACTTGGCGCAGGGAACGATGCGGCGCCGTGCGGCAGAACGCTTCCGGTAGGGCTGCACGATATCGTAACCGAGGGTGAGCTCATGAGCGCCACCGCTGCCCGCCAGCCGTGAAATGGTGATATCGTAGCTGTACCCGACACGCAGGTCCTCCACCTTGAACCCGATCAACAGTGCCACGGCATCATTGTTGGCACCTCCCCCTGCCGGCGCCTTAATCAACGGTATGCCACGGAACCAAAGGCCCGCGAAGAAGGGGTCTCGCTCGAAATAGGCACCGATATCGAGCTGGTCATAACGCTCCTGGCTGCGGTAGTTGAATGCGAACACCACGCTCTGTGGGTGCTCCTTGATGACAGGGGTGCGTATCAGCATCCGGTAACCGCCATGGGCACTGAACCGCACCGGCACCCGCGCCTCGTTCTGTAGCAACGACTGGTTGGGACGATCGATGTGATGCCACGAGACGCCAAGCCAGTAATTCGGGGTGAAATACAGGGCACCCGCAGCAACATCGGCATAATTGATGCTCCGTACGTCCATGGACTCACTGGTTCCAACGGTGCCGCCACGGGCCAGCTGGTCACCGAACACCAGGCGGGAATAGTCGACAGCGTGGCTGGACCAGCCCACCTGCAAAGCAGGGCGCAGGAAGACCTTTCGCTTCAGCTCTATCTCGTACGCATATTGGGCCGAAACCGACGTGTAGCGCAATGCACCGGACCCGGCACGGTCATGGTTCACCAACAGGCCCACCCCACTATTGAGGTCGGCCAGATAATGGTCCAATGCGAAATTGGCTGTGACGAACGAACCGGGAATGGAGGGCCACTGGTCACGATAGGCAAGGCCAACACGTGTCTGGGCTCCGGTACCCGCGAAGGCCGGGCTCACATAGGTGGGAAGCGCGTAGAACTGGGTGAAATGGGCATCCTGGGCACCGGCCGCAAGGACCAGGCCCAATGCATGGACACCCACCCAGCAGCGCAACCTACTCATGGCCATCGGTGCTGTCAGCAGTGGCTGGCCTGGCCAGCGTCACATCAAGGACCAATTCGCGCTCCGCCGCCGGAGGGGTATCAGCACGCAATTCAAATGGACGCTCCGTGAACCCGGGCGATTCCACCAGGAGCGCATGATCCACGCTTGGAGCGAGCACCATGACATAACGACCGGTGGACGCGTTGGTATTGTAAACGCCGAGCACTTCCGTACGCTCCCTGTCCATGAGGGTGATCCTCGCCCGCAGCGGTTGTTCAGCGGTATCCGTGACCACGCCACGGACCAGCACATAGTCAAGCTGGCTGGTTGGGAACTCGACCTGGTAAACATCCTGAAGCCCAAGACCACCGGTGCGTTCGGACGAGAAGTATCCTGTGTGCCCGTCCGCGTTCAAGGAGAAGTAGATATCATCGTTCACCGTGTTCAATGGGTAACCCATGTTCTCCGGAGCGCTCCAACCGTTCAGGTCGGCGTCGACCAACGTTGCCTTGAAGACATCGTAGCCGCCCATGGTCGTGTGCCCATTGGAACTGAAGAAGAGCGTGATGCCGTCGCTGTGCATGAAGGGTGCGTCCTCATCATACGGTGTATTGATGTTCGCCCCCAGGTTGAGCGGCAGGCTCCACGCACCGTTGGGTAGCCGCCGGATCCGGTAGAGGTCCCGTCCACCGAAGCCACCGGCACGGTCCGATGTGAAGTAGATCTCCTCACCGCCCGGTGCGATGGTCGCGCTCGGCTCGTGCGCATCCGAGTTGATCATGGATGTCAGTTGCACCGGCTCTTCCCACTGGCCGTTGCGCTGGACCACCTCATACAGGTCACCGCTCACCAGATCGGGCTGGGTGCGGTAGATGATCATCCGGTCGCCTTCAGGGTCGAGACCTACGGTGGCATCGTGCATCACAGTGTTCACGGGCTGTCCGATGTTCCGCACCCGGCCCCAGATACCATCGGTCAGGGACGTCATGTAGATATCCTCGAAGTACTGGCCGGCGGCATCCTTGCGCCCCCCGAGGGTACCCGGCCGGCGGGAGGTGAAGTACAGTGTGGTGCCGTCCGAGGTCACCATCGGGCAGTAGTCATGGGCCTCCGAATTGACGGTGGCACCCAGGTTGCGCACCTGCACATCCACCGGAGAGGCTACGAGCACCTTGGCCTGACGGCTCATCGCGGAGAGGCGATCCACCTCATCATCCTTCACCATGCGGTAGTTGAGATCCTTGTAGGCATCATACAGGGTGATCGCTTCATCGAACCGCATCTGGCGATGCCTGAGCCGTGCCAGCTCGAGGTGCGCCTCCACATGCCCGCCTTCCACAGCGCGTTCAAGCAACGGTGCAGCATCCTCCCGTTGACCCGGCAGGCTTACCATGCACATAGCCGCCTCGTAGCTCACCTCCACGAAGGAGGGATCAACGGGAAGCAGGCGCTTGTAGATCTTCAACGCCTCCGCATGATCACCTGCAGCCAACAGGGCCTTGGCCTGGTCCAGCATCTGGTTGTGTGGTCGCTTGTAGTTCACCTGTCCTGAAGAGGTCAGCGAAACAGCGGCGAACAGCACCGGCAGGATATATCGTTCCATGGTCATCGCAGTAGAGTTACATCACCCTTCATCACTGTTTCCCGGCCATCGCTGAAGCGGGCGTAGGCTTTCCAAACGTAGACATCCTGCTTGGCGGGACCACCCCTGTACCAACCATCCCAACCCACGCGCACGTCCTCCGTCACAAAGAGGAGCTCGCCCCAACGGTTGAAGATCTCCAGCCGGTAGGCCTCCACGCCCTCATAAAGGGGGAAGAAATGATCGTTCGTATGGCTTGTCGGATCATACCTGCCATCCGTGGGGCCCTCGCTATTGGGTGTGAAAGCATTCGGGAAACGTAACTCCCCACTGGTCTTGCCGCGCACGGCCTGCTCAAGCAGGAAGGTGTCCGGGCAGTTCCATTGGTTGTTGGCGATGAGCTGTACATCGAACACACCGGGTTCCGTGTAGTAGTGTACCGGGTTGGTCTCCGCAGAGACGGAGCCATCACCGAGGTCCCACCAGAAACTTGAAGCGTTCGCGCTGAGGTTATAGGTGAAGACTGGATCCGACGGAACGATCACTTCGCCTGGCTGCAGCACGAAGTATGCGTTGGCGCGTGGACGCACCACGACCGAGTCGACCTTGACAGCGGTATTCGTTGCACCCCCGATCCCCATTGCGGTCAATGTGATGGTATAGACCCCTGGTACGTTGAAAACATAGCTGGGGTTGTCCGCTGTGCTCTGGCCACCGTCCCCAAAGTTCCATTGGTAGCTCAGCCCCTGGAGGGAGGTGTTCGTGAACTGCACGGTGAGCGGCGCACAGCCATCGCCCTGGCCCAGGAACGATGCGGTGGGAAGGGGGGGCGTCACCGTCACCACCTGCCGGGCCGTATCACTGCATAACGCCCCCCCCACCACTAGCTCGATGGTGAAGCTGCCCCACGTGGCATAGGTATGCGAACCGGGAGCCTGCAGGGCGGAGGAACTTCCATCGCCGAAGCTCCAGTGGTGTGACCAGTTGCCTACACTGCTTGTGTTCGTGACATCCACGGTGGCCTCCGGATATTGCTGGATGAGCGGCGAAACGAGCAGTCCGGCCACGGGTACCGGGTGCACCATAACGGTGCGGCTGTAGGTGGAGGCACAGCCGAACAGGGACGTGGCTGAAAGCGTGATGGTCCGCTGCATGGAGAAGGGACCTTCGTTCACGTAAGTGTATTCCGGCTCCTCACCGACCAACGAATTACCGTCGCCCATATCCCACTGAAGGGTGTGCGCACCATGGCTTTCGTTGACGATATCCAGTTCCATCGGAGAGCAGGCCTCCTCCGTGACGGAGAACAGCGCCTGGACCGGCGGGTGGACCGTGATCACATGCCCGGTGGTATCCCTGCAACCATGCTCCGAGATCACCTGAAGCGTGACGGCATGGTCCACCGATGCGGATGACGCATGGGTATATACATGCGACTGACCGCCCGGACCGGTGACCAACTGCTGGCCGTCGCCGAGGTCCCAGATGTACTGCACCCCCCCGATGCTCAGGTCCTGGAGGGGCACGGTCAACGGCTGGCAACCCTGCGATACGCCAGGAATGAACTGCGCGAGCGGCTTGGGCATGATGCGAATGACCTGCGCGGCCGTATCCGTACAACCGAAACTGGATGTACTCACAAGGGAGGCCATACGAACCTGCTCGGAAACGCCCTGACCCTGGTACGTATGCGCAGGTGAAGCAAGTGCGCTGGATGTTCCATCGCCAAAGTCCCACATGTGATCCTGAGCACCAACGGTGTTGTTGGTGAACTGCACAGGCAGGGGCGAACATCCCATGGTATCCGCCGAAAAAGCGGCAATGACCGCTGGATATACGACCACGTCACGGATCGTCGTACTGGAGCATCCGTGCTCGTTCGATGCTGTGAGCATCACAGTGAACCCCTGCTCTCCGGGCCCTGCATCGTTGCTCCAAGAATAGCTGTGGACCGCTGCATCGGCATCTGAGGATTGTCCATCACCATATGTCCAGGAGAATGCATCCGCCCCGATGGACAGGTTGGTGAGCTCAGCGGCAAGGGGATGGCAGCCAACGCTGTCAGAAAGCTCGAACCGGGCTTGCGGGACGGGGAATACACGCACCTCGGCAACAGTTGTGTCCACGCATCCAAAGGCATTGGCACCGATCAGGGTCGCCACGAAGACCTGTTCCTCCGAGGTGCTGTTGATGTAGGTGTGGGAGGGTGTCGGCCCCGTTGCAGAGGTCCCGTCACCGAAGTCCCACGCATGGCTCACCGCACCTATCACGCCGGGGAATGTGAGCGTCAGCGGGCTGCATCCACTGTCCGGTATCCCTGCGAGGGTGAACTCCGGTGTGGGATAGACCGTCACCTGCTGGCTTACGGACGACTGGCATCCACCATCGGAAAAGGCCGTGAGAGTTACCGTCCGTGTCGCAAGGAAATAGCTGGTGTTCGTGAACGTGTGGGAGGGCGACGCTGCCGTCGATGTGCCACCGTCACCGAAGTCCCACGCATACCCATCCGCACCCGTGCTCATGTTCTGGAATTGAACACCCAGCGGCGCGCAACCGGGCTGTGCATCGTGGATGAACGCCGCCTGCACACCAGGGGCCACCGTGATGTTCACTTCACTGGTATCCGCACATCCGAACGGGGAGGCGGCGATGAGCTGTGCCGTATAAGTGGTGTCCGTGGTGCCCGGATTGAGGAAGGTATGGGATGCGGCAGCGGAGGACTGGACCGTGCCATCACCCATGTTCCATGTGTACATCGTAGCCCCAGTGCTTGCATTATCGAATTGGACCGTCAACGGCGCGCATCCCATCATCGGGGATGCCTGAATAACGGCCTCAGGGCGCGGTTGCACGCTGATCCATTGAGTGGAGGTGGCGCCGCAGTACGTGCCCGAAGCCGTGAGCGTCACCTGGTATACGCCGGCCGAAGCATAGGCATGACCGACCAGTTCGGTATCCGCCGTAGTGCCATCGCCCAGGTCCCATGCGTAGCTGGTCATGGGGTTGCCTGAGGCCGTGGACACGATGGGGCTGAAAGAGGCAACCTCACCGAAGCAGAGGTTGGATACCTGGATGGCCAATGAAGGCGGTGTGAAGACCTCAACGACCTGCTCCACCCGATGCGTACAGCCGAGCGCATTGGTGACCACCAAGGCGACCGTATAGGCTCCCGGGACAGTGTAGGTGTAGGGCTCCGGAGCCACCTCGGTACTGGTCGTTCCGTCACCGAGGTCCCAATCCTGCGATAGTGCACCGATCGAGGTGTTGGTGAATGTGACGGTGATGGAGTCACACGCGGCACTGTGGTCCATCGCGAACGCAGCTGTCGGGCTCTCCAGCACGACAACCTCCACGGATGCAGTATCGGAACACCCTGCTGTGGCACCCGCAATACCGGCCGTGTACCGCACGGTGTAGATGCCGGGCTCCATGAAGGTATGCTCCTGATCCCCGGCAGCGGTCACCTGGAACCCAGCCCCCGTGCCGAAGTCCCACTGGAATTGGTTGGCGCCGCCACTGGTGGTCTCATCGAAAAAGGCGGTACCACCTGCACAGATGGTGATGGGCGATACGGTCAACATCACGGATGGCGGAGGCACGATCTCAATGGTCACCGATGCCGAGTCGATCCCGCAGTAGTTGCTGTCCAACAGGGTGACCTCGTAGGTGCCGATGCCCGGGAACGCAATGGTACGGGGGAACGTCGGGGGCCATGGTGTCCAGCCAATGATCGAATCATGACCCGCCCCCCAATGGTCACCGAGGTCCCATCGCTCATGGCGCTGGAAAATGTTGCCCTGCTGGTAACAGTTGCGTTGGGTGGTGTTCTGGAAGGTGACCTCGTTGTCCGGCCAGCACAGCAAGGTCGCACTCGCTGCGATGCTCGCATCGTCGATGTCCCAGATGCGGATCGGATTGAAGGTGGCGAGGCTGGCGCCGCCCTGAAGGGTGTTGCAGGTGTTCTCGGCGGTCAGCCTCACAGTGGTCTCGCAATCGACCGTGCCAGGCTCATAGGTGTGGGAGATGGTCTGCCCCCAATTGGTGTGATCGAAGGTCAGGGGGGGGCTCCCATCGCCGAAATTCCAAACGAAGACGGTGCTGGTGGAGACGTTGGTACTGGAGTTGATGAACTCCACGGCCTGCGGTGCACAGACCTGGGTGAGCCCACCGACCGGTATCTGGATGGAGGCACTGGTGCTCTGTTCCATCACCAACACGCCCGTAATGGTGCAACCCGTGGCAAGCTCTGTGAACACCACGTAGTAACTGCCCACCATGACCGGATACACGTGGCTTACGGTCTGTGGTGCCTGAAGGGAGGCTCCGCCCTGGAGCGGTGACCCATCGCCCCAATCAACAGTGTAGGCGCCGATCACATCAGGTGTGGCGACAAGCAGCGTATAGGACGTGCCGGAACAGCTGTACCAGCTCGGTGCATCGGAGGGTGCACCATCATGATCATACAGCCGGGGACATTGGGAACGCGCAACACCAGCGAAGAGCAGTGCTGCTGCCAGGGGACCATATGTAAGCGTGCTCCGCAACGACCCACCTTTTACGCCCGTTCATACGTCAACTTGCTCCATAAGGATACGTACCGCTGCGAACGGCAGGCGGGCACGCCCGCATCATGCTGAAAAGAAGGAACCGTCCGGAACCCATCAGGCCCTGCTCGCGTAGAAGGGGCCCTGTCTGCTTAGCGCATGGAACGATACGACCTGGCCATCATCGGTGGCGGACCTTCCGGGCACGCGGCGGCGATGCGCGCCATCGACCTCGGTATGCGCGTGATACTGGTGGAGCGGGACCGGATCGGAGGAACCGGCATCTACAATGGTGCATTGGCCTCAAAAACCCTGTGGGAGATGGCCGTAAGGGTGTCCAGTACCAACGAGCTGATGCGCAAGCGTGGCCGGGAACCATTGAAGCTTGAATGGGACGAAGTGCACCGCACGCTCCAGGAAGCCATGTTCGAGCGGAAGTACCTCTACGCCTGCCACATGCAACTCCTTGCTGAACGGCGGAACGATCGCGGCGAAGCGCTCTTCACCTATGAACGTGGCGAGGCGCGACTGGCGGGCCCCCATGGCGTGGAGATCGCACGCGCCGGCAATACCCGGATGGTGGAAGCCGCGAACATCATCATCGCCACAGGAAGCCGCCCGCGCATCAGCGGTGAACTGCCCATGGACGGCGTGAACGTCCTGACGAGCGACCAGGTGTTCGACCTGGAGGCGGCACCGGAAAGCATCGTGATCGTGGGCGCCGGCGTCATCGGCTGTGAGTTCGCCACCATCTTCTCCAACCTTGGCCGCACCAGGGTGCACATCATCGATCGGGCCGCCCGCATCCTTCCCTTCGAGGACGATGACGTGTCCGAACTGGTCTCCCGGGAAATGGAGCGACGGGGTGTCATCATCCACCACAACGCCAAACTGGAACGGCTGACGGTGCTGGACGATGGGCCTCCCGGTGGTCGTGTGGCGTATGAGCTCTCCTACCCCGATGGAAGGCGCGAAACCCTGCATGTCTCCAAGGCGCTCCTGTCCATCGGTCGCTTGGCCAATACGGACCGCATCGGACTGGAGCTGGCCGGCGTGGACATGGACGACCGGGGACAGCCCATCCTGAAGGGTACCGCGACATCCGTGGCGCACATCCATATGGTGGGTGATGCCACCGGTGGCAACATGCTCGTGAACCTCGGCGAATCGGAAGGAAGGCATGCCGTGGAGGTCCTTGCAGGGTTGCGCAACGATGAGCCCGACCATGCGAACATGAGCACCATCATGTTCCTCGACCCTGAAGTGGCCGGTGTCGGTCTCAACGAGCAGGAATGCCGCACACGCGGCATCCCCTACCGGATGGCACGCATCGATTACAGCTGCCTGGCGCGTGCGATCGCCATGCGTCGCACACGCGGGTTCTTCAAGGTCCTGGTGACCGACGACGATGCCATGCGCGTGATCGGCATGCGGGCCGTGGGGGAGCACGCGTCCAGCGCCATCCAGGCCGTGGCCCTGATGATCCGGAAGGGTATGCCCGTAAGCGATCTGGCGGAGTTGCTTCATCCCCACCCCAGCATCACCGAGGGCATCCAGGAATGCGCACGCATGCTTGTCGGAACCAGCATCTTCAAGCCGGAAGTGCTCGGTGACAAGCTGCGTTGCACCCGCTGGGCCCCGGCCGTGAAGGCCGCCTAATCAAGGGAGGGCGGTCCCGGGTCCTGGAAGGCCGGGTCGTTCACGAACTCCATGTCCGTGAGCGTGTTCAGGAAGGCGACCAACTGGGCTTTCTTCGCAGGTGTGAGCTGCAAGCCACCGGTCGTGAACTTCATGTTCGGGTCGATGGTGGACGAGGGGTGGCCACCGCTGTTGTAGTGGTCGATCACCTCTTCCAGCGTCTGGAAACGGCCGTCGTGCATGTAGGGTGCCGTAAGTGCCACGTTCCGCAAACTCGGGGTCTTGAACTTCGCGCGGTCCTGCGGCAGGCCGGTCAATGCGCCCAGGCCAAGGTCCGTCCATGCGCTTTCCGCGTCGAGCCCGTTGTTGCGCAGGATGCCATCGGTGAAGCGGCCTCCGCCACTGGGATGGCAGTGGAAGCAATCGGCCCCGCCCTGGCCACCAAGGACATCAGGCGGGAAACCACCCTCCAGCGTGGTCAATTGGAACCCCAATTGTTCCTCCGGGTCCAATACGGCCTCCCCGCGCTGGAACTTGTCGAAGCGGGAATTCCACGAGACCATCGTACGCAGGAACTGGGCCATCGCCTTGGTCGTGCGATCCACCGTAACACCAGGCGTGCCGAAAGCCCGGGCATAAAGCGTTGGGTAGATGGGGTCAGCCTGTAGCTTGGCGATGGCGTCGGGCCATTCCTCGTGCATCTCGATGGGGTTCGTCACCGGTTCCAACACCAGTTCTTCCAGGGTGGGTGCCCTGCCATCCCAGAAGAAGCGAGGCTCCCATGCCAGGTTCTGCAGGGGCATCGCATTACGGTCCCCCTGGATACCATCGATGCCCGTGCTGAAGCGGTTACCATGGTCGGTGAAGGCGGCCTCGGCACCGTGGCACGAAGCACAGCTCTGCGTGTTGTTGCCGCTCAGGCGCTCCTCGTGGAACAGGAACCGCCCCAGCTTGATGCCCTCCACGGTGAACGGATTGTCCGCCGGGATGAACGGCTGGGGGAATCCCGGTGGGACCTGGAAGGCGAAGGGCGTGGGCTGGTATGCGGCACCACCGCCCGTGCCGGGTTCCGGCCCGTCAGGCCTGCAGCCGCTCATGCCCACCAACAGCGCGAACAGCACTGAAAGCGCCAGCGGCCAGCCCAAGCGCTCAACGGGGGTCGACCTGGTCGATGGGACGTTCATCGGTGAGTGCGTTCAGGAATGCAACAAGATCGGAACGGTCCTGTTCGGTCAGATCGAAGCCGGTGACCAATGGGCTCTTGTTCGGCGCGGGTTCACCGCCCCGGGCGAAATGGTCGACCACCTCCTCCAGGCTGGACAACGTACCGTCGTGCATATACGGTGCGGTGAGTGCAATGTTGCGCAGGGTCGGTGTCTTGAACTTACCCTGATCGGCGGCGTCCAGCGAGATGCGCTCCCTTCCCGGGTCGGGCGATAGCGTGTAAAGCCCGATGTTGTGGTAGCGATGGTCGGTGAGGTCATGGCCGCTGTGGCACGTTCCACACCCCAGCGCAGCGCTATTGAACAGGTCCAGACCGCGCCGCTCCTGTGGCGAAAGTGCTGTCCCATCACCCTGCCGATAGCGGTCGTAACGCGACCAGCCGCTCACCAGTGTGCGCTGGTAGTTCGCCAGTGAACGAACCAGGTGCAGCGCGTTCAAGCGCTCTCCGTAGGCCAGCATGCTCATGCTTGCATAGGGTTCCACATCGGCAAGGAGCGCCGCCGCCTGCTGCACGTTGAAGTCCATCTCCACCGGGTCGTGGATGGGTGCGATGGCCTGCTGTTCCAGCGTAGGCACGCCTCCATCACGGAAAAAGGCGGGATGCCAGGCCAGGTTGGTGAGGGGTGGCGCATTGCGCATGCCGAGCCGGCCCTCAACCCCCCTGCTCAACGGTACGGTATCGCTGAAGGCGCGATCAGGAAAGTGGCACGACGCGCAGGCAATGGTGCCATCGCGGGACAGCCGGGCATCGAAGAACAAGGCCTTGCCCAAGCGCACGGATGCCACCGTAAGGGGGGCTCCAACGTGATCGGGAAGGGGGGGACTACCCGCAGGCAACACCAGTGCGAACGGCCCGTCCACCGCGGTTCCTGCAAGGGGCGCGACCACATCCACGTCCCGCCTGCACCCCGCCAACAGCAGGATGGACCAGATCAGGGCGTGCAACGAGCGCTTCATTCCACTGCCATGCTGAGCGTGATGTTCCGCGCCATCTTGAGTGCGAGGTCGGGCACGTTGCCGTGGTCCACGTTCTCCGTGGCCAGATCGATCGCCCCCTCCGCTGAATGGAAGAACCGCTCCACATCCAACGTTACACGCACCTCGGTCGTATCACCCAATACCACTTGCAGGCCACCCGGCGGATCGAACTGCAGCGGCAGGTAGCAGAAGGACCGTCCGGGATGGAAGGTGAACGCGGCCACCAGCGGAGCAGGGCTCGCGGGGTCCAGGTCATAGCGACCCTCGAACATCGCAAAACGGTAGCCCGTGGCCCAGGTCCAATACGTGCCATTGTTCACGTTCAGAGGATGGCCGGCAGGGAACAAGGCGGGGTCAGCGGTATTCAAGTTGTCAGGCACACCCAGGTGGGCACCGATGCCCGTCCACGAGCCGGGTTCAACGGACCAATAATGGCTTACTGGTCCCGTACCAAGGTTCAAATAGACC
>Ga0169931_10007150_pt1 | contig 16644 bp, 8 predicted proteins | sample Kivu_15m_20L_FD_129675 | JGI IMG/M metagenome (GOLD analysis project Ga0169931, IMG submission 129675) | Freshwater microbial communities from Lake Kivu, Western Province, Rwanda to study Microbial Dark Matter (Phase II) - Kivu_15m_20L... | ecosystem: Environmental > Aquatic > Freshwater > Lake ...
CACGAAGCAGTTATTTCCCGGTTAAGGTATTTCCCAAATCTTCGCCACCGAGACGAGGAGGTGTGTCTGCCAAATTTCACCACCCTACAGTGTATAAACAATCAATTTTTGATTGCTTGATACAAATGTAAGTAACATTCAGTTTTCTTGCAAACATTTTAATAAATTAATTTAATTTTTATGTTTTTTTTATCTTTTAATTTATATAATTATAATTATTATAATTTGACTCAAATATTGAGCGGTTAAATTTCAATTTTGGTAAAGGCTTGAAAACAAAATTCATAGCCCAATTTGTTGAGTTAGGCTGAAGGGATGAGAGATCGTCCGAAACTAGGATTTGTTGAATTCTAAATTATTCGTTTTGATCAATTTATATAAGTAAGCAATTCTAAAAAATAAAATAAGCTCCTGATGGGCAGGAGCTTATTTAAACTAACCAATTATAAACCTGTAGAATAAGGTTTGCTGTAAGGGAAGGAGTCGAACCTTCACGAAGCAGTTATTTCCCGGTTAAGGTATTTCCCAAATCTTCGCCACCGAGACGAGGAGGTGTGTCTGCCAAATTTCACCACCCTACAGTGTGTAAACAATCTATTTCGATTGCATATGACTAATTTATAACAAGTCTTTATTTATTGCAAATATTTTAATAAACTATTTTAATTTTTATTTAAAATATAATTATATTGCGTAATTGTTAATATTTTTATAAATGAATATGGAAAATAGAGGCCAAAATTTCGAACTTGACAATCTGGACACGCAGATTTTATGTATACTAATGGAAGATGCAACTATTCCATACACTGAAATTGCAAAAAAGTTGATTGTTTCAGGCGGCACGATTCATGTGCGGATGAAAAAAATGCATGACCTGGGAGTTATTAAGGGCTCTCATCTCATTATTGACCCTCAAAAAATTGGTTATGATATATGTGCATTTTTGGGTATTTATCTTGAAAAAGGTTCTCAATACAAAGATGCCGTTGAAAATTTAAGAAAAATTAAAGAAGTAGTAGAACTACATTATACAACCGGTTCTTACAGCATGTTTGCAAAAATAATCTGCAGGGATACCAATCATTTAAGGCAGGTACTTAACGAGGATATCCAGGGGGTAAAAGGCATACAAAGGACAGAGACTTTAATCTCACTTGAAGAAAGTATAAAACGTCAGATCACACTTTAACATTCGGTAATTACAAAAATAAATAGCCTTCAGCGGATGCACCGCTGAAGGCTATTTATTAAATTCCGGGCATACTATGCTTCTTTGTAAAGAACGTTCTTTACAGCAGCAACCACACGTTCTGCATTTGGAAGTGCTTCTTTTATCAATGTCGGAGCATAAGGAAGAGGAACATCTGCGCAGGCAACTCTCAAGACTGGTGCGTCAAGGTAATCAAATGCATCTTTCTGAACCTTAAATGTTACCTCAGTGGCAATAGAGCCCAATGGCCATGCCTCCTCTACAAAAACCATTCGATTGGTTTTCTTAACTGATTGAATAACCGTATCGTAATCAATAGGTCGTATGGTTCGAAGATCAATTACCTCAGCATTTATACCTTCTTTATTTAACTCTTCAACGGCAGGCAATACCACCCTCGAAAGCATTTTACCAAATGTAACGATGGTTACATCCGATCCTTCCTTAACTACGTTTGCCTTACCGATTGGTAAATAATACTCCTCTTCAGGCACCTCTCCTTTATCACCATACATGACTTCAGATTCCATGAAAATTACCGGATCCGGATCCAAAATAGCTTGTTTTAACAAGCCCTTTGCATCATATGGGGTAGAAGGGACAACAACCTTTAAACCCGGGCAATTTGCATACCAACTATCAAAGTTTTGAGAATGTTGAGCACCCAGCTGCCCTGCATTTCCGGTTGGACCACGGAATACAATAGGGCAGGAAAACTGACCCCCGCTCATACTTAGGATTTTTGCGGCAGAATTGATTACCTGATCGATCGCAACAAGAGAAAAATTAAAAGTCATAAACTCCACGATAGGATTCAATCCATTCATTGCGGCACCTATACTTATTCCGGAAAAACCCAGTTCGGCAATCGGGGTGTCAATTACACGCTTCGGACCGAACTCATCAAGCATTCCCTGACTCACTTTATAAGCTCCGTTATATTCCGCAACTTCCTCACCCATTAAGAAAATTTTTTCGTTCTTACGCATTTCTTCACTTAATGCCTCACGAAGTGCTTCCCTGAATTGTATTTCTCTCATATGTAAAACCAATATTTGGAGCACAAATATAAGGCTATGAATTATTAATTACGAATTAATAATTACGAATTACGAATTGCAGAAACCGTTAAATAGTTAAAAAATGATTTCTAAAGAGGAATTATGAAATTTCGGCAACTAACGAACAATAGAATGAAAACTGAAAAATAATTCAATAAAAAACATTTTCATTTGCAATTCGAATGGTAAATAACCTGAGATCGATATAAACAATCTAATTTAGGTGAGATTGATAATAGATATTGCAGGATCCTGATTATTTTTCTCAGTCTGTTGCTCCCGGTGCCGTGTTCTGCCCCAATTTTTTGCGGGAAAGTGAATTCCTATCCTAAAATTCAGTAAGGCAAAAAAGATTGGGCTGCTACCCGGGTTTGTGCTTCTATTAGCGGACTGCCCGTAACGATGAAAAACAGCAGCGGGTAAACTAAACCTTGCCGAAGGAGGTATCTTCCATCAACGAATCATCTGATATCAAGTACCAATTCTTGCCGGAAATACTCCGGAGGAAAGGACTGCAGGAAGCGATAACAGGCAGGTATCGCTTTCCAAAATCCAATCATAGGCCTAAGGAGCAAGATGAGATCCATCAAATGGATAATTTCTAATATCGAACTGAGGTTAAATACAATTAAATTTTTGAAAGATCAGAGAAATGAATTTATTCTTTTTCAAGAGATGCGAAGTAGCGAATTCTCTATCGGACCAGCTGTTGAGGATTAACAGGAACCTGATCAATAACTGACTTTATTTCAAAATATTCTATGGCTTATAAAGAAAAGAAGCCGAGGAAACATCCTAAGGGCTAGGCTTGCTTTGTGCTACCAATTATTTATCAGAAGAGATGAGCGATAGTACAATTTGTGATGCAGAAGAAAAATGCCGGATCATCGGAAAAATTCAAATTAGCATTAAAAGAAACTTAAATCCGTAATTTGCGATTAACTCATCTACCTCCTGCAAATACCCTTAAACGAGCAATATTTACAATTATCAGGATTTATAGTTTGTCTGAATGGCACTCTGCTATCGAACAACTCATTCAATTTTTCCCTTAACTTCTGAGCAAACTTTTCTTTAAGTTGAGCCAAATGAGCATTTTCCAATATCAGGCCATTTTTCCCCTTTTCAACAAACTGGGTTCCTTGATTAAAATCTTTCACAGGATATAAATGAGGCTCTACCTGATTCACATTTCTAGTGGTTTCATAAACCAGCGTGTAAAAAAGTGTTTGAATTAGCGCTTTATTCTGACCCTTCCCTTCATCAGCAAACAGATCTTCAAAATCACCATATTTTAACTGATCTTTACCGGTTTTATAATCCACAATTCGCGTTTTGTTACGATGAACATCCACACGATCAATCCTTCCCATTAACCTGACCTGCTCCCTCCTTCCATCGACCTCAATTGAAAATAGAGGCATATAAGTATCTTTTTTTTCTAATTCCTTTATGGTAAACGGCGCTATTTGAGCATCATGCTGTATTACTTTCAAAGCATACTGCTCAATTACCTTAAGTATAATTTGCTGCAAAGCACTTTGATCGGGTTCATCCTCCGGATTGAAATTTAATTCTTCAATCATCGCTGCTTTAGACATAGCAGGTATCAGTTTTGCACGCTGTTTGATGTAATCTGCACTGACTTCCTTTCCAATGGAGTCCTGATAAAAGATTTCCATTACCGAATGCAAAATGGTACCAACTGTGTGGGGTCCAATCTCATCCGGTAAATCCTTTGGCTCTTCCAGACCGGCTATTTTGCTAAAGAAGAATTTAAGAGGACAGCTAATATAATCTGTGAAAGCAGAGGCAGAAATCTTTTTGTCAAATTTAGTTTCAGATTTACGAGTTAAATAACTTTGGAGTTTATGGTAAACCGGTCCTGTTTTTTCTACTTCGATAATCTGTTGAGCGGGTCTATCAATTTTCTGATTCTGTTGTAAAACACGGGTAAACTTACAAGATGTTTCAAACTCTATTTGCTTTATGAACCTACTTTCCTCACTGGCATTGCCTGATTTATCGTCAGTAAGCCCTACATAAATCAAAGTAATTTTCTTTGCACAGTGCAATAATCGATAAAAGAAATAAGCAAAAATCGAGTTTTGATTTTCCAAAACCGGTAATACGAACGCTCTTCTCACATTGTCTGGAATGAATGACGGCGTGATACTCACTTTAGGTAAAATCCCCTCGTTCATTCCGATCACAATGAGTTCATCAAAATCAAGACAACGGCTTTCGAGCAAACCCATCACCTGCAATCCGGACAAAGGTTCTCCATCAAAGGGCACGCTAAGTCCTGCCAATGCCCTCCTAATTGTTTTATGAACAAAACTGGCTTTTATATCCGGTAGGTTACCACTGTTTTCAAGATTAGCAAAACTATCTGAAAGAATATTCAAGGTTTTAACCGCCTCTAGAATGAGCAGACTTTCAAGCTTACGCAGATCAGCGATCTGTTCTGAAACCAGCAACAATAAACTTCCCAAATTCTTGATAGAATCCGTAGGTTTAACATAGCTGCTAAAGGTAAGACCTGCAATTTTATTGACTCCTCTGAGCTCCTCTAACTTGAACCTGGATTTCTTTTCATCAATAATTTGTTGGTGGATTTTATCCCTGAACTCAACTTCGGAAGATATCAGGGGGTTGAAGATATAGGTCAGAACTTTAGGGTAAGCAATAGATAAATTATCACCTGCGGCTATTTCTTCCTGAATATCGAGCCAGAGGTCACATAAACCAAATACCGCTGACTGTTCAAAAGGATAGCCCATGGTGATATTCAAATCTTCATCATCCACCGTTTGTAGAACCGGGAGTAATAAACTTTCGTCTGCAAGAATAATAGCCTTTGAAGCAGGATCATTTTTGTCCTGAATGGACGGAAGCAGTTCAGCAAGCAATTTACCTTGAGCAATTTTACCTAAAGTTTGAATTATTTTAACTTCCTTTTGAGGATCATCGATACGATTTTCGGTTATCGCAAACTGGTTATCCAATCCTATGGTATTAATATTTCTCCTGATAAAATAACCGGCTTCCTGGATAGTATTAGAAAAATAATGCGCATCAGCATCAAAATAAAAAGAGCAACGTCCTTCATCCTGCCAAGATTTGAACAAGATCTCCTCTGCTCTGTTCAGGGCACTGAAGCCAACAAAAACAACATGACTGAATTTATCCAAAAACTTCAGTTCAGAATCCTTACCTTCAGCGAGATTTCGATACATTTTAGCACTACTTACCAATCCGAGTTCACTCAATCTTGAATGAAAATTTTGGTAAAGTTGAGGCATCCGATGCCACATTTCTATAAATTTCTCTTGAATCTTATTCTGTTTTTCCTTTGAAAAGGATGTCCAGAAGCTCTCCATAAAAGCAAGCTGCTCTTCTTCAAAATTTGGAAACTGTTGTTCCAGTTCGGCTATACTTCCTATAAGATTGAAGACCTTGGCCGGATCAGCCATATAATAATCAATCTCAGAAAAATCAGAAACAATGATCTCGGCCAAAGGATAAAAAGAATCCACACTTACAGCTTCTTTACCTTCCTTTTTTAATAAGGTATTATATTCGGAAAAGAGAATAAAAAACTGTTTTAACTGTGCGGCACAAACCAGACTTGTTGATTCAGAGAAGAATTGTTGGATGGTATAAAATTGGGGACTCCAAATGGGTTTACCACTAATCTCGGCTAAATATTTGCGCAGAAATAACTGTGGTCTTTTATTGTTAAAAACAAGGGCAATATCTGTCATATCACTCCCAAACCGATTTAGAAGATCTGTGGCAACGCGAAATAAAAATTTATCAGATGATTGATTCTTCATTTTCAAACTTTCTGTAGTTTGCGATCTTGCGAATACCATAAATAGGCGTCTATTTGCTCAAATTCACCCATTTTCATGAGATTATCACGGTAAATACTGATGTCTTCAATATATTTTTTGTTTTGTGCCCCAAATTTAAAATCCAAAAGGACCGCTCTATTTTCAAAAACAAACAATTTATCGGGTCTTTTTACGATTCCTGAATCAATAATCAAATCCTTTTCACTGATAATGGTTTTAGCTGTTTTGAACCATTGTTTTATTTCCTCCTGAAGCAAAATATCCTCAACGGCCTGTTTAATTTCCTCCTTTTCGGATTCTCTGACTAGTCCTTCCTGAACCTTTTCAGCAATGAGTTTGTCAAGATCTTCGGTACCGCTCAAGGTCTCCAATAATTTATGCATGACAATTCCCTTCCGCTGTTTTGCATTAAACCATGAATCTTCTGTTGCACTATTTCGCTTAAATCGTTCAGTCAGCTGTTCATTTACATGGTATTCATGGATTTCTAAGGATTCGTATTCCGATACCGCCTTAGCTTCTTTGAGCAAAGTTGGAAGCTCTCCAACCGAATAAGCCAGGTCCTCCTCAGATTCAAAATTCAAGTTTCCTGATATTTTACTCTCCAATAATTGGAATAGAACAGATTGAATATTTTTTGCTGAACTTTCATTTACTTTAAGGGGAACATCCGGGCAAATAAGACAGAGATAATCTTTTGCTCTGGTTGTTGCCACGTAAAGGGTATTCATCAGATCCATATAGCTCAGCATCACTTCCTCAAAATACTCTTTGGCAAATACAGTATCTGCAAGCCCTTTACTAAGATCTAGCGGAAAGGTTACAAATTGATCGAAACCTGCAGAACCAGCATCTGCCCACAAGAGATTTTTCAATCGGCCATTTGAAGATTTAATAAAATTCCAGTTTAGAAATGGAATGATCACTGCATTAAATTCAAGCCCTTTGGATTTATGAATAGTCATAACCTGGACAGCATCCTGATTTTCGGATGATGGCAAGGCTTTATTGTAGCCCTCCAGATCCCACCATTCTATAAATGCACCGATACCCTGATCACCGGCAGCAGCAAAAACTGCAACCTGATCCCTAAAGGCCAATAGATAGGGTATAAGAGATTCCGAACCCTGGTTCCCAAGACGGTAAATACGAATCAGTTTTTCGGTTAGTTCACTCACAGGAAGATTTCGGAGCGCATGAACATTCAGATATAACTCAAAAGGTAATATTTCCTCCATGGAGGATACAGAATCAGTAACTATTTTCATCCAATCATTACCATTTAAGTTGATCCGGGTTTGACCTTGATGCTGAATCTCAGTCCAAAGTCTGGCGCATTCAGCATAAAAAATTCCCCTTTCTGATTCCTTTTTTGTCAATAATCGAAAAGTTGAAAGTAATAAAGCAATCGCCGGATTATTGATAATCTTTAATGCCTCACCTGATAATACCTGAAAATTTTTACCCGCAGCTTCTGTTAATCTACTCTGATTTTCCGGCTTTAAAATACAGTCCAGAACTTGTACAGCCTCTTGATTTGATCGAACTAAAATACCTATATCTCGCATTGGAACGCCCTGTTCTAAAAGCTGGATCAGCTTTTCAATGGTATATTCTGCAGCTTCATACTGTTCTTCCTCTTCATCCTGATCCTCAGCTGAAAATGCTTTTGATTTCTTTGTAAAAAACTTAACCTCAATTTTACCCCCTTTAAGCGTTTGGTCGGTTATTTCCTGATAACTTCCCTCATAGGCCTTCACAATCAAACTGCTGTTTTCTTCTTCCCAGTAATTGTGAAGTGATATCGGCGCCGACTCATAAAACAAATCGTTCAAGTTTAGCTGTAAAATTTCCGGGAGACTTTCGTACAAGAAATTATTAAAGCGGATAATGTTTTCGGAGCTCCTTCGATTGTAAATCAGATTTTCCTCCTCCACATTATCCGCATGCAGATCCCTTTTCAGATTACTATGCAGAATCCTCCAGTCGCCATTCCTCCAACGGTAAATCGACTGCTTGACATCTCCTACAACCAGATGAGCTGAATATTTACCATAAGAACCCTCTGCAATCGCATTCTTGAGAAGCGGTAAGAAGTTCATCCATTGAAATTTACTGGTATCCTGAAACTCATCAAAGAGAAAATGCTTGTACTTATTTCCGGTTTTCTCCCAAATGAAAGAGGGATTATCTGTGTCTGAACCGGTTATACCTTTTAAAAGTTGCTGCGCATCTGAAATGAGTAGGACTCTTTTTTCAGAACGATAATCTTTCAAAAGTTCTGCCATTCGTTGCATCAAATGTAGGTAGGAACTATTCTTATTGATAGCCAGGTAGGTGTTGTATATTTCAATACCTGCATCATAATAAGCAATTAACTGGCCTAAAAGCGGATTTATAGTGTTGTAAAGCTGCCAAACCATTGAACTGTCTCTCAAAGCGCCATTTGGCCATTGGTCGAAATCATTGATTAGTTTCCTAAGAGAATCGACTTTGCTGAATTCTCCCTGAATGATTTTATCCAACTTTAGAAGTGGATTATTGGTCTTTCCATCCAAATCTTTTGATTCAATCCCCGAAGCGTCAAAAAGTTGCTTAATGTAACTGGTCTTTTCAATTATCTCTTCATTGAAGGTTTTAATCCCTTTCTTAATCCGGTTACGCAAGGCATTAAATTCTTTTGTTTGTTCAATGCCCATAGCCTGCATGGCCTGCTGAAAAGGATAATATCTTTCCTTAAATATTTCATTGGCTAAATCTTTCAGGGTTCGATTGTAATCCCAATCATATCCATCATTTATTCGGTCAATCGCAAGACTGGTCACCCATTCCAATAGGTCAGGGTCTTTTTCAAGTTCAAGATTTAAGGCCTGAACAAGCTCGTCCCTTACTTTTTCGTTATTTACTTCCAGTTTGTACCCACTGTCGAGGTTAAGTTCAAAGGCAAAACTTCGAATCAGCTGCTGCACAAATCCGTCAATTGTACTCACTGAAAAGCGACTATAATCGTGTAGTAATGCCGAATAAATTTCTGAGGCTTTAACTCTTAATTCAGAATCTTGTAAGTCGGGATAAATTGCCTTGAGGATTGCCGTAAATTTGGAACTCTGAAAACCGAACTGAGCGAGTTCTTTTAGAGCTCCCAAAATACGTTCCTTCATTTCAGCAGTTGCCTTATTCGTAAAGGTAACCGCCAAAATTTCACGGAATTTGCTTTTGCCGCTGAACAGTAAAACCAGGTAATGCGCCGTCAAGGCGAAGGTTTTACCTGACCCTGCAGATGCGCGAACTAACTTTAGGGCTTTTTGTTGCGACATGTCCGGATCGGGTTTAATTGTTTAATGACTTTTAGACCATCTTGAAAGAGTCATAAAAATATTGATTTTATTAATCAAATAGCTTATCTCTGACTAATTCCTGCCCCGTTATTATAACCAGGATTTACTGTAACGGGTAATTTTCCTGTAGCTTTTAACTCACCTGTAATCACTCTAGATGCAGCACGTTGTGCTTCCTCTGAATTCTGATAATTGACTATCAAAGTTTTTGCTTTTTCAAGTCCGGGAAGACCGGATATGGTATAGGGATTCGCAAAGAGTGTAAATATGCTGTTCATTTTAGCTATATCAGCAACCAGTGTTTTGAGACCGACATTATAATCCAGAACTGCTCCTGGTCTTCTGCGGGTATCATAAATGCTCACAATAATCTGGTCATAAGCCTTGAGTTCCTCCCTCACATTATTTAGATCACTTTCCGATGGATCCTTTGGAAGAAGAAAGATCAATGAGTTTGGTAATAAAGGCTTCATGATGTTTTGAAATGTAGTTAGATTAGGAGTTCCCATACTCACCAAGGCGGTCTTTTTACTCCAATCAAAGTTTTTAATCTGTGAATCGCTATTTAAAATCGTTACTGCAGCATCTGCCAGCTGCTGATTGAGCATTCTGGCCTCCTGACGATTCAAATCGGAAATAATGTCCTCAGGGTTGATAAACTTTTTATTTGACAAACCCGACCAATACTTGGCTAAAAGCACCTTTCTAACACTGGCATTGACACGTTCCCAGCTTAGTTGTTTAGACTTTATCGCTTTAAGTATCAGCTTCACAGCCCTTTTAGAATTGCCTGAAAGTTCAATCACATCAAGTCCGGCAATCAATCCCAACACATCACTCTCCCCTTCCGGAAAGAACTTTGCAACACCTTTCATTTCCATGGCATCCGAAAAAATAAGTCCCTTAAATCCAAGATCCTCTTTCAAAAGTTCGGTAACAATTGGACGAGAGAGTGTTGATGGTAAGTTTGGAGTATTATCAAGAACCGGAATATTCATATGAGCGACCATCACACCGGAAGCCCCTTGCTTAATCAATTCTTTAAACGGAAATAACTCCAGTGAATCAAGCCGCTCCCGGCTAAAAGGTAGTTGTGGCAGATCATGATGTGAATCAACATCAGTATCACCATGGCCGGGAAAGTGTTTGACACTGACCAGCACATTATTGTCCTGAAGCCCCTTCATATAGGCACTAACCTTAGCCGAAACATTGTATTTATTATCCCCAAATGAGCGAATACCAATAACAGGGTTTTTGGGGTTATTATTGATATCAGCAACAGGAGCGAAGTTTACCTGCATGCCTATTCGTTTAAAATCGATTGCAAGCTGCTTGCCCATCTCATATATCAAGTTATTATCCTGGATGGCTCCTAGTGTAAGTTGATAGGGATATGAAATTGTACTATCCAGTCGCATACCCAAGCCCCATTCTGCATCCATGGCAATCAGCAAGGGAACTTTTGAAACCGATTGATAACGATTAGTCAGAGCAGCCTGCCTACCGGGACCACCCTGAAAAAATACCAGTCCGCCGATACGTTCCTTACGAATTAACCTGGCAATGGAATCTTCAAATACCTTTCCCTTATCTGTGTGCGCCCTAACCATAAACAACTGGGCTATACGCTCGCGCCTGTTTAATTTTTTAAAAACAGACTCCACCCAATCATTTGGATTTTCTAATGCACTAATAAATGATCCCTGGGTTTGCGCTATGCTGAATACCGGACTCAACAGTAAGAAACAAAACAGGAGTTGCTTTAAGTGTAAACTCATAATTAAGGGTTAAACATCAGGTCAAATTATCAATTAAGAAATAGAATCAAGCCAAATAATGTAAATAAAAACGTGAAGCCAAGGCTCAGACAAATGCTAAACAACCAAATAGAAAGTTTATCAGCCAATCGATTACTAAGAAATCTGTGTAAAACATAAATTCCGGCAATATTCAAAAAGATGAAAATGAGAATTGCCCAGACGATTATTTTAGTGATGATCATAAATGTCTGTTAAAAATAAAATTAAACTTAATTCAAAAAACAAATTTATTAAAGGATTTGGGTATGAATTAAGTAATTATTCTAAAGGAGACCATCCTCCCAAAGAAAGTGAATGGGTAAAAAGACTTCATCAACTGAATAATAAATTAATTCGAGATCGATATACTATCTTACCAGATTAAATTTAGCCTGATTATTTTTCTCAGTTTTTGGAAAGCAGGGTCTGTTGCTCCCGGCTTATTCCGGTCCCGTGTTCTGCCCTATTTTTTTGCGGGAAATTGAATCCTTATTGTAAAATTGAGAAGGGCAAAAAAGATAGAGCTGCCACCCGGGTTTGTTTAACAGTGCCTGTGCTTCTATTGCCGGACTGCCCGTTGCGATGAAAAACAGCAGCGGGTAAACTAAACCTTGCCGAAGGAGGTATCTTCCGGCAACGAATCATCTGAAATCGAGTAGTATTTCTTGCCGGAAATACTCCGGAGGAAAGGACTAAACGAAGCGATAACGCGCAGGTATTGCTTTCAAAAATCAAATCATACGCCTCCGGATCGGCATGAAATCCATTATATAGGGTGTGTATTAATCTTCCTGATATCGAGCTCGGTTTAAATTATCAGAATTGGCTGAACCCGACTCATGGGATAGTATACTTTAAGAGTATAATTGAAATAAAAAATGCCTCAAAACATGATTGAGGCATTTTTTTTAACAAAATCGTTAAAAAGTTTAACGTTGATTAATAATTATCTCTACGATTTTCCAGCTGGTGTCCACTTTACTGAACTTCAGGTTGAATCTATAGGAACCGGCAATATCTACACGATTACCGTTTATGTTCCCAACACCTTCCACATCAAAATCAGCAGATCCACCCGCAACTGCACCATCCACTTTAAATGCCTTATTCAGGGCATCAGATCGGCTGATATCATAAATACCTTCTGTAAAGGTGTAAACAATACCTGCCCTGTCGAGTGTATTACCGGAAGGTTCATACATTTTGCAGGTCTCGCTCAAATTGGAAGCGATCCAGGCTTTATCCTTTTTTACAATGGCGATCGCAAAACTATCTACCAGACTTTTCAGCTGATCTTCATCCCCCGTCTTTGAAACAGCAACATGCATTTCTGAAAGCGAAAACGCCACAAAAAGTGCCAGCAATAACTTCTTCAATCGATTGAGGCCTATAAATATTTAGTAATTTCGGCCGACATTGGTGTTACCGAAGAACGAAAACGATGAATCAGATTTCCTTCTTCGTCTATCAGGAATTTTTCAAAGTTCCATTTGATATCGCCGGTAAAATCAGGGTTTGCGGCGGTAGTCAGGTGTTTGAAAAGCGGACTGATATCGTCTCCTTTGACACTGCTTTTTTCAGCTAAAGGAAAGGTTACTCCAAAATTTTTCTGGCAAAATTCCTTGATAGTTAAGTTTTCACCCGGTTCTTGACCTCCAAAGTTATTGGCAGGAAAACCTATGACTACTAACTTGTCTTTGTAGGTATCGGCAAGCTTCTGAAGATCAGCGTATTGCTTGGTATAACCACATTTAGATGCTGTATTTACAATCAGGACCTTTTTGCCTTTAAATTGTTTCAAATCAAGATTCTTACCGTCAATATTTTGAACTTTGAAGGTATAAATTGAGGGAGGTGGTGTGATAAACATCGCGAGCACCAGAAGTATTGTTTTCATATGATTTTATTTTGATTGAATTTATAAGTTTATTCCAATAGATAAAAATATGAAAAAAGCATAGGAATACCTGTGTTGTCCTAATTTGTTACTTAATAATGACAGCCGGTGAAAAAAACTTTTAACTACTATAGTTTGTAGCCTCATCACTGGTTATGAATTCCTATTCAGGTAAAAAAATCACGGAATACTTCAGAGTAACTGTCCGATTTATTTTGAAGCCAGTTCCAACAATACGAAGGACTTAGTGCTGCTGCTTTTGTTTCTGATAGAAAAAGACTGGTTTCTTTTGATGACAAAAAAACTTCCCCGTTTAAGATTTTGAAGAAAGAATTGCCCATTTTTCATGGTCTCTGCCTGTGTATCATTCAGAGATACTAAAACCAGCGAATGTTTTTTATTTTTCACTGTGAAGCTGTTTTCTTTCGTCAGATTCAGTCGATAAGCCCTAACCCGGCTGGTATCGATTTCTAGCTTGAGATTTGGTAAATTCAGGGGTTTTTGATCAAAAGTTATCTTTTTCATCAGAAGTTCCACATCCATCACCTGGAAAGTATCCCTATCGGCGTTCCAAACCTGATGAACCCGATTATTTGGAGGAGCTAAATTTTCGAACCGAATTTCCCCTGCTTTCGATTGACCAGCTTTTGGTAATTCACCCTGTACCTGCGAGCCGGTGTGGGTATCCGTAAGCCTGATAAAAAAAGATGGGGTATTATGGAGATGGTATAAAGAGGTATCACCCGGAGGTACCAAAACGTTCAGTATCCTTATTTCATTATTTTTAAAAACAGGGCGATGTCTTGGCTCTTTGTGCACAAGCATCTGAGCCTGTATGTGATTAAGACTACCTGTTAAAACAAGAATAAACAACCAAGTGGTGAAACGTAAATTGAGGTAACTCATTCTATACGGGGATTCAGGAGTTGTTTTCAATTAATTTACCGGAAGATTATCGGTAAATGTATTCATTTGGATTAGAAATCCTTGTTTCTATTATTGGACAAGCTCTGTGGAAGGTAGGGAATAGGGGGGACTTAATAATAAAGTATTGGCTACATATGATACATCTATCTTTAAACACGTACTCCTACCCTAACCACCGATTATCAACATTTTATGCATTTAGATTCAATTCAAGCCTCAAAAAAAAGCCCCACCATTTCGGGCAGGGCTTCAACTCTCATAAGAATTAAGGATCCTTTAGTACCTCCAACCCAATAGCTCCCGGGTCGTAATTCGTAATTTTTAATTTTTAATTCTTAATTTTTAATTGCCTAACTACATCCCCCCTGCGTTCCGCAGTTCAGACACTTGTAACAAGTACCTGATCTCACCATGATATGGCCGCAATTGCCACAGGCAGGTGCGTCAGACTGACCACCACCGGAGATATCCAGAACCGGCTTCAGTTTAAGGCTTGAAGTTGTAGAGGTAACGGTAACCGAAGCCTCAATGAAAGCGTTTGAGGTATCCGGATTCACGTCATTATCGGTCATTTGAGGATTACCAACAACCGCCTTCTGCTCGGTAATCACATGAACAAGATCAGTACGACCCAGGTACTCGTAACCGAGCATTCTGAACATATAATCTACAATGGAGGTTGCGCTCTTGATATTGTCATGCCCTGTAACCATACCTGATGGCTCGAAACGGGTGAAGGTAAATTTATCAACAAACTCTTCCAATGGCACTCCGTATTGCAGACCAACAGAAACCGCAATCGAGAAACAGTTCATCAGGGAGCGGAACGTGGCACCTTCTTTGTGCATATCCACAAAAATCTCACCCAATGTTCCATCTTCGTACTCTCCGGTACGAACGAATACGGTTTGTCCGCCAACTGCAGCTTTCTGTGTGAAGCCACCCCGTTTACCAGGCAAATTTTTACGCTCTACTACTGAAGATAACTGACGTTTGAACTTCGTGTCGGTAGAACGCTCAAGAATAGTTCTTGCAGCATCAAGAACCTGTTCAGCAGTAAGGTCACTCAGTTTCACATTGGCTGCATCACCAAGAACCTCTTCCACGGTATCCAGCTTATCTTCCTTACTGTCGGATGATTTGGTAGATAATGGCTGAGATAATTTACAACCATCGCGGTAAAGTGCGTTTGCTTTCAAAGCAAGTTTCCATGATAATTCATAGCAATCTTTGATTTCCTCAACGGTGGCCTCATTAGGCAGGTTGATGGTTTTAGAGATTGCACCTGAAAGGAAAGGTTGTGCAGCAGCCATCATTTTGATATGGCCGTGTGCATGAATGTAACGTTCACCTTTTTGTCCGCATTTGTTAGCACAGTCGAAAATTGGGTAGTGTTCCTCTTTAAGATAAGGCGCACCTTCAACAGTCATAGTACCACAGATGTACTCATTGGCTTCCGCAATCTGCTGACGGTTAAAACCGATGGCACGTAAAAGATTGAAATCAGGAGAAGAATATTGCTCAGATTTAAAACCCAAACGGTTAAGACACTCCTCGCCTAGGCTCCACTGGTTGAATACGAAACCTATTTCGAATGCTGCAAGTAGCGACTTGTCAATTTTCTCCAGTTCATCCTGAGTAAATCCTTTCGCTGAAAGACTGTCGAAATTAATGTGTGGTGCTCCCTGTAAAGTTGCGGCACCTTTTGCATAATTTACAATCGCTTCAATCTCATGTTCCTTGTATCCCAGATTGCGTAAAGCCGAGGGAACACCCTGGTTAATAATCTTGAAATAGCCACCACCCGATAGTTTCTTGAATTTAACCAAAGCAAAATCAGGCTCAATACCGGTTGTATCGCAATCCATCACCAAACCAATGGTTCCGGTCGGAGCAATTACGGTAGTCTGAGCATTGCGATAACCATATTTCTCACCGAGTTCAACGGCCTTATCCCATGAATTGCAGGCCGCTGATAATAAATAATCAGGGCAGAATTTAGGATCGATACCCGGAGGAGCAATCTCAAGCCCTTCGTAAGCATCATTATTATAGGCAGCATAGCGGTGGTTACGCATCACCCGGAGCATATGCTTTTTGTTTTCTTCAAATTTCTTGAAAGTGCCCAGCTCTTTGGCCATTTCTGCCGAGGTAGAATAAGCAGTACCGGTCATGATTGCCGTGATGGCGCCGCCAATTGCGCGGGCTTTATCACTGTCGTAAGGAATTCCGGCAACCATCAGCATAGAGCCCAGGTTAGCATATCCCAAACCAAGGGTCCGGTAATCATAAGACAATTGTGCTACCTCTTTAGACGGAAATTGTGCCATCAATACCGAAATTTCAAGAACCACTGTCCAAATACGGCAGGCATGCTCAAAACCTTTAACATCAAACACCAGGGTATCGGCATTGAAGAAGTGAGCCAGGTTAATGGAAGCCAGGTTGCATGCTGTATTATCGAGGAACATGTATTCTGAACATGGATTAGAGGCATTGATACGTCCTCCTTCAGGACAGGTATGCCATTCGTTGATGGTGGTATC
>Ga0169931_10007152_pt1 | contig 16637 bp, 13 predicted proteins | sample Kivu_15m_20L_FD_129675 | JGI IMG/M metagenome (GOLD analysis project Ga0169931, IMG submission 129675) | Freshwater microbial communities from Lake Kivu, Western Province, Rwanda to study Microbial Dark Matter (Phase II) - Kivu_15m_20L... | ecosystem: Environmental > Aquatic > Freshwater > Lake...
GGGTATCGCGGCGGCTGGATCGACGCGATCATCAGCCGCGTCACCGACGCGATGCTGGCCTGCCCGTTCCTGATCCTCGCCATCGCGATGGCGGCCTTCCTCGGCCCGTCGCTGCGCAACGCGATGATCGCCATCGGCATCTCGGCGACGCCGATCTTCGTGCGCCTGGCGCGCGGCGCCACGATGGCGACGATGGTCGAGGACTACGTCGAGGCGGCGCGCGCCGTCGGCAACCCGCGCTGGCGCATCGCGCTGCGCCACGTGCTGCCGAACATCGTGCCGCCGGTGCTCGTGCAGGCGACGCTCGCCATCGCGATGGCGATCATCGCCGAGGCCAGCCTCTCCTTCCTCGGCCTCGGCCAGCAGCCCCCGGCGCCGAGCTGGGGCTCGATGCTCAACGCCGCCCAGCGCTTCCTCGGCCAGGCGCCGTGGATGGCGATCTTCCCGGGCCTGTCGATCTTCGTCGTCGTCCTCGCCTTCAACGTGCTCGGCGACGGCCTGCGCGACGCGCTCGACCCGAAGGGGAGGTAGGCGATGCAGCCCGGCGACGGCGCCGCGGCGTCGCTCGACTGCTACGTCTTCATCGGCAGCACCTACGGCTTCCTGACGGCGCACCGCGCAGCGTCGTTTGCGGCCGCGCATGGCGTGCGCCTCGACTGGAAGCCCTTCAGCCTGCGCACGCTGCTGCGCGAGCAGGACAGCTCGCCCTTCCTCGGGCGGCCGGCGAAGCTCGCCTACATGTGGCGCGACATCGAGCGTCGCGCGGGGCGCTTCGGCATCCCCTTCGCGCGGCCCTCGCGCTACCCGGTCGACGGCCAGGAGCGGGCCAACCATGTCGCGACGCTGGCCGCGCGCGAGGGCTGGTGCGCCGACTTCCTGCGCGAGGCCTATCGCGCCTGGTTCCTCGAGGACCGCGATCCCGGCGATCCCGCGGCGCTGGCCCTCGTGCTCGAGCGGCTTGGCCGGCCGGCGGAGGTGGCCATGCGCGCCGAGGCGCCGGACGTCGTCGCGGCCTACGTGGCGAACACCGACCGCGCAAGGGCGCTCGGCATCTTCGGCGCCCCGGACTTCGTGCGCGGCGACGAGGTGTTCTGGGGCGACGACCGGCTGGAGGACGCGATCGCCTGGTGCCTGCGCGGGGCCTGAGGCGCGCGCCGTCGCAGCCGCGACGCGACGTTCAGCCGCCGGCCCTTTCCCGCTAGCATGGGCGCATCGTCCAACGGCGCTGAGGAGGCGCGAGGCACATGCTCAACCACGTCATGGTCGGCTCCAACGACATCGAGCGCGCGCAGCGCTTCTACGACGCCGTGCTCGGTGCGATCGGCGCGGGGGCCGCGACGCGCAACGTCTCGGCGTCGGGGCATGTGCGGCTCTTCTACCGCCACGACGGCAACATGTTCGCGGTGACGCAGCCGATCGACGGCAAGCCGGCGACCGTCGCCAACGGCTCCACGATCGGCTTCAAGTGCGCCTCGAGCGCCCAGGTCGACGCCTTCCACGCCGCCGCGCTCGCCAATGGCGGGCAGACGGCGGAAGACCCGCCGGGCACGCGCAAGGCCGGCTACTACATCGCCTATGCGCGCGATCCCGACGGCCACAAGCTCTGCGCCATCCACCACCCGCCCAAGGCCGGCTGAACATCGGGGGCGCGATTGCCCGCCTCCACTCCGCATGACAGCTGGGCCGAAGCCTACGACCTCGCCTGCGACGAGGAATTCGGCGAACTCCTGGGGCGGATCACCGCCGCGACCCTCGGGCTCGTCGCCGACCTCCTGCCGAAGCCTGGCGCGATCGTGGATTTCGGCGCTGGCACCGGTCGGCTTGCAATCCCGCTGGCGGCCGCGGGCCACGCTGTGGTCGCGGTCGAGCCGAGCGCGGCGATGCTCGATGTTCTCGCCGCCAAGGCAGGCCCGCGCGGGCCGTGCCGCGTCGCGTGCAGGATGCAGGACTACCGGGGCGAGGCGCGATTCGACCTCGCGCTTTGCGCGTTCGGCGTGCTGTCCTACGTGACGACGTGCGACGGCCTTGATGCGGCGCTCGCCGCCGCACGCGCCAGCCTTGCACCCGGCGGCCGGATCCTGCTCGACCTGCCTCGCGCGATGCTCTTCGCCTCGCGGCGCTGCGAGACTGCCCGCATTCTGCGCGAGGTCGACCTGGAACCCCTCGGCGCCGGGCTCTTCGCCTATTGCGAGCGGATCGAGCTCCGCGATCCTTCCCATGTCCCTTCGCTGCGCCGGTACGAGGACCGCTTCAAGATCCGCGCGTGGTCGCGGGGCGACCTCGATCGTGCGGCTGAGCGCGTCGGCCTCGTCGTCGAGACGGACGTGTCGGATCGCGTACCCGGCTCGGGAGCGGACTGGCTTCTGCTTGCGCCCCACGACGGGATCAGCGCTTTGCCGCCGCGCGGGTCGCGATGATAGCCTCGCGCCATCCGTCCCCATCGCATGGTGCTTGCAAGATGTCCTCTCCCGTCCGCGACGCCAGGCTTTCCTCGCTCTTCGCCGGTTCCGGCCACGCCGGCCGCTCGATCCTGCGCGCCGTGCTCCTCGCGCTCGCGGGATCGGTGCTGCTGGCGATCTCGGCGAAGCTGAAGGTCCCCTTCCACCCCGTGCCGATGACCATGCAGACCATGGTCGTGCTGCTGCTGGGCGTGGCCTATGGCAGCCGCCTCGGCACCGCGACGGTGGCGCTCTACCTGCTGCAGGGCGCGGTCGGCCTGCCGGTCTTCGCGGACACGCCCGAGCGCGGCATCGGCCTCGCCTACATGGCCGGCCCGACGGGCGGCTACCTAGCGGGCTTCCTCGCCGCCGCCTGGCTCGCCGGCGCCATCGGCCAGGGTGGCCTCCTGCGCCTCGCCGCGGCGATGCTCGCGGGCCATGCCGTGATCTTCGCCTTCGGCCTCGCCTGGCTCGCGACCGCCATCGGCCTCGAGAAGGCCTGGCTGGTCGGCGCCGCGCCCTTCCTCCTTGCGACGCTGCTCAAGAGCGCGCTGGGCGTGGCGCTGGTCGCCGGGCTGAAGGCCTGGGCGCCGCGGCGCTAGAAGCGCCCCCATGGATTCTTCGGCGCCCAGCACCAGCGCATCGGCCCCGCCTGCGCGCTGGCACTCGGGATGCTGGTCGCCGGCGAGCCCGTCTCGCCGCTCGACGTCCCCGTCCAGGCACATGTCCTGGCGCCGATCGCGGACATGAAGAAGCGCCTCGGCCTCGCCATGCTCTTCATCACCCACGACTTGCGCGTGGCGTCCGGGATCGCCGACCGCATCGCGGTGATGCGCCATGGCGAGATCGTGGAGACCGGCACGCCGGCCGAGATCTCCACCCGGCCTGGCCACGCCTATACGCGCGACCTCATCGCCGCCATCCCCGGCCGCGGCTGGGAGGCGGCGCGCGGCGACGCCACGGGATCGGCCTGATGGGTGCGCTCGTCTCCCTGGTGATGAGCGACATCGTTGAGTCGACGCGGCGCTGGGCCGCAGACGAGGCTGCGATGGCGGCCGATCTGGAACAGCATGACCGAGTCCTGCGCGCGGCGCTGGAGGGCGCGGGCGGCAGCGTGTGCAAGCATACCGGCGACGGGCTGCTCGCGATGTTCGACGACCCCGCGGCGGCCGTGGATGCGGCGGCGGCGATCCAGCGCGCGGTGGGTGCGGCGGCCTGGCGCCATGCCGAGGGCCTGCGCGTGCGCGTGGCGGTCCATGCGGGGCTGGTGCACCAGCGCGACAACGACCTCTTCGGCACGGCGGTCAATCGCGTGGCGCGGTTGCTTGGTCTCTGCCCGGCGGGCGCGGTGCTGGTGTCGGGCGTGGTCGCCGGGATGCTGGCGGAGCGCGCGCTGGAGGCGCTGGCGCTGCGCCGGGTCGGCGCGGTGACACTGGTCGGCTTCACGACGCCGGAGGACGTGCACGCGCTGGCGGGTCCTGGGCTGGCGAGCGTCGATGCGGTGACGTCCTCGGGCAGCGGCGCGCGTGGCGGCCGGCTACCGGCCGTGGACGAGACGCTGGTCGGGCGCGACGAGGAGTTGGCGGCCATCTGGGAGGCGCTGGCGCAGGCACGTCTGGCGACGCTGGTGGGCGTGGGCGGCATGGGCAAGACACGGCTGGCCCTCGAGATCGCCGCGGGCGCCGCCGAGAGCTTCGCCGACGGCGCGTGGTGGATCGACCTGTCGGCGGCGACGTCGGAGGACGCGGTCCTTCCGGTGGCCATGGCCGCGGTCGAGGCGCGCGAGATGCCCAGGCGTACGAAACTCCAAGCCTTCACCGACCGCTTCGCGGATCTGGCGGGCCTCCTGGTGCTCGACAATTGCGAGCATGTGCTGCCGGCGGCGCGCGCGCTCGTCGAGGCATTGCGCGCGGCGGCGCCGGAGATGCGGATCCTCGCCACCAGCCGCGAGGCGCTGGGCCTGCGTGGCGAGCGGATCCTGCCGGTGGGCGCGCTGCCCGTGCCTGATGCGGCACGTCTCTTCGCCGAGCGCGCGCGCGCAGTCAGGCCGGACCTCGACATCGAGGCCACCCGCGAGACCATCGCCCGCATCTGCGCGCGGCTTGACTTCATTCCGCTCGCGATCGAACTCGCCGCCGCGAGATGCAGGTCGATGACGCCGGCGGAGATCGACGCCCGGCTCGATGACCGGTTCCGCCTGTTGCGCGGCGGGCGGACCGGGGACGAGCGCCACCGCACGCTGCAGGCCGCCGTGGCGTGGTCGCATTCCCTTCTCGACGCCGAGGAGCGCCACGTCTTCGACCGCATGGCCGTCTTCGTCGGCGGCACGTCGATCGACGGCATTGTCGCCATCGCGGAAGTCGACGAGCTCGACGCGCTCGACATCCTCGACCGGCTGGTCGCGCGCTCCATGGTGGTCGCGACCGTCGCGAGCGGCGGCACGCGCTACGGCCAGCTCGAGACGCTCCGCCAGTACGGCCAGGTGCGCCTCGTCGAGTCGGGACGCATCGACGAGATGCGCGAGCGCCATCTCGCCTGGATGGCGGCCCTCGCCGCGAGGCTGCGGAGCGCGAGGGGGCTGGAGGCAGAGGCGGCATCCTTCGCCCGCTTCGATGCCGACCTCGACAACCTGCGCGCCGCGGTCGCGTTCGCGATGGCTTCGGGCCGCGGCGGCGCGGCATGCGCGATCGTCGCCGAGATCAACAACATCGCCTACCAGCGGCCCGCCTGGGAGGCGTTCGACTGGGTGCGGCCGCTCGAGATCGACCGGGACTCGGGCGCTGCCGAGCTCCTGTGCGCGGCAAGGGGTGCCCTCATCGACTGGCAGCTCGGCCGGGGCGAGGCGCGTCCCGCGATCGCCTCGGCCGGGGAACTGCCCTTCTGGTACGACCGGGCGTCGATCGAGACCAGGTGGCAATACCTGCAGCTCCAGGTGTTCTCGGGGATCGACCCCGGCCTCGCGAGCTCGCTGCTCGACGCATGGGTACCGGGGAGCGACATGGACCGCCTGCGCATCGAGCGGCTGAGGCTCTACATCGCCTATGCGCAGCAATGGAATGGCCGCCTGTCGCCCGCCGAGCTCGAGGGCGTGCATGCGCTCGGCATGGCCAGCGTGGCGCTCGCGAGAAGGCTTGGAACGGCGGCCGGACTGATGGCTACGCTCGTCGCCTTCGCCCATGCGATGCGGCCCGAGAGACCGGCCGATGCGGTGCTGCTGGCGCGCGAGGCCGCCGACATCGCAGGCAGGCTTGGCGCACAGTTCATCATCGACTTTGCCAAGCGGATCCTGCTTCCGGCGAAGGCCAACAGCGAGCCGTCCGCCGAGAACATCGGCGCGCTGCGCGACACGCTCGCCGGCATGCTGCAGCGCAGGCAGCTCAACCCCGCGGCGCAGCTGGCCATCTCCGCGCTGCCGCTCTACGCGCGCGACGCGCCGGAGGCGGCGTTGCGCCTCCACGCGGCGATGCGGCGCATGATGGGCATAGACCGGCGCCGGGACTTCGAGGATGCAGGCCTCGTGGTCCCCAGGGAACCTCCCGAACCCGGGCGCGTGGCCGCGGTGGTGCCGCTGGAGCAGGCGCTGGCCGATGTCCTTGCGGCGCTCGACCGGGTGATCGCTTCGGCGTCCGCGCGCGGCTGACGCCGCGGCGCGGCTCAGTCGCGCAGCAGCCTGCGGTACTTCTCGACCTCGCGCGGGACCAGCGCGTCGACATGGGCGGGGTCGAATTCCTCGCCCGACGCGATCACCGCGGAGAGCTCGGAGAGGCGCCGGCGATAGGCAGGGTCCTCGGAGGCCTTGCGCAGCGCCGCGTTGAGCCGGGCGACGACCGGGCCCGGCGTGTCGCGCGGCGCGAAGAGCGCGTTCCAGCCCTCGCCCTGGAATTCCGGGATGCCTCCTTCCGAGGAGGTCGGCACGTCCGGCAGCGTCGGCAGCCGCTGCGGCGCGGCGACGACCAGCCCCCGCGCCGTGCCGCCCGCGATGGAGCCCGCCAGCGAGGTCGCGGTGTCGCAGGTGGCGTCGAGATGCCCGGCCATCAGGTCGTTGAGCGCGGGCGCCGCGCCGCGATAGCTGACGAGCGTCACCTCGATGCGCGTTGCCGCGAGGAACTGCCGGCAGATGATGTAGTTCGACGAGCCGACGCCCGCGTGGCCCAGCGTCACCTTGCCCGGGTTGGCGCGCGCGAAGTCGAGGAAGGCGCGCGCATCGGCGGCGGGGAAGTCCTTGCGGAGCCCGATGGCGGGCATGGTCTTCGCGACCAGGCCGATCGCCGCGAAGGAGGAGGGCGTGTATTGCAGGTCGGGATAGATCGTGTAGGCGGCGGCGTTGGTGCCGACATTGCCGATGGCGATCGTGTAGCCGTCGGGCCGCGCGCGGGCCGCGCGCGTGAGGCCCGTGGCGCCGCCGGCGCCGGCGACGTTCTCGTTGACGATCCTCTGGCCGGGCACCTGGCCCATGCGCTCGGCGACGAGGCGCGCGATCACGTCCGAAGTGCCGCCCGCCGCGAAGGGCACGATCATCGTGATCGACCGCGCGGGGAAGGCCTCCTGCGCAAGCGCAGGGGTGGCGCACAGCCCAGCGAACAATGCGAGCGTCGCGATCGCGCGTTTCATGGACATGTCGCCCCGGAACGGTCTGGGGCACCGACGCTATGCCTTCGCGGCCACGCGATCCAGGTCGCAGAGGCTGCGCGAGCCGGGTTGAACCGCGGCGCGGCATGGCTGAGATTGCCGCGCGCAAGAGGAGTACCAGCCCATGGACGTTTCCCTGCTCCGCGCCGCCGCCGTCGCCGAGACCGTCGCGCGCGTGCGCGAGATCGAGCGCCGCCACGGCGCGACGCGCGAGGCGATCGAGCGCATCAAGGCCGAGCTGGTCGCGCTGGGCCAGCGCGCCGGCCTCTTCCCGCTCGAGCATTTCCCGGTGCCCGCCGGCAAGACGGGCGAGATCTACCGCCTCTCGGAGGACGCCGACCGGCGCTTCGCGCTCTATGCCTCCGCCGGCATGCCGGGCAAGGCGCAGCCGCCGCACAACCACACGACCTGGGCCGTGATCGCGGGCGTCCACGGCGACGAGCACAACGTCTTCTACGACCGCGTCGACGACCGCGCGACGCCTGGCCAGGGAAGGCTGCGCCGCACCGGCGAGCACACCGTGCGCCAGGGCAGCGCGGTCGGCTTCCTGCCCGACGACTTCCACACGATCGAGGTCGTGGGCGACCAGCCCAGCCTGCACCTGCACATGTACGGGCTCAGCCTCGAGGACCTGCCGGGACGCATCGCCTTCCAGCACGGCGATGGCGGCGCCTTCTCGGTCTTCCCGGCCAGCCCGACGATCGGCGCGCCCATCGTCGCGCCCGCCGCGCTCAAGCGCATGCTGCGCGCGGGCGAAGAGCTCGCGCTGTTCGACGTGCGCGAGGAGGGCGAGTTCGCCGAGGGCCATCTCTTCTGGGCCAATTGCCTGCCGCTGTCGAAGCTGGAGATGCGCGTGGCCGCGCTGGCGCCGCGGCGCAGCGCGCCCGTGGTCGTCATGGATGGCGGCGACGGCGCGGTGGCGCGCCGCGCCGCGCGCTGGCTCGCCCATGCCGGCTATCGCGACATCTCGATCCTCGGCGGCGGGCTCGCGGCCTGGCGCGCGGAGGGATACGAGGTCTTCACCGGCATCAACGTGCCGAGCAAGGCCTTCGGCGAGTTCGTCGAGCACCATGACGGCACGCCGCGCATGGAGGCGTCGGAGATCGCTGCGCTCGCCGCGGCGGGCGGGCCGATGGTGATCCTCGATTCGCGCCCGATGAACGAGTACCGCAGGATGAACATCCCCGGCGGCGTCGACTGCCCGGGCGCCGAGCTCGTGCATCGCATCTTCGAGGTCGCGCCCGACCCCGCCACCTTCGTCGTCGTCAACTGCGCCGGGCGCACGCGCTCGATCATCGGCGCGCAGTCGCTGATCAACGCGGGCGTGCCGAACCGCGTCGTCGCGCTCAAGAACGGGACGATGGGCTGGCACCTCGCGGGGCTGCAGCTCGAGCGCGGCGCGACGCGCCACGCGCCGGAGCCCGGGCCCGGCGCGAAGGCGCGCGCGCGCGCCGCGGCCGACGCGGTGGCGCGGCGCTTCGCCCTGACCTTCGTCGACCGCGCGGCCCTCGCCGCCTTCGAGGAGGAGTCCGACCGCCGCACGCTCTTCCGCTTCGACGTGCGCGACCCGCGCGAATACGAGGCCGGCCACCTGCCGGGCTTCCGCTCCGCGCCGGGCGGCCAGCTCGTGCAGGCGACCGACCGCTATGTCGGCACGCTGGGCGCGCGCATCGTGCTGGCCTGCGACACCGGCACGCGCTCGATCATGACCGCGTCCTGGCTCCACCAGCTGGGCTGGGAGGTGCACGTGCTCGACCGCGCGCTGGAGGGCCAGGACCTCGTCGCCGGCCCCGAGCCCGTGCACGTGCCGGGCCTTGGCGCCATCGCCTGCGACTTCGTCGACCCGCCGGCGCTGGCGGCGATGCTCGAGGCCGGCACCGCCTGCGTCGTCGACCTCGACACCAGCCTGCGCTATCGCGACGGCCACGTGCCCGGCGCCTCCTGGGCGATGCGCGGACGGCTCGACCGCGCGCTCGCGCGGCTGCCGGCGGGGCGCATGATCGTGCTCGCCTCGTCCGACGGAATCCTCGCGCGGCTTGCCGTGCCGGAGCTCGCGGGGCGCGACGCACGCGTCCTCCTCGGCGGCACGCGCGGCTGGAAAGCCGCGGGCCTGCCGCTCGAGCGCGGCGCCACCGCGCTCGCCGACGAGACGATCGACGTCTGGTACCGGCCCTACGACAAGGAGGCCGGCGTCGAGCAGGCGATGAAGGGCTACCTGGACTGGGAGGTCGACCTCGTCGCCCAGGTCGAGCGCGACGGCGACACGCGGTTCCGCCTGTCGCCGCGCTGACCCGCGCTCACACCTCGTAGGGCCGCAGGAAGGCCGAGGCGCGCTCGACGGCGGCGAGGCCGAAGGGCGTCGGCGACTGGAACGGCGCGCGGCCATGCACCTCGGCGATGCCGAGGCGCCGCGCGACGATGCGCTTGCCGTAGCACAGGAAGTTCTCGATCGTGGTCATCAGCAGCGTGATCAGCGGCAGGATCTCGCGGTAGAGGCGCTCGGCCTCGGCCTCGGCTTCCTTCGTCCCGTGGCGCATCAGCTCGTAGATGCGCACCTGCACGTCGAAGCATTCCGGCGCCGGGATCATGCCCGCGCATCCGGCGCGCAGGTTGTCGGTGAGCTCGAGCCCCGCGCGGCCGTTGAAGATGTCGAAGACGCCCTGCGTCTCCTCGACCAGCCGCTGGATGCCGATCACCGGGCCCTCGCCCTTGAGCAGCGCGACGTTGGGATGGTTGCGGTTGAGCGCCACCAGCCCGGCATTGGACAGCGACACCGCGATCAGCCCCGCGGCGTTCTGCACCGCGAGCGGCAGCTCGCATTTCTCGGCGACCGCGCCGAAGAAGCGCACGTACTCGATCTCGGGCAGGCCGGGCGCGGGCGGCGGCTGCAGGATCACCCAGGAGGCGCCGACCGACTTCGCCGCGCGCGCGAACTCCACCTGCCCCGCGACCGAGGGCTCGGCGATGGTCACCGCGAGCGGGATGCGCCCGCGCAGGTCCTCCGCCGCCCATTCGAGCACCTGGCGGCGCTCCGGCGTCTGCAGCTTGTAGGTCTCGGTCGCGAGGCCGAGCACCGCGAGGCCATGCGCGCCATGCCGGACGCAGGCCTCGACCTGCGCGCGCATCGCGCCGCGGTCGAGCCGGCCCTGGGCGTCGAAGAAGGCATAGAGGATCGGGTAGATCCCGTGGAAGCCGGTGGCCATCGCTTTCCCCCTGTCGTTGGCGCGCCGACGCTACCGGCGGCGCGTCGCCGCTTCAATCGCCGCGCGCGGGCGGGGGCGAGGATGCGCTGCTGTACTGGCCGATGCCCTCGCCGAGGAACGCGTTGTTCTCCTCGCGCTGGCGCGCCGCCTCGTCGTCGTAGAGGAAGGGCAGGAACATGTAGCGCCGCCCCGACGTCACCGGCAGCACCGTGTGGAGCATCGAGCAGGAGAAGACGATCGCGGTGCCGGCACCGACCTTGTAGCGGCACGGCCCGAACTCCGGGAAGACCAGCTCGCCGCCCTCGTAGCCCTCGTTGAGCGCGATCGACACGGCGAAGCGGCGATGCGCCGTGCCGCGCGTGGTGTTGTCGCGGTGGGGGCGGAAATGGTCTCCCGTCGCGCCGTCGTAGCAGGCGACGATGTAGCGCTCCATGCGCGTCACCTGGAACTGGTGCGCCTTGCGGATCTCCGGGACGATGCGCCGGCGCACGCGCTGGCGCGTCGCCTCCATCAGCGCCTCGTCCTCGATCAGGTAGTCGCTGCGCCGCTTGTGCGCGTGGTCCTTCACCGCGACGGTCCTGCCGTCGACCTCCCGCATGAAGCCCGAATCCTCGCCGCCATGCGCCTCGTGCAGCGACACGAGGCGGCGGCAGAAGGCCGGCTCGAAGACCTCGGGCAGGACGAGGACCGGCGCATGCGCCTCGATGCCGGCATGAAGGGCGGGGGGCGGCAGGGCGCGCAGGATCCGCTCCATCTCCGCTCGACCCGAATCGGGACCTTGAAAGGGCAGGATGCGGCGCACCCGCAGCATTGGGTCGAGGACGACCCAGCGGCGCAACGCCTCGATGCGGCCGGGCGTCGGGTCGACGGGCACGCAGCCGAAGGCGCGACTTGCCTCCGCGTCGCGGTCCCAGAGGTGCCGGATCCCCGGCAGGCGCTGCACGAGGCGCCCCTGCCGCTCGTCCTCGGGGTCGAGGCTGACGCCGAAGAAGCTCGCGAAGCGGTCGTCGAAGAGGTCGGCGCAGCTCTCCGCCAGGCGCAGCGCCTCGCGGCCCGCGGCGTCGCCGGCGGTGGCGAGGAAGCACAGGACGATCCAGCGCCCCGCGGCGGTGTCGAAATGGTAGCGCTCGGCGCTCGTGGAACGCTGGACGAACCAGGGCGCGGGGTCGCCCGGCTCCAGGAGGCGATGGCGGGGCGGCTGGCGCTGCTCGGTCATCTGGCGCTGCTCGTGGGTCGCGCGGGACGAGGATCAGGCCTTGCGCGGGCCGCCGGCGTCAAGCGCGGGTGGCGGCTCGTCCGTCGGCCCGGCGAGCGGGCGCAGCCGTCGCGCGAGCGCGCCCTCGATGTCGTCGACGACGCAGAAGGCGGCGGGGACGAAGAGCAGCGACAGCATCGTCGACACGGCGAGGCCCCCGATCACCGCGATCGCCATCGGCGCGCGGAACTCGCCGCCGTCGCCGAGCGCGAGCGCGGCCGGCACCATTCCGGCGATCATCGCGATCGTGGTCATGACGATCGGCCGCGCGCGCTTGCGCCCGGCCTCGACGATCGCCTCGTCGCGGGGCATGCCGCGCGCGATCGCCTCGACGGCGAAGTCCACCAGCAGGATGGCGTTCTTGGTCACGATGCCCATGAGCATCAGGATGCCGATGACGACGGGCATGCTGATCGCGTTGCCGGTCAGCAGCAGGCCGAGGATCACCCCGCCGATCGACAGCGGCAGGGAGAAGAGGATGGTCAGCGGCTGCAGGAAGCCGCGGAACAGCAGCACCATCACGCCGTAGACCATGAGCAGGCCGGCGCCCATGGCGAAGGCGAAGCCGGCGAAGACCTCGGCCATCACCTCCGCGTCCCCGGACTGCCGCAGTTCGACGCCCGGCGGCAGCGCGCGCGCGGCCTCGCTGTCGCGTACCGAGGCGATCGCCGCGCCCAGCGCGTCGGTGCCGCGCAGGTCGGCCTCCAGCGCGATGCGCCGCGCACGGTCGTAGCGGTCGATGCTGGTGATGCCGCGGCCGAGCTCGAAGGACGCGACGGTGGCGAGAGGCACCGTCGTGCCGTCGCGCGCGGGCAGGCGCAGCGTGTCGACGAGGCGCGTGTCGCCGCGCGCCGATTCCTCGAGCTGCACGCGAATGGGGACGAGGCGATCGCCGGCGTCGAAGCGCGCGAGGTTGCCGCCCGCGTCGCCGATCGTGGCGATGCGCACGGTCTCGGAGATCGCGTCGGTCGAGACGCCGAGCGCCGCGGCGAGTTCGCCGCGCGGCACGACGCGAAGCTCCGGCCGGTCGAGCGGGATGGTCGAGGTAGCGTTGGCGAGCAGCGGCAGGCGGCGCATCTCGGCGTAGAGCGCGCGGGCGGCGTCCTCCACCGCCCGGGGGTCCGGCCCGACGACCAGCAGCGTCAGCGCGCGCTGGCCGTTGTCCTTGACGATCCAGAAGCGGATGTCCGGGACGTCGGCGAGGATCGCGCCCACGGCCTGCTCCAGCACGGCCTGGCTGCGCGCGCGCTGGTCCTTGGGGACGAAGTTGATCACGATCGAGGCCTTGCGGACCTCCTGGCCCGAGCCGAGCACGCGACCGCCATCGACGAAGACGCTCGCCACCTCGGGCAGCGCGCGCAGCCGCGCGAGGATGCGGTCCGACATCGCCTCGGTGTCGGCGAGCCGCGCGCCGGGCGGCAGCTCGATCGCGAAGATCGAGCGCGCCTTGTCCTCGGGCGGCAGGAAGCCGGAGGGCAGCAGCCGCGTGCCCGCGATCGACGCCGCGAAGAGCGCCATGCCGACGGCCACGGCCGCGTAGCGCCTGCGCACCGACCAGCCGAGGATCCGGGCATAGGCCGCGGTCATGCGCCCCTCGGCCTCGGGGCGCGCGTCGGGGCGCATGAAATAGGCGGCGAGCAGCGGCGTCAGCAACCGCGCCACCAGCAGCGAGAACAGCACCGCCGCCGCGACCGTCAGGCCGAACTGCATGAAGTACTGGCCCGGTATGCCGCCCATGAAGCTCACCGGCGCGAAGACCGCGACGATGGTGAGGGTGATCGCGATGACCGCGAGGCCGATCTCGTCGGCGGCCTCGAGCGCGGCGCGGTAGGGCGACTTGCCCATGCGTATGTGCCTCACGATGTTCTCGACCTCGACGATCGCGTCATCGACCAGGATGCCGGTCACCAGCGTGATGGCGAGCAGGCTGACGAGGTTGAGCGAGAAGCCGAGCGCGCTCATCGCCCAGAAGGCGGGGATCGCGGCCAGCGGGAGCGCGACCGCCGAGATGATCGTGGCGCGCAGGTCGCGCAGGAAGGCGAAGACGACGAGCACCGCGAGGACGGAGCCCTCGACGAGCGCGCGCATCGCCGAGCGGTAGTTTCCGAGCGTGTAGCGCACGGTGCCGTCGATCGCGGCGAAGCCCGTGCCGGGATTGGCGCCCCGGATCGCCTCGAGCTCCCTGTCCACGAGGTCGGTCACGGTCGCGTCGCTGGCGCCGCGCGCGCGGGAGATCGCGAAGGCGACGACCGGGCGCCCGTCGAGCCGCGCGAAGCTGCGCGGTTCGGCGATGCCATCCTCGATCGACGCGACGTCGGCGAGGCGCAGCGTGCGCCCGCCGCCGATGACGAGCTTCGTCTCCTCGAGCTGCGCGATGCGGCTGGCCGCCGCGAGCGTGCGCACGGCCTGTTCCTGCCCGCCGAGCTCGACGCGGCCGCCCGCGAGGTCGACGCGCGTCGCGCGGAGCTGGCGGTTCACCTCGGCCGCGGTCACGCCCAGCGCGGCGAGGGGCGCGGGATCGAGAAGGACGCGGATCTCGCGCGTGGCGCCGCCGATGCGCTCGACCGAGCCGACGCCGCGCAGCGCCTGCAGGCGCCGGATCACGACGTCGTCGACGAACCAGGACAACTCCTCGATCGAGCGGGCCGGCGAGTCCGCGGCGTAGACGAGGATCGGCAGCCCGGCGACGTCGAGGCGCTGGACGATCGGCTCGTCGATCGCGCGCGGCAGGTCGGAGCGTATCCTGGCGATCGCGTCCTTCACGTCGCTGACCGCGCGGTCGATGCGAGTCTCGATGCGGAACTCGATCGTGGTCAGCGATTGGCCGTCGGTCACCTTCGAGATGACGTGCTTCACGCCCGCGATGCCCGCGACGGCGTCCTCGATCCGGCGCGTGACCTGCTTCTCGAGCTCCTCCGGCGCGGCGCCCGCCTGCGTCACCGTCACCATCGCGATCGGGATGTCGATGTTGGGGAAGAGCGTGATCGGCAAGCCTCGGAACGCGACGACGCCGAGCACGCCAAGGACGAGGAACAGGACGATCGGCGGGATCGGGTTGCGGATGGCCCAGGCGGAGACGTCGATCCTCATCGCGCTGGCCCGGCGTCGCGCACGGCGTCGCCATCTCGCAGGAAGGCGCCGGCGCGCAGCACGACGCTCTCGCCCTCGGCGAGGCCGCTGGCGATCTCGGCGCGACCGCCGACGATCGCGCCGAGCGCGACGCGCCGCGTCGCGACGCGGCCCGCCGCGACGACCTGCACCGAGGCCTCGCGCTCCTCGAAGCGCACCGCGGAGAGCGGCAGCGAGATCGCCTCGCGCCGCGCGGTCTCGATCGTGCCTCGCGCGAAGCGGCCGACGCGCAGCCCGGGATCGAGCGGCAGCGCGATGCGCAGCCTGCCGAGCCGCGTGGCGCGGTCGACTTCTGAAGGAAGCAGGCGGATGCGGCCCTCGAGGGGCGGCAGCCCGGCGAGCTCGACGCGCACCTTCTGGCCCGGGGCGAGGCGCGCGAGCCGGATCTCGGGTACCTCGGCCTCGAGCTCGATCGCGCCATCGGCGACGATGCGGAAGAGCGGCTCGCCCGCCATCGAGGCGATGGCGCCGACCCGCGCCGCGCGGCGGCTGACGATGCCCGCGCGCGGCGCCTCGACGGTGCTGCGCGCGAGGCGCAGCTCGATGTCGCGGCGCTGCGCCTCGACCTGTCGGCGCTCGGCCTCGGCGACGACGAGGCCCTCGCGCGCGGCGGCGAGCCGCGCGGCGGCCCCGCGCGCGGCGGCGAGGCGCTGGTCGAGCGCCTCCGCCGAGGCGACGCCGGAGCGCGCGAGGCTGCGGCTGCGCTCGAGCGCGCTCGCGGCCTCCTGGTAGGCCGCCTCTGCCTGCGCGACCTGGCTGCGCGCCTGCGCGATGGCCGCCGCGGCGCGGGCGAGCGCGGCGTCGTTCTGCGCCAGCTGGATGTCGAGGCCGCTGCGGTCGAGCCGCGCGAGCGGCTGGCCGGCGGCGACGGCATCGCCCTCCTCGGCGAGGAGCTCGACGACGCGCAGCCCCTCGACCTGGGGCCCGACGAGGACCTCGTCGCGCGCGACGAGGCTGCCATCGACCAGCACGGTCTCGACGACCGGGCCGCGTGTCGCGGCGATCGTGGTGACGGCCATCGGCGGCGCCTCCGTCGCCGTGGCGTCGTGCGCGGGCAAGGCGGAGGTCGCCGCCCCGGCAAGGGCCAGGGCGAGCGCCAGGCGCAGCGCATGCGTCATGGCCGCCTCGCGCCGCGCTTGCGTCGCTTCCGCGCGGGAGCGGGTCCCAGGACGTGGCGCAGCATCTCCATCAGCGAGGCGATCAGGGCCTCCGGATCCGCGGCGGGATCGATGGCGCGGCGCAGGAAGAGCCCGTCGCCCAGGACCATGAGCACCGGCACGAGGCGCGCGGGCGGCATGGCCGGGGCGATGCGCCCCGCGGCGACCTGGCGCTCGAGCGCGCGCATGAGGGACTCGCGCACGGTGCGGTCGACGCTGCGGAAGCTGCGCGCGACGGCCTCGTTGCGGGTGGATTCCGCGGCGAGCTCGACCATCAGCCGGCGCTTGTGCGCGGGCCGCTCGACGACGTGGAAGCGCGCGCAGGCCTCGAGCGCCTCGGCGAAGTCTGGCGCCTCTGCGATCGCCTCGAAGTCGGCGGCGAAGCGCGCGCGGTCCCGCGCCGCGATGCCGGCGATCAGGTCCTCCTTGGAGGCGAACCACACATAGGCGGCGCCGGCGCTGACCCGCGCCTCGCGCGCGATCTCGGCCATGGTCGTGGCGTGGAATCCGGAGCGCGCGAAGCAGAGTTCCGCCGCGTCGAGAAGCCGCTCGCGCCGCGCGGCCTGCTGGTCGTCCGAGAGCCTGGGCATTGGTTCAATCAATAATGAATGTTCGTTATCGATATGACATGGGCTGGCAGCGAGTCAATGGATCGGCGCGGAAGCGGGCATCGGGGCGATCGGCGTCCTGCCGCGGGCGCCTGGCCTCCGGCACCATTTCCCTCCCCGTCGCCGCGCTGCCGCGCGGCGCCACCCCTCCCATCCGCGCTCGCGCGCGGACGGGAGGGGAGCCGGGAATGACTGGCTCCTCCCCCGGCCGCGCGGTA
>Ga0169931_10007153_pt1 | contig 16636 bp, 19 predicted proteins | sample Kivu_15m_20L_FD_129675 | JGI IMG/M metagenome (GOLD analysis project Ga0169931, IMG submission 129675) | Freshwater microbial communities from Lake Kivu, Western Province, Rwanda to study Microbial Dark Matter (Phase II) - Kivu_15m_20L... | ecosystem: Environmental > Aquatic > Freshwater > Lake...
CGCCTGGGCCCGGCGAGCGAGGGCACGACCGTGCCGAGATCGAGCTCGACGTACTCCGAATAGCGCGCCTCGCGCGCGGGGTCGTGCCACAGCCCCTGGATGCGCGCGTACGCCTCGACCAGGGCAACCTGCTCCTCATCGCGACCGGTGAGACGGAGATAGTCGATCGTGGCTGAGTCGATCGGGAAGATCGCCACCGTCGAGCCGTACTCCGGGCTCATGTTGCCAATCGTCGCCCGGTCGGCAAGAGGCACCGCGCCCACGCCCTCGCCGTAGAACTCGACGAATTTGCCCACCACTCCGTGCTTGCGGAGCTTCTCCGTGATCGTGAGGACGAGGTCCGTCGCCGTGGCACCCGTCGGCAGTTCGCCGGTGAGCTTGAAGCCCACCACGCGCGGAATCAACATGGACACCGGCTGGCCGAGCATGGCCGCCTCGGCCTCGATGCCGCCGACGCCCCAGCCCACTACGCCAAGGCCGTTGACCATCGTCGTGTGGCTATCGGTGCCGACGACGGTATCGGGGTAGGCCTGACCCTCACGCGCCATGACCACGCGCGCAAGATGCTCGATGTTGACCTGGTGCACGATGCCGGTGCCCGGGGGCACCACCTTGAACTCCTCGAACGCACCCTGGCCCCAGCGCAGGAACTGGTAGCGCTCGCGGTTGCGCTCGTACTCCAGCGCGGTGTTGAGATCTGCGGCGTCAGGGCGGGCGAAGTAGTCGGCGATCACGCTGTGATCGATGACGAGCTCGGCAGGCGCCAGGGGCTCGATCCGCGCCGGGTCGCCCCCCAGGTCCACGACCGCCTCGCGCATCGTGGCGAGGTCGACGACAACGGGGACTCCGGTGAAGTCCTGCATGATGACGCGAGCCGGCGTGAACTGAATCTCCTCCGAGGGCTCAGCGTCCGCGGACCAGGATCCGAGCGCCCGGATCTGCCCTTCCGTGACGTTGGCCCCGTCCTCGGTGCGCAGGAGGTTCTCGAGCAGGATGCGATGGGTGAAGGGCAGCGTGTCGGCCCCCGGCACCGCATCCACACGGAAGATCTCGTAGGTGCGATCCCCCACGGCGAGCGTGTCCCGCGCACCCAGGCTGTCCCTACTCGCTGCCACGACGTATCCCTCCCACGCAGCCGACGCTGCCACACTACTGCGCGACGCGCGGGCGTCCGTGTGGCCCTCTCATCCGTGGGCTCACCTGTTAGCGTGGCCGGGCTCGGGTAGCCCGAACGGCCCGGCGTAAGGGAGGTCCAGACCGCATGTGCGGCATCGCGGGTGTCCTTGGACCCGAAGAACGCACGTCGACGGTCATCGGTCCGATGCTCGACGTGATCCATCACCGCGGACCGGACGACTCGGGGGCCTACGTCGGGCCCGACTTCGCCTTCGGCATGACACGGCTGTCGATCATCGACATCGCAGGCGGACACCAGCCAATGTGGAGCGCCGACGGCACGGTGGGCATCGTCTACAACGGGGAGCTCTACAACTACCGCGAGCTGGACGAGGAGCTTGCAGCGGCCGGCCTGCCCCCGCGAAGCAGCAGCGACACCGACACCATCCTGCGGATGTACGAGCACCTGGGGCGCGACGACCTACCGGGCATGCTGCGTCGCCTCCGGGGGATGTTCGGCTTCTGCATCTACGACGCATCGCTGCAGCGACTGGTGCTCGCCCGTGACCCCTTCGGGATCAAGCCGCTCTACGTGCGACTGGACGAGGGCTCGTGGGTGATGGCCTTCGCGTCCGAGATCAAGAGCCTCCTCGTGGACCCCCAAGCGGTCCCCGAGGTCGACATGGACGCGGTGGTCAACTACCTGTCCTTTCAGTTCAATCCCCTGCGCCAGACCTTCTTCCGCGGCATACACCGGCTAGACCCGGGGCACTTCGCCGCTGTCGACCTCGCCGACCCTTCCTTCCGGCCCGAGCGCTACTGGCGCTACGAGTTCGCGCCCGCGGTGGACGACGAGCGGCGGCTCGTCGACGAGGTGCGGTCAGTGCTCGAGGACTCCGTCGAGCACCACCTCATCGCGGATGTCCCCGTGGGGGCATTCCTCAGCGGCGGCGTCGACAGCGCGATCACCGTGACCCTCGTGCAGGAGCAGCGGCGTGCCCAGGGCCTGGATCCGGTCACGACCTTCACCGTCGGATTCGATGCCGTGAGCGAACATGCGGAAGCACGCGAGGTGGCCGACGCCTTGGGCACCGACCACCATGAGATCCACGTGGACATCTCCGACTATCTGGGCGTCCTGCCGGACATCGCCTGGTTTTTCGACGAGCCAGTCGCGGATCCCTCCGCGGTCTCGCTCTACTTCGTCGCCCGTGCTGCCCGGGAGCATGTGACCGTCGTGCTGTCGGGCGAGGGCGCCGACGAGCTCTTTGGCGGCTACCGGATCTATCGCGAACCCATGGACCTTGACCGCATCCGCCGACTACCCCGACCTGTGCGCCGTATTGCTGCCCGCCTGGCCCGGTCTTCTCGGTCATTCCCTGGGCGCAACTACCTTCGACGTGCCACCACGCCCTTCGCTGACCGCTACATCGGCAACGCCTACGTCTTCCGACCCGGCGAGGTGCGCGATCTGCTCAAGGATCCGAGCCACGCCGCCCACGTGCGCCCTGCCGACGTGCTGGCGCAGGAGTACCCCGGCTTCGACTCCCTGCCGGAGTCCCGGCGCATGCAGTTGGTCGACATGAACTTCTGGCTCCGGGGTGACATCTTGGCCAAGGCCGATCGGATGACGATGGCCCATTCGCTGGAACTCCGAGTCCCCTACCTCGATCCGGAGGTCGCCGCCGTGAGCGCGCGGATCCCCGATGACCTCAAGTATCGGGAGGGCACCACCAAGTGGCTTCTGCGACGGGCGTTCCGCGGACGCATCCCGGAGTCGACCGAGCGCCGTGCCAAGCTCGGCTTCCCCACACCCTTTCGGCACTGGCTCGCGCAGGATCCGGATGCGGTGCTGGCCCCCATACGGCGAAGCGCCTTCCTGGCATCGATCATGAACACGGAGGTCATCGAGCAGCTCGTGCGAGATCATTCCTCAGGCACGGTGGATGCCTCACGCAAGATCTTCGTGCTGCTCATGCTCGCGCTGTGGCACGAGGCGTTCTTCGAGGGACCTGCGGGCGTGCGACCCTCTGCCCGCGGCGCCTAGGACTGCCGCCAGTCAGCTGAATCACTGGAGAGCTCGGATGACGTGAGCTGCCACGGCACACTCACGACCATGACCCCCGGTGCAAAGAGCAGTCGAGTCTTCAGTCGCAGGGCGGACTGGTTGTGCAGCAGTTGCTCCCACCAGTGGCCGACGACGTACTCGGGCACGTAGACGGTGACGAGGTCGCGTGGACTGTCACGGCGGACCCGCTTGATGTAGTCGATGATCGGGCGCGTGATCTCGCGGTACGGCGACTCGATGACCCTGAGGGTCACCGGGATGTCCCTGCGCTCCCAGTCCCGGCGCAGGGCCGCCGTGTCGGCGGGGTCCACGTCGACCGTGAGGGCCTCGAGCGTGTCGTGGCGGGTCGCGCGGGCGTAGGCGAGTGCCCGGAGAGCTGGCTTGTGGAGCTTGGAGATGAGCACGATGCCGTGCACCCGAGCGGGCAGCGTGACGTGAATCTCATCGCCCACGGCAAGCTCCTCGCGGACCCGGTCGTAGTGACGGTGGATGCCCTGCATGATGAGGAAGATGATCGGCATCGCCACGACAACGATCCAGGCCCCCTGGAGGAACTTCGTGACGAGCACGAGGATGAGGACGACCCCGGTGAGTGCGGCTCCCACGGCATTGATGACGCGCGACCGTTGCATGCGCCGACGCTCCTCGGGCGACGGATCCCGGCGGAGCTGGCGATTCCAGTGCCGGAGCATGCCGATCTGGCCGAGGGTGAACGCCACGAACACACCGATGATGTAGAGCTGGATGAGGGACGACACATCGGCCTGGAACACGATGACGAGGACGACCGCGAAAGCGGCGAGGACGATGATGCCGTTGCTGTACGACAGTCGGTCACCGCGCGTGTGGAGTTGGCGTGGGAGGTAGCCGTCCCGGGCGAGGATGGAACCGAGCACCGGGAAGCCGTTGAAGGCCGTGTTGGCGGCCAGGGCCAGGATGAGGGCCGTCGCGAGCGAAATCACAAGGACGGCGATCGTGAATTCCCCGAAGACAGCCTGCGCCACCTGGACGATGACCGTCTTCTGGGGCTGGCCTTCGGGCAGCCCCACCAGATCGGCGTCGTCACCGGTCACCTTGACGCCGGTCGACAGGGCAAGCCACGTGATCGAGGCGAACATCGCCATGGAGATCACGCCGAGGAGGAGCAGGGTCGTGGCGGCGTTGCGCGACTTCGGCTTGCGGAAGGACGGCACGCCGTTGGCGATGGCCTCGATGCCCGTGAGCGCCGTCGTGCCTGATGAGAAGGCCCGAGCCACGAGGAAGGCCAGGGCGAGGCCTGTCACCTCATCCTCGGCGATGATCTCCCAGCCGGCGCTCTCCGCGGTGAGATCGGCGCCCATCACCGTGCGGATGATCCCGGTCCCCACGAGTACGGCGATCGACGCAATGAAGAGGTAGGTCGGAATCGCAAAGGCCACCCCGGACTCGCGAATCCCTCGCAGGTTGATGAGTGTGATGAGGATGATGATGCCCACTGCCCACCACGCCGCGTGATCGGAGATCACGGGGAAGACCGATCCCAGGTTGGCGACGGCGGCAGAGATGGAGACCGCGACGGTGAGGGTGTAGTCCACGAGCAGTGCGCTGGCCGTGAAGACACCCCACTTCGGCCCGAGGTTCTGCGAGACGACGGTGTAGTCGCCTCCGCCCCCGGGGTACGCGTGGACATTCTGCCGGTAGGAGGCGACGACGACGAAGTAGAGCAGCACGACCGCGAGAGCCACCCACGGCCCGAACGAGTACAGCGAGAAACCGCCGAGCGCCAGGACAATGAGGATCTCCTGCGTCGCATAGGCGTTGGACGACAGGGCATCGCTGGCGAAAACGGGTAGGGCGATCCGCTTGGGGAGCAGGGTCTCGCCCAGTCGGTCACTGCGTAGGGCGCGACCGAAGAAGAACCGCTTCGCGGTGTCCACGACGGGCACGCAGAGAATGGTAGGTCCCTCGACGCACCGCCCCGACCACCGACCCGCGCCGACGACGTGCGACGTGTGCCGGGCCGTCGTCGCCGTGTAGCGTTTGGACCATGCATGTGGTGATCCTCGGCTGCGGACGCGTGGGCTCGCTCCTCGCCGATCGCCTCGATGAAGCGGGCCACTCCGTCTCCATCGTCGACCAGGACCCCCAGGCCTTCCGGCGCCTCAGCGGACGCTTCTCGGGCGCGACCGTGAAGGGCATCGGCTTCGACCGCGAGACCCTCGAGAAGGCGGGAATCGATCGAGCCCACGCCTTTGCCGCGGTGAGCAGCGGCGACAACACCAATATCCTCGCGGCGCGCGTCGCGCGAGAGACCTATGGTGTGGAGCACGTGGTCGCGCGTATCTACGATCCCCGTCGCGCGGAGGTCTACCAGCGCCTGGGTATCCCCACCGTGGCGACGGTCTCGTGGACCGCCGGGCAGATCCTGCGCCGGCTCCTTCCCCAGGGGGGCCTGGAGGAGTATCGCGATGCCAGTGGACAGGTGCTGCTCTCGGAGATGCCCGTCCACGCGAGTTGGTACGGCCACGCGATCGCCGACATCGAGCATGCCACGCACGCGCGCGTGGGATTCGTGAGCCGTCTCGGGGCGGCCATGATCCCCGGTCCCGACGCGGTGCTCCAAGATGGCGACCTGGTCCACGTCCTGGTATCGACCGACGATGCCTCCCGTGTCGAAGCGGTCCTCGCCGGCACGCGCGAAGCCGGTCTCGGGGCCGTGAAGGACTCGCCATGAGGGTCGCGATCGCTGGCGCGGGCAAGGTCGGACGATCGATCGCTCGAGAACTTATCGGCTTCGGGCATGAGGTCCTGCTCATCGACCGCGACTCCGAACTCGCCCGCCCGGGCGCCGTGGATGGCGCTCAGATGCTTCAGGCCGACGCCTGCGAGCTCGCCTCGCTCGAGGAGGCCGACCTGGCGCAGTGCCAGGTGATGGTCGCAGCGACCGGCGACGACAAGGTCAACCTCGTGGTCTCGCTTCTCGCCAAGACGGAATTCGGTGTGCCGCGCGTGGTGGCCCGGGTCAACCATCCCAAGAACGAGTGGATGTTCGATGAGTCCTGGGGTGTCGACGTGGCTGTGTCCACCCCCCGCATGCTGTCCGCCCTCGTCGAGGAGGCTGTCAGCGTGGGCGACCTGGTGCGGCTCTTCACCTTCCGCCAGGGGCAGGCGGATCTCGTCGAGATCACCCTGTCTTCAGGAGCACCCGTGGTCGGTCGACGCGTGGGATCGATGAGTTGGCCGCCCGACACCGCTCTCGCGGCCATCGTGCGCGGGCCCCGAGTCATCGCGCCCTCTGCTGACGACTCGCTCGAGATCGGCGACGAACTGATCTTCGTGTGCGCTCCCGAGCAGGAGCCCGTCCTCCAGTCCATGCTCAGCGACCACGAGCACCGGCCGCCGGTCGGCCACTAGTCCGGCTGGGTCGGCTCTGCTGACGCCTCGCGTCGCCGCTCGAAGGTCGGCCGCAGGACCAGGTAGGTGAAGTATCCGGCCGCCATAAAGAGCGGCACCCCCATGATCACCTTGGCGAAGCCCAGCGGGCCGACCCAGCCGGCCAGATACATCGGCCCCTGCACCGCCACGCGCAGGGCAAACAGGCCGACCCAGATCCAGGACGCGGCGGCGTAGACGCGTCGCAACTCCGGGTCCGAGCGCCAGCGCACCCCCTGGCCGGTGAGGAAGCCGACGATGACGCCGATCAACGGCCACCCGATGAGGATGGAGATGAGGAAGGCGGTGCCGTAGCCGATGTTCTGGAGCAGGCCTGGGATGAAGTATCCCTCACCGGTCTGGGTGCGCGATGCGACGAACGCCGAGATCCCGACCCCGATGAGTCCGGCGGCGATCTGCTGCAGGCTCTCCCGCCGGATCAGTCGCCACAGCGCGATCGCCACTCCTGCGCCGAGGGCCGCCCACACGGAGACGCCGAGGTCGTTGCCGGTCAGCAGGTAGGCCAGGACGAACACGACGGTGGGCGCCCCACTGTCGATGATCCCCCGCCAGCCACCCAGCGCGCGATCCAGCAGCACCCGCTCCTCGCGCACATCCTCCCGTGACTGCGGCTCAATGAAGGGCTCGTGTGCCTCGGGAGTCTCACCGTGACTCTCGTCAGACTTCTCGTCACTCATGATGACGACTCGGCCGGCTCGGGGAAGAGGCGGTAGGACGGGTTGAAGATGGTCGCCTGACCCTCGGGACACGTGACCCGGCCGCGCGCCGTGATCGGACGGCCCACGTCCACGCCGGACAGCCGACGATGGCCAATCCAGACCAGGGTGATCAGACCGCTGCCGTCGTACACCTCGGCCTCCAGGCTCGGTGCCGTGGCCCGGGGCCTGAGGGTCACCGACCGGATCGTGCCGTGGACGCAGACGCTCTGACCCCGCTGGCAGGCCGCAATCGCCTGGGCTCCCCGCTCATGCGCCTGCATTGCGAGCTCGCCCGCCTCGACCTCATCCTGGCTGCGCGTCCAGGAAGACCACCATCGGGCCACGCGCGCCTCCTCGACCGCACCCGATCCAGGCGACCGGGCTCTCCAGCAGGGTACCCGCCACCGTGGGCCAGACTGCGACCGTGACCACGGTGATCGTCCACGGCGCCGGCTCCACGGGAGCAGCAGCGCGCGCCCTGCTGGGTGCCCTGCCCGCAACCGTCTGCGTCGAGGACCGTTCGGGTGAGATCGAACACATCGTCGACAGGCTTCACGAGACCCTCCTGGCCCATCCCGACTGCACGGAAGTCGTCGGCATCAGCCTCGGCGCGCACGCCGTCGCGCGCTGGGCCGCGACTCGCACGCGTGCACTCCCCCGGATCCGCCTGGTCCTCCCCGCGTGGCTAGGCCCGCCGGGCACCGCGTCGACCGCGACCCTGCTCGCTGCACACTCCATCGCATCCGAGGGGATCGTGGCGACACTCCTTCGACTGCGCTCAGACGGTGCTCACCCGGACATCGCAGCCCTACTCGATCGCGCCTGGATTGAGTACGCCGACGATGAACTCGCGCGCTGCCTCCACGCGGCCAGCACCGGGATGGGACCCACGGCGGAGCAACTCGCGGCCATTCGCGGGCCCGTGTCGGTGCTCGGCTGGATGGGGGACGCATTCCACCCGGCGTCCGTGGCGTGGGACTGGGCTTCGCACCTGCGGTGGCCCACGATCGCACTCGGCGCGCGCCCTGAGATCCGGCTACTCAGGCAAGCCCTCGCCACCACGCGCGGAGCCCGGGCCTAGATCGCAGGGGCTACTCCGGGATCGGCGCCTCTTCGGACGCCTCTGCGGCCTGAGCGGGCAGCCGCAGCGCCAGGGCATCACCGGGTGGCATGGCGTCGCCCCCGCGAATCACGACGATGTCGCGGAACGCGCCCTCCAGTGCGGGTGACCCGCCGGGCTCGGCCGCCGAGCCGAGAAAGAGGCCGCGCAAGAACCAGCGGGGCCCGTCCACGCCGACGAATCTCACCGGCTGCAGGCCACCCTGCGCGGGGACGCGTCCGCGCAACTCGATGCCGTGGTCGCCCGAGTGCTCCTCGATGACCCCGCCCTGTCCCGAAATCGAAGCCTTCAACTTGCCGCGCACCTCATCCCACAGGCCCGCCGTGCGCGGTGCGGCGAAGGCCTGGATCTGCAATCCACCCTGGCCGTGGTTGAGCGTGATGACACCCACGGCTCCTGAAGCCTCGTCGACCTGCGCCTGGACCTGCATGCCATCGACTCCTCGGATCCACAGCGCGCCGAAGTCCAGTCGTCCATCGGGGCCGTCGACCTGCGTCTCGTCCCAGGGTCCGTGCTCGCTCACGCATCCTCCTCTGTGCGACGGCTCACGCTACCTGTCGACCCGTAGCCGCCCTGCCCACGGTGGGAGTCGGGCAGGCGCTCGGCCTCGTGCATGACCGCCCGGACCACACGCTGGACGACGATCTGGGCAATCCGATCCCCGCGTCGCACGGCCACGGTCTCGCGCAGGTCGGTGTTGAGCAAGCACACCTGCACCTCGCCGCGATAGCCCGCATCGATGGTCCCGGGGGCGTTGACGACCGTGACCCCGTGCCGCGCGGCGAGGCCGCTGCGCGGGTGGACGAAGGCGGCGTAGCCATCCGGCAGGGCCAGTGCCAGGCCGGTGGGTACGACGACCCGCTCACCCGGCGCGAGGGTCACGTCGACGCGGGAGCAGATGTCGAATCCCGCATCGCCCGGGAGCGCGTAAGCCGGCAGCGGCAGATCGGGATCCAGCCGGACGATGAGCACGTCGACCGACTCGGTCACGGGCTGACCTCCCGTCGCCAGGCCGCCGCACCACCGGGGCGCTCTCGGACGGCTGCCTCAATGTGCGCGGGACTGCCGTGCTCGACGAAGTGCTCGATGGGCACCTGGAGGAACAGCGCTGCCGCCTCGACCGCGACAGGGCCGTCGGGCGCGTCGAGCCGGGCGACACCGGAGGTGAACACCTTGCGCCCCACCTGCCCGGCGATCTCGGTGTGGATGTGCAGGGTGGTCCCGACGGGCACGGGCCTGACGTAGTCAACCTCCAGGTGCACCGTGACCACCGGCACGAGGAGCAGCCTGTTGAGGGCCCCCATAGCCTCGTCCATCGCTGTCGCGATGACGCCGCCATGGGCGAGACCGGGAGCACCCTGGTGGAAGTCGCCCACGTCGAGTGTGCTCGACATCGTCATTCCCTCGCCAGCGATGACGCGCAGGTGAAGGCCCGCCGGGTGATCGGCACCGCAGCCGACGCACCACCGGTAGTGACTGAGCACTACGTCACCCGGGCGCGGCGCCTGCTCGTGCCGGGCGGGCACGACGGCGTTGTCGGGTGGGTGCGGACTGCGCTGGCGCGCGCGACGATCGCTCACCCCCGGACCCTATCCGCGCGCGCCGATCGCCCCTGACACCCTGGAGGCATGGCGCTGCATCCGGGAGACCCTGCGTCGTCGCCGGATGCCCCCGGTCACGCTTGGGCGGAGGGTCGGGACGGTCAGCACCCGGTCTACCGCGAGCGGTTGTACCCGCCGATCGCGATCGTGGTGCTGGCCATCGCGCTGGCCGCCGTCGTCGGCGTTGCCTACTCGGCGGCGTACGGCGCGACGGCGGGGTGGCTTGTCGGAGGGACGGTCGCGGTCACCGGCGTGGGGGTGCTCCTCGTCACCAGCCCCACGATCCGCGTCGATGATCGCGTGGTGCGGGCAGGGCGAGCGCGCCTGCCGCTCACGGCTATTGCGGGTGCATCCGCGCTGGATGCGCACGGCATGCGCGAGGCGCGCCGACATGGTGACCCGCGGGACTATCTCGTGCTGCGCCCCTGGTCGTCGCGGCGCGGGGTGGCTATCGACGTCAACGACTCCCGGGACCCCCACCCCCGATGGGTCGTGACCACCCGCCACCCCGGGCGCCTCACCGCAGCGATCGTGGCCGGCCTCGCTCCTCCCCCACCGACACCGGGCCCGCCACCGGAGGCCGAGCGATAGCCTGGGGCCATGTCGGACTCTCCCGAGCCGCGGATGAAGACCGCGCACCCTGTGCTGAAGATTGCCGCGCCCTTCGTGGTCCTGGCCGCAACCTGGGCGGCCGACCGGGCGCTCTCCGCGGGCTACTCGGCCGTCACGGGCAAGAAGCCGCCCAATGTCGATGATCGCGCCGTCAGCTTCGCCCGGGCCCTGACCTGGACTCTGGCGACAGCCACGACAGCGGCCGTGATCCAACTCGTGATCTACCGGGCGGCGTCCAAGGGGATCCCCGACGACGAGTCCTGACGGGATCGTTGCCGGCTAGGCGCAGTCCGTGCAGACCGGGCCGTTCTTGCCCTCGTGGTCCAGCTGGCTGCGGTGATGCACCAGGAAGCACGAACTGCAGGTGAATTCGTCCGCCTGGCGCGGGAGCACGCGCACCGTGAGGCTCTCGTCGGACAGATCGGCACCCGGCAATTCCAGGGTCTCGGCGAGTTCCGCCTCGTCGACGTCGACCGTGGAAGCCGCCTTATCGACGCGACGAGCCTTGAGCTCCTCGAGGCTGTCCTCGGCGAGCTCCTCGTCGGTCTTGCGCGGTGCGTCGTAGTCGGTAGCCATTGCGGTGCGTGCCCCCAGCAGCTCAAGTGGTCAAGTGGTGATGCGTGGCATTGTGCCAGCAACCCCGAGATTGTGCCCTAGGCCGCTGCGCCACCTCACACGCGGCCCTGTCGAGCCCGATTCGACCCGCCCCGGGACACTGTGGCGCGAGGACGAATTGTTGCGGACACTGGCCGGGGACACGCACACGAGGAGGGACCATGCCGATCTACGCCCTGGGTGAGTTGACCCCTGAGATCTCCGATCGGGCCTTCGTCCACCCCGATGCCGTCATCATCGGTGCCGTCGCCATCGGAGCGGAATCCACCGTGTGGCCCGGTGCAGTCCTGCGAGGCGATCACGGCCGGATCCTGGTGGGCGAGCGCACGTCGATCCAGGACGGCGCGATCGTGCACTGCACGGGGGAACTGGACACGGTGATCGGCGACGGATGCACGGTGGGCCATCTGGCTCACCTCGAGGGGTGCGTCATCGAGGACGGCGCTCTTGTCGGCTCAGGGGCGACCGTGCTCCACCGTGCCCGCGTGTGCCAGGGAGCACTGGTCGCCGCGCAGGCGCTCGTCGCCCCGGGCACCATCGTGCCGGAGCGCGCGCTAGCACGCGGGGTGCCGGCTCGCATCGTCGAAGGCGCTGCGGATCCGGCGCTCATCGAGCACGCTGCCACCACCTACGTGCACAACGCTCACTGGTACGCCGCTGAGCTCCGCCGCCTCGATTAACGAGTCGAAGAGGCCATGAGCAGCGTCTGCAACTGATCGGCAATCCCCGGTGCACTGGCCATGACGAAGGGAGCCGTCTGCGGATCTCGCGCACCGAGCACGACGGCGCCCGCCTCCTGCGCGATAAGGGCACCGGCCGCCACATCCCAGGGATGGAGACGCGATTCGACATATGCGTCGGTGAGCCCCGCTGCGACCCAGCACAGATCGATCGCGGCCGACCCCAGTCGGCGGACATCGCGCACCCGTGGTGCCACGGCGACAAGGGACTCCGCCTGGCGGCGGCGCTGCTCACTGTCGTACCCGAATCCGGTGGAGAGCAGCGACAGGGCTAGGTCCGTGACGGCCGAGGCGCGCAGGGCCCTCGAGCCGTGCCGGGACTCCTCCCGGGCCCCTCCCCCTAGCCGGGCAAGGTACGTCGATCCCATCTCCGGGGCGCACACCACGCCCGCGACCACTTCACCGTCGAGCTCGACGCCCACGCTGACCGACCACAGCGGGATGCCGTATAGGTAGTTGGTGGTGCCGTCGAGCGGATCGATGACCCAGCGCACAGGCGAGGATCCGTGGCGCTCACCGCCCTCCTCTCCGAGGATGCCATCGCCCGGACGCGCTCCGAGGATCGTTGCGATGAGGTGCTCCTCCGCAGCCCGGTCCATCTGGGTCACCACATCCGTGGGACTGGACTTCGCCGTCACCTGCAGATCCCGCGGCCGCTCATCGCGCAGGAATGCCCCGGCAGCCTCAGCCGCAGCACGGGCCAGGGCCACCAGCTCATCGAGGAGGGCGGTATCGGGTGGGGTAGGCGTCGGGCTCATGCCGCCAGCGTGCCATTAGCCTCGTGCCGTGCGCGTGACCGGTCCCTACGTCGACATCCTGCGTCGACCCGGCGCCGCGAGATTCACCGCGGCCGCCTTCGTTGCGCGGCTGCCCATCTCGATGGTGGCACTCGGGATCGTGCTCATGGTCAGCGAACTGCGCGGTTCCTACGCGCTCGCGGGAGTCGTGGCGGCGGCGTACACCGTCAGCAGCGCACTCATCAACCCCCTCGGCTCGCGGGCCGTGGACCGATGGGGACAGCTGCGCGTGGTGCGGGTCCTGGTCACCGTGCATGCCGTCACGCTCCTCCTGCTGGCGTGGTCAGCGGTCGCCGGCTGGAGTCCGGCGGCCCTCATCAGCCTGGCGGTCATCTCAGGGGCCACCCAGCCAGCCACCGGCGCCCTCGTGCGAGCTCGCTGGGCCCACGCCCTGGGCCCTGACAATCGACTGCGCACCGCCTTCGCATTCGAGGGTGTCCTGGATGAGTTGATCTTCATCGTCGGGCCCCCGCTCGCGACATTCCTTGCCGTCGCTCTCTCCGCGCCAGCACCGGTGATCGCTGCTGCTGCGCTCGTGGCCGTCGGCTCCACGCTCCTGCTCGCCCAGCGCAGCACCGAGCCTCCAGCGGCCAGCCGACCGACGTCGTCAGGCGGCCATCCCCTGCGCCGCACAGGCATGCCCGCCGTGCTCATCGTGCTCGTCGCCATCGGCGGCGTCTTCGGCTCGATCGACGTCGCCACGGTCGCCCTGGCAGACGACGCCGACCGCCGCGCCCTGGCCGGACTCATCCTGGCCGCCTATGCCGCCGGGTCGATGGCGTCGGCTCTGGTCGTGGGCGCGCGGTCGTCATCGTCCAGCGACGCGCGCCTGCCCCGGGTGCTGCTCCTCGCGTCCCTGGCCCTGCTGGCCGTGACCCTGCCGCTGCTGCTGCGCCCCGGCCTGCTCGCCTTCGGAGTCCTCGTCTTCGTTGCCGGGCTCGCGGTGTCACCGGTTCTCATCACCTGCTTCACTCTCGTGGAGGTCCTCGTGCGGCCCTCGGAGATCACCGAGGGGCTGTCCTGGGCGATCTCGTCGATCGGCATCGGGGTGGCAGCCTCGGCCGCGGGGGCGGGTTGGCTCATTGATCAGGCGGGTTCGCAGGCGGGTCTGCTGGTGACGCTGGGCGCCGCCTGCCTCGTCGCCGTCGTGGCCCTTGCCGGCCACGGCCGGGTGCGTCGCGGGGTCCACGCCCGCCACGCGTGATCGTGGGCTAACGTCTGACCTCGACGCACGTCGTGCGTCCCGCCGCGAGGAGGCCACCCTGGACACGCTCAGCCCCCGGGAGATCCAATCCCGGATCCGCTCCGGCGCGACTGTCGCCGAACTGGTTGACGACACCGGCATGGACCAGGCGGCTATCGAGCGCTTCAGCGGGCCGCCACTCGCCGAGCGTGCGTGGGTCAGTGAGCAGGCGCGTGCGTGCGTGGTGCGGCCGGGCACGGAGGACCTGGAGACCCTGGTCCGCCGCGACGTGCGCGACAGCATCGACGATCTGCGCTGGGACTCCTGGCGTCGACCGGATGGCCGCTGGACCGTGGTGGCCGCGCTCGGCGAGGACTCCCCCATCTCCACGTGGGTCTACGACCCCCGGTCTCGCTCAGTCCAACCCGATGACGCGGCGTCGCACCGCCTCGCATCCGAGGATGTCGTCGTACCGCTGCGATCCACGACGTCCACCGTGTCCCTGCCGCGCGATGAAGCCACACCGGCACGCGTGCACGGCGAGGATGCTCACGCCAGCGACGATGAGACCGACGGTGCTCATGATGCGGCTGGCGGAGCAGACAGTGATGACGTCGACGTGCCCGCGCCAACGCCCGCCGAGGCAGCGCGGGGGAAGTCACGCAAGGGCCGCCGCGCGAGCGTGCCCCGGTGGGACGAGATCCTCTTCGGGGCTGGGCAGTCCGACACCTGATCCGCCGTGCCCCGGGCGGCTAATCGCCGAAAGGCAGGGGCTCGCGCGACTGGTGCTCGCGGCCCGCGTGTGCGGCAGTGATGCCCCGCCTGTGGTGGTCGCGGCAGAGCACCTCGTAGGCCACCTGCCCCGCACCCGCTCCGTCGACATCGCCGACGACGACCTGATCCCCGTCGCGCACGATGGTGCCGTCGATGGTCCGCGCCTGGTGCGTGCCCCGCCGGCCGCACCAGCACAGCGCGGCCACCTGCAGCACCTCCACCCGATCAGCCATCTCAATGAGGCGAGCCGATCCCGGGAAGAGCCGTGTGCGGAAGTCCGTCGTGATGCCGAAGGCGTATACGTCGATGCCGAACTCATCGACCACATCGGCCAACTGCTCGATCTGGTCCGGGGTGTAGAACTGCGCCTCGTCGCAGATGAGATAGTCCAGCCTGCCGCCCGACGAGAGGTGGTCCACCACGACGCGACGCAGGTCGAGGGATGGCTGCACCTCGATGGCATCGACGCGCAGCCCGAGTCGACTGGACAGGACGGATGAGCCTGCGCGATCCATTTGCGTGAAGACCAGGCCCGCACGCCCTCGCGAGGAATGGTTGTGATCCGTCTGCAGGGCCAGCGTGGATTTGCCACAGTCCATCGTGCCGGAGAAGAAGACGAGTTCAGCCACGACCAACCCCCCAGGTCTGGAGCAGGGGAATGTCCATCTCGGCGTCGCTCACGGATCCATGCTGGCCTACGAGGGATGACACGAGCGGGTCGACATCGCTGACCAGGACTGTGTCGCCCCGCGCCAGCACCACGACGTCCCCGATGCGGTCGGGATAGTCATCCGGGGTGCCCATCAGGCGGGCCTCCGCCACCTCGTCGCGGCTGAGCACCCAGGCTCGCTCCCCCAGGGCCTCGCGCCAGGCGACGGCGAGTCGATCCGCAGACCCCGGCCGGCAGTAGACATGCCGCATGCGCGGCTCCCCGGCGACGACATCGACCAGGGAAAAGGCGGGCAGGTCCTCGAGCTTCACGCGCGCGGCCGGGGGGCAGTCGACCATGCCGTGATCCGCAGTGACCAGGAGCAGGTGGTGCTCGTCCAGCGCTTCGACGACGCGTCCGACGAGTGCGTCCACCGCCGTGAGGCAGGCGCGCCACTCCGTCGAGTCGACACCGTGGACGTGTCCGGTGCGGTCCAGATCCGGGACGTAGGCGTAGGCCAGGCCTCGCTTGTGCCGCGCCAGCCTCTCGACGAGAGCGTCCGGTGAGTCGACGCCGGCGTACTCCCCGCCCCGCAGGACCGCCCGCGTGAGCCCGGTGTCGGAATAGGCGGAGGCCCCGACCCGCACCACCGGCTGGCCCGATGAGGCCACCCGCTCGAACACGGTCGGTTCGGGCTGGATGGCCAGCGGATGCGGCTCCGCGGACCAGGACAGCGGATGCAAGATCGCATCGTCCTCAGACACGCGGAAGGCCGCGCCCACGATCCCGTGCGCGCCGGGCGGGAGCCCCGTCCCCAGACTGGCCAGGGCCGTGGGGGTCGTCGAGGGGATGGTCGTGCTCAACTGCCGACCGGTCATGGCGGCCAGCGCAGGGGTGTCGTGGAGTCGGTCCCGCCACGGCCACCAGCCGAGCCCGTCGACCAGGAGCACCGTGACCGCATCGGGGATGGTGCTGCGATCCCCCAGGTTCAACCGGTCCGTGAACCCCGGGACCCCCAGGACGCTGGCCGCCGAGGGTAGGACGTCGGCGAGCGTGCCGGTGCCGTAGGGCGGGGGAAGAGGAGGGCCCGTCACCGCAACCGGGCCGCGGTCGCCTCCGAGAGAGACGCCGCGAAGGCCAGGGTGCGGCTCACGACGTCCGAGCCATCGGCAGCCTCCGACACTCTCAGGGAGAGGTCGTCGTTGCTCGCCGTGCCGGTGTAGCCGTGGTC
>Ga0169931_10007154_pt1 | contig 16636 bp, 18 predicted proteins | sample Kivu_15m_20L_FD_129675 | JGI IMG/M metagenome (GOLD analysis project Ga0169931, IMG submission 129675) | Freshwater microbial communities from Lake Kivu, Western Province, Rwanda to study Microbial Dark Matter (Phase II) - Kivu_15m_20L... | ecosystem: Environmental > Aquatic > Freshwater > Lake...
ACGTGGACGAGGAGCTGACGCGCCTCACCGCGCACCTCTCGGAAGTCGAGCGCGTCATCGCCAAGGGAGGCGCTGCCGGCGGACCGGTGGGCAAGCGCCTGGATTTCCTCGCCCAGGAACTGAACCGCGAGGCGAACACGCTCGCCTCCAAGGCGCAGGGGCTGGCGCTCGCCGACTGCGCGCTCGAGCTGAAGCTGCTGATCGAGCAGGTGCGCGAGCAGGTGCAGAATATCGAATGAGAATGCCATGAAGGGACTGCTGTTCATCATCGCCGCGCCCTCGGGAGCGGGCAAGAGCTCGCTCATCGAGGCGCTGCTGAAGGACGACCCCAGGCTGACCCTGTCCATTTCCTACACCACCCGCGCGCCGCGCCCGGGGGAAGTGGACGGGCGCGAGTACCACTTCGTGGACGAGCCGACGTTCCTCGCCATGCTCGGCCGCGGCGAGTTCCTGGAATCGGCCGAGGTGCATGGCAACCGCTACGGCACGTCCCAATCGGTGATCCGGGAGATCCTCCAGGCCGGCCGCGACCTGCTGCTGGAGATCGACTGGCAGGGCGCGCAGCAGGTTCGCCGCCTGATCCCGGGCACCATCGGCATCTTCATCCTGCCGCCCTCAGTGGATGAACTGGAGCGTCGCATGCGCCTGCGCGGTGCCGATCCTGAATCCGCCATCCAGCGCCGCCTGGCCAATGCACGGGAGGAAATCGAGCACGCCTGCGAGTTCGAATATGCTATAATTAACAAAGACTTCGATGTAGCGCTGGAGGACCTGCGCGCCATCATTCGCGCCGAGCGGTTTCGCGAGGCGAGAACCCGTAACTGATTGGAAACCGGCCATGGCCCGCATCACTGTTGAAGACTGCCTGACGAAGATCCCGAACCGCTTCCAGCTCACCCTGGCGGCGACCTATCGCGCCCGTCAGCTGAGCCAGGGCTCCACGGCGCAGGTCGAGCACGACAAGGACAAGCACACCGTGATCGCCCTGCGCGAGATCGCCGGCGGCAAGGTCGGCCTTGAAGTCCTCAAGCGCAACGCCAGTTCGACGCCGTTGCCGACGCTCTAGGGATTGCGCTGGCGCTGGGGGCGCCAGCTAAACTACCTTCCCCCATGTCCGCCGTTCCCGCCCCCGTCCTGGATGCCAGCCACTTCGCCTATCTGAAGCCCGGGGACGTGGCGCGCCTCACCGAGGCCTACCGGTTCTCGGACGCCGCCCACGCCGGCCAGACCCGGCAGTCGGGCGAACCCTACATTTCGCATCCGCTGGCAGTGGCCGAGATCCTGGCCGGCTGGCACCTGGACGGCCAGGCGCTGCAGGCGGCGCTGCTGCACGACGTGATGGAGGACACCTCGGTCACCAAGGACGAGATTTCCGACACCTTCGGCAAGCCAGTGGCCGAACTGGTGGACGGCCTCTCGAAGCTGGACAAGATCGAGTTCCAGTCGGCCGAGGACGCGCAGGCGGAGAACTTCCGCAAGATGCTGCTGGCCATGGCGCGCGATGTGCGCGTCATCCTGATCAAGCTCGCGGACCGCCTGCACAACATGCGCACCCTCGATGCGGTGCCGCCGGCCAAGCGCCGGCGCGTGGCGCGCGAGACCATGGAGATCTACGCCCCGATCGCTAACCGGCTGGGCCTGAACGAGCTGTTCCACGAACTGCAGGAACTCGCCTTCTCGCACATGTTCCCGCTGCGCTACCGGGTCCTGGTCAAGGCCACGCGCAACGCGCGCGGCAACCGGCGCGAGCTGGTCGGAAAGATCGAGGCCGCGGTGAAGGCGAAGCTGGCCGAGGCGAAGATCGAAGCCGCGGTGTCAGGGCGCGAGAAGCACATCTACTCCATCTACCGCAAGATGATCGAGAAGCACCTGTCGTTCTCCGAGGTGCATGACATCTACGGCCTGCGCGTGGTGGTGCACGACGTTCCCACCTGCTACCTGGCGATCGGCGCCCTGCACGGCCTCTACAAGCCGGTGCCGGGCAAGTTCAAGGACTACATCGCGATCCCGAAGGCGAACGGCTACCAGTCGATCCACACCGCGCTCATCGGGCCCTTCGGCGTGCCGGTGGAGGTGCAGGTGCGGACCGAATCCATGCACCGCCTGGCCGAAGCCGGCGTCGCCTCGCACTGGATGTACAAGGACGACGCCACGTCGTTGAACGAGCTGCAGCAGAAGACCCACCAGTGGCTGCAGTCGCTGCTCGAGATCCAGAGCCAGTCGGGCGACTCGCAGGAGTTCCTCGAGCACGTCAAGGTGGACCTGTTCCCGGACGAGGTCTACGTCTTCACGCCCAAGGGCCGGATCATGTCCCTGCCGCGAGGCGCCACAGCGGTGGACTTCGCCTACGCGGTGCATACCGATATCGGCAACCGCTGCGTCGCGGCCAAGGTGAACGGCGAGCTGGTGCCGCTGCGGACCGAGTTGCGCAACGGCGACCGCGTCGAGGCGATCACCACCGGATACGCCAAGCCCAATCCGGCGTGGCTGCAGTACGTGCGCACCGCCAAGGCGCGTTCCAACATCCGCCACTTCCTGAAGACCATGCAATACGAGGAGTCCGCGGCGCTGGGCGAGCGGCTGCTGGAGCAGGCGCTGAAGGGCTACGGGGTGACGCTGGCGGACATCGAGGTGACGAACTGGGAGCGGGTGATCCGCGAGACCGTGGGGGGAACCAGGGTGGAGCTCCTCGCCGACATTGGCCTGGGCAAGCAGCTGCCCGCAGTCGTGGCGCGGCGCCTGATGCTGCGCGCCGAGGGCGAATCCAAGCCCCACGCCAAGAGCGCGAGCGTGGTGATCCGCGGCACCGAGGGCATGGCGGTGCAGCTCGCCAGCTGCTGCCGCCCGATCCCGGGCGACGCCATCGTGGGCTCGATCAAGAAAGGCCAGGGCCTGGTCGTGCATACCACTGATTGCCGCCACGTCGCTCGCTCGCGGCGCGCCGAGCCGGTGGCCTGGATCGACGTCGAGTGGGACCGGCAGCCGACGCGCCTGTTCCAGACCGCGATCAAGGTAATGGTGGCCAACCAGCGCGGCGTGCTCGCCAAGGTAGCCTCGGCGATTGCCGAGGCCGGGTCCAACATCGACTCCATCAGCATGGAGGAGGACCGCTCGGTGTACACCACCATGCTGTTCGTGGTGGAAGTGGCCAACCGCTCGCACCTGGCGCGCGTCATGCGCTCCCTGCGCCGGCTGTCCGAGGCGAAGAAGCTCCTGCGGGTGCGGGATTAGCCCCGCGACCAGCCGCTCAGCACCACTTTCCCGATCATTCCCTTGGATTCCACCTTCGCATGCGCCGCGCGCAGGTTGGCGGCGTTGATCGGGGAAAGCTTTGTCTGCAGCGTGCACCTCACCTCGCCCGCATCGATCCAGCTGGCCACGCGTGCGAGCAGCCGGTGCTGCTCGATCATGTCCGCGGTCTGGTAGGTGGAGCGGGAGAACATGCCCTCCCAGGCGAAGCGCAACGACTTCCTCTGGATCGCCAGGATATCCGCCGGCTTTTCGTTGCGCACGATCGAGCAGATGGTGCCCAGCGGGCGGACGATATCGATGAGCTGCGTCCAGTAGAGATCGATGTCCGAGCAGACCAGCACATAGTCCACCTCCGCGACGCCGATGGCCTTCAGGCCGGCCTTCAGGGGCTGGTGGTGGTTGATGACCTGTGCCGCGCCCAGATCGCGGCACCACTGGATGCTTTCCGGCCGCGACGCGGTGGCGATCACCTCCAGCCCGAGCTTGCGGCCGATCTGGATCGCCATCGAGCCCACGCCGCCGGCGCCGGCGATCACCAGGAGGCGGGCCCCCTTGCTGCCGCCGTCCGGGTCCACGCCCATGTGCGTCACGATGCTTTCGTAGGCGGTGATGGTGGTGAGCGGCATGGCCGCGGCCTGCGCGAAATCCAGCTTCGCGGGCTTATTCGCCACGATGCGCTCGTCCACCAGCTGCAGCTGCGCGTTGCTCCCCGGGCGCTGGTTCGAGCCGGCGTAGTACACCGCGTCGCCCGGCTTGAAGAGCGTGACCTTCTCGCCCATCGCTTGGACCACGCCGGCGGCGTCCCAGCCCAGGATCCTGGGACCGGGCTTGGCGCCCGCTGCGCCGGGGTGATTCAGCATCCGGGTCTTGGTATCCACCGGGTTCACGGAAATGGCCTCGACGCGCACCAGGATGTCGTGGCCTTGCGGCGCAGCCAGGTCGGGAACCTCCGCGTCCACAAGCGAGCGCAGATCGGAGACAGGAAGGGGTTCGTTCGCTAGGATGACCTTCATGACGTCGACTTCTACCACACGTGCACTGGATCGCGAGGCGCTAGTTCGCCTGGACGCCGCCTATCCGCTCGCGGGCAAGCGCGAAGCGTTCGCGTTACCTGCGGGCGTCGTGTGCCTGGACGGCAACTCCCTTGGGGCGCTTCCCAGGCGCGTCATCGCGCGCATGCGGCGGGCGTTGGGGGGAGAGTGGGGACATGGCCTGGTCCGCTCCTGGAACGACGCCGGCTGGTATCCGGCGCCGCAGCGCGCCGGCGCGGCGATCGCGCGGCTGGTGGGGGCGCATCCGGAGGAAGTGATCGTCTGCGACTCCACCTCGGTGAACCTCTTCAAGGCGCTGGTCGCGGCGCTGCGCCTGCGCCCCGGGCGCAAGGTCATCGTCTCCGAAAAAGGCAACTTCCCCACGGACGTCTACGTCAACGAAGGCGTGGCGGAGCTGATGGGCATCGAGCTGCGCTGCGTGGAGCCCGGCGTCATCGAATCCGCGATCCGCGCCGCACGAGGGGCAGAACCCGCGCCGCCTGTCCATGGACAGCTTCGAGTTCAAGGCGCCGGTGAAGCCCGGCGACACGCTGTGCTGCGAAGTCACCGTCGCGGGCGCGAAGGAAACCTCCGACGGCAGGCGCGGCGTGCTGTCGCAGGAAATCAAGGTGCTCAAGGTGCGGGACGAACGCGCGGAAGAGGTCCTCGCCTATTCCACGCGCGTGCTGATGAAGAGGAAGGCCGCCCCCCTAGGCGCGGGAGCGGCCCGCGCTATTCCAGTTCGATTTTCGCGGCGCGGATGTGCTTGCCCCAGGTGTCGTGCTGTTCGCGCACCAGTCTCTGCATCGCCTCGCCGGTCGCCGGCTCGGGCTCGATCCCGGTGGCGAGGATGCGGTCGTTGAGCGCCTTGCTGGAGAACGCCTGGGTCAGCGCTTTCGTCCACCAGTCGACGACATTCGCTGGCAGGCCGGCGGGCCCGGAGACACCCGCCCAGCCGGAGAGTTCGAGGTCCTTGACCCCGGCCTCGGCGAAGGTCGGGACCTCGGGCACGATGGGCGAACGCTTGCGCGCCGCGATGCCCACCGCGACCAGCTTGCCGGACCGGATATGCGGCACCAGCACCGCGAGGTCCGCGGCGACGAAATTGATCTGGTTGCCCAGCAGGTCGTTCAGCGCCGGCGGCTGGCCCTTGTAGGAAACGCCCGTGGCCTTGATGCCCGCCGCGGTGATGAACGCCAGCGCCGCGACCTGCCCGGTGGCGCTGCCGTAGCCGAACGTGAGCTTGTCCGGATTGCGCCTGGCCGCCTCGACCAGGTCTTGGGCGGACTTGTAGCCCTGCGAGGGATTCACCACCACGCCGACATCGAAGCGGAAGATGCCGCCGATGTGCGTGAAGCCCTTGATCGGATCGACGGCCGGCGGCTTCTTCGTGAGCTGGGGACCGGAGGAGTGCGTCGCGCTGGCGCTGGCGAGCAGCGTGTAGCCGTCGGGATCGGCCCGCGTCACCTGGTCCATGCCGATGGTGCCCAGCGCGCCGGGGCGGTTGTCCACGATGATCGTGGCGCCGGTGTTCTTGCGGATCTCGTCCAGTACCATGCGCGGCACCACGTCGACGGAACTTCCGGCCGGAAAGCCGATGACGAAGCGGATGGGCTTCGACGGATAGTTCTGGGACTGCTGGGCGGATGCCACCTGGGCGCCGAGCAGCGAAACCGCGCACAGGGCGAGGGTTGAAAGTCGCATGATTGCCTCCCGTTTGAATGGTTTGTCCAGGAATTCGCCCAGCCTCATCCAACGCCGTTCAGCAGCAGCGCCGTGGTGTGCTGGATGAAGGCCGATTCCGCCTTCTCGTCGACGGCGCCGGCGCGATAGGCCGCGCCCAGCACCGGCTGCGCCGAAAAATAGAACTCGCACAGCCCGATCACGGAGCAGAAGAAGTATATCGGATCTATCGCCCGGAACTCGTCGGCCGCGACGCCCTGGCTGATGAGGCGCTCGTAGAACTCGACCAGCGGACGCGCGAAGTTCCGGCTCAGCCGCTTGGCGAGCGCCGGCTTGCTCGAGGTGACCAGTTCCATCATCACCCGGTTCGTGTACGGGTAGCGCCGGTAGTTGCGGACCATCTGCCGCACGTGGATCTCGAGCTTCTTGCGGGGCGAAAGCTCGAGCGCCAGCAGGCTCTCGAGCTCATGCGCCCACGCGGCGCAGAGCCGCTCGAACAGCGAGGTCATCAGCCCGGTCCGGCTCTCGAAGTGGTAGTGGACCATCGCCACGTCGACCCCCGCCCGCTCGCAGATCGCGCTCAGCGGCACCGGCTGTCCCTGGTTGCCGACCAGCATGTCGTGGGCCGCGCGCAGCAGCGCGTCGCGGCTGTCGAAGTCGCCCACGCCGACCGGGCGGCCGCGCTTGCGCTTGCGCACGTTGCGGGCCGGTACGCTCAGAGTCTCGGGTGGCATCCGGTCGCCTGGACGGGCGCGCTCAGCGAGCGTCCGCCGTCAACAGCATGGCCGAGCCGTCGGCCAGCGCGCCGCTGGTGACCACGCCAACGTCGTGGCGCGGCGCCTGGCGCTCGCCGCCCCTACCCTGGATCTGCAGCACCGCCTCGCAAACCGTGTTCATGCCGTGCAGGTAGCCTTCGGCGAGCAGACCGCCATTGGTGTTCACGGGTAGCCTGCCGTCGAGCGCGGTCTCGCCGGCGCCGACGAATGCGCCCGCCTCGCCGCGCTTGCAGAGGCCGAGTCCTTCCAGCCCCATCAGCACCACGCTGGAGAAGCAGTCGTAGATCTCGGCGAACTCGACCTCGCCGGGGGAAAGCTTCGCGCGCCGGTACAGGTCGTCGCGCAGCCCGTCGGTGAAGTTGCGCGTGTAGTCGTCGCACAGCAGCAGGTCGCCGATGTCCAGGCCGACGCGCGCGCTGGCATGGTAGGCGGTGGCGGCGACGATGGCGGGCGGCTGCCTGAGGTCGCGCGCGCGCTCCAGCGAGGTCACAAGCACGGCGCAGGCGCCGTCGACTTCGCTGGTGCAGTCCGCGGCGCGGAACGGCTCCGCGATCCACGGCGAGGCCATGTAGGCCTCCATGTCAAGCGGCTTGCGCAGCACCGCGCGCTCGTTCGACTGCGCGTACCTGCGCTGCGCCACCGCCACGTTGCCCAGGTCCTTCACCGACTGCCCGGTCTCGTACAGGTAGCGCTGCGCCCACATCGCGATGTACATCAGGTAGGCGTTGTAGCCGATCGGGTAGCGGTACTGCGCGGCGCCGCCAGCGAACTGGCCGCTGCCCACGCGCACGCCGGAGCGGCCGTTGAGGGCGCGGAACACGATCACGTTGTCCGCGTAGCCCAGCTGCACCGCCATCGCGGCCAGTCCCACGACATGGCAGGGCGACTGCCCGCCGTGCTGGAACTCCATCACCCAGCGCAGCCCGGGCACGCCCAGCGCGGTGCCCAGCGCGCCGCAGGAAACCGAGTCGTTCAGCACCATGTAGCTGCCGATGCCGTCGATCTCCGCCAGCGGCAGTCCGGCGTCCCCGGCCGCGGCGCGCGCGGCCTCAGCGGCGAGCGACAGCACGCTGCTCCCCGAATTGCGGGTCAGGGGGGTGTAGCCGACTCCGGCGATGGCGGCTTGGCGCATGCGCATGCTCCTCGTGGGACTGCTTAATTCAATCATCGCTGAATGAGAGTGTCAACGCCGGTTACGATATTCCTCTGCCTCGGCACAGCATCGCCGGGGATGCCTTGATCTTCTTATTCAGCAGTAGTTGAATATAGGGAAGCGAAAGGACACCTCCCATGGCAGGCAAGGAACTGGTGACGGTCGAGCGCCGCGCGCTCGAGGTCGGCGAAGCGGTGATGGCGCTGGTGACGATGAACCGTCCGGAGGAGCTGAACCCGCTCGACTGGGACACGGTGCGCGAGCTCGACCGCGTGTTCAGCGAGCTGGCCGCGGACGCCCGGGTGCGCGTGGTCGCGGTCACGGGCGCGGGCCGCGCCTTCAGCGCGGGCGGCGACATGAAGAAGTACCAGCAGCTGCAGCGCCATCCGACCGACTTCCCTCAGTTCCTCGCCGACATCCACGACTGCTTCCAGCGGATCGGACAGCATCCGAAGCCCTACATCGCGCTGTGCAACGGCGTCGCCGTGGCGGGGGGCATCGAGCTGCTGCTGTCCTGCGACCTTGCCATCGCATCCGACTCCGCGCGCATCGGCGACGCGCACCTGCCCTTCGGCCAGATGGGCGGCGGCGGCGTGCTCACCCTGCTGCCGCGCGCGGTGGGCCCGGCCCGGGCGCGGGAATTGATTTTCTCGGGCCGGCTGCTCGCGCCCGCGGAGGCGCTGGACTGGGGCCTGGTGAGCAAGGTCGTGCCCGACGCCGACCTGGTCGAAGCCGGCGTCGCCTTTGCCAGGGAAGTCGCGAAGAAGTCGCCGCTCGCGGTGGCCAATGCCAAGCGCGTGCTCAATGCCGCCTGGGCCGAGGGCACCGGCGTGTCCGCCGCCATGCGCCTGGAGCGAGAGGTGACGGGCCGCTACTGCCTCACCAGCGAGGACGCGCACGAGGGCCTGCAGGCCTTCTCCGAGAAGCGCAAACCGAAGTTCACCGGCCGATAGGAGAACACTTTGACGACTGTCGCACAGGAAATCCCACGCGTCGCGCCGCCCGTGCCCGACCAGGACAGCGCCTTCTTCTGGCAGGGGCTGCGCGAGCACAAGCTGCTGCTGCAACAATGCGCGGCCTGCAACCGGTTCCGTTTTCCGCCCATGCCCTCCTGCCCCTGGTGCGCGGCGGACAACAGCAGCGTGCGCGAGTCGAAGGGGCTGGGCACGGTTTACTCCTGGATCGTCGTGCATCGCGCCTTTGATCCGGCGTTCGCGGCGGACGTGCCCTACATTCTCGCCAGCCTCGACCTGGACGAAGGCGGCAGGACCGTGTCGCGCCTGGTCGGCGCGGCCAGGGCGGAGTTCGGCATGCGAGTGAGCGCGCTGTTCCACGACCATGCGGACTGGACCGAATTGCGTTTTCAACCACAGGAGAAGGGAATCTGAACATGGCCGCCGTACCCAGGCTCGGAGCACGCGACAAGGGCCTTCAAGTTGGTGCCGGGTTCTTCTATGACCAGCTGCCCGTCGGCATGAAATTCCACACCATGGGCCGCACCATCACGGAAGCGGACCTGGTCGCCTTCTGCAACATCACCTGGATGCTCGAGGAAGGCTTCGTCAACATCCAGCCAGACCGCCAGCACACCATCAAGGGCCGCTTCGTGCCGGGCATGCTGGTCTACACCTTCGCCGAGGGACTCATGGTGCCGACCATGCAGTTCACCGGGCAGGCCTTCCTGCACAACGAGATGGACCACACCGGCCCGACCGTGGTCGGCGACACCATCCACGTGGAAGTGGAGGTCACCGAGAACCGGCGCACTTCGAAGGGCAACCGGGGCCTGGTGCGCTCCATCAACCGGGTGGTGAACCAGCGCGACGAGGTGGTGCTGACATACAAGCCGCTGCGCATGATGTCCGGAAGTCCCGCGGCCGGGAACAAATAGCCGCCGTGCGGCCGCTGGAAGGCGTCAGGGTGGTCGACCTCACCAGCGTGCTGATGGGGCCGGCGGCGACGCAGATCCTCGCCGACTACGGCGCGGACGTGATCAAGGTCGAGGCTCCGGAGGGCGACATCATGCGTCACGCCGGCCACATGAGGCACCGCGGCATGGGCCCGGTCTACCTCCATGCCAACCGCAACAAGCGGTCCATCGTCATGGACCTGAAGCAGCCGGATGGCCGCGCCGCGCTGCTGGACCTGGTGCGCGGTGCCGACCTGTTCGTGCACAACGTCCGGCCGGCCGCGATGTCGCGGCTGGGGCTGGACTATGCGGACCTTGCCGCGGTCAACGCTAGCCTGGTGTGCCTCGCGCTGGTCGGCTTCGACCAGCGGGGGCCCTATGCGCCCCTGCCCGCGGTCGACGACGCCATCCAGGGCGTCAGCGGCATGGCCAGCCTGGTGGCGCAGCAGACCGGCGGCGAACCGGCCTATTCGCCGATGGTCATCGTCGACCGCATCTGCGCGGTCAACGCGGCGCAGACCGCGCTGGCCGCGCTGTTCATGCGCCAGAGGGCCGGGCGCGGACAGTACATAGAGATGCCGATGTTCGAGACCGCCGCCAGCGTCGTCCTCGGCGACCACATGGGCGGGGAGACCTTCGATCCGCCCGCGGGCCCGACCGGCTATTCCCGCCTGCTGGCGCGCGACCGGCGGCCGTTCAGAACCAGCGACGGCCATGTCGCGCTGCTCGTGTACACCGACGGCCAGTGGCGGCGCTTCTTCGAGGCCATCGGCACGCCCGAAGTGTTCACGCAGGACGAACGGCTGACGACCGCGGCGATGCGCGCGCAGAACTACGACTTCAGCTATGCGCTGCTCACCGGCATCCTGCGCCAGCGCACCAGCGCCGAGTGGGTCGAGCTGCTGCAGCGGCACGACATCCCCTGCATGCCGCTGCACGACCCGCACAGCCTGATGTCCGACCCGCAGCTCGCGGCCACCGGCTTCTTCGACATGGTCGAGCACCCCAGCGAGGGCCGCATGCGCTCGATGCGGGTCGCGGCGCGCTGGAGCGACGCCGAGCTTTCGCTGCGCCGGCACGCGCCGCGGCTGGGCGAGCACAGCGTGGAGATCCTGCGCGAGAACGGCTTCGACGAGGCGCGCATCCAGCGCCTGCTCGCGGGCGGCGCGGTCCTCCAGCTGCCGCCGGCCGGCTAGCCCTCCGGCAGCGCGGCGCCCGGTTCCGTGGCGCTCGAACCCAGGTGCGGCATGGCGCTGAACGGGTGATGGGCCGGTGGTCAGCGGGCCAGGTGAACCAAGACCGCACCCGCCAACACGATGTGCGCCAAAGTCAGCACCACAGAAAATCCGTGCAAGTACACGAAGCGCGTCTTGTGGCCCATGTCGGTCGCGCGGTTGATCGCAGGCATCAGCAGCTGTCGGGCAGAGACTGCGGTCAACATCACGAAAGCCATCCAGGCCGCACTGAATGGGTCGGATGGCCAAGCCAGCAGGCTCGCCAAGCCTGAGGAGACGATGACGAAGAGATAAAACGGCGGAAAGGCTTTTCGAATCAGCATGCGGGCATCCGCGGGGGGCAGGTGCTTGAACAGCAAAGCGGCAAAGGCGGCCGAAAACAAAGACATGCCGCCGAACAGGCCAGCGACCACCAAAAGACAGACCATCTGCACGTAGGTCTCCAACATTTCACAGTCCTTCCAATCAAGCAAGCTTAGAGAAATGGCATGACCCCTGGATTACCAAGACTATGGGATGCCCCATCACAGGCCTCTCCAAGGGGGGCATCTAGCCCAGCGACGGGCGTGGATCTGACCGGAGCGCGGCGGTGGCGGCTTCGTCCAGCGAGAGGCGAACGCCCAGTGATCCACTGCCCCAGCGCACAGGCGACTTTCTCAGGCAGATGTCCATGTGCCGGATGGCTGGGTGCGCCGCACAAGCCGCTGCAATGCGCGCGATGAGCCTCTCCTGCGTCTCATAGTGACCGTCTGCTGCGAGTCGGTCAATTTCCAGGATCAGCGGGTCATAGTCAAACACCTGCGCCATGCCATCGAGTGCAATGAGCACTTGATTGACGGCGATGCCAAGGGTCAAATCAAGAACGTGCACATCGGGCTTGACGTCGTCAGGACCATAAGTTCCTATGTCCGTCTTCAGTTGCAAATCCCGCAATTCGATGACTGCTGCACTCATGGGTCTCCGGCGTGAATGGCTCAATGGATGAATTTCACCGGGCGTCCGCGCGCTCAGACACGGCGGGCCAAAACCACAGCGGCCGAAGAGCCCCAGCCGACAGTCCAGCACCAGAGGCGCATAAGCAAACCGATCTTGCCGCCTGCCAATGCCGCAGACTCATCCCTGTGGTGCTGCTCATCTGCTTGGCAGCGCAGCAACAGCGGCAGCAAACCTTCAGGGCCACCCCATTCCTGGAGGTGATCGATTTGCTGCTGGTAATGGTGGTCCACAAAGGTCTCTACCGCGGCCACCGTGGCATAGACTGGGCGCCGACCGAACAAGGCAGGCAGCGCCCCCGTCAACCACCCGGCCAAGCGCCAGGGTCCCAGAAGACGGCTTCTCATGGGGGCAGGCAAGCAATGCTCCAACAGGGCTAAATGCTCGGACTCGGTGGCTCCATGGGCCTTGGCAAAGGCGAGCAATTCAGAGTCTCCTCGCCACTGCGCGACAGCCTGAATGCCCTTGTAAATGTATACCGCGCCGGTCTCCCCCGCATGGTCAGAGCGCAGTTCTCGCACAAGATGCGACAGATAGGAAAATCTATCCGCCCCTGGCCGCGGGGCGCTGCACGATTTGGCCATTCTCGCGCTCTTCGGTTCCAGTTTGGCGGCGCACAATGCAGCTTGTGTTGCCCCACGAGCCGCTATTGGTAAACAATTTTCAACCGGGCAACTGTCCAATTGAACATCGGCCTATTTCAACATCGGCCTTAACCGTTTCATGATTTCCGGGCTGTCGGGCTCGACTGCGCTGCGATAGCCGTAGACGGTCTTGCCGTCGGGCGCGATCAGGTATTTGTGAAAATTCCACTGCGGTGCTTCGCCCGCGGCTGCGGCCAGTTGTTTAAAAAACGGCGAGGCCTTCGCGCCCTTCACCGCACTCTGCTCGATCATCGGGAACTCGATGGCGTAAGTCAGCCGGCAGAAGTTGGCGATTTCCTTGTTGGTGGCGAGTTCCTGATTGAAATCATTCGACGGGAAACCCAGCACCACCAGCCCACGCTTTTCGTAAGCCTTGTTCATCAATTCGAGTTTCTCGAACTGCCTTGTGTAGCCGCACTTGCTGGCGGTGTTAACCACCAAAATCGGCCGGTTGACATACGCGCACAGGTTCACCGGCTTGCCTTGCAGTGACGTAAACTTGTGGTCGAGCAGCGGCGAACAGCCCCACGCTGACGGCGCAAGCAGCCCAGCAACAGCGGCGAGCAGCATCTGAATGATTTTCATGGCGAAATCCGGTGTCAGTTGAGAAGTGGGTTGCCGCGGAGTGCCCCGGCCACTTTGACCGACACCAGGCGCAGCATCAGCAATCGCTTTGTATCGATATTTTAATTATTTGAATTAATTAAAACGGATAGGAAAATCCCTCCTCTTCAGGCCGCGTTGCACCGCACGATTTGACCATTCTCGGGCCCTTGGGCTCCAGTTTGGCGGCGCACTCGCACTGCTTCGGGAACGACATGGGCGCGACTACTTCGTTGCACGGCCTGTACAAGCCGGTGCCGGGCAAGTTCAAGGACTACATCGCGATCCCGAAGGTCAACGGCTACCAGTCCATACATACCTCTCTCATCGGTCCCTTCGGCGTGCCGCTGGAGGTGCAGGTGCGAACCGAGTCCATGCAGAGGGCGATGCGCATGTCGTGGCTCGACTGGCTGCGCTCCCTGAAAGGGCCGGCACTTAGTGGCGTCGGCCTTAGGAAGACACTCGGGATTAAGCCGGGCAGGAGGAGAAGTCAGCAGGCGTCGCGTGCGGAGTTCAGCGCAGATTTTTGCCGTAGGCCCTCCTCGCGTCGGAACCAGCCGGCGATGACCATCAGGGTGTCCATGATCGCCTCTGCGGCGGCAAGGTTTTGCAGCGCGGCGACACGTTCGGCCGGCAGCATTGGCATGGCGGCGATTTTATAGCGAAGATTATCGGCTTGGCGCACGGTATACCTCAATAAGGTTGATTGATTTCTTGATACATACAGTGTCTGACTCTAGTTTTCCCTCTTAGTTACACCGGATTACACTGCAGCAGTTGATCTTTACTCCCACAATGAGTTAGTTTTCCTAACTCATGAACCGCCTCCTTCCCCTGCATGCCCTTCGCGCCTTCGAAGCCGTGGCGCGCCATCTCAGTGTGAAGAAGGCTGCCGCCGAGCTGCACGTCACGCCGGCGGCGATCAGCCACCAGGTGAAGCTGCTTGAGGAGTCTTGCGGGCGACCGCTGCTGGTGCGCAGGCCGCGCGCGCTGGCGCTTACCGACGCCTCGCGCCGCGCGCTGCCGCAGCTTTCCGCCGGCTTGGGTCAGTTGCTGGAGGCGTCCGCAACGCTTCGCGAACCCCGCAGCGCTGCCACGCTCACCGTCAGCGTGGCGCCGTCGTTCGCTACTTGCTGGCTGGTGCCGCGGCTGCACCGCTTTCTCACGGCGATGCCCTCGGTGGACGTGCGCGTGACTGCGCGCACCCGCCAGTCGACCAAGTTCGGCGAGGAGGCCCGGCGCGAAGCCACCGCGTGGCTCGCCGACGCGGACATCGCCGTGCTGCTGTCGCAGGGCGAGTTTCCCGATCACCACGTAGAGAAACTCGTCTCGCTCTCAGTGACGCCGCTCGCCAGCCCGGCGATGCTGCGCGACGGCCGGCTGACGCTGGAAGACTTGCGCAGGCACGTGCTGCTGCACGACGACACCGGAGTCCTGTACGACGGCCGCGACTACTGGGAGCTCTGGCTCTCCGCGGCCGGAATCAAGTCCATGAAGCTGCGGCATGGCGCGCACCTGTCACACTCCGTACTCGCCCTCGAAGCGGCGGCCGAAGGCGCCGGGATCGTCGCCTCGCTGCCGGAGTTCGCGCGCCCGCAGTTGGATGCGGGAAGGCTGGTGGCGCCGTTCGACCTGAAGGTGGAGTTGCCCTACGCCTACTACCTGGTAGCGACCCCGGAGGCACTGTCGCACGCGCCAGTGCGCGCGTTTGCCGACTGGCTGCGCGCCCAGGCTGGCGCCGGTTGAGCCGCCCCGCGCGCGCTCCGTTCACGCCTTGCGCAGGTAGTCCAGCACCAGCTCGATCAGTGGATAGGAATTTCAAACGCCCCTTTTCAGTAATCGCCCCTGTATTGCTAGCCCTGCCGCAGCGTCAATCGCACGGTGTTCGCTGCCAATGGTGCCCGCTCGTTGGTGATTTGAGCCCTTCCACGGTCCCGGGCGGCGTACTTCATGGCAGTTTCGGGGCCTCGCGCAGCCGTGGGCCGAGCGGGGGCGCCGGCCTGGGTCGCAGAACCGTGGTGGCGCATTCGGATCAGGCCGCCTGGAAGAGGGCCAGCGGCCGCGCCGGCGCGCGCGGCGGCGCCCTGGCAGGCAGGCCCAGGTGGGTGAGGATCTTCGCGATCAGCGCAGGCTCCTCGATGGCGGCGATGATCTTCAGGTCGCCCCCGCATCGCGGGCAGTGTTCGAGGTCGATGTCGAACACGCGCTTGAGCAGCCGCGCCCAGCCCCCTCGAACTCGTCCCTGACAAACTCCGGCAAACCCGTGCCGGTCCTCGCTTCGACCTGAGCGAGGAACGTCTCGAGATGTTCCCGCACCAGCCGATGCAGAAGCGTGTGCTCGGGCCGCCGCCGCTCGTATTGGACCGTGCGCGCCGGCGCGGCGCGCAACGCTGCTTTGCGCTCCAGTCCCATCCATGGGGAAACGCGCCAACCCTGGCCCCGGTGCAGCGCCGCACGGCGAGCGCGGCAAGAGACGAATCCCGGTCAACGACGGGCAGTGCAAGGACGTTGAAGATGCGATGTCTCGTGCAAGGCGCCGCCGCTAGCCCGGCAAATGTAACCGATCGTGCACCTCGGCCGGCGCCGCGGCAGCGCTCGCGGCGTGCTGCAACACCTGCGCCAGCGCCGAGACCGCCACCTCGGCCGGATGCTTGCCGCCCTTGAAAAGCCCGATCGGCGACACCAGCCGCGCCAGTTGCGCTTCGTCGAAGCCGCGCGCGCGCAGGCGGGCCTTGAACTTCGCCGCCTTGGTCTCGGAGCCGATCAGCCCCAACCAGGCGAAGTCGCCCCGCCTGAGCACCCGCGCCACCAGTTCCAGGTCCAGCGCGTGGCTGTGGGTCATGACCAGGAAGTAGGCGCCCGACGGCGCCTCGTCCACCATCCAGGCCGGCTCCTCCTCGATGACGGCGCGCACGTTGCCGGCCACCGCGGGCGGGAACATCTCCGGGCGGGCGTCGACCCAGGTGAGGCGCCAGGGCAGGCGCTCCAGGATGCGCGCCACTTCCTTGCCGACATGGCCCGCGCCGAACAGCACCAACTCGAACACCGGCGTCTCGGCCGGCGGAAAGCCCTCGCGCGCCGAGAAACGCAGCGTCACCGCGCCGCCGCAGCACTGGCCCAGCGAATCCCCGAGCGCGATGCGGCGCTCGCGCCGCGGCTCGCCCGAGAGCAGCATCTCGCGCGCTACCTTGAGCGCGGTGTACTCCAGGTTGCCGCCGCCGATGGTCCCGCGCATCTCCTGCGCGCCCACCCACATGCGCGCGCCGGCTTCGCGCGGCGTCGAACCCTGCGCGGCCAGCACCTCGATTTCAACCACGCAGGGCATGGATCGCCTTCAGCACGTTCTCCGGCGTCGCG
>Ga0169931_10007155_pt1 | contig 16633 bp, 15 predicted proteins | sample Kivu_15m_20L_FD_129675 | JGI IMG/M metagenome (GOLD analysis project Ga0169931, IMG submission 129675) | Freshwater microbial communities from Lake Kivu, Western Province, Rwanda to study Microbial Dark Matter (Phase II) - Kivu_15m_20L... | ecosystem: Environmental > Aquatic > Freshwater > Lake...
CATCGCCCACGTGTGGAGAAGAGAAGGCAGGCGGGAGGAGGCTGCTGCGGCCTATCAGCGTGCTCTTGTCCGAGGGGCACCGGCCAGTCAGATCCACCTTAGTATGGCTGAGATGGCCTTGGAGGCGAGTGCCTGGCAAGAGGCGATTCGACTGGCGAAGGAGGCGATTGCGACTGGTCACCCGGGCGTCCATCCCGCCTGGGCAGTCCTTGGGTTGGCCCTGATCGAAGCAGGGCAAGAAGAGGAAGGGCTCCCGGTTCTCGCCAGGGCGATCGAACTCAACCCGGATCAGGCTCTGCTCCTCCTCCGCCGACGGGCCGACCTCTGGTTACGGCGCAAGGAGTTTGGCCGTGCAATCCCCGATCTACGTGAGGTCGTATCGAAATCAGAGGATCAGGAAGCACGCCAGCGACTGGCCTGGGCCCTATGGCAAAATCGTGACCGGGAGGAGGCGCTCGATCAGTACCGTCAGGTGCTCAACAGAGATACCACGAATCGACAAGCGAGGATGGCGGTGGCCACGCTTCTGATTGAGCTCGAGCGAGGATCAGAGGCAGTTGGCGAGCTGGAGACATTGGTCAAAGCGGAACCGAATCGGCCGGACCTGCAGGCACAACTCGCCGATCTGCTGGTGGCGACGGAGCCGGAGCGGGCTCTGAACTTCTATCTGGCTGCGATCCGCCTTGAGCCGGAACGCGTCAGCCACCGGATCGGTCTCGGCAGCGCACTTGTCCGCTTGCGCCGCATGGCAGAAGCGGTTCCCGTTCTACGCCAGTCGCTGCAGATGAATCCTTCCGATGAGAAGATCTATTATGCACATACCAACCTCGCCACCGCTCTCTTTGAACTGAACGATTTTGCCGGAGCACTCGAAGAGTTTCGCTGGATCCTGGCCCATCAAGCAGACGCCACAAGAATTCCGGTGACGCTCTATTTTCTCGCAATCTGTCAGGATCGCCTGGAGGCATATCAAGAGGCGCTCGTGACGTACGAACAATTTCTGCAACAAGCCACAAGGAGCAACCAGCTCGAGATCGAAAAAGTCCAGCTGCGCTTGCCAAGTTTGCGCAAGCAGATTCGGGATGGAAAGGGGAGACGCAAATGAGCAGGTGGACGAAGCGTGGTGCGGTTGGGCTCTGTCTGACACTGATGACGGTCACGACTGGTTGGGGCAGGGAGCAGGCGCAGTCCAAGCGGGATCATTTGACGGAGAAGGAGGTTGCCCTCGTCCGCGAGTACCAGGAATTGGACCTTCGGGTCGAAGTGTTTCTGCGGGCAGCGCGAAGGCGGCTGCTGGTGCTCACCAGTCCGCAGGCGACGCAAAAGAAGAAGGAAGAGGAACTCTGGGGACCATTGCCGACTGGTAGCCAGCTCGAACTGCTGCGCGATTATCTGCGAATTCTGGAGGAGCTGGAAGAGAAGCTCGACGATGCCCTCAACCTTGATCCGCGCAACCCCTTACTGAAGAAGGCGCTCAAGAAGGCCAGAGACGGCGCTGCCGACCACCTGCCAGAGCTTCGCTCCCTCGCCCCCAGACTGAGCGATCGGGCAGAGCAGAAGGCCCTTGCTCTGGCGATCGAGGAGGCAGAGCGGGTGGCGGCTGCGAGCTTTTGATTCCGTGCAGGTCAAAAAACCTGACCGTGATGTCAGCGCATCCGTTTCTGAGGAAGCGAGCCGAAACGCTTCACTTCTTGCGAAGAACAGCCTGAATCGCTGCCTCAGCCAGGGACGACATGATCTTATAGCCCTCTGCATTCGGATGAAGGCCGTCATTGGCTAGTTCCGCCTTGAGCATGCCCTTCTCATCGATCATCCGACTGTGATAATCGAGATAGTGATGTCCAGACGTTCGACAGTAGTTGCGCAGCCATTCGTTGAGTTTGAGGATGTCTTCGGGTGGGCGATTCTCTGAGACTTTGCGGGGCCCGTAATCGTGAACGGGAAGGATCGAGGAGAAGATCACCTTGATCCCGTTGGCGCGCGCGAGCTCCGCGATCGAAGCGTAGTTGTGCTGAATCATCTCGAGGGTCATTGGACCCGTGTTGCCAGCCAGATCATTGGTGCCGGCCAGGAGGATCAACACGCGCGGTGAGTGGGCGATGACATCAGGGCGCAATCGCACCAGCATCTGGGGTGTTGTCTGCCCACTGATTCCTCGATTGATGTAGGGCTTACCAGGAAAATATTCGGTCAATTTCCAGCTATCGGTAATCGAATCACCGTAAAAAACTACCCGTTGCTCACCCTTTTGCGCGGGGGGCACCTGTTCATTGGCCTCCCGGTAGCGGTTCAACTGAGCCCAGTCGTCCAGCCGGCGATTCGCACGATCGAGAAGTGTTCGCAATCCCTCGATCGTTTCGGGGTCGGGAGTAGTCGTTGGGGAGGGGACCTGCGCCTGAATGACGAAGGCGAGGATGGAAAGAACCAGCAAGGAGTTGATTGTCGTCAGCAGAACTTCTTTCATCGGAGTGATCCTGGTTAAGATACTTCAGTTGATCTGTTGTGAAGCGAATGAAAACCGAAAAGTAGCACACATTTCCCGCAAAGGCGACCCTGGTCACGGGGGACGCTCGTCAAGCCAGAATTGGAACCAGCCCGAAGAGATTCGGCGAGCTCAAGTCTGAAGGAGCCCGTCGATTGAGGCATTGGTTGGAGATCACGCCGAGTCGGTTTAGACTGCAAATGTTTTGGTGCCCAGTCTCTTCCCCAGATGGATGGATGATGGGATGACGGTTGGAGTCCCTTTTTTCATTTCAACAATGGCTGCACCAGCGCTACCGATACCAGCCCCCCAGTGCGGGGCTGTTCGTGGACAACAAGAGCCTCCTGTCAATCAGATGGAGATATGACGATGAGCTTCTCAATCAAGAAAGATCACTTCGGCTCCCTTCCAGATGGAAGGATTGCCGACGTCTACACTCTGGAGAATCGTGCCGGGATGGTGGTTCGTATCACCAACTATGGCGGAATCGTTCTCTCCTGGCTGGTCCCAGATCGACGGGGTGATCTCGGCGATGTGGTCCTTGGGTACGATGACTTGGCGGGCTACCTCCGCAAGAGCCCCTACCTGGGCGCCTTGGTGGGGCGGTATGCCAATCGGATTGGCGGAGCCAGGTTTACCCTTGGCGGGGTAGAGTATCCCCTCGAAGCCAACAATGGGGAGAATGCTCTTCACGGGGGACGCGTTGGATTCGACAAGCAACTCTGGCAAGCCAGCGTTATCGAAGGGACCAGCTCAGATCCGGGATCGCTGGTGCTGCGCCATCATAGTCCGGATGGGGATGAGGGATATCCTGGCGCCCTTGACGTCGTCGTTGCCTACCAGCTGACAGAGGCGCAGGAGCTACGCATCATCTACCAGGCGACCACGGACCGAACCACGATCCTCAATCTCACCAACCACACCTACTTCAATCTGGCAGGGGGGGGGACAGTCCTGGATCACGAAGTGCTTCTCCACGCCGACCACTTTACTCCGATTGATGACCGCTTGATTCCGACCGGGGAACTTCGACACGTGGCTGGCACCCCCTTCGATTTTCGGTCTTCCCATCGAATCGGGGAACGCATCGAGGTGCCGGACCCCCAACTCGTCTATGGCAAAGGGTACGACCATAACTTCGTTCTCAACCACCCGCCGGGCGTTCTCGGACTTGCTGCTCGGGTCTACGAGCCAGTTTCGGGGCGTCAGTTGGAGGTGTTGACGACAGAGCCAGGCGTGCAGTTCTACACGGGAAACTTCCTCGATGGGAGCATTGTCGGGAAGCAGGGGCGGGAGTATCTCCGCCGGTCCGGATTCTGTCTCGAGACCCAGCACTTTCCGGACTCCCCACACCATTCCCATTTCCCATCGACGGTCCTCGATCCGGGTGAGACGTTTCGATCGGAGACGGTCTTCCGCTTCTCTATTTCATCAACCGCCTGACGTCGGTCAGGCAAAGGTGAATCCAGGACGGTACTCCCGACACATCCGCGGGGAGGGAACGGCCTTGCCGGGGTTGCAGAGGCCCAGTGGATTGAAGACGTCCTTGACTTCAATCATGGTCGCCAGGGAGTCCTCATCAAAGATCATGGGCATATAGGCAATCTTGTCGGCGCCAACTCCGTGTTCGCCAGTGATCGACCCGCCTGCGTCGACGCAGAGCTGCATGATCTCGCGTCCAGCGGCGAGAACCCGGGCGACTTCATCCTCATCTCGCCCATCGAAGTTGAGGTTGGGATGGAGATTCCCGTCGCCGGCGTGAAAGACGGTCGAAAGCTTGAGCTGATAGCGTGCCCCGATCGCGTAGATCCCAGCGAGTACCTCGGGGAGTCTCGTCCGTGGAACCACGGCGTCCTGGACGAAGAGGTCCGGGCTCACCCGGCCGAGGGCTCCAAATGCCCCCTTTCGACCCGCCCAGAGCTTCTTCCGTTCGCTCTCGTCTCGGGCTTCGCGAACAGATCTGGCGTGGTGCCGGGTGCAGATGGCGGTAACACGCCCGGCCTGTGCTTCGAGACCAGCCCGCAATCCATCGAGCTCGACGATGAGACAGGCCGCCGCGTCGCGGGGATATCCGGCGGCATAGATGGAGTCTTCCACCGCGTTGATCGTCACGCCATCGATCATTTCGAGCGCGGCTGGGAGGATTCCTTCGGCAATGATCGACGAGACCGCCTGGCTCGCGTCCTGCAGATCGGTGAAGTCGGCGAGCAGGGTGATGACGGTCTGTGGGGTGCGGGTCAGGCGGACAATCACTTTGGTGACGATCCCGAAGGTTCCCTCACTCCCGACAAAGGTTCCCAGCAGATCGTACCCGATCGTCTCAGCTCCTCCCCCGCCAAGCGTCACGATCTCCCCGTTTGGCAGAACCACCTCCAGACCGAGGATGTGGTTGGTCGTGGCGCCGTACTTCAGGCAGTGAGGTCCACCAGCGTTCTCCGCGACATTGCCCCCAATCGTGCAGGAGGTCTGCGACGAAGGGTCAGGCGCATAGTGGTAGCCGCGAGCGGCGACAGCCTGACTGAGGCGGACATTGATCACCCCAGGCTGAATGATCGCGCGCTGGTTGTCGTAGTCGATCTCGAGGATCTGATTCATCCGGGCCATTTCGATGATGACGGCACGATCTCCCTCCTCGCACCCAATCGGCATGGCGCCAGAACTGAGCCCCGTTCCCGCGCCTCTTGGCCCAAAAGGGATTCGCGCTTCGTGGAGGAGGCGAACGACCCCCGCCACCTCCTCCGTCGTCTTGGGAAAGAGGACGGCGAGTGGGCGACGCTTGTGAATCGAAACCGCGTCGCACTCATAGACCAGCAGCTCCGCGTCATCGGTGATGATCGCGGCTGGTCCGACGATTTGGCGGAGTGAATCGAGGATCGATCTCTGTTTCATGGCTCTCCTTTCAGCCCCAGCCAGCTGCTCCGAGAGGAACGGAATAGGAGCAGGCAATGTTGGACGCCTGGCAGACTCCCTGATCGTCTCTGCCTGTCCCAAAGTCACGTGAACGGTACCATATTCGAGTCGCCGTGTCTTGTCGTCCCGCAGTTCTCCAGGAACGATCCGACAAAGTGCGGCTCGTCGAGGCAGCGGGAGAGTGGGCAGACCCTCTTGCCTGGCTTTGCGCGAACGAGGCTGAGTGATAGAGTAGGGATGTTGGTCGGTGGAGTAGATCGATTGGCGAGAACAGATCTACTACCCTCAAGTGGGTCAGCCACCCGCAAATACCTGATCAGAGACAGGGGTTGCGCTCTGTCTTCTTGCGATGGAGTCGTCGATTTCTCATGACTGTTTGTCCCAGCTGTGGTAGTTCGCGGATCAGATCCGATTATCGACCTGCGCCATTGTATCTGCGTGTGGTCTGTATTCGGGCGCTTCTTTGCGACTATTGCAACCGCCAGTTCCGGGCCTTCTCCTGGCGCGCTCCCAAGAGTCGCAGCCTCAAGACAGGGCAACGGAAAGCGGATGTCTTTCTCGGATCAACCTCGCGGAGAGAAGACAAGCCGGTCGAAGAGGACAGCTCGGTACGGCTGGATCGGTCGCTTCTTCTGACGATTCTTCAGTCTGATGAACCAGAGGAGGTCACGAGCTCTTCCCAGAAGAGCCTGCGGGAGGAGATTGCCGAACGCCATTCGCCTGCGGCGGGACCATCAGAAGAGATTGGGGATCCACAAGACGAGGCGCACTCGACCTCCCAGAAGACAGAGGTTCACACCATTGAGGCACGGCCATCATCGCCAGCATGTCCAACTTGCGGTTCTGGTCGAGTTCGACGACGTCCGCGTTCGACCCTCGAGCGGATTGCACTCTCCTTGACCCGGCACCGTGCCTATCAATGCCGGGATTGTCAGACTTCTTTCTATCACCGGGGGAGTTCGCTGGGATCCGAAGACGGGACAGGACCCACCGCGGATGGGGATTGAGGTGGGACGAAGAAGGGGATTCGCTCCGTATCATAGACGAGGAGGGCCATTTGAGGTCTCCCGGAGAAGGGCGGAAAGCGAAGAGTTCCATCAATGGACTTTCCGGGAGCCAACCGGATCTGACCCGGGCCAACCCGCGGGCCTGCGAAGGCAACATCTAGTAAGGGGTAGCTGCGACAGTCCTGATCGAGGAGAAATGCGCGGCCCTTCTCGCCAATTGACCATCGACCGCGACTCATCGTATAGAGGGGAAGCTGAAAGATTCCTGCTTCGGAGGTGGTGTAAGCGACGACGTGGAGGGTGGTTCCAGTTTTGGTCCGCTCTGCGGAATGAACGGCGAGTCGGACCGGGAGGCGAGGTTGAGAAGAGGGACTGGCGCATCCCGCAAACCACCCATCCCCGCGAGAATGGGGGACGGATTCCGTCTGGGAAGGGACAGTCGACGGGGAGCTGGCGCATCCGGCCAGGGTCAGGCACCAGCCTAACCAGAACAAGGGAAAGCCCGTGAATCTGCGAAGCGCGGCTCGGTGAAGTTGTCGGCTGCCAAATGTTGTTGGCGGGTAGATCTTCACGACCTTCTCCCCTTCTATTCTTTGTCGATCAAGTCTTTCCAGAGCAATGTTTCAATCGCTCCGTGGGGAGCGACGCGCTGCGTGGGCCAGGCGACGAGGGAACGATAGGGATTTTGGAGGGACCAGTCAAACGCTCCCCCGCATTACAGCAACTGGGACCTTCTGTACAGGGTTCGGGGTCATCAAACGATCGAGTAGTCCCGGAATGACGCCAACGAAGACGGTCAAATCCAGATCTCCGGGGCAAAGCCAGCTGGAGCGCCACCTCAGGCGAACCTTGTCGCCCTTGGAGGAGACTGGCTTGGTGGTCGCCGTATCGGGAGGAGCGGACTCGACAGCATTGCTCGACGCGCTCGTCAGAGCTCGCGACGCAGGGCGGTGCCCCTCCACGCTTGTGGTTGCCCACCTCAACCATCTTCTGCGAGGCGAAGACTCCGACACCGACGCCGCCTTTGTCCAGGAATTGGCAGCAGACCGGGGAGTCGTTTGCGAAATTGAGCGAGCCGATGTCGCCGGAATTGCCCGACAATTGGGTCAAAACCTGGAGGCAACCGCACGTCATCTGCGCTACGAGTTCTTTGCGAGAGTTGCCCAGCGACACGGCCTGCAGTACGTGGTCACCGCGCATACACAGGATGACCAGGCCGAGACGGTCTTCCTGCACCTCCTGCGAGGGACGGCCCTCTCCGGTCTCTCCGGGATGCCCCGGCAACGCCCCCTCCTCGACAAAGGAGATGATCAGTTGATCCTGTTACGCCCGCTGCTTGGGGTCTCCCGTGAGGTCGTTCTGGCCCACTGTCACGACTATCAGATTCCCTACCGTGAAGACGTCTCCAATCAATCGACAGAGTTTCTGCGAAACCTGATCCGCCACGAGATCCTTCCCCGCCTGGAGGCCGTCAACCCGGCCATCCGGACGGGGCTGGCGCGGATGGCCGATCTGGTCCGTGAGGAGGACCAGTATCTGGAAGCAAGAGTCGACGAGATCAAAGGCTGGGAGGCGGCGGATGGCGCCCTCCTGCTCCCGTCGCTCAAAGGGCTCTCCCCCGTTCTCCAGCGGCGCGTCCTGCGTCGGTGGCTGGTACAGCGGCGCGGAAGCCTCGCCCGCATCGCCTCGACCCACCTCGTCGCCCTGGAACAACTGCTCGCGAGAGGGCAGAGTGGGCAGTCCGTGGTCCTTCCCGGCAACCTCCAGGTTCGTCGAGAGTTCGATCGATTGCGCCTCTGCTCCGCCACTTCCAGCGCGAATGATGTAGATACGCCCGTGCCCTCTCCACTTCCCTTGCTTCCTGGTGTTCCGTGTCGCGTGGGTGACTTTGAATTGAACCTTGTCCATCCTGGGGAATCGGGGGAATCGGGGGATGCGGAAGCCGCTATCTCATCCACCCTGGCTTCTGTTGGAGAGGAATGGGAGGGTGGACGTCGCCGCTGGTCCCTCCCCTTACCGGCGGGACTCCCACTCGCTTCCCTCTTTGTTCGGACCCGACGGCCGGGTGACGCGTACCGACCTGCACCAGGCCGTTACACTTTCAAACTTAAAACGTTATTCATTCGACATCAAATTCCACGCTCCGAACGGGATACTTACCCAGTGGTCGTCACTGGCGAGGGCGCGATTGTGTGGGTTCCCGGTCTTCCTGTGGCAGCGGGCTGGACCTGCCCCTCCCCCTCGACAGGCGATCCTCCCGGCGCGGTACTCGAGGTCGTGGAAGTCCCGAAATTGGCGAGCCAAACGGGAGAAAATCGGGTACAATACCGTGCAGGTTTGAAACGGAGGTAATTGCGTTGAACTCGACAATGAGACAAGTGATCTTCTGGGTAATGATTATCGGCGGTGCCCTCTTGCTCTACCGCTTCTTCCAGAATCCATCCGCGAATCAGCCGGTCCAGCTCTCCTATTCCGAATTGGTCGAAAAGGTGGAAGCCCGCCAGGTCGCCTCGGCGACGATTGAACGGGAGAAGGTCAATGGCAAGTTGGTCAGTCAGGCCAATTTCACGACCAAGCTTGGGAATGACTTTGTTGCGAAGGACCTTGCCGATTCCATGAAGAAGAATGGGGTCAAGGTCGAATTCGACCCATCGTCTGGCGGCGGAATCTGGGCCAACATGCTGATCATGTACGCCCCTTTCCTGTTGATCATCGCTTTCTGGATCTTCATGCTCCGCCAGATGCAATCCGGCGGGAACAAGGCGCTCTCCTTTGGGAAGAGCCGTGCCAAGCTGCTCTCGAACCAGCAGAAACGGGTCACCTTCAAAGATGTCGCGGGCGTCGAGGAGGCCAAAGAGGAACTCCAGGAGATCATCGAGTTTCTCAAGGAACCACAGAAATTTCAGAAGTTGGGCGGGCGGATTCCCAAAGGGGTGCTGATGATGGGACCGCCGGGCACGGGAAAGACCCTGCTGGCCAGGGCGATTGCCGGAGAGGCGAATGTCCCCTTCTTCTCGATCTCGGGGTCGGACTTTGTCGAGATGTTCGTTGGAGTGGGCGCCAGCCGTGTGCGGGATCTCTTTGAGCAGGGAAAGAAGAACGCCCCTTGCATCATCTTTATTGACGAGATCGACGCGGTTGGGCGACACCGTGGGGCCGGTTTGGGAGGGGGACACGACGAGCGGGAGCAGACCCTCAATCAGTTGCTGGTCGAGATGGACGGGTTCGAGTCGAACGACGGTGTGATCCTGGTCGCGTCGACCAATCGCCCTGATGTTCTGGATCCGGCGCTGTTGCGTCCGGGCCGTTTCGATCGACGGGTGATCGTCAATCGACCCGATGTCCGGGGGCGCGAGGGGATTCTCGCCGTGCATACTCGGAAGATCCCTCTTGGCGCCGATGTCGATGTTTCGGTGATTGCGAGGGGAACCCCGGGCTTCACTGGAGCCGACCTGGCCAATCTCGTCAACGAGGCGGCTCTCAACGCGGCGCGTTACAACAAGAAGCTTGTCGCCATGCAGGACTTCGAGTGGGCCAAGGACAAGGTATTGATGGGGTCGGAGCGCCGGTCGGCGGTGATGTCTGATGATGAGAAGAGAACTACTGCTTATCACGAAGCGGGCCATACGATTGTTGGCTTGATGGTTCCCAATGCCGACCCTGTCCACAAAGTGACGATCATCCCTCGCGGCATGGCGCTTGGTCTGACCCAGCAGCTGCCAGAAGGGGATCGATACACCCACAGCCTCGACTATATCGAAGGCTCGATCGCTATTCTGATGGGGGGCCGTCTGGCCGAAGAGATCTTTCTCGGAAAGGTGACGACTGGCGCCTCGAACGACATCGAGCGGGCGACCGAGATGGCTCGCCGGATGGTCTGTGAATTTGGCATGTCGAACCTGGGTCCGCTCACCTACGGGAAGAAAGAGGAGCAGATCTTCCTCGGTCGGGAGATTGCTCAGCATCAGGACTACAGCGAGGAGACGGCCATTCGGATCGACCAGGAGGTCAAGCGGATCGTCATGGAGCAGTACGAGCGGGCGCGTCAGATTATTCTCGAACATCGCGAAGGTCTCGATCGTCTGGCGAAAGAGCTCCTCATCCGTGAGACGCTCGATGCGGTGCAGATTCGGCGGATTGTCGCGGGGCTTCCTCTCGATCCAGAAGATCCGAAGCCCTCGGGTTCGTCCGATACGGAGAAACCCGCCGACAAGGAGCCGCTGCTCAAGCCGATTCTCCCCCCGATCACGGGGGGCAATCCGGCGACGGCCTGATCAGTCGACGGTGGAATGGGTCGTTCACCTTGCCCTCGTGATCGACGTTAGACTGGAGGGGTTGGGGAGAAGTTGGTCTCTCCGGCCCCTTTCTCTTTGGATTGGGTGGGGGTAGTGATCCGTTGGTGATCAGGAACATCGGGAACAATAGGTCGACGGGGGTACTTCTCCTCCGTGCGTCACGGCGGTTGAAACCTGCTTGAATTCAATCTCACTCCGCTTACAACAAAACCTGGGATACTTCAGCGCCCTTTTTCTACTCGGGTTGATGGTGGCATCGCTTGGGCCGACGCTGGCGGCGCTGGCGGAGCAGACTGGCTCGCCCTTGCGCTCCATCAGCCTGCTCTTTATTGCCCGCTCGATGGGGTTTGTGGTCGGTTCCCTCTGGGTCGGAGGACTCTACGATCGCGTCCGGGTCCATCTGTTTATGTGTGGCGGCCTGCTGCTGATGGGAGGAATGATTGTCGTCACCCCATGGGCGGAGCACCTGATTGTACTGATGGGGATCTTCTTCCTGCAGGGGATGACCGGCAGCATCGTCAATGTCGGAGGAAACACCCTGGTGGTCTGGGCCAATCAGGGGCGAGTTGGTCCACTCATCAACGGGCTCCATTTTATCTGGGGCGTTGGGGCTTCCTTGTCCCCGATCCTCATCACCTGGACCATCATCCAATCGGGCGGAATTCGGCTCGGATACAGCCTGTTGGCCCTGCTGGTCTTGCCGATTGCGTTTTGGCTTGTTCGGTTGCAGGGGCCAGCGCACGCGAGATCGGCGGTGCGGGTTTCGGAGGACGAGGGACCGTCTTCGCTCCCGATCCTGATTGGGATCTTCCTCTTCTTGTACACCGGCGTCGAGTCGAGCATGGGCAATTGGGTCTTCACCTACGGCAGCCGGGCGGCTGGTTTGAGTCCGACGGACGCATCCTATCTCAACTCGATCTATTGGGGGACATTGACGGTGGGGCGGTTGGCGTTCATCCCCCTGACGGTCCGGTTGCGGCCGCGGGTGATCCTCTTGTCGGCTCTTGGAGGGGCCTTGGCGAGCGCGACTCTGCTCTTGTTGAGCAGGCAAGCGGGACCGTCGCTCTGGTTGGGCGTCGCCGGGTTGGGGCTCTCCCTGGCGTCGATCTTTCCGACGACCCTCGCCTTCGCCGAGCGGCGGATCACACTGACAGGGAAGCTGACCGGTCGCTTTTTCGCGTGTTCGAGCGGAGGAGCGATGGTTCTTCCCTGGTTGATCGGGCAGTTTTATGAGACAACGGGGCCGCGCGTGCTGCTGTGGGTTGTCTGGTGCGGGATTCTGGGGGCGGGCACGCTCTTTTTCTGGATGATGAGCTTTCCGAGAAAAGAAGACGCTCAAGGTTGAGGGAGGAGGTGGAGATGGCGTTGTTGTCGGTGGAGAAGATCGCCAAGACGTTTGGGATCAAGCCTCTCTTCTCCGAGGTGACATTTGGGCTGGATGCGGGAGAGAAGATCGGAGTCATCGGGGCAAACGGTTCGGGAAAGAGCACGCTCCTGCGGGTCATCGCGGGGGAAGAAGTTCCGGACACGGGCCGGGTCATCCTTGCCAATGACCGACAGGTGGCGATCCTGCCACAGGATCCTCCCTTCCACCCACAAGAGACGATCCTCGAGGCGGTCTTCGAGGGAGGGAATGGCGCTCTGCGGGAGAAGCTCGCTCGGATTCGGCAGTACGAGGTCGCCTGCCACGAGTTGGCGGAGCAGGGCGGAACTGAGAAGAAGCTCCTGGCCCGGGTCGCGGAGTTGGCGCATGAGATCGAGGTGATCGGGGCCTGGCAGATCGAGGCCAAGGCGAAGGCGATGTTGACCGAGCTGGGAGTACTCGACTGGACGGCGCAGATGGGGACGCTCTCTGGCGGGCAACGCAAGCGGGTCGCGCTCGCCCACAGCCTTCTGACCGAGCCGGACCTCTTGATTCTGGATGAGCCAACCAACCACCTCGATGCCGAGACGGTCGACTGGCTGGAGCGCGCCCTCGGAGAGTTTCCGGGGGCTATCCTGCTCGTGACCCACGATCGATACTTTCTCGACCGGGTGGTGCGTCGGACGATCGAACTCGATCGTGGCCAGGTGAGGAGCTACCAGGGAAACTATGCCCGCTATCTCGAAGAGAAGCAGGCACACGAGGATCGACAAGCTGTTGAGGCGCAGAAGCTTCGGCAGATGGCGCGGCGGGAGCTGGAGTGGCTCCGCCGGGGGCCAAAAGCGCGGACGACCAAGGCCAAGGCCCGGATCGATCGGGCGGAGTCGGTCATCGAGCAGGCCCGACAGGCGACGGCCGATCTGGCAGGCCGCAGAACGCTCGAGCTGGAGTTCGAGACGACCCGCCTGGGAGGGAAGATTCTCGCCGTCGAGGGGGTCACTCACGGGTACGGCGAGAGGGTGCTCATCCTCGACTTCAGCTACTCGTTCAAGCGGGGAGATCGAATTGGCGTCATTGGCCCCAATGGATCCGGGAAGACGACGCTGCTGGAGATCCTCGCCGGGAGCAAACCTCCGGATGCTGGCCGAGTAGAGATCGGGCAGACTGTCCAGCTGCGCTACTATCGCCAGGAGATCGCCGAGGCCGATCCGACCCAGCGCCTGATCGATCATCTTCGGGAGGTGGCCGAACGCATCGAGCTGGCCGACGGCGAGGAGCTGACGGCCAGTCAGATGCTCGATCGTTTTCTCTTCCCACCGGCGACCCAATACCAGCCAATCGGCTCCCTCTCCGGGGGGGAGCGGCGACGGCTCGCCCTCTTACGGGAGCTGATGGCCGCCCCAAATGTGCTGCTCCTCGATGAGGTGACAAACGATCTCGATCTGCCGACCCTGGTGGCACTCGAATCATACCTCGATCGGTTCCCAGGATGCCTTGTCGTTGTGAGCCACGACCGATACTTTCTCGATCGAACGGTCGAGACGATCTTTCGCTTCGAGGGGGAGGGACGTATCCGGGAGTACCCAGGCAACTACAGCGCATTCCGGGAGCGGCAGATCGAAGAGCGAGCTGAGCAGGAGGTACGGAGAGTCGATCCACCGGACGCTTCCGTTCGTCGTGTGCCAGCAGAGTTCCCTGGATCGCCTTCCACTCGCCTTTCGTACAAAGAGAAGCGGGAATTGGATCAGCTGATCGATCGGATCGCGCGGCAGGAGGCTCGAAAGGGGGAGATCGAGGCAATCCTCACCGAGCGTGCCAGCGACCATCTGGTCGTCGCTCAGCTCTACAAGGAACTGCAGTCACTCGAGCCAGCCCTCGATCGTGACCTGACGAGGTGGACGGAGCTGGCGGATCGCGAGACCTGACACACTACCCTTCACTGACAGATCGATGGAAGAGAGGAGACCCAGATGCGAGGCAGTCGTTTGATCAAAAACAGAAAGAGATGCGGGGGCGGATGTTGGGCTGTGCTCTCGGTGGTCGTCTTGAGCGTCAGCCTTCGCGCACAGGATCGGATTGCCAGCCAGCCTTTGACGATGTGGTCGGATCAAGGGGTGGTGACGACGAACCATCCACGGTCGATCGAAGTGGCGATCAACGGGCAAAATCAAGGACGAACCGAGCTCATCAAGGCAGCGATCCACCTGGGTGTCATCGAACTGGTGCAAGCAGGCCCTTCGGCAAAGCCCTCAGGGGGGCCTAAAGCGACTCTGCTTCAGAAGTTTGGTACCCATCCCAAGCGAACACAGGTGATTGCCGATTGTGCAAAGATCATCGAGCAGGAGGTAGAGAACAAGAGTGGCGTCAGTGGGTTGGCCATCAGCGCCGGTTACAGGATGGTCGAGAGCTTCAAGCCCGGCTTCGTCTCCATCGTCATGGATGTGCACTTTGATGACTTCTGTTGAGCTTTGCAGCCGATCGTTGACGAGGCCCACGCAGGTCAACGACCGATTGGACTGTTCTTCAACGCTCAGTCTGATCGGGTGGCCGAGGCGTTGCTCTCGATCACTGACCGGCGCGCCAGGAACTCGAATTTGTTGGGGGTCAAGACCACCTACGAACAGCTTCGCGGAGTGGCGAAGCGGAATGTGGTCGAGGCCATCCCACGCGTTGCGGCACTGATCGAGCGACACGCCGGAAGCAGTTGAGGTTTCTCTTACTCGACCAAAGGAGGGTCCATCAATACACCCCAGGAACACAGGGTTCCCCCCTCTGTGCCAAGATCAGTTGAGACACTGACTCCCAATAGTTCAGTCTCGAAGGCGAAGGAAGGTTTCTATGTTTCAAGATCCATCAACTGGAGTTTCCCCGCTTTTGTGAACACTTCACTTGGCGCGATAATACGTCTTGAGGTGGACCTGACAAAGAGCAAAAGACGGCAGGTTACACCGGAGTGCAAGGCTGACGCGGTCAAGCTGGTTCGGGCCGGTGGTCGGAGCATCGGACAGACGGCAAGATCTGGATCTGGCGGAGACAGCCCTCCGGGGGTGGATTTGGCAGGCTGAGATCGAAGCCGGAGAGGGCCCTCCAGGGGCTCTGACCCAGGCAGAGCGCGAGGAATTGGACCGACTGCTTCGGGAGAACAAGCGCCAGCATATGGAGCGTGACATGCTCCAGCGGTTTGCAGTCGAATGTCCAGACTGTCAGGCAAAAAAACCAGTAAACATTGAACAAAATCACGGATGAACCTTAACGCTCAGGTGCAAACCGCTGTAAGGGGGAAGATATGACTATTAGGGAAACACGCGAAGGCATCAACAGCATGTGGATTCGTGTGGCACTGGCTGGCGCGCTAACACTCATAGCCGTTGGCCCGATCTGCGCGCAACCATCCTACGACTATCGCCTGCTGGCGACGTCGAAGACTTCAACGCTGGAGAAGGAGATGAACGAGGCGGCTGATGCCGGGTTCCGATTCTCCTTCGTGATGGGCGGAGAGACCGCCCTGGGTGGAAGCCAGGGCGTGGCCGTATTCACGAAGACCGGTCAGGCCGGTCGGTACTCTTACAAGCTTCTTGCCACGTCGAAGACTTCGACCATGCAAAAAGAAATGCAGGAGGCGGCCGACGGGGGCTTCGAGTATCGAGGTCAAACAATTTTCAGTAGCACCTTCGGCGGGCAGGAGGTCGTGTGCATCATGGAACGAGACAAAGAGGTGACTGGCCGCAGCTCCGACTACAAGCTTTTGGCGACCACCAAGACATCGACTCTCGAGAAGGAACTGCGGGAAGCCGGAGCAGCCGGTTACGAACTGATGGGCATGACGGTGGCGAAAACTGCGATTGGTGGCAAGGAACTCGTCGCGATTATGCGGAAGGCGAGGTAATGCGAGCGCTGGGCTTGTCCCTCGCCTTGGTCGTGATGGCCCTCGTCGTGACCGCTGGAGCACAGGATACGAGTTCAAAGCCAGGCTCCCTTTCGTGGAGCGCCACTGAGGCAGAACGAATTGGAAAATCGACGCGCGTCAACGGACGCGTCGGCGGTGTGTTCGATCTTCGCGTCATTCACACGGAGCATTCGTACAACTACAAGCTACGAGCGACCTGGTTCACGAGGGATGTCATTCAGGCTACGGCCCGTTTGCTGCAGCTGACGGAGCGCTTGACGGACAGCCAAACGGAGGAATTGGTCCGCGAGGCGACTGCGGCGGGCGATGTCGTGATCATGATCGAAGTCGACCCTCGTGAGGGCTCTGGCGTCATCCCGAACGACTGGTCGGCGTTCCTGGGACCGTCCCGAAAGGACAGCCAGGACGTACGAGGAGAGAATGCTCCAGCCCTCGCAAAAGTGAAGGGTTTGCATGGCGTTTACCGCCGTGACTACAACTACGAGCTGTTCTGAGTGGTGTTCCCACTCAAGTCCGCGAATGGCACTCCGCTCTTTCCGAGCGGCAGCGAGCAGGCTACATTGACCGTCCGCATTTCCAACAAGGAGGGTCGTGTCGTGTTTCTGCTCCCGGCTTACCTGCGTGAGAAGTAGACGTGTCGAGGATCACGATTGGTCATTCGCGAGCGGG
>Ga0169931_10007156_pt1 | contig 16633 bp, 10 predicted proteins | sample Kivu_15m_20L_FD_129675 | JGI IMG/M metagenome (GOLD analysis project Ga0169931, IMG submission 129675) | Freshwater microbial communities from Lake Kivu, Western Province, Rwanda to study Microbial Dark Matter (Phase II) - Kivu_15m_20L... | ecosystem: Environmental > Aquatic > Freshwater > Lake...
ATCAACCCAATCTCGCTTATTACTCACGCGATTTTGGGATCAAGAGCCGTCCCTCATTTCATTTCGTCAAGCGTGCTATGACCTACTTCTGGCCCCCAACCGAGGAATGCCCGAGGTACTGACCGTGATCTGCTCTGGGTGCTTCCTCCTAGAGCCGAAGCATCGGACACTCGACCGATAGCTCGTATCCAGAGGGCTGAAACTCACAGCGCCACTGCTGTGAGCGCTTCCAGTGGTTCTGAGGAATCGTTAGCTCAAAGCGAGTGAGATTCTCATTGAGAAACTCGAGCGCCTCACTCTGAATCTTCGTACTCGATCCGGCAGAGTCCCAGCGACGCAGTTCTAATCGAACGACAGGAGGTGCTGCCCCCATTTTGGAACCGAACTCAAAGCCCACTGTTTTCCAATTCAGTCGAACCGTCTCAGCGGGAGACGAACTCTCGGCGTTGCGAGTCATGAGACCACTCACAGAAAGTGTCGTAAACTCTCCTGTCTGCGGATCGATCGTCGTCTCTGCAGGCCAGGCCTGGGAAGAGCCAGCACGCGTGAGTTCCAGTGACCAGCGTGGCAGACGCGATCTTCCGTTCCCCAAGCCCAAAGACTCGGGGAGCATACGAACCTCCCAGTTCACGCCAGATCCGAGCAGTAGCGGAGCCTGCGTTTGATAACTCCAAGCTGAGACATCGGCAGTTGGCTTCAGCTCAACTGAGATCACTTCACTCACGGGAGTCAACTGCAACTGCCCTCGAACAAGGGGTGCCTCAGAGCTCCCAACCAATTCGAGGAGAGCGCCTTTTTCATCCTCTTGAACCTGTTGAACCGATGCATCCAAGTGATGCCACTGCCACTTGAGCTCCATACTTTGTGGACGAGGGCAAGCCGTGTGAGAGTTCCCTCCCACCCAAACAATCTCATAGACCCCGGATTCAGGCGCAGGGATGACCATCTCAGCACGCATTCCCGAAGCCGACTGAAACTGCTTAAGTCCAGGACCAGATGCTCCAGACGGATCATACACTCCGAACCGACCACAGAGCGGCTGGCCCGATCGCAATGACTCACGGCTCAAGAGCAAGTGCGTGGCTCGATTTCCGATGGGCTTTTTGATGAAAAGCCGATGCACTTTGCCTGGGAGCGAATCGACCAACTTTGCCCCGCTCCACTGATCATTCTCAGGAACAATCACCGTCACCGGTAAGATCGCTCTGCGGACGGAGTCAGTCAAAGTTGCTGATTCCGTGAGAGAGCTCACCACGACTTCTGCTAGGTGTTCGCCTGGGTTTTTTTCCAACCAATCCCAATCCAAAGCGACTTCTACTGGAGCACCACTCACACTCACGAGAGCAGCAGGAGTCACCCGAACCCAAGGTGCAGTACTCTCGATCTTCAGCGTTTCTGCGTAATCAGCCTTGAACTGAGGCACGGTTTGATTTCCCGCGAACACAGGCACAATCCGTGTCGAAAACAAATCTCTTCGTTCGCGTCCCGCGACTACAAAAATTCCTCGACGTGGAACACCCGTGGGCGAAGTACCGGCGGAAAAACTGAGTTCAGGTGCGCTCTGTTCTTGAGCCAGTTCACGATAAATCTTGAGCGCACTCGGTAACCAAGGCAATCCCCAGCCTTGATCAACTGCTGCTACTCCCGAGAGCGGTCGAGCGGAGAGCATCAATGCTCGACGAATCCACTCTCGTTTGACCGGCAGCCCTTCTTGCTTGAGCTGGGAAATCAATCGCGCAGTCAGACCTGCAATCGCAGGTGTGGCGGAACTCGTGCCCGAAAAAGGACGATAACCCGCATCTGCAGTAGAAGGCACCATGCCAGCAAGGGGTCCCAAAATCAGTGCCCCCAAACCTCCATCCGGAGAGGGCCCCCGTGAACTGTAACTGACCACTCCACCATACGGTACAGAGCTACCGAAGGTGGTCTGCGCCAACAGTGGGTCCAGATATGCGCCCACAATGATCGCGTCTTTGGGGTACAGGAGCGCACGGTTCATCGATCCTCGTCCTGGACCGTTATTCCCCGCACTAAAGTGAAACACGGCTTGGGTCTGATTCAAAACGGCCGACATCATCCGACTCATGGCCAGCTGGGAAGCAGGATTCGAAAAATAAAGAGAGTACGAAAGGTTCACGATATCTGATCGTTTTGCAGCGGCCAAAAGCGCCCGCGTAATTTCCGCAATCGTGTAGCGTCGTCCTCCCACTGGGTCAACGAAGTGAACATCGTAGAGTCGAGCTCCTGGCGCCATCCCATCAATTGGACGGTTTCCAATCTGATGTCCAACTGCAATGGCGGCAACCCCCTCACCGTGTGATCCAAACTGCGCCCCCTCGTGAGGGAGATGGACGCTCAGAATTTTCGCAGGAGCCTTCCCTTTCCAGCAATCGGAGCTGGGGTGATCCCCTTCGGGATCAGGATACGAATCCCCCGCATTCACATCAAAAGCGAGCGCAGCCCCGGTCGCGGGGAAAGCGCGGTAAGAGTTTCCAGCCTCCGAGAGCGGACGGAAAACTTCATCACTCCCAATCTGCCCATCCAAATTGAGATCCACCACCACTCGAGTCCCAGCAGAACCGAGCTCTAGGTAAAGAGCTGGAAGATCAGGCTGAGCGTCCGTCAGCTGAGGCAAAGACTTCTTCCAACGAGCACAGTTTTCGGACTGAGCAGGAGGGAGTTCAGGATTGATCCCACATGCATTGAGATCAAACGCAATTCGCTGGGTAATCAAAGCTCCCCACTCGGCGGGGAGGGTCCAAGCCTGACTCAGGTTCGCAGTACGTGCGAGCCTAGAAGCATCACCGCACTCTGCCATCTGCGCGACTGAACGAATCGGTAATTGCCAGAGCGGACTCAGCGTGAGCGATCCAGCAAACTTCGGCAGTTCCGATCCTTTCGTTGTCTTGAGACCAGGGCGATGAAGCGCAACGCCGTCATCTACGACCCCCACGGTCACTCCTCGTCCATCTGCCAAAGGAAATTCTCTCTCCCACTCCTGCAATCCGAGCTCGAGTTTTCCACGAAACAAAAGATTCTCATCCGGTTGGGCCGCACCTGCTTCGGAGGGTGGAGTGCCCCATTCAACGGTATGATTAGCAGCGACGACTGCTGCTGAATCCGTGTTTAAAACTCTTTCTTGAAAAGACTCCCATTCATCGGTGGCCACCTGGTGGGTCTCAACCGATCCGTCCCCCCGCAACACGGCAAGACTGACTTCGCTCACGAGGGAGGTCCGAATTTCGTTGCGCTCTTCTTGAGAGAGACCCCGCTGCTCGGTGCTTCGAGGCGACTGCGTACAGGCTGATCCAAGCAATACAAAAGTCAGAACACAAATCCCTACCCACGCCCCGAACGATTTTCGGAAAGAATAGCCTACGCTGTTGTTCATAGGCAGAGGGACTTAGCTTGAGACTTACCTAAGGGCAAGGGTTCGGAGCTCACTGAGCATTTGGGCGCTCCCAACTCCGCCAAAGATGTCGCAAAAAAACATCGGTCGCATCCTAAATCACCGTCAAAGTCTCGAGCTATTCAATGAGGAATCCAGCCCGAGACCTATTTTACCGCCCTATTTGCTGGGTTCACCCCACGGTTTACGCAGCGCAGTAATTGCATTTCCCTCCCCCGAAACTCTCAATTGAGACTAATTGCAAAAAAGGAAATCCAGATGATCCATTCTTCTCCATCAAAAATCAGATCTCTTGTGCGCGGCCTGATCACTTTTTCAGGATGCCTCTCGCTCTTTTTAATGGGTTCGCCCGTCATCCAGAGCTCGGAAGCAGCCCCGAAGAAAAACTCAGGTCAAAGAAACAACAACAACTCTCAAGGTCAGCGTCGCGGGCATCAACAAGGTCGCGGCCACTGCGACAATCAAGGAAACGGCCTGGGCCACCTCTTTGGAAACCATGAGCATTGTTGCCATGAAAACGATGACCGTGAGGATCGGGAAGACCGTGACGAAGATGACTTAGTTGACAACGACTGCGACGATCACCACTCTCATGAGGATGATGAGCATGACGACGACGACGGCTCAGGCGGTAGCACTCCATACGTCCGATTGCCCGGTGATCTGAATCTCGAGAATATGAATCCAAGAAACGTCACTGTGACCTCAGGTTTTAACTTGTCCCTCGGGCCCGCTCGTCTTAGTCCCAGCAAGGTGACACACGTCACACATGGCGAAGTTCCGAACCTCGGACCTGCCACTCAACTCTGTCCAAAAAACCAAGTGGTCAGGAGCACTCGCCTCGAATTCGGAAAAACTCGCATCATCTGCGAACCTATCCATTATCAAGCGCTCGATCCAATGATCAATGAATGGGCCGTCGGTATCGAAGTAGAAAGAGCAGAAAAAATTGGAACCTTCTCGCTTCTTCACGGGACGCTTACCGTCAAAGGACTTCAAGTCGCAGGGGCTATCGTCCAGTACAGTACATTTACCCAAAGCGGAATGAATGCAGAGGGTTCGGATGATCAAGCTCTCTGTCCACGAAATGAAGTGATGGTCGGGGTACAAACGATCGATTCCCGATTCCCTTTCAAACGGTTTTTGACCACTCAGGCGCAGCCGTACTGCGCTCAAGTGATCGCGACCCCCGCACGCAAATCGTTACGGGCAAAGTTTGAGACTCCCCGCGATACCAGTGGGTTTCGCCGAGTGATCGCGCCGAAGCTCTAAATCCCAGTCCTCCCCTGGTCAATCCCGAGGTGAGTCGCCCAAACGGGGACTCACCTCTTTTTTTTGATACAAACTCCGATTCACAGTCCTCTAAAAAAAACCTTGGCAAAAATCGAATGGGACGGAGTGGCTTTTCTTTGAGTTTTTTGGATCGTTCGGAAACTTGCCAGCCGTACGACCTCAGAACTTAACCTAACCGGAGATGGAATCTCCAGATCTCCCTTTAAGTGAGGTTTCAGACGGCGACCTTGAGAGGATGGGAGTCTTCCCTGAGCCCGTCGAAGAACCCCTTGAGTTCAAGTTCAAGTTCAAGATCTTGACGTAGCTTAAATGGATTAAGACACAGATAATTCAACTCGAGGGCCATCTTAGTCTCTTTTGAAAGATCGGCAGATCCGAGCAAACGTTGATAGGGGGCTGGCGTACGATCGTATTTCTTTACATATCTGCTCCCGTTCCGGACGTCGGTGAGAGGCTTCTCGCTCGGTAAAGAGAAGTTGTGCAGAGGGCCCCTCACCTCGCGGTAGATCCGACTCATGGTTTCGGCATGCCTTCTCCCACTCATCCGGTCGTATCCAAACAGTGCAAGGACATAAGTGAAGTTCTTTTGCTCAACATAGCCTTGAGCCTTCTTTCTATAGGGTCTTGACCGCACAAATTGCACGGGTCTAAAGCGATTGCGCCAGTACTGTCCCATATCTGAATTTAGGATTTCTGAACCGTTGTCGTAGTCGGCAGAAATTACCGAAAAATGCAGCCTTTTCTCAGCATCCGCAATAGCAAGCAGGACTGCGACTGCCCCGCGGTTGGGCACAGCTCTCAGCTCGGTCCAGCCACTAAAAAAATGTCCGTATGCGTAACCGTATGAACATACTCACCCGCGGCGCTCGGCCCGCAGTGATCGACCGTATCTCCCTCTAGGTGACCAGGACCGTTGATGTTGAAGTCTCTCGTCTGAATGGGAGTTCGCTGCATGACCAGATGATAAGAGCCCTTAGTGGTGCCGCAATAGCCGACCGGACGAGCTTGCTGTCGAATCATCGATAAAATGCGTTCCAGCGTGGAGGCACTCATCCTCATCAGTGAGTCTCTGTATTCTGGGGTACAGTCCGGATTCTCATAGAACTGCAGCCAAAACCCAAGTGCAGCCTTCATGCGCTTGGCCTCGATCTTCTCCATCGTAAGCCACAATTCTCGAACAAACGGCAAGATTTCCTCTCGGGAGTATTTCCGAGGAGCTCCTCCAGCCGGAGCGGCTGCGAGTGCCGAAAGATCGCATGTTTTCTGGCCAGACCCGTCACTGCAACGAACTCATTGAGGATCTGAGTTTTCTCTTTGCGGCTCGAGTCGCGGTAGCGAAGCCAAATGGCACAAAGATATTCCGTCGTACCCTGATGCCCATAGTTGATTTCCCTTACTGTTGTGTCTTGCCGGACAAATTTAGGAAATTCTGGAGCCTCAGGGTTCTGGCTCACAACCCTCTTACCCAGCTTCGGTTAGGAAAATCCTGACGCCATTCGGTGAAAATCGAAAAACTGAACACTGCGTATTCCCCATCTCTAACCAAGAGATCGATCCCGTAATTCCAAACGAGATGGAAAAACCACTGATCGATTGGGAATCTGGTTCTATCCACTCAAAGTAGGGAAAGTCCGAGTATCCGATCAGTCGGCATTGGCTGCCACCGGACAGAATTTGAGGCAGACTTCCGTGCCCTTCCCCCAGGTAGAGAAAATTTCAAGGTCTCCTCCCCATTTACGAAGATTCGCCCGCGCGTGCATCAGTCAGAGACCGGAACCTCCAGTTTTTCCGAAGCTTCCTCCCTCGTTGATTAGACGAGGAAGAACTTCGGCCGGAATTCCTATGCCGTTGTCCTGAATCATGAGTTCGACAGACGAATTCTTTTCGTTCCGAAGCAAGATTCGGATTTGACGTTGAGAGGATCTGATTTCCGGAGCTTCGATGGCGTTATTCAGGAGGTTCGAGAGCACCCGGCGCAACTCTGCAGGATGTGCCAAGATTTGAAGGTCCGAGCAGCTTCGCAGAGAATCATCCAGTTCGATTTGTAGATTTTTTCCAAACCGATCCTGAAATATTTTTTCGCGACAAATTTGCTCAACGGCCCCTAGTAGATCGGTTGACTGAATGGACTCCGCTTCGTCCAAATCCTTGCGGGTCCGCGCCAGCAGCTGTTGAGCAATCTCCCGGATTCGTTCGAGCGCGAGAGCAGCGATTTCCCGATTCTCCGATGGAAGTGCATTAAAATCTCCCTGAATAACCTGAAGCGCACCAAGGGGAGAACGGATGTCATGTGCTACCTGCCGGGCGAGTTGAAGTTGGCCTTAGGCAAACTCGATCTCACGTTGCTGATCATGAAACCGATGAATCTCGCCAAGCATCGTGTCGAGAGATCGTTGGAGATTGAGAATTTCCGACACCTCGGCCGAAGTCAAAACAGGGGTGGTCAGTCTACCAAAATTCCGGACGCCTTCGCTATCACTCATTCGACCGGCCCAGATTGAGAGCTTCGCGAGCGGTGAAGTAACTTGGCGAACGGTCCTGCGCATAATTCGGTCCCAACGGCGAAAAGCGAAATAAGGGATCACCATCACGAGCAAATTCGAAAACAAACTCATTACGAAGACTCGAGTGTAATCCAACGTCAGAAGTACGCCAATCCGTCTGCCTCCTCGAGTTTCGTAATCGTAGGTGGTCGCCAGAGTCAGAAACCGCGTCGAGCGCTCGTTCCGAACTTCGGCGAGCATTTTTCCATCGAGAGTAACTTGAATTCCGGTGGCCACCTGAAGAGCTTCAGAAACGCCCTCGCTCAGACGGTTGATTTCTCGTTGGACCGCAAGAAGGTCCTGTTCAGCAAGGGAAACTTCCAGCGTTTGTTCAAGACTCGTGAGCCAAAAGAGTCGGATGTTGCTACGGATTTGGTGGAAGTGAAAGACGCCTCCGAGAACCGTTGCTATGAGCTGAAGCACGAGAAAAACCTGCGCCGACCTCTTCAGCTTATCTGTGAGCAGTTGTTCGGCAGTGAAGCAAGGACGAAGTCCTCCCTCTTCGAGAGAGTGCACGTCATGTGGGGTTTGTCCCATCGCCTCCATTACCTGCTCTTCCTCACCAAAAGCAGGACAAATCCTGCAAGCGCAATACCTAGAAGAATACGGCTACCACCGATCCAAAGCACGCCAACATCACCCAAAGAGTACAACCAACCGAAGATTCCCTCTGCCACACCGAAAATCAGGCAAAGGTGAAACACCATGGAACTGCGGACTTTTCCCGCTTTTTCGGAGGAGACTCCAAGTAGAACCCCCTGATTGGTGCAGTCGAGAAGCAACCAGAACGCGAAGACATAGCACGCGAATGAAACCAAAAGCAGTCCCTGAGCATTCAAGCGCTGACCTGGCAAGATGAAGTCGATAACTCCCGAACAAGCGAGAAACGTTGCGCCTGCCATCATTCTGGAGCGAAGCCGGTTAAGCTTGGAGCCGCTGAGTCCAGATTCAGTGGGACTTTTCCTTAAGCTCCAAAGCGCGACGCCCCAGAGAGCGATTCCGTAGAGTAGAGATAGAAAAGCGTACCTGCTCTCGAGAGACCCTCCTTGGAGTTTCACGGCAGTTTGAAGGCAAAACACCGCATAGCCTGAAATCGCAAACAATGACAGGAACTGCAGTGCGTTCCAAGGGCGCGTCCCATCTCGCCAGAGGGAAAACGCAGAATCGAAAAGTCGAGTGCCGAGACTTGAGTTTTCCGCGACGGCGATTTCCAAATCGTTGCGAGTGACATCCAGCTCGGTGCCTCGTGCTCGAAGCAGCGCAAAAATGTAGGCTAAAGTAGTCAATGCATCAAAAATCACCGCAGCGATGAGCGGCGCCGGAGTGATCAACGGGAGCGCCAAGCCCAAGACAGGGGCAAAGAGCGTGGCCCCTTGATTCACCAGCAAGTGAGTGCGCGCTGTATTTCCTAAACTCTTTTGTGAAACGGCGAGTAGCCGGAACCCAAGAACGAAGGATACCCCACCGATTCCGAATCGAAAGAGACTCCAGAGCAGAAACGCCTGAGTCGTCTGTTCTCCACTAAGTGAGATCAAAGGAGAAATCGTGACTAGGAGGACAAGAGCCGAAACTAGCTGAAGCCCTTCAGTCCAAAGTTGCCGAATCAGCACGCGCCCATGATCTGCAATCACTCCACCGATCAGAGTCCCCACGATTGTCGAAAGCTGTCGAATCCCCGTGAGTACTCCGACTCCGAGTACACCCGAAGGAAGCTGGTTCATCGCAGCCCCGAGCATCAACCACATCAAGAAGCTGCCGACAGAGTTCAAGAGTGCAAAAGAAAAAAACTAATACTCATCAAAGGGCCTCTGGGATGCTTCTCCAGCCATAAGCCGTCCGGAGTAAATCATCATCGATAACTGGAATCTCACGTTCAGCTAATGTATGCACTTGGCCTCTCTGAACATCAGCAATAATCGTAGTCGAGGGCGGCAGCAGAAGGATGCGGGTAGGTGGACGGGCGCTTTGGATTTCATCAGGACGCCTACATCCCCCATCAAAAGTCGGTGGCGCAGCCAAGCTAATGAACTAGGAAAATTTTGATGAATGAACACAAAGATCAGTGCCGCAAGAGTTAAAGCAATAGAAATCAAAATCCAGCGATTCCGTAATAGGAAGTTGAAATTTCTTTTAGTTCTTTTAAACCGTTCATTCAGCGATTCCATAGGTCTAAGGTCATCACCTGCTTAACGGACCAAATTGAAAAAGCCCTCCTGTTCGACCAGAGGGCGAAGTATATCGGGGCTCGGCTAAAAAGTGAGTGTATCCATCGAAGATCAATGACAGCCTTGCGGGTCGCGAGGTGTCTCCAAGAAATTGAGTGAGCGTGCGTTGATCCGGCAAGAAGAACCGAGGTGGCTTCCTAAAATCCACATACTGAACCGCTCGCAACCCACTGAAAAGATCAGGCAACGCGGATAAAGCAAAAAGAATCACGGACTGACCACTCTCCAAGCGAATGGATTCTCCTGCGCGGTACTCCTCGATCGTCACGATTTTCTTACAGCCACTCGGGTCCGTGCAGAGGTTTGCAGGAACACAAACTCCTTCACAGGCGTTCAAAATGGGCCGCTCGGCTTCGCTGATGATCTGTACTTGGTTGTCGACTACGGGAAACTGATTACAAGTTCGCACTTTCCCGTAGTCGAGAACCGAGTTCACAGCACAAGAAAGGGGCGCAACCATATATCCCCCATCATGGAGTCCCGGGACGATCCGAGGCGACCTGACATCCGTGTTCAACTTCACGCCTCCCTCAAAGGGCCGCATTCGAAGATAGAGATAGGGCTCGTTATTTTCTGACGGCGGGAGGGTTACCCAGGAGGATCCTGTGTCAGAGCTCCCCCTGACTGGCGCAGGCCTTACATTCCAAAGCACAAGTGCCCGTTCAAATTTCCGATACATCACTTCGTAGTGTTCCGGTGCACCCAAATCCGGGCTTCGACCCGTAATACCGGCGGTCTGCATCAGAGGCGCACCGGTGTTCAGATCCATGAGGAGACTGATCCAAGTCCTCTTTCCAGAATCAACATACTCTTGGGACCCGGGCGCTGGCATCAGCTTCACGAATTTGGAGAGTTCGAGATAATTATCAAGAACCCCGTGATCCGGATCTCTTCTTTGAGGCTGGATCATCAAGCTACTCCCTTCCCTTCGATCACTCATCACTAATAAGAAACGCGCAAGCTGGTCTTCCAGTGAGTAGCGCTCGTCCGGACCAGCGGGACAGGTGTTCGGGTGATTGTCAACTCTGCAAAAGGAGCGGGACGCCGCGAGGTTTGGATCAAATTCCGTCCATGACGTTGATTCTCCCGGAAGCTGATAGGACCTGCCGCGAAGCTTTGTCCCGGACGGAAATTCTAAATCGCGCTCTCTTAGGGGGGCTTTTCCAGAGTTCCAATTTAAAAACTGCGCAGAGAGCAGGACCGGATCACCGTCTCGATCGGCCATGTAAGCGGCGGCAAGCTTCTGGTAACAATCCCGCCTCGAGTAGGCATCATCCCTCTGCAAATTACATCGGAACCAATGCTCATCCCAGAAACTGTTGAGATTCTGTCCAAGCAGTTTCAGCCAACTATAGTACTGATTATAACGCCGATGAGTCGTTGCGCCCAGTAAAGCTGTCCGATGAGTTGTATAATTTGGAAACCAAACATTACCGAATGCACTCCACTCCAAACTGTTTGGAGAATTCAGGATGCTCCGAACTGTCTCCGTCGTTTGAATAAATCCCAGGTCAAGCCTCTGAGAGGCATCTTCTAGAGGAAGGGAATCATAGCCGATGAGATGGTGTCGGGTCTCTTTGACATCGGGATCGCCCAGTAAAAAGCGCGGGCGTTCTAAGCCGGATAATGGATCAGACCTCATGGGCAAGGCCACGATGTGATGAGGGGCTTCATTATTTTTCCTCACAGGACGCCCCCCTGCCCCGTTGTTACGGGCCTTGTTCCATGCGCCGTTGTTGAGCCGATACCCAAGCTCATAGCCATAGTTATCACTGGAAATTCCCCATACATCCAAGATCTTACGATGTTGAGCGATTGAATCCGCCAATACGCGAGCCGTGTCAGGTTTTGCGGGATCGGGCAGAAAACATTGTGCTTCCATCTGCGAAAAACTCGGTTCGCTCGTGACGCTCGTCGTGGGCCAATACAGCTCCTTTACAGTCTTCTTTTGCATGCCACTGCTTTCACATCCGAGTGATTCTGAACCGATCAACCAGGGCTTGGGCCAATCCGAGCGAGACACTTCGTTCAACGTAGGCCATACAGACGCGGATGGCGAGGTCTCGTTTGAACAAGTCCACTGAAACAAGCGATCACTCCATCCTCTGAGCATGGGATTGAGATGATAGTCCAACGCGAAAGAAGCAGCTGCCTTTGCAAGAGTGTCCTCTGTCTCCGCCGTTTGAATCGTCATCCAACTAGCATTGGGCGGAGACTTATACCAACATGCTTTTTCACCGTAAGTTCGAGAGAAGTTCGACCATTCAAAGACGAGTGGTCCACTCCAAGCTTCGGTTTCGATTGGCAGCACGGCACAATTCGCGCTTCCGAGTTCTTGTTGGCAGGACGGGTTCCGTAGGCAACGATCGAGTGCCCAGTAAAGTCCAGGAGACCCCTCGGCCCCACTCTCTCCCAAGCAGGAAGTGCGTCGTTTCTCATCGGACCTGGGATTCAAGCTCGGCACCGGCTGTCTTCGCCCGCGGTAGGCTTGATCATCCTCCCGGTAGGTCTGTGCACTTCCCACTCCATCACACTCGGCACTGGGTAGGAACTGACGCGACACGGGAGAGCCACGTGCTTGTTCGACCTTTGCGAGAGGAGCGACTTCAATGGGATGCTTGAAGAGATCTTCTACGTAGCGACGACCACAGGCTTCGCCGGTACGATGTTGATTTCTCCCAGCAAAACCCCACAACTCGCCGTCAGCAAGGAGTAAGCCCGGATCGCCGCTTGAGGATTCACTCGGACGAATCTCCAGTGCCCATAGACTGGGATCATGCGAAGTTGAAAGTTGCCGATTGGTGGTCTTCCCATGCCGAAGTCGCGTTGCACGATCCCGATGTTCCGGGAACAGAGATTGTTTCTGATAGATGAGCGGCAACCCATAGCCCTTCCCAATCACCGGAAATTGGGGGTAGTCGTTCCGCAGACGTGCATAGCCAGGATCCCCGTGGGATTGCATCATCCCGAGGCTTCCAAAAGAAAACTGAAGGCTATCTGCAATCTGAGTCATTTTTTCGAAATCCGAAAACTGAAACCCAGGGACTCCTTCAGGGGTGACCACTCTGGGCGGCAGGCGATCAAACACTGCGCCCCAAAGCCGAATGGGATATCGCCCAGGAGGGCGCTGACTCGCTTGATATCCCCAGACCCGATGACGGTTGATCCGAGTCGAGGGATCGATCACTCCTGAAACCGGCGCGGGCGGGCGGGCGGATCCAAGAGCGGGGAGAGTTTCACTCCACGTCGCGTTCGGTATCAACGCCATCACCGATAGAATAACCCACAAAAAAAGACCTCTTAGATTTCCCCAAAAACTGATCGAACCCCGTGGCAAACGCATTCCTCAACACTACTCATTCCTTCTGCGTTTCACACCTGTGTCAGGCATATTGCCTCGTAATTGATCGCATCGCGCATTGCCTCACGCAAAATCGTACCGGCGGGTGAGTAAAATCTGACACTCTAGTCAATCGCCAACCGATCTGGGATCCTAAGATCAGAAGAATATAAACAACACTGGGCCCGCCGAAAGTGACCCCTTTCAAAACTCTCACAGTCATCCTCAACCGTACCCTCGGCGTCACCGCAACTGCGTTGGTCATAAGCACTGCAGTTCTGGCCGAGGACAAGACCATCCCAATTCTAGGACTTCCTTCACTTCCTCACTTACAAAACCAAATTACCGAGGGACTGAGGTCAGCCTGCAACAACCCAACTACCTCAACCTGGAGCGACGAAAAAAAACCTCCCCAATGTGCGGATCCGGAGCAAGCGAGAAGGTGGATCAACGAACACATGAACTCCCGATCCGACACTGCTTGGGATGTCGGATCGCGAACTGCCGCACGCTATCAGGAGTTTGATCGAGCCATCTCGCGCTCTGAACGAGAGCATCTAAACCTCAAGTGTCCGGTACAAAAGTATCAAAACTCAGGTCGCGTCGCTTGGAGTTCATGCGTATTGTCGGAGTGGACATCACAATCGCAAAAGAAAAATTCTAAGGAGTTTCAGTCCGCTTCAGCATTGAAGCTGATCCAGCAATGGACCGAAGAAGAGTACCTTAGATCGAAATATGTCTATTTATGCCACCTTCTACACGGCAGTTATCATCGAAACCCAAAAGGAGAAATCCAGTCTCTCTCATTAACGGATCAATGCACGCCAAAGATACAACTCACAGATCAAATCCCAGAGGTCCTTCGCAAAACGCAAGCCAAAGATGGAACACTCCCCACGGTGGGCTCGCCATACTTCATTCCAAAAAAAGGCTCTCTCGCTCTGCTTGAGCTCCAGGGGCGATGCTCTGCCACACTCAGGGACTACAATTGCATTGATCAGGAACTCATTGAGGGCTTGCAGAGGAGTGCAAAAACAAAAAAACAAAACCTAGATGAAACACTTGAGGGGCTTTATCCAGTCCTGAGGAGTGCTGCACTCCAAGCATTCGCATCACATCGAGCAATTCGACTCCTACAGCAACATCAAATTCACTTCACTTCTCTCACCGGTCAGCCCATCGAAACGAAAGAGTGGAAAAAACTGACTGAGGAGCTCACCTGTTTCGATTCGCCCGAATTCAAATCCTACACAAAAAGAATCATCCTCCCATTGAATCCAAAGCAATTTGAATCGGATCAAATTCAGATTGCAAAGGATAGTCGATCCATCTCAGTCCGAATTGATCGATACGACTCTGATCTCAAGGTGATCCATCACGAGCTGATTCAAATTTGCGGTCTCACGGAATCAAATCCTCGATTTTCAAAAGTCGCCGCCCACTGCAAAAAGCTTAGAAAATCAAAGTCGGAGATTGAAGGTCTTCTGCGGGACGCGTTCGCCATCGCTCCCCACCTTCAGATCGCCGACCCCACTCATGATGACCTGCCTTTGTGGCGAACACTCAGCGCCACAAAAAGTGACGCTGAAGCTCGAGTACAACTCGCTGGTATTCAAGAAATCCGCGCAAGCGCAAGTCGAGAGCTCATCAGCGAAGCCTGCGATAACCCTGAGCGTTTTGCAATCGCTGGTCTCCAAGATCCACATACCGTATCGGAATTCATGGCGCAGAAGGGAAACAAGAAGTTTGGTTGGCTTCTATGCTCCGTAAGCGCCGAGGAAAACTTTCGAGATAAAAAATCGGAATTGGCTCTCAACTCTTCACTCGCTTTGCTGACTCTCGCTTCGCTCGGTAGTGCCTCAGTCAGCTCTCTTGCTGGACAAGCGCTGAGTCGAACTCTCATTGGTGTAGAAGCCACATCGGATCTCCTCGCTGTTGGAATCGGAGCGGGTAAAATCACAGTCGAATACAATGATCGAAGCGACTCCGAGCTCGAGTTTCTTGCAGGGGTCGGTAACCTGGATCAATATCTTCAAGCCAGAGAGTCACTCACGGAGTTCTACCTACACGCTGCCCTGGAGCTCGGATTGGATGCGGTTCCGGTGTTTGCAATGACACTCCCTGCTGCCAAGTCATTCTTGCGACAGGTAGAATCACTACCCGATCTCGCATTCGAACCAATCCCACCGTTGACAAAAATCGAGAGTCCAACTTTGAATGTGTCCCAGCAGACTTCAGCAAGGGCCACTCCAATAGCTGCACATCTCGATGAGGAAATCACGCCAGCAGCGCCCCTTTTTACCACTCCAAAGAAGTCCCAAACCTACTCTTATCGAGCCCCCGAACAGCAGGCAAAACTGACCAGAATTACGGAGCAGTCGATATCAGACAGCACGCGCTTGGAGCTTCAACATCGGTGGCAACAGATCCATCTCAAGTGGATTCATACACAGGGCTCCACCAGCCAAGTAAACATGGCAACTTTGGTTGACTTCAGATCAACCCCGTCCAAGAGCATTCAACTTGCCGTACTCAGCACCAAGGATCCAAGTCATCATTTCGGTCTAATTAACTGGAGACAGGCGGATACCCTCGTAGATCAGTGGATCCGCAGAAATGAAGAAATCTCGATCGAAAAAATCAATGAACTCAACAGAACCCTTGGAGCAGGTTTACCGAATAACGGACATCCCGCTGGAAATCTCCGTTCGAAAGATAATGAGTTTATTGCAGCGGGCGGTCAGGTAGATCGGATTTATGTCATCCCAAACGACGTTATGCCCTCAATGACAGACTTGATCGCTTGGATCAAAACCAGCGAGAAGGCCGGAATGCCACCGATTGAGCTTGCAGCTCGAACGTATCAAAAACTGATCAGCATCCACCCCTACTTTGACGGCAATGGTCGTACCAGTCGGTTGGTCATGGACTGGATCCTCAAGAAGAACGGACTCCCTCCTGCTGCTCTGATGGGATCGGATGAAGTCAACGCCGCAGTCTTCACCAATCCACTGCGGGTCAGCGGCGCTCAAATTACAAACCCAAGCCCCGAGTCAGTGATCCAGAATGTCACAACCGGAATCGAGCGATCCTTGGAGATCCTGCAGACAGGAGTTGTCCCGTGATCCATACGAACATCATTCCAAGTAAGACAGGCAGTCCTGGGAAATTCACCGATAAGATTCGAGCGATTCTATTGGGTTTAGTCCTCTCCACTTTAGCGTGCAGTTTTTCGATCCAAACTCTCCCGCCGCAACCCACAGCCGATTCTGTCGAGCAAAAAGCAGGTTCGAAAACCTCTAACGAGAAGTCTCTCCTCGTTGAACCTCCTGATTCACCCTCTGAAGCGTCTCCTGAAGAGCCTCACCAGGCCTCAGCTCCTCCTGATTTTGAATGGATCAATCCTTGGCCGCGCGCGACACCGGTACCGCCTGAGCTCGTCGATGTCACTTCGACTGACCTCATTCCGTTTTGGTCAGAGACCACCGCCGCGGTCGCCGCTGACTTTAATCAAGACCAGAAATTGGATTTTTTTTCGATCCAACCCAACTATGAGGCCCGCCTTTACCTAAACCAGGGAGTAAACGGTCCGATGAAACTCAGCACCGGGGACTTGTTTCCTCTTGAGAAGGGGAACTGGTCCTACTCGACAACGACCACTCTCATTGATTTGGACGAGGACGGAAGGAAAGATCTCGTGGTGCCGCTTACTGCGGGGGCAGCATCGCAAGAAGATGCCCCTCTTGTCGCAAAAACACCGAGAGTCTATCTCACCCACGGTGAGGCCCTGGACGTTCCGGAAGACCCATTGAAGGCAAAAATG
>Ga0169931_10007157_pt1 | contig 16633 bp, 9 predicted proteins | sample Kivu_15m_20L_FD_129675 | JGI IMG/M metagenome (GOLD analysis project Ga0169931, IMG submission 129675) | Freshwater microbial communities from Lake Kivu, Western Province, Rwanda to study Microbial Dark Matter (Phase II) - Kivu_15m_20L... | ecosystem: Environmental > Aquatic > Freshwater > Lake ...
GTAATCAGGGCCAAGGCGAACGCAGGCAGGATTGACGCACGCGTCCTTCCAATGGCATTCACGCCGCAAAACCAACCCACGTACCGGTTGAACGACATGACCCGTGTTTTCGAGGGGCAATTTAGTCAACGGACTCTTCAAATGGAGGTTACGTCCATCGGCAAATCGAATCTGTCGTTTACCCAACGCTTATTGCCAGAGATTTCATTCACGCCACCAGCAGACATCCATCCACATGGCCAAGAATCGATGGCGTCGAAGGTCAGCGCTCAACCAAGACCCGGTGGACCTCCGACCAATCGTCGCCGGTGATGCGCAGCCAATACGGTCCTGCGCCTAACGCCCGGATATCCACGGGTGCTGCAGGACGCAGCAGTCCTTCGAGCGCGATTCGGCCTGAAGCATCAAGCAGCTGGAACTTGGCAATTGCTGGCAGCTGCACATAGAGGGCGTCAGTAGCGGGAACAGGATACACCTTGCTGCGAGCAGCAGTGCGCTCATCAGCAACCGTGCTCCAGCCCGCGCATCCTGAAGAGCTCAGCAGGCTCGCGCGCACCCCGTTCAGCACTCCATTCATGAAGTTGGCCTGTTGCGTGGTGAACATGGCCGTGCACCCACTGTAGTCCATGTAGTTCTCGTACTGGGTGAGCTGGCTGCACTTCATCAAGTTCGTGTTGTTGCAATTCCAAGTGGGCGAGTTCGTATTGGGGGTGTCGCTGAAACCGTCGTCCAGTGAGCAACTATTCCCATCGAAGGTGTGCCGCAGCCCGAAGTAGTGCCCGGCCTCGTGGGTCGGCGTTCGCTCGCCTGGATCGACCCCATAACTATAGTCGATGACCAACCCATCTTGCCAGCTGCCTGCCATGCCACCAGTGGGCAAGTAGGTGTAGCCGCTGACAATGTTCCCGGACGACCCCACGATGTCGCAGACCCAGATGTTCAGGTAGCGGGTCGGATCCCAGGCGCTGATACCGTCCGGAGCCCCCTTCATATCATGCGGCTCGCTGTTCGGGTCGAACCAGGTATCGGTGGTGTAGGTCCGGGTGATGCCGCTTGTCGGAACTCCCTGGGGATCGTATTGAGCCAGGCAGAATCGGATGCCCACATCGGCCATCACTGGCGTGAAAGCCGGGCGCACCGTGCCAGCATTCGCGTTCAACAGGTTGAAGTCCTCATCCATCTGCGCCACGAAGCCTTGGATGACCGCATCTGCAATGTTCTCAGCGGCGGTATTCCAGACCACGTGCACCACTACGGGAACCACGGGATCACCCCCGCCCTTCTGGTACTGGTGCTCTTGCGCCAGTTGGGCGAGTTGTTCCAAATGCGTGTGCAGATCCGGATCGGCTCGGTACATGAGTTCATCCGTAAGGCAAACGGCATTCTGTCCAAGAGCCTGACGCTCCAGGGCGAAAAGCGTGATGAATGCAACGATAAACTGGCGCATTCGAGATGTCATGGGGCGAAAGTAGCTCCATGCACCGCTTGACTGTTGGAACTGCTACCGGGTGAAGAGCAGCTCGCGCATCTTCGGCAGCGGCCAGAGCTCATCGTCAACAAGCAGCTCCAGCTTGTCGGCGTGGTAGCGGATGCGATCCAAGTAAGGCCTTACCTGATCGCAGTATGCCAGGGCCTTCTCGCGCGCGTTCTCCAAGCCGTTGGCTCGTTTCCGTGCCTCAGTCATCTGGTCCACGAAGCTCACGACGGCATTGATGTGCTCTGAGATCTCCTCAATCAAGCCCACCGGAATGCGCGTGGCTTTCTCGGCATTCGCGGAAGGGAGCACCTCACGCAGGCCGCGCACGTTCTCGATGAGGCGATTCTGATAGGCGATGGCCACCGGAATAACGTGATTCTGGGCAAGGTCACCCACCACGCGGCTCTCGATCTGGATCTTCAGCGCGAAGCTGTGCAGCTCAATCTCATGCCGCGCTGCGGTCTCCACCGGGCTCAGCACCTTCATGTCAGCGAAGAGCTTCACGGTCTCCGCGCGGCTCCAGACATCGAGGGCGCGGGGCGTGTCCTTGATGTTGTTAAGGCCGCGCTTCTCGGCCTCCTTCACCCATTCGTCGCCATAGCCATTGCCCTCGAATCGGATGGCCTTGCACTTCACGATCAAATCGCGGAGCACCCGCAGAATGGCCTCGTCCTTCTTGGCCCCCTTGTTGATCAGGGTATCCACCTCCCGGCGAAAAGCCTCGAGTTGGGCGGCGACGATGGTGTTGAGCACCGTCATGGGACCGGCGCAATTGGCGCTGCTGCCCACGGCGCGGAACTCGAATTTATTGCCTGTGAAGGCGAATGGGCTGGTACGGTTGCGGTCGGTGTTGTCGAGCATCACCGGCGGGATGCGGCCGATGTCGAGCTTCAGCACGGTCTTGCGATCGGGAGTCATCACACCCCGGATGCTCTTCTCCAGGCCATCGAGCAGGGCGGTGAGGTGTTCCCCGATGAAGACGCTGATGATGGCGGGGGGCGCCTCGTTGGCTCCTAGGCGATGGTCGTTGCCGGCGCTGGCGATGCTGGCGCGCAGCACATCGGCATTGGCATGGATGGCCGCGATGGTATTGACGAAGAAAGTGAGGAAGCGGATGTTCTCCTTCGGGGTCTTGGCGGGCTTCAGCAGATTCACGCCCGTGTTCGTGGCCAGGCTCCAGTTGTTGTGCTTGCCGCTGCCGTTCACGCCTGCGTACGGCTTCTCGTGCAGCAACACGCGGAAGTCGTGGCGCTGGGCCACCTTCTCCATCACGTCCATGAGGAGCACGTTGTGGTCCACGGCCAGGTTGAGCTCCTCGAATACCGGGGCGCACTCGAACTGGTTGGGCGCCACCTCGTTGTGGCGCGTCTTCACCGGGATGCCCAGCATGAGCGCCTCGGACTCGAATTCGCGCATGAAGGCCCGCACCCGGTCCGGGATGCTGCCGAAGTAGTGGTCCTCGAGCTGCTGTCCCTTGGCGGGGATGTGGCCGAAGAGCGCGCGGCCGGTCATCATGATGTCCGGGCGGGCGAAGAAGAGCGCCTTGTCGATGAGGAAGTACTCCTGTTCCCAGCCCAGGGTGCAGGTCACCTTGGTCACGTCCTTGTCGAACCACTGGCACACGGCGGTGGCAGCCTCATCAACGGCGCGGATGGCGCGCAGCAGGGGCATCTTGTAGTCGAGGGCCTCGCCGGTGTAGCTGATGAAGATGGTGGGGATGCAGAGCGTGCGGCCAATCACGAAGGCCGGGCTGCCGGGGTCCCAGGCGGTGTAGCCGCGCGCCTCGAAGGTGTTCCGGATGCCGCCGCTGGGGAAGCTGCTGGCATCGGGCTCCTGCTGCACCAGCATGCTGCCATCGAAGCGCTCGATGCTGCGGCCACCGCCGATGGGCTCGAAGAACGCATCGTGCTTCTCGGCGCTGAGGCCGGTGAGCGGCTGGAACCAGTGCGTGTAGTGCGTGGCGCCCTTGCTGGAGGCCCATTCCTTCATGCCGCTCGCCACCTGGTCGGCCAGCTTGCGGTCGATGCGCTCCCCGTGCTGGGTGGCCTGGCGCACGGCGTACCAGGCATCCTCGGTGAGGAACATGCGCATGGCGTCCTCATTGAAGACACTCGTGGCGAAGAACTCGCTGATCTTGTGCGAAGGGGCCTCGGCGACGCGGGGGGAGCGGTTCAGCACATCCTCGAGCGCTTTCATCCGAATCTGGGGGGTGGGCATGGGGAAATAGGGTGTTTTCGGCCGCGAAGCTACCCGGAATGAGGGGGGCTGTTCGGAAAACGCACGATTTTCTTTCAAACACCCTGTTGAATCCAGGGGGCTATCAGGAAAATGGGATGCAGAGCAGCCGTTTCGGCGTCATACGGCGCGAAACCGGTGGACTTCAACCGCGCTTCAGCACCAAGATCACGTACGCCAAGCAGGCCACTACCAGAATTGCGCCCTGCCACCGGCCCATGCGGTTCCCGAAGCGCATGAGCGGATAGAGCAGCAAGGCCACCAAGGCCATGGCCATCAGATCGATGCGGAAGGCGGCGTGATCGGAGATGATCGGACGAATGGCCGCCGTGATCCCGAGGATGCCGAGGAGGTTGAACACATTGCTTCCGACGAGGTTGCCGAGCGAGATGTCGGGCTGCTTGCGGAAGGCCGCCACCATGGAGGTGATGAGCTCGGGCATGGAGGTGCCTGCCGCCACAACGGTGACGCCGATAAGCTGCTCGCTCACACCAGCCGCCGCTGCGATGGCCACGCCGCCTGCAACGAACCAATCAGCACCGAAGGTGAGCGCGACCACGCCGACCACCAGCAGAGCCAGGGCTTTCGCCCAATGCATGCGCGGAGGCTCCACTGCATTGGCCTCTGCCGCTCTGCGGGACGACCAGACCATCCACCAGACATACGCCGCTATCAGAGCGATGAAGAGCAGGCCTTCCCATTGGCTCAGCACGTCATCCATGAAGAGCCACCAGAAAAGCAAGGTGGCGGCCATCATCACCGGCCAGTGGATGCGCCGCGCGTCCCGGTCCACTTCAATGGGGAAGACCAGGATGCTCAGGCCAAGGATGAAGCTGATGTTGACGATGTTGGAGCCCACCACATTGCCGATGGCGATGGCCGAGTTCCCTTGCATCGCGGAGACCAGGCTCACCAGCAGTTCCGGGGCACTGGTGCCCATGCTCACCACGGTAAGGCCGATGACCAGCGGAGAGATGCGCGCGCGCAGGGCGAGGTCCACGGCGCCGCGCACCATGAACTCCGCCCCCAGCACCAGCGTCACGAGGCCGGCCAGGGTGATCAAGAGGTCCATCATGCCTTGTCTGGGGCTTGCTCATCCGGCGGCGCTGCGGGCGAAGGGCGGTCATCCTCCACCATGCCGCGCACCTGCTGCTGATGCTCGGTGGCCGCGCGCCTCACCTCCTGCGCTCCCCGGTTGATCTCGCGCTGCACCTCGCTGCTCGCATCGCGCACCTGGCGCAGGAAGCGGCCCGCGCCGCGCGCGATGTCGGGCACGCCCTTCGCCCCGAAGAAGATCAGCACGAAGAGGATGACCACCAGGAATTCACCGCCGCTGATGTCGAAGAGTAGGGCGACGCTCATGTGTTTCATCCCGCGCAGCGGGGGGGCGAAAAGTAGGAAGCCCCGCTGCGGCAGGGCTTCCGATGGGGTTCACACGAGCATCAATCCTGCTGACGCGCGGGGTCCTTGTCCTTGAGCATGTCGGTGACCAAGGCCCCGGCCACGAAGACCGAGGAGTAGGTGCCCACGCCGACGCCCACGAGCAGGGCGAAGACGAAGCCCTTGATCGCCGTGCCACCGAAGACGAAGATCACGGCCAGCACCAGCAAGGTGGTGAGCGAGGTGTTCATGGTACGGCCCAGGGTGGAGTTGATGGCCTTGTTGATCACCACGGCGTAGGGCTCGCGCTTGTGGTCGCGCAGGTACTCGCGGATACGGTCGTACACCACCACCGTATCGTTGATCGAGTAGCCGATCACGGTGAGGATGGCGGCGATGAAGGCCTCATCGATCTCCAGCGAGAAAGGCATGATCTTGTACAGCAGCGAGTACACGCCCAGCACGATGATGGCATCGTGCGCGAGCGAGAGCACGCCGCCCAGGCCGAACTGCCAGTTGCGGAATCGCAGCGCGATGTACAGGAAGATGAGCGCCAGCGCGATGAGCAATGAGGTGATGGCGCCCTTCTGGATATCGTCGCTGATGGTGGGGTCCACCTTCCGGCTCTCGGAGATCTCGTAGCCCGGAGCAGCAGCATCCAGACCGGCGCGCAAGCGCTCCTCCACCAGGCGGTCGGCCGTGGTATCGGGCTGATCGATCAAGTGGTTGGTGGTGATCTTCAGGTTACGGTCGCTGCCGTAGGTCTTCACGTTCGTGGTGCTCTTCACGCCATTCTCCCCAACGAGGCGTTCATCCAATGCAGCGCGCACGCCCTCCACGTTCACGTCGCCCTTGAATTTCACCACGTAGGTGCGGCCACCGCTGAAATCGACGCCCCAGTTGAATTTGTTGGTCACCATGGAGCCGATGCTCACCGCGATGAGCAGTCCGCTCACCGCATAGAACACCTTGCGCTTGCCCATGAAATCCCAGTTGGCGTTCACGAAGATGCTCTTGCTCCAGCTGTTCCACACGGCGAAGGGCTTGCCCTTATCGAGCCGGTAGGTGATGATCATGCGCGAGAGCAGCAGCGCGGTGAAGAGCGAGGTAAGGATGCCCAGCGCCAGCGTGACCGCGAAGCCCTGCACGGGGCCGCTGCCGAAGATGAGCAGGATCACGGCGATGATCAAGGTGGTCACGTTGCCATCGACGATGGCCGAGAGCGCGCCCTTGTAGCCGAGGTCAACGGCGCTCTTGAGCATCTTGCCGTGGCGCAGCTCCTCGCGGACGCGCTCGTAGATGAGCACGTTGGCGTCAACCGCCATACCCATGGTGAGCACGATGCCCGCGATGCCCGGCAGCGTGAGGGCCGCTTGCAACGAGGCCAGGGAGCCGATGAGCACGAAGAGGTTCACCAGCAGCGCCAGATCGGCCACCCAGCCGCCGCGCGCGTAGTAGAGCGCCATGTAAACCATCACCAGCACCAGCGCCACCAGGAAGGAGTAGAGACCTGTGTTCACGTTCTCCGCGCCGAGCGAAGGACCAACCACGGTCTCGTCGATGATGCGCGCCGGGGCGGGAAGCGCACCGGCTTTCAGGATGTTGGCCAGATCGCTGGCCTCCTGGATCTGCTGGTTGATCTCGCCCATGCCCATGGAGATGGTGCTCGTGCCGCCGGCGATCTCCGAGATCACCTCCGGCGCGCTGTACACCAGTTCATCGAGCACGATGCCGATGTACTTGCCCACGTTCTCGCCGGTCATCACCTTCCAGATCTGGGCGCCTTCGGCATCCATGTTCATGATCACCTGCACCTGACCCTTGAAGTCGAAATCCTGGAAGGCGTTGGTGATGGCGCTGCCGTTCAGCTTGGGCTTGCCGTCGCTGGGCACCTTGATCGCGTATAGCTCCAGATAGGGGCCCTTAGGACCTTCCTTCGGCTTGGCGCCCCAGGCCAGGCGCGCATCGCGCGGCAATGCAGAGGTCACTGCGCTCATGGCCAGCAGGCGCTTCACCTCGGCCGTATCCTTCACCAAGGCGTTGCCCACGATGGGGCCGCGCACGAATTGGCCGTTCCGGTCCACGGAAGGCCCGAGCAACGACCAAAGTGGAGTGCGCTTGCGGCTTTCCTCGTCGCTGAGCTCTTCAGTCGCATCGGTCGTATCCGTTTCAGTCGTATCCGCGGTCACCGCACTCGTGTCGGCAGCGGCGGTATCCGCCACGACGCTGGAAGTATCAACGGCCGCGCTCAGGCTGTCGGCTGCGGCCTGAAGGCTGTCCGCGGCGGCGGTAGCGCTATCACCGGCGGCGAGCTCCGGGTAGAGCTCCTTGGAGAGCGCATCGTTGGCGGCGTTAAGCGCCTGGCCCACCTCGGTGTTCTCATGCATCTCCCAGAACTCCAGGTTGGCAGTGCTCTGCAGCACTTTGCGCACGCGCTCCTTGTCCTTCACGCCCGGCAATTCAATGGCGATGCGGCCGCTGAAGGCCTGCTTCTGGATGCTGGGCTGGCTCACGCCGAACTTGTCGATACGGGTGCGGAGGATACGCTCGGTATTGCTCAGCGCGGTCTCGGCCTCACGGCGCAACGAACTGATGTACGAGGCGTCGTCGCCCTCGCGGTCGAACATGCCCTGGCGGTCGGGGCTGTAGAAGATGGCCGAGAGCGGCGGGCGGTTCTCAATCTTGCGGTACTCCTCATCGAAGAGCGTCACGAAGTCCTTGCTGTCCGTGCGCTGCCGCTGGCGAGCATTGGCCAAGGCCTGGGTGAATGCAGGGTCGGTGCTGCCGTCGCTGAGGTTCTCGATCAATTCGGGGATGCTCACCTCCAGGGTCACGGCCATGCCGCCCTTGAGGTCAAGGCCCAGGTTGATCTCCTTCTCCTTGCACTCGCGGTAGCTGTAGCCCAGCAAGGGGTATACCTTGTCCTCAGCGTGAGCACGCAGGTATGCGTTCTCGTACTCCAGCGCCACCTGGCTGCTGTCCTTGCCCTCATTGCCAGGCACGGCCAGCACCGAATCGGCCTTGAGGCCGGCCTCAGCACTCGCTTCGCGCTCCAAGCCGGAGGTGAAATAGGAGAAGGAAAGCTGGTACGCGCACGCGAGCGCCAACAGGACCGTGAAGATCCAGAGCGCGCCTCGATTCTGCATGACTGAAAGGGGGGTTCGTAAAAAGAGGCGGCAAATATAGACGGACATCCGATGCGGGAAAGGCGGCGTTTCCGCCTAGGCGTCAAGCGGAAAAAGGCCCAACTGTGCAGGGTGGAGAATGGGCATCCCGTTCCGTTGGCTTCGGCGGCGCACAACCGAACTTCGCAGCGCCCCGTCAATACCTGTGCGCATGAAAGCCCCCCTTCTCACCTTCCTCTCACACATTCTGTTGATTCCCATGGCGCACGGGCAATGGGACCTACAGTTCGACGGCACGGTGCCCGTCTCGCGGCAGGGCGTCACTTTGGACCTGGCCTGGGCCGGAGGCCTGAACTCAGCACAGATCAGTGCGATCGACCTGAACGGCGATGGCCTCCAGGACCTCGTGTTCTTCGACCACTCCTACTCATTCCCGAGCGGGCACAAGATCTCCGCGCTGCTGCGCACCGGGGCGGGCCAGAGCACGGTGCCTTACGCCCCCACACGCACTTACGACAACGTGCCCCCGCTTGACCGGCTGCACGACTGGGCCCTGTTCCGCGATTACAACTGCGACGGCAAAGTGGACATCTTCTCTTACACCCAGGCGGGCTTCGGGGTTTGGAAGAACGTGAGCGACGGCGACGGCCTGGCCTTCGAGCAGGTCACCAACCTTCAGTACTCGGGCTACGTGTCGCCCAGCGGCGCGGTGACCAATGCCAACCTCTTCATCTCGCAGGTCGACATGCCCGGCATCGACGACATCGACGGTGATGGGGACCTGGACATCATCACCTTCAGCCTCCTGGGCACTTATGTGGAGTACCACAAGAACCTGAGCATGGAGACCTACGGCACCTGCGACAGCTTGAAGTACGAGCTGCGCAACAAGTGCTGGGGCTTCTTCGCGGAGAACTTCAGCAACAACTCAGTCACGCTCAACCAGCCCTGCTCCTTCAACGTGCCCAACCCGGAGTTCCGCCCGCAGGGCGAGACGGATGCTGAGGACGACGATGACGATCGCGCCCACGCCGGCAGCACGATCACGCCGCTCGACCTCGATGGCGACGGCGACAAGGAGGTGCTCCTGGGCGACATCTCGTTCAACAACCTGGTGGGGCTCTACAACGGCGGGAGCGTGAATTATGCCTTCATGATGCAGGTGGACACGCTCTTCCCCGGCTACGACCAGAGCGTGGACATCACTGTGTTCCCCTCAGCTTTCTACCTCGATGTGGACAACGATGCCCGCCGCGACCTGCTGGTGACGCCCAATGCCAGCTCGCTTTCCCAGGATCACCGCAGCGTGCTGTATTACCGCAACATCGGCACCGATGCCGCTCCGATCTTCGACTTCCAGCAGGACAACCTGTTCCAGGACCGCATGATCGAATTGGGCCTGGGGGCCATCCCGGTGGCCTTCGACGAGAACGGCGATGGCCGGATGGACCTGATCGTGAGCAACCACGGCTACTACCAGAGCGGCGGCAACTACGTGGGCAAGATGGCCCTGCTGCGCAACGTGGGCAGCGCATCCAGCCCGGCCTTCGACATGGTCACCGACGATTGGCTGAGCCTCTCAACCAGCGGCATCGGCATGAGCATGCACCCGGCTTTCGGCGACCTCGACGGTGATGGCGACCTCGACCTGTACATCGGCGACCTGCAAGGGCGCATGCACTACTACCGCAACATCGCCACTGGCCCGCAGGCGGCCTTCCAGCTGCAGCAGGCCAACATCACCGACGCGGGCGGCGCGCAGATCGATGTAGGGCAATTCGCCGCACCGCTCTTCCACGACCTCGATGCCGACGGCCTGATCGACCTGATCGTGGGCGAACGCAACGGCAACTTGAACCACTATCGCAACACGGGCAGCGCATCATCCCCGCAATGGACGCTGATCACGGAGAATCTTGGCGACGTGAGCACGGTGGAGTGGATAAACGTGACGGGCCACTCCGTGCCGGCCATCTACGTGAACGACCAGGGCCAACGCGAGATGCTGCTGGGCTCTGAGAGCGGCGCCATCTATCGCTACACCGGCATCGAAGGCAACATCGCAGGCGCATGGACTGAAGCGGACACCGCGTGGCGCGGGATCGACGATGGGGCGCGCTCGACATTGTGCCTGCACGATTTCACCGGCGATGGCGAGCTTGACCTGGTGGTGGGCAACTACCGCGGCGGCCTGAGTTTCTGGCGCAGCGACGAACTCACCACGGTGGCTGGAGACGCGCGCTTGCCAGCGCCGTTCAGCATGTGGCCCAACCCGGCCAGGGACCTGGTGGACCTGGTGCTCGAGGCCTTCCCTGTTGGTGGCGTATGGGTGCTGCGCGATGCGCTGGGCCAGGAAGTGCTGCGCGAACGCGTGCGCGCAGAGCGCACCACGATCAACCTCGCCGGCCTGGCTGACGGTATCTACCTGGTACAGCTCGAAGGCACGAGCATATCGCCCTCGCAACGCCTCGCGATCCTGCACTGAGGCCTGGTCCTGAAAAGCCGAGGGCGCCAATGGCGCCCTCGCTCTTTTCCGTCGCACGACCGATCAGGCCGTCACGTTCGAGTTCATTTTGTCCAGCACGTCCATCACCTCCTTCACGGACTTGGCACTGGCGTGGCAGAGTTCCATCTCCTCCTTGTTCAGCTTCAGCTCGAGGATGCGCTCCACACCGTTGCGGCCCAGGATCACGGGCGCGCCCATGTAGACGTCCTTCAGGCCATACTCGCCCTGCAGCCACACGCAGCAGGGGAACACGCGCTTCTGGTCGCGCACGATGGCCTCCACCATTTGAGCGGCGGCCGTGCCCGGCGCGTACCAGGCCGAGGTGCCCAGCAGGTTCACGATCTCACCGCCGCCCTTCTTCGCGCGGTCCACGATGGCATCGAGCTTATCCTTGGCAATGAGCTCCGTGACGGGGATGCCGCCCACGGTGGTGTAGCGCGGCAAGGGCACCATGGTATCGCCATGGCCGCCCATGAGCACGGCCTGGATGTCCTTGGGGCTCACATTGAGCTCGGTGGCCAGGAAGGCGCGGTAACGGGCGGTATCGAGGATGCCCGCCATGCCGAACACCTTGCTGCTGGGGAGCTTGCTGGTGATGTAGGCGCAATAGGTCATCACATCGAGCGGGTTGCTCACCACGATCAGGATCGCGTTGGGCGAGTGCTTCACCACGTTCTCCGTCACGCTCTTCACGATGGCGGCGTTCGTGGCGATGAGGTCGTCGCGGCTCATGCCCGGCTTGCGCGGAAGGCCGCTGGTGATCACCACCACATCGCTGTTGGCGGTCTTCGAATAGTCATTCGTGCTGCCGGTCACGCGCGAATCGAACAGATTGATTGGCGAGGTCTGCCAGATGTCCAAAGCCTTGCCTTCGGCGAAGCCTTCCTTGATGTCGAGCAGCACCACTTCATTGGCCAGCTCCCAACGGGCCACGGCATCGGCGCAAGTGGCGCCCACATTGCCGGCTCCTACAACTGTGACTTTCATCCTGAACGTGCGGGGGTTAGAAGGTTTTAGAACGACGGCCTTTGGCCGCGCGGGGGCGAATGTAGCTGAACCGACCAGCCTCAGAATCTGGCACTTGTCAGCGTTGGTTGATGAACTTGTTGGGCGAGTTGAAGGGCTATGAGGCATCCCTCATGGTCTGGCGCCGTCTTGCACCCGATGCGTATCTTGTCGGCTCCAATCAAGGCCATGCCGTTAGCCGCGGACCGTATCGCGCCCAAGCTCACGCTCTCGTGGGTGAACACCGATGCACAGCAAGCGGTGTTCAGCGAGCTTGTGGATGGCTGCCTCAAAGGCGAGCGCCGCGCCCAGCAACGGGTCTACGAGCTCTTCTACGGCAAGATGATGGCCGTGTGCATGCGCTACACGAAGAACACCGATCAGGCCAAGGACATCCTCCAAGATGGCTTCATCAAGGTGTTCCGGAGCATGGAGTCATACAACCGCGCCGGCTCTTTCGAAGGGTGGATCCGACGCATCGTGGTCAACACCGCCATCGACCATTTCCGTCACAGCAAGCACAGCTATCTCCTCTTGGGTGAGGAGCGGAGCATCGAGGATTTCAAGGACCAGGACGAGGAGGACACCCTGGCCGATGACGCCGGAGACGACCTGCCGGACCTGAAGCCCGCCGACGTGATCAATGCCATGCAGAAGCTCACCCCGGCATATCGAACGGTCTTCAACCTCTACGTGTTCGAGGAGATGACCCACAAAGAGATCGCCGACGCGCTCAGCATCAACGTGGGCACTAGCAAGAGCAATTTGGCCAAGGCCAAGAATAACCTGAAGAGACTGCTGCGGCAGGAGAACAAGATCAACTAGACCAGATGGAGAACCGCATCCCCAACGACGCCTTCGAGCAGGCTCTGCGCCAGAGCCTCGACGGATTCGAGGTGCCGTACAACTCGGCCGACTGGGCCCAAATGGAGCGCGCGCTCGATAAGTCCGCCGCCAAGCAAGGCCGTTGGTCCTTGGGCCTGCTCGCCCTGCTCTTCGGCGGCAGCGTGGCCTTGACCACTACCGTTTACTACATGTTCACCGGAGCCGGCGCTGGCGAGGTGGTCGTGACGCAGCCTGCGGGAGCCTTGGCCTCCGACGAGAACACGCTCATTCAGCCCGCCATCACCTTGGAAGCCCCAAGCTCCGAGACCCAGACCTCCTTGGAATCGGTGACGCGCGATTCAAGTCCCACGCCCGTCACAGCTGTTGCAGGCATGCCCGAGTCGCCCCGTCCTTCTTCCGAACCTGAAGAACCTGCCGTGGCTGCATCAGTCGCAACGGCGAATCAAGCGAGCACCACCCCAGCCAGCAATGACGTGAGCATCAAGCCGAGCATCACCGAGGGCTGCCCAGGCACTTCCGTGGAGTTCGAAGTGGCCAACCTGCCGGCACCGGGCACGCAGATGCTCTGGAACTTCGGCGATGGCAGCTTCAGCACCGGACCCAATCCCAAGCACGCCTATAACAAGGCTGGCCGGTATGAAGTGACCCTCTCGATGAACTCCGGCACGGGCGGAACAATCTTCAACAAACCGGTCTCTGATGTGATCGTGATCCACGAGCGTCCCGAGGCGGCCTTCAACCCCATGCCCCAGGAGTACCTGGATCGCGTGCCTTCGGTGCATTTCGAGAACAAGAGCCTCAAGGGCACCACCTATTTCTGGGACTTCGGCGATGGGCAGTCCTCCAACCTGCAGGTGCCCACCCATGTGTACAAGAGCAGGGGGGACTACACGGTGAGCCTGGTGGTGACCAACGCCATTGGCTGCACCGACCGTACCGAGCGCGTGGTGCGCATCAAGGAGGACTACAACCTGCTGGCTGCCCCGGCCTTCTCGCCCAATGGCGACGGCGTGGAGGAGACCTTCATTCCGGAGGCGCTTAAGAACCTGAACCGCCGTTTCCGCATGACCGTGCATGACCCCGCCACCGGGGCCTTGGTGTACGAGACCAGCGATGTGAAGCGCCCCTGGAACGGCCGTGTGAACGGCGCAGGCGCGCCTTGCGCATCGGGTGATTATGTGTGGATGGTTGAGATGAAGGACGGCGAGGCCCTTGGCGGCACCTATAACGGCACCGTGAGCTTGCTTCGTTAGCCTTAAGATTGACAGAATCGATGGCCCCGGCCCAGCAGGCCGGGGCCTATTTTTGGGGCCGGGCAACCTATCCGGGCGCCCCGGCATCACTAGCAACAGAGAACCAGACTGTCGCACCCTTGGCTATGCGAATCACCCAAAGCTTTCGTGCCCTCCTTTTCGTCGCTGCCTCGGCAGCGTTGATTGAGCCACTGAGCGCCCAACAGTTCAGCATCACCGCAGGCGCGGTAACGACCTGCACTGGTGTTCTTGAGGACAGCGGTGGTCCGGCTGCCCAGTACGGCAATAACGAGAACTTCACGGTTGTGATCTGCCCGGACCAACCCGGCGACGGCATCTCCCTGACATGGGCGGTCTTTGGACTGAGCACCGCAGGCGCGCAGAACACGTGGGACGAGATCAACATCTGGGACGGCGACAACACCGGAGCGACGTTCCTTGGAAGCTATACCGGCGGCGGGCTGCTGGGTCTGGTTGTTTCCGCCACCACATTCAATCCAACGGGCTGCCTCACAGTACAGTTCGTCTCGAATGGAACGGGAACCGGCGACTTCGCCGCGTCAATCACCTGCTTCACCCCATGCGAGCGACCAGAAGCAGTGGCCACCATGAGTGAACCCGGACCTGCGCTGGTCTGCGTGGGCGAAACAATCGACTTCGACGGCTCGGCATCCTTCGCAGCGCCCACGTTCAACATCGTGAGCTACACCTGGGTGTTCGATGACGGCTCCACCGCTACCGGTCCACTCGCGAGCCATTCTTACGCAGAACCCGGCGAGTACATCGTTCAACTCAACTTGATCGATGACAACGACTGCGTGAACAGCAATGTGGTGGATCTGCAGATCCTGGTGAGCACCACGCCCAGCTTCCTGGGCACCATGGAAAGCCTTGAGACCTGCTTGGGCGCGACTGTTGACCTATCGGCCGTCGTCACGCCCGTCACTTGGACCGGCATCCCCGAGGCCAATTTCGGCGACGGGGTGTACCTGCCCGATGACGTGGGCACCCCGTTCTCGAGTGAAGTCACCTTCACCCAATTCGATCCCGGCCAGCTTCTCACGAATGCGAACGACCTTGAGAGCATCTGCGTGAGCATGGAGCACAGTTTCTGCGGGGATCTCGTGCTCTCGGTCACCTGCCCCAACGGGCAGGTCATCATCATGCACCAACAAGGCGGAGGCGGCACTTACATCGGCGGTGCGAACGACGGGGATGGGAATCTGAATCCCGTGCCCGGCGATTGCTGGGAATATTGCTGGAGCCCGACGGCCACCTTGGGAACCTTCGCGAACTGCTCGGCCTTCGGCCCAACGCCGAACGTGATGCCCGGAGGCACTCCTTCGAACAACGCGCTGATACCTGGGACCTACACGCCTGTTCAGCCTTGGACGAATTTGCAGGGCTGCCCGCTGAATGGCACATGGACCTTCACCTCGCTCGACCTCTGGGGCGCGGACAACGGCTTCCTCTGCAGCTGGGAGCTGAACTTCAATCCGGCCATCATCCCTGATGTGACCCAATTCACGCCCATCATCGACAACACGGACCCTGATTCCGCCTGGTGGAGCGGTCCGGCGTTGACCTTGGATCCGAACAATCCGCTGGTCGCGCAGGCCACGCCGAGCAGTGCCGGCGCGTTCAACTACACATTCACCGTGGTCGACAACTTCGGCTGCACCTACGACACCACCGTCACGGTGACTGTTGCGCCGCTCATGGAGATCGATGCCGGTCCTGACATCATCCTCTGCAACGACTCCGTGCCGATGGCCGGCGTGGTGGTGGCCAACGGGCCGCCAACGGACTGCGTCTGGACGCTTCAGCTCAACGAGACCTTCGGCGATACCTGGAACGGAGGGGCGAATCTGGCCGTGACGATTGATGGCGTCACCACGAATTACGCGATCCTCACCCCCGGCACGCTCTCGCAGATCATACCGCTCAACGTGAGCACCGGGCAGACCATCACGCTGTTCTATACGGCAGGCACCATCTGGAACAACGAGAACTCTTTCACGCTGACCACCGACATGGGCGGCGTGGTGCACGCATCAGGGCAGGGTCCTGCTACGGGTGTCGCATACAACGGGGTGATAGTTTGCGGCGGCGGTACAAGCCCGCTGGCTTGGGAGTGGACTCCTTCGGCGGGTTTGGGTGATGACACGGACCCCACCACGAACGTTTATACCACGCAATCCACGATGTACTACCTGAGCGCCTACCCTGTGGGCTCTCCGGAATGCGCTGTGACGGACAGCGTGCTGGTGGCTCCGGACCCGAGCATCGACGCTGGCCTGAGCAATGCCATCACCATCTGCGCCAGTGAAGCGGCCTTCTTCATGAACGACTCGCTCCTGGGCACGCCTGACCCCGGTGGTGAATGGACCAACAGCTTGGGCGCCGTGGTGGACGACCAGTTCGACCCGACGTGGGAAACCACGGAAGTCTTCACGTACACCGTTACGAGCCTCGCCGGCTGCCAGGCCACCGCGCAACTTGACGTCACCGTGATCCCTGCCGACGACCCAGCATGCTGCGGCGTGGTGGTGATGGGCCCCAGTGCAATTTCCTGCGACCTCACCAACGGCTTGTCCGTATCGCCTGGCAACACCGGAGTTGGCGTGTGGAGCGGTCCAGCAGGTGCGGTATTCGCGGATGCGAATGCCACGCAGACCGCGGTGACCGTGCAGCCAGGCATGGGCGGCACGCACTGGTTCTATTGGATCGAGGACGATGGCGCGTTCTGCTACCTGATCGACAGCGTGCAGCTCACCTTCACCGACACGATCCTCATCGACTTCAC
>Ga0169931_10007158_pt1 | contig 16631 bp, 14 predicted proteins | sample Kivu_15m_20L_FD_129675 | JGI IMG/M metagenome (GOLD analysis project Ga0169931, IMG submission 129675) | Freshwater microbial communities from Lake Kivu, Western Province, Rwanda to study Microbial Dark Matter (Phase II) - Kivu_15m_20L... | ecosystem: Environmental > Aquatic > Freshwater > Lake...
TCGCTCCGGGCTGAAGGCGAGGTGGAAGTCGCGTCCGGCAACCAGGCCACCCTCCTCGAGGACCGGTCGCACCTCGTCATCAGTGGTGCCGGGGTAGGTCGTCGACTCCAAGACGACCAGTTGACCCGGCTGAAGGTGCGCGGCGATCGCGCGCGTGGCTCCCATCACCGCACCGAGATCCGGCCCTCCCTCGGGGGTGAGCGGAGTGGGGACGCAGATGATGACGGCACGTGCGTTGGCGATAACTGCCGCGTCCGTGGTGGCGACGAAGCCGCGACCCAGCATGTCCGCGATGTCCGCGTCCGAGAGATCGTCGACATGCGAGCGGCCGGCATTCAGGCCGTCCACGACCGACGTGGAGACATCGAGGCCGGTGACCGCGAGACCTGCTCGACTGGCCTCCTGTGCCAGGGGCAGGCCGACGTAGCCAAGCCCGATGACCACTAGATCGCGCGCCATGTCCGTCCTTCGCCGTTGCCACGGGTAGGCCCCGAGGTGCGTTCAGCGCCGGGAGCCATCAGCCCCGGAGGGCGCCGAGGAAAGAGTACGCGTCCCGGTAGGTCCCCATCACGGAAGGCCACGTGCGATGTTCGGCCACCCATGCCCGGGCTTGGCCACCAGCGTCAGCTCGCGCGTCGGGGTCGGCGAGGGCGGAGAGCGCGTCAGCGAGGGCCGCGGCATCGCCGGCCGGGGTCAGCCTCGAGTGGGGTGCGAGCACTTCGGCCACGGCAGGGAGGTCGCTGCCGACCACAGGGATCCCACGGGCCTGCGCCTCGAGCGGCTTGAGGGCGGTGACCGCGCGATTGACGGCGGTGTCCCGGCGCGGGAGAGCAAAGACATCGAGGGCGTCGTACCAGTCACGCACGGTGGCGACGGGAACCCGGCCCGGCGCCTGAATCGGGACACCCACTGCCTCGGCGCGAGACTGCAAGGGAGCCAGGGCGGGTCCATCACCGACGATGAGGATGCGCGCGTCGAGACCGCCGGTGCGCAGCAGTGCAACCGCGTCCACCAGGGTGTCCAGGCCTTCGTCATCATTGATGGTGGCGACGCTGCCGACGACGAACGCGCCCGCGATCCCCAGGCGCTCGCGGTTGGCCGACTGGTCGCGAGGGGCAAGGAACTCCAGCGGCACCGCATTGGGAGTGATGAAGACTCGTGCGGGATCGACTCCACGCCGGATGATCTCGTCACGCATGCCCTGACCGAGAGTTGTGATCACGTCGGCCCCGAGCAGCGCTTCGGTATGGCGCTGTCGGAGGAGCTGGTAGACCTCGGACTCTCGGACAGCCTCGCCGCCGTGTCGCGCGAGCCACGTGTCCTCGAAGAACGTGCGCGCCTCGTAGGCGACGGGTAGGCCGTGCCGTCGACCGACCTCCAGCGCCACGGCCGCGTTGACGTGATCGGACGCGGCATGCAGGACATCCGGGCGCAGATCATCCACGAGGGCGCCGAGCATGCGGGAGTACGCCGCGCGCATGCCAGTGTCGGACGGCATCACCAGGGGGAGCAGGCGGTGGTACGGCACTCCGTCGAGAATCTGAGGATTCGGTGACCGCAGATCGCCGTGCGTGACTGGATAGCCCGGTCGTGTCACCACATGCGCATCCCAGCCCGCGTCTCGCTGAGCGCGCGCCACCCGCTGCGTGCGAATCGTCGATCCCGCCTGCGTCACCGGCAGGGAGTTCGTGACTACATGTAGCACGCCCAGCGCCCCTTCCCGGCGTGCTCCGCGACCAGGCCGGGCTGCTCGGCGGTGCTCCCCCGGCGCAATCGGCACACCCAGCGTGGCCAGTTGTCGGCGAGCCGCACGCACGGCGCGTCGCCCGCGCGCGTCGCGCGGCCGCGCCACGGCTGGGGTGCTGAGCGAGCCAGAAAGGACATCGACCGCCAGTGCACATGACTCGCGCGCCGGGTCGTCAACGGACACATCGATGAGGGCAGCCCGCGCGTCGTCAAGCCGATCGCGGGCGATCGCGTAGTCGAAACGTCGCAGGGGGCCCTCCCCCGACTCAGCGGCAAGAGCGGGGACGGCACGCTCAAAGGCGGCACGCCCCCGGGCGGGATCCTGGGCGAATCGACGCCAGGCTCCCGTGATCGCCAAGGGCACCCGCCGCGCGATGCCGAGCGTCGCCATCCGCACCTCCCGGTCTGGGATACTAGACGCCGGTGGCGCAGCGTCACCGGCGACAGGAAGGCCGCGATGACTCTGCTCCACGTCACGGGCGCCCGTCCCAACTTCCCCAAGGCGGCCCCGGTCATCGCCGCCCTAGCCGACCTCGGAGAGCGTCAGCGACTCGTCCACACGGGCCAGCACTACGACGATCGCATGTCGGAGGTCTTCTTCCGCGAGCTCGACCTTCCGCGACCGGATGTGAATCTCGGCGTGGGCTCCGGCTCACATGCCGAGCAGACCGCGGCGATCCTCGTGGGTCTCGAGCAGGAGATGCTGGCCACTCGGCCCGCTATGGTCATCGTCTACGGCGACGTCAACTCGACACTCGCAGCGGCAATTGCCGCGAGCAAGCTCGGCATCCCGGTGGCCCATGTTGAGGCAGGCCTGAGGTCCTTCGACATGTCGATGCCCGAGGAGGTCAATCGGATCGTGACGGATCGGCTTTCCGATCTGCTGCTGTGCACGAGTCCCGACGCGATCGCCCACCTCGCTCACGAGGGCGCCCCCGCCGATCGGATCCACCTCGTGGGCAACCCGATGATCGACACCCTGCTGGCCAACCTGGACCGCATGGACGCGGAGAGGGCTCGCGCCTCCTTCGGCCTGCCTGACGACTATCTCGTCGCCACCCTGCATCGGCCCGGCAATGTCGATGACCCTGAATCGGCGGGGGAACTCGTGGCGCTGCTGCACTCCGCGGCCGCCCGCGCCGACATCGTCCTGCCCCTGCACCCGCGCGGGCGGGCAATCCTCGAGGCACTCGGGCTGGATGACCACCCACGCGTGCACGTCGTTGAACCCCTGGGCTACCTCGAGTTCATGAGCCTGGTGCGCGGGTCGCGGGCCGTCATCACCGACTCGGGTGGAGTCCAGGAGGAGACGACGGTGCTCGGCGTGCCCTGCCTCACACTGCGGCCGAATACCGAGCGGCCGGTGACGATCACTCACGGCACCAATCGCCTCGCAACCCATGCGACTCTCCTGCCTCTGCTCGACGCAGCGCTCTCCGAGGAGGTCGTCACCACCCGCCGACCCCCTCTGTGGGACGGCCACGCCGGTGCGCGCATCGCCGAGGTCGTCGTGGACTGGCTTGCGGAGCATCCACGGTCATGACCGAGACGCCCCTGCCGAGCGAGATCGCGGATACCTCCGACACTCCTGAGGGGGGTCGCCTCGTCGCCGAACTCCGCCAGGCCCAAGCCCGTGCCGAACGCGCCGAACGTGAACTCGCACGCACCCGGCAGAGCGCGGCGTACGTCGTCGGCGACCTCATGGTGCGGGCCGCGAAGGAACCCCGCCGGCTTCTCACACTCCCCCGCGACCTGTGGCGGGTATGGCGCTTGCGCCGCCACCGTCGCCCCACATCGCGTCCGGCGACGTCGAGCGCGCGGACGCGGGAGGACGTCGACCGCGAAGGGCCACGACTCCTCGTGCCGCGCCTGGCCAGCGCGCCAACGGCCAGGAGCCTGTTGCTCGCCGGGGCCATAGGCACGGCAACCGCCCGTGCCTGGTCTCCCTACGCATCCGTGAGTCCGGCGCTTCCACACGAGGCTGTCGCCCTCGTCGAGACCATCGACCCAGACGTCGTCGTCATCGATACGTCGGCGGCGCTGCCGGGTGGGTCGTGGTCACACCTGGGCAACCCCGCGGCCGTCGATCGCCTGCTCGCGGCCGGCGCTCTCGTGGACGCCGCGCATGCCCACGGGCGCCCCGTCGTCATGCTGCGCATGACACCGCCGTCGCACACCGCATTTCTCGACGGCCTCGCCGCGCGCTGCGACCTCGTCGTTGACGGCCCCGGATCGACACCGCGCGATGCCTGGCACCCAGGCATCGACCCACTCGACCACGTCCCTGCGGCTGCGGCCCCGGCCCTGCTCTGGACGGCCTCGTTTCCACCCAGCGACGACGCATGGCGCGCCATCGCCCTGGCGGCAGAGCGCATCATCTCGATCGACCCGTCCCTGCCCGAGCCCACGGCCTGGCATCGCGCACTAGGCTGCGCGACCGGAGTGCTCATCGAGCCTGCGCGCGCAGGGATCCTGGGTGCGTCTCCCGAGAGCCTCCTGGCCCTCGCCTCGGGGCGACGCGTGCTCGCGCCGGACGACGCAGACCTGGCGGCGATGCTGGCTCCGTGGCCAGCCCTCCACGACGCGCACACCACCAGCCGAGATCTCGCGGACCTCGTCGCCTCCGCGCAGGGGCCGCGTCCGCTGTCGTCCTCCGAGCACCGCGCGGCCCTTGCGGCGATCCTCGTCTCCGCATCCGCCCCGACCCAACTAGCCCGACTGGCCGCCCGACTCGGCATTCCCGGACGTCCCAGCAACCCCTGGGATGTCGCGCTGCTGGCCGACGCCGACGTGGACCCGATGAGGGTGATCGCCCAGTCCTGGCGTCCCCGTGAGCTCGTCGTGGACAGGCCGCTGCCCGACCGCGCGACGTCGATCCTGCTCGATGCCGGGATCGACATCATCATCGGTGACGCGCACACCGACGCCGACGTCGCGCGCCTCGGACTCTCCTCGGCGTACGTCGCCACCCAGGTCGACCTCCGTGACCCACATGACCTGGCGGACCTGCTGGCCGGCACGCTCCTGGGCCAGGCCCCGCGCAGCCACCCCACCGATGCTCGCCTAGTGAGCACTCCATGACCGAGCCCTTGCGCGCCATCGTCTACGGAGACGTCAACCTCAACATCCTCGACGGCTCGGCCATCTGGGTGCAGTCGATGAGCGAAGCCCTCTGCGGTGCCGGCGTGGATGTGCGCGTGCTCCTCAAGGCTCCCGTCGAGACGGGGCGGCTCGTCGACCCGATGCGCGCGATGCCGGGTGTCACTGTCATCGACCCCTTCACCTCCGGACTCGCCGAAGGCCGGACTCCCCTGACCCCTGAAGCCGCCGTGTCGATCATCGAGGGGCTCGATGGCTCCGCGCCTGCTGACCTCGTCGTGGTCCGGGGACTGCGGCTCGTCACAGCGGCCGCCGCATCCGCCCGCCTGCACGGGCGCCTGTGGACCTATCTCACGGACATCGCCCAGAGCCCCCTGGACATGGACGAGCAGCAGCGCGAACGCCTGGCCTCCATCGCAGGTGCCAGTCGATGGATGCTGTGCCAGACCGAGGAACTCCGGGCCCTGATCGAGGCCACGGTGCCCGGCGTCAGCGGGCGCTGCGAGCTGTGGAGCCCCATCGTTCCCGCACCCGACGTCGACCCGGTCCCGCGACCGACCGGTCCACTACGACTGGTCTACACCGGGAAGTGTGCGCCCCTGTGGAACACCCTGGAGATGACGCGCCTGCCCACCCTGCTCGCTGAGCAGGGCGTCGACGCTGAAGTCCACATGGTCGGAGACAAGATCCACGACGTCCCCGGCGACCCCGACTGGTCAGTGCGGATGCGGGAGGCACTCCAATCCAGTCCGGGTGTCGTCTGGCACGGCGGCATGCCACGCCAGGAGGCAATGGCGCTCGCCGCCTCCGGTGACCTCGGACTGTCGTGGCGAGCACCCGAGATGGATGCCAGCCTGGAATTGAGCACCAAGGTGCTCGAGTTCGGCGTACTCGGCATCCCGGTGCTTCTCAACCGCACCCCCATGCACGAGTCCCTTCTCGGCGCTGACTACCCCCTCTTCGTCGCCAACGAGTCCGACATCGTGCAGGCCTGCATCGCGCTGAGTGCGGATCCCTCCGCGCGCGACGAGCTGGGGCGGCGCATGGCCGCATCCGTCGCGCCGTACCGCATGGCGGCCGCCATCGTCAGGCTCCGGGCCCTCCTGGAGCGCACATTCCCTTCGCCACCCCAGGCCCTGGCTTCCCACGTCAGCGCCGCAGGGCGACCGCTGCGGGTGGTGGTAGCCAGCCATGACCTGAAGTTCTTCACGCGGATCCAGGAGCATCTCGCGGGCCTGCCCGGAGTCGAACTGCGCCTCGACCACTGGGAGGCCCTGTCGGTACATGACGTGTCCGTGGGCGAACAGATGGTCGCCTGGGCCGACGTCGTCATCTGCGAATGGGCCGGCCCCAATCTCGTGTGGTACTCCCGCCACAAGCGCGATGGGCAGCGGCTGATCGTCCGGCTGCATCGCTTCGAGTTGGAGGCAGGTTGGCTGGCCGACGTACGCGCCGAGGCCATCGACCAGATTGTCTGCGTGAGCCCCTTCTACGCTCAACTCACTGCCAAGCGCACGGACTGGCCGGTCGAGCGGATCGTGGTCATCCCCAATTGGGTGGACGTCGCACAATTCGACCGCCCTAAGCTTGCCGGCGCGGAGTTCACGCTGGGCATGATCGGGATTTCCCCCCACCGCAAGCGCCCGGACCTCGGCGTTGACGTCCTCGCCCGACTGCGTCGCCGGGACCGCCGATTCCGACTCGCCATCAAGTCCAAGATGCCGTGGGACTACTGGTGGATCTGGCGCAAGCCGGAGGAGCGCCTCGAGACAGAGCGCCTCTTCCATCGCTTGCACACCGACCCGCTAGTGGAGGGCGCCGTCACCTTCGATGGATTCGGAGGCGATGTGGCGTCGTGGCTGCGCCGCGTCGGGTGGGTGCTGTCTACGTCAGATGACGAGAGCTTCCACCTCGCCCCCGCAGAGGGCATGGCGTCGGGTGCGGTGCCGGCCCTCCTCCCCTGGCCGGGTGCGGAGACGATTTACGACACCCGGTGGATCCACCCGGACCCGGCCAGCATGGCCGACGCCATCCACGACATCACTGCCTCGGGTCGCTGGCAGGCCGATCGGGCGCTCGCGCGCGAACAGGTGCGGGCGTCGTTCCCGCTGGACGCCGTGTGTGACGTCTGGGCGCGCATCCTCGTCGAGGATCTCTCATCCCAGACAGCTCAGGGGACGCTGGCGCGCACTCAGCTGGACTCCTCCTCACCGGGCGCAAATACGGCCGAGTAGAGCGCTGTGCCCCCTCGGCACTCAGCGAGCGCCAGGAGGTCCGACCCGTGCAGCAATGCCACCGTGCCGTGCTCGGGAGCGCCGGGCGGCCACGGGATGCGCACCCCATGCGTCACGGCGCGCACGCTGCCGGCGTCGACCTCCGTCCACGGGAGCGAACGGCGCGCTGCCTCACCGGGAGGCATGAGCGATGCGAGCCCGAGCTCGTCCGGGGCGCACGCGTCGCTGAGAGTGAAAGCACCTGAGCGAGTGCGGCGCAGCGACACGACGTGACCACCCACACCGAGTGCTTCTCCGATGTCACGAGCGAGCGCGCGCACATAGGTGCCCGCGGAGCAGGAGACGCGCACGTCGACCACGGTCGAGTCGACTCCCTGCACCTGTTCATGCCTCAGGCCAACGATCTCGAGTGCGTCGATCGTGACCTCACGCTCCGGCAAGTCCGGCACCTCTCCGGCGCGCACGAGCTCATGGGCACGCTTGCCGTCGACGTGGACAGCGCTCACCGCACTGGGCCGCTGGAGCACTGTGCCGCGCCACGGGACGAGGGCTCGCTCCACCTCATCGCTCCCGCAGATCGCTCCGGGGGCCGCGGTCACCACCCCCTGAGCGTCGTCGGTCGTCGTGGCGATCCCCAAAGCAATCGTCGCGAGGTATTCCTTGCCCTGGGCAGACAGGTGGCCCAACAGTCGCGTGGCGGAGCCGATGCCCAGCACAAGCACGCCCGTGGCGAGTGGATCGAGGGTGCCCGCGTGCCCGACACGACGCGTGCCCCACGCCTTGCGAGCCCGAGCCACCATGGCGTGGGATGTCGGCCCCTCGGGCTTGTCCAGCACGAGGATCCCGCGGGGGCCGGCAGGTGTCATCCGGCTGTGTCGTCCTCATCGGAGGGATGCCGGTAGGGGTCCGGATCACCCGCATAGTGCGCGCCGGTGGCCTGCGCGTGCACCTGCGCGTCCGACTCGGCCGCGGCCCGCAAGAGTTCGTCGATGTGCTTGGCGTTGTCGGGGAGGGCGTCGAGTACGAAGGCGAGGGAAGGTGTGTGCTTGATCCCGGTTTGGCGGCCAACCTCACTACGCAGGATGCCCTTGGCCGACTCCAGCGCCGCGGCCGTGGAAGCGCGCTCCTCGTCGTCGCCGTAGACCGTGTAGAAGACGGTTGCCTCGCGCAGGTCAGGAGTAACTCGCGCATCGGTGACGGTGATGAATCCCAGGCGGGGATCCTTGACCTTCATCTCCAAGGTTTCTGCCACGATCTCGCGGACGCGGTCAGCGAGCTTGCGGGCACGGGCTTCTGCCGCCATCAGCGCACTCCTTCGTCGTCGCCGCCGAAGAGACGGCGGCGGGCTCCCACCACGGTGATCTCCGGCAATCCGGAGACCCAGTCCTCGCACGCTTCAGTGACTCGCCGGGCGTGCGATGCCTCGCCCGAGACGGCTGCGACCGTGACCTGTGCTCGACGGTGCAGGTCCTGGTGCTCTGTCTCGGCTGCTGCCACGTCGAACCTCCTCCGCAGGTCCCGCACAATCGGCTGGACCACTGCGCGCTTCTCCTTGAGCGACTGCACGTCACCCAGGAGAATGTCCAACTCGCACGTCGCCACGAACACAGGAACTGCCCTAGGAGCGGGCCTTCTCGCGCATCTCGTAGGTCTCGATGACGTCGTCCACCTTGACGTCGCCGTAGGTCCCTAGGTTGATGCCGCATTCGAAACCTTCACGCACCTCGGTCACGTCGTCCTTGAAGCGGCGCAGGGTCGCGATGGACAGGTCATTGGCGACGACCGCGCCATCGCGCACCAGGCGCGCCTTGGTGTTGCGCCGGATCTCTCCGCTGCGCACCAGGCAGCCCGCGATGGTGCCGAACTTCGAGGACTTGAAGACCTCGCGCACCTCGGCGGTGCCCAGTTGGATCTCCTCGAACTCCGGCTTGAGCATGCCGCGCAGGGCTGCTTCGATCTCATCAATCGCCTGGTAGATCACCGAGTAGAAGCGGACGTCGACCCCCTCCTGGGCGGCGTACTCCGCGACCTTGCCCTCGGGACGGACATTGAAGCCCACGACCACGGCGTCGGACGCGCTCGCGAGTGTCACATCGCTCTTGGTGATGGCGCCCACTCCGCGGTGAATCACGCGCAGGGAGACCTCATCGCCCACCTCGATCTTCAGCAGGGCATCCTCGAGCGCTTCCACCGAGCCGGACACATCGCCCTTGAGGATGAGGTTGAGCTCGCGACGCTCCCCTTCCTCGATGCTCTTGAGGAAGTCCTCCAGCGTGCGCCGAGCCCGTGACTTGGCGAGCTGTGCGTTGCGTTCGCGCGCCTGGCGGGTCTGGGCGATCTGACGGGCCGTGCGGTCCTCGTCGACCACAAGGAAGGTGTCACCCGCACCGGGCACGGAGGTGAGGCCGAGCACCTGCACCGGCCGTGACGGCAGAGCCTCCTCGACGGCATTGCCGTCCTCGTCGAGCATCGCTCGCACGCGCCCGTAGGCATCCCCTGCCACGATCGAGTCACCGGGCCGCAGGGTGCCGCGCTGCACGAGCACGGTGGCGACGGGACCGCGTCCGCGATCGAGATGAGCCTCGATCGCCACACCCTGGGCGTCCTGGGTGGGATTGGCACGCAGATCAAGTGCCGCGTCAGCGGTGAGCAGGATCGCCTCGAGGAGCTCGTCGATGCCGGTCCCCTGAACGGCGGAGACGTCGACAAACATCGTTTCGCCGCCGTATTCCTCCGCCACCAGGCCGAACTCGGTCAACTGGCCGCGAACCTTAGAGGGGTCCGCGCCCTCCTTGTCCACCTTGTTGACAGCCACGACGATGGGCACCTCGGCCGCCTGGGCGTGATTGAGCGCCTCAATGGTCTGCGGCTTCACCCCGTCATCGGCCGCGACGACGAGTACGGCGATGTCGGTCACCTGGGCACCGCGGGCACGCATGGCCGTGAAGGCCTCGTGACCCGGGGTGTCGATGAACGTGATGGGGCGCTCGCCCTCCCCTGGGTGGGCGATGATCTGGTACGCGCCGATGTGCTGGGTGATGCCGCCGGCCTCGCCCGCCACGACGTTGGTCTTGCGGACCGCATCGAGCAACTTGGTCTTGCCATGGTCCACGTGGCCCATCACGGTGACGACCGGCGGACGCGGCATCAGGTCCGCCTCGTCGCCCTCATCCTCGCCGAAGTCGAGCGAGAACGACTCGAGCAGTTCGCGATCCTCATCCTCGGGCGAGACCACCTGGACGTCGAAGTCGAGCTCACCGCCCAGCAGCTTGAGCGTGTCATCGTCGACGGACTGGGTCGCGGTGACCATCTCTCCCAACTTGAAGAGCACGGTCACGAGGTCGGCGGGGCTGGCATCGATCTTCTCCGCGAAGTCGGTGAGGCTGGCGCCACGGGGCAGGCGCACGACCTGGCCGTTGCCGCGCGGGAGCCGCACGCCCCCGATCGTGGGCGCCTGCATGTTGTCGAACTCCTGGCGCTTCGCGCGCTTGGACTTGCGACCGCGGGAGGGTCGCCCCCCGGGCTTGCCGAAGGCCCCCGCCGTGCCGCCTCGACCACCCGGTCCGCCTCGGGCTCCCGGACGACCGCTGAAACCGCCACCCGGTGCTCCTCCGGGAGCTCCAGCGAAGCCGCCACCGGGAGCACCACCGGGCCGACCGGGACCCCTCCCGCCCGGTGCACCGCCGGGGCCGCGTCCGCCGCCGGGCGCACCACCGGGACCGCGACCGCCACCGGGCCCGCCACCGGGCCGCCCGGGGGCGGTGCCTGGGCGGGGTACGCCGGGGACGCGGGGCATCATGCCCGGGGTGGGGCGAGGGATGCCGGGGACCCCCGGCGCGCTGCGGCCCATGCCGGTATTGCCCGTGAAGGGGTTGTTGCCCGGACGCGGGGCGGAAGGCCGCGGAGCCTCGCGTGCCGCCACGTTGCCGGTGAAGGGGTTGTTGCCCGGACGCGGACCCGCCGGCCGAGCGGGGCGTGGAGCCTCGGGCTCGGCGGTAGCGGCGGCGGGCGCTGCCGGCTCTGACGGCGGTGTGGGCGACAGCTCGACGACGGCCTCGGGCGCTGAGTCGGCCACCGGAGCTGGTGCCTCTGCGCTCGGGGGCGCCTCCTTGGGGGCCGCCGCCTTCTTTGCGGCCCGCTTCGGCTTGGCCTCGGCAGGCGCAGCGGCGGGCATGGCGTCCTTCAACTTGCGGACGACGGGCGCTTCAACCGTGGATGACGCCGAGCGCACGAACTCTCCGAGCTCGGCCAATTTGGCGAGCACAACCTTGCTCTCGACGCCGAGCTCCTTGGCGAGCTCGTAGACCCGGACCTTCGACACAACTCTCCTGTCTTTGGTCCGGATGGCGCGCTACGGGCGCGTGGCCGGACCGTCAGTGCTGGACGACCCTGCTCATGGCTGGGTGCTCATCGGTGGCTCATCCTTGGATGCCCCATCTTTCGCGGCTACTACGGCGGTCTTCGGACAACGTGCCCTGCAGGAACGCGCGCAGCCCCGATATGTCGGGAGCCGCACTCGCCCGCAGTGCACGGACGAACGCCTTGCGGCGCTCGGCCTCATCCAGGCAGTCGGGGTGCAGCCATGCGCCCCGGCCGGGAAGGACAGCACTCGGGTCAGGGACTACCGCCCCATCGTCCAGCACCACCCTCAGAAGGCCATCCGGCGAGCTCCGACCCCGGCAGCCGATGCACATGCGCACGCTCGAGGTGCGGCCTGCGCTCACATCGGTCCCGGGTAGGTGCCAGACGGACCCCGTGAGTGTAACGCTCCCGGGCCGGCCGCGGGTCACCGGTGGGGCCGCGGGCGGCCTAGGTGTCCGTCTGCCCCTCGGACCCCGGGTCCTCGTGCGTGTCGGGCCTGATGTCGATCCGCCAGCCCGTGAGACGAGCAGCGAGTCGAGCGTTCTGTCCCTCGCGGCCGATGGCCAGGGACAGCTGGTAGTCCGGCACCGTGACCCGGGCTGCGCGAGCCGCAGCATCCACCACCTCGACCCGGCTCACTCGCGCGGGCGACAACGCGTGCGCGATGAGTTCGGCGGGGTCGTCACTGAAATCGACGATGTCGATCTTCTCGCCACCCAGCTCACTCATCACCTGGCGGACACGCTGGCCCATAGGCCCGATGCACGCACCCTTGGCATTCACACCGGGGATCGTCGAGCGCACGGCGATCTTGGTCCGATGCCCGGCCTCTCGAGCCAGGCCGGCAATTTCGACGCTGCCGTCGGCGATCTCGGGGACCTCCAGCGCGAAGAGCCCGCGCACTAGCGCGGGATGCGAGCGGGACACGGTGACCTGCGGGCCGCGAGGCCCCTTGCGCACGCTGGTCACGACGCACTTGATGCGGGTGCCGTGGGGGTATGACTCGCCGGGCACCTGCTCCGACGGGGGCAGAATCGCCTCCACCTTGCCGAGGTCAACGCGCACCACGCGGGGATCGCTGCCCTGCTGGATGACGCCGGACACCAGGTCGCCCTCGGTGCCGGAGAACTCCCCGAAGGTGCGGTCACCCTCGGCATCGCGCAGCCGCTGCATGAGGACCTGACGAGCCGTCGCCGCTGCCACGCGTCCGAAGTCGGTCGGCGTGTCGTCATACTCACGTGGCACCGGCACCACCTCGCCGGCCACCTGCTCGCCCACCGGTGCGGCTTCGCGTGCCCACACGGTCACGTGACCCGTCTTGCGGTCCAGCTCGACGCGGGCGTCAGCGGCCGCACCCTCCGTGCGCTGGTAGGCCATGAGCAGGGCTTGCTCGATGGAGTCGACCACGAGGTCCCAGGAGAGATCCTTCTCGCGCACGAGTGCTCTGAGGGCATTCACATCGATGTCCATCACGCCTCCTCTTCCGTCGACGGCTCCCCGGGCGGCGCTGAGTCGGGTCGCCTGAACTCCACCTGCACTTCCCCGCGCACGATCTGAGGCCACAGCACTCGTCGCTCGATGGACTCTGCCTTGCCACCCGCGTCCGCGAGAAGCAGGACGCCCTCATCATCAACCTCGGCGATGCGCCCCTCAGCCATGAGGCCGTCTGCCGTGTGGACGTGGACTCGACGACCGACGTTGCGTCGCCAGTGTCGGGGAAGGGTGAGCGGGCGATCGATCCCCGGAGACGTGACCTCGAGGGTGTAGGGATCAGCACCCATCGCATCGGACTCGTCGAGGGCATCGGAGACCGCGCGGCTGACCTCGGCGATGCCATCCAGGTCGATGCCGCCATCGCGATCGACGACGACACTCACGCGGCGGCGCCCCGCAGCCTGGACACTGACGTCCTCGAGGTCCAGGCCCAGTGATGCCACGGCCGGCTCGACGACACGGCGTACCGCCGCATCGTCCTCCCGACGGGAAGGCCGGCCCATGGCACCTCCCTCGTCGCGCATCGTCGTGCGTGTGCACGTGTGCGGTATTCACGTGTCGCTCCCGGCTCGTCGACACACACGGACGCCACGCCGAAGCCGACACCCCGAGGGTACCTCCTCGCGTGACATGCTGGCCGGCGTGCATGACCCCGGGACCTCCGACTCGCCCCGGATGCCCGCTGCGCGCCTCACGCGACGCTCCCTCCTCGGCGGCGGAGCCCTCGTCAGCGTCGGCCTCGTCGCGGCGGCCTGCACCTCCTCTCTCGACCCAGAGGCCTCCAGCGCCTCGGGGTCCGGTCCCGCGCCCGGACCCGACGCCGACGCCGACGCCCCCGTCCGCACCAGCGTCGCTGCGAGCGAGGCGACGCTCATCGCGCTCTACGCCGCAGTGATCACCGCCCATCCCGATCTCGCCGGTGACCTGACCGCCCTGCGCGACGAGCATGCGGCCCACGCCGAGGCCATGGGCATCACCGGGTCCGCGTCTGCGCCGCCGCCCGTGGGCTCGCGCGCGCAAGCCCTCGCGGCCCTCCGCGAGGCAGAGGAGCGCGCAGTCGCCGAACGCACCGCGTCCTGCGAGGAGTGCCGCACGCCAGACCTCGCCCGCCTCACCGCTCTCATCGCAGCATCCGAGGCCGGCCACGTCGAGTTCCTCCGGAGCCTGACGTGAAGCCCGCTGCCGACGGCGCGCTGCTCGCGGCCATCGCTGGCGAAGAGGCTGCGGTCTACGCCTACGGCGTGGCGGGGCCGTGGCTGGATGGCGCTGACCGCGATCTCGCGCTCGGTGGCTTGGCCGCACATCGGTCCCGGGTGCTCGTCCTGCGCGCGGAGGCCCCTGACACCGACGAGTCCGGTGCGCCCGGTGGCTACCTCACCGGGACCGTGGACACCCCCGGGTCGGCGAGGGCACTCCTCGCCGGGGTCGAGGCCCGCCTCGCTGCGACGTACGCCGACCTCGCCGCCGAGGTCACCGGAGGCAACCGGCGCAATGCGGTGCTGGCCGCGTGTGAGTGCTCGGTCCGGTCGATCGCCTGGGGCGCCCCGACGGCTGCCTTCCCCGGCCGCTGAGGCCTAGAACTCGACGACCGTCTGCCAGGCGAGCACGGCGATCAGCACGCCGGTCACGATGAGGAGCACGACGCGCACGAATCCACTGCCGCGAGCGATGGCGGTGCGGGCGCCGATGATCGCCCCGGTGACATTGCACGCTGCCATGAGCAGGCCGAGTCCCCAGAGCACCGAACCGCTGATCCCGAAGACGATCAGGGAAGCGGCGTTCGTGCCGACGTTGACGATCTTCGCCGTGGCCGACGCTTGGAGGAAGGTGTAGCCGACGGCAGCAACGAGCAGCACGATGAGGAACGATCCGGTGCCAGGCCCGACGGCCCCGTCGTAGAAGCCGATGGCCATGCCGCCGACGACCGCGGTCACCCAGTGGCGACGCCGTGACACCTCACGCGAGGTGAGCCCGAAGTCGCGCCGGAAGGCGATGAAGAGCCAGACGAGGACGAGTGCGACCAGGATCGCCGGGCGGTAGACGGCCGGGGGCAGACGGATGGCCATGAGCGAGCCGAGAGCCGCTCCACCGAAGGCTGCCGCGGCCATGGGCAATGCCGTGCGCAGACGTGGCAACTCGATGCGGCCGTAGGTGATCGCCGCAGCGGATGTGCCGAAGATGGACGACAACTTGTTGGTGCCCAGGGCCAGCGCGGGCTTGTCGGCAGGCGCAGCCAGCAGAAGAGCGGGCAGTTGCAGCAGGCCTCCCCCGCCGCTCACGGCATCGACCCAACCGGCTGCCGCGGCGACGGCGCAGAGCAGCACGATGACGTACCACTCCGGTGTCACGACACATCCCTCCAGGCGAGCACGACGCCCAGCACGTCACCCAGGCGGTCAACGACGGCATCGGGCGACACCTCGATGTCCACCGCCTGGTCGCCCAGTCGCGAGTGCGGGACGAGGATCGCGCGCATGCCCGCCTCCTGGGCCCCGTGCACGTCGTCCCACGGACGATCGCCGACGAAGACCGCGCGATCAGCGTGGCTGCCCACCGCGGCGACGACGGCACGGAAGGCCTCGCGATGGGGCTTGGCCACGGGGATCTCGCTGGAGTAGATGGCCGCGTCGATGAAGGGAGCGAGGCCATCGCGGGAGAAGACCGCCTCGTGGTGCCACCTCGGCCACAGGGTGTTGGAGAGCACGCCGATGCGCAGGCCCTCCTCGCGAAGGGCTTCGAGCAGCGGTCGGGCATCGGGGTCCGCGAGGGTGTGGGGATCCCACGCCTGGAGGTAGGCCCGCAGTGCGGGACCGTGCCGCACGTCGGTCGTGTCGACCCCGCAGGCGATGAAGATGTGGTCGAGGGTGCCGGTGCCATTGGCCCCGCGCGAGGCCTGCTGCTCACGCCACAGGCCGACCTCCGCTGCGGCCAGCCGCTCGGCGAGGGAGTGGTCGGACGGGTCGTAGGCGCGTGCATACGCCGACCACTGCTCGACCAGGTCGATGTCGTGCCAGGGAGTTAGGGTCCCGCCCCAGTCGAAGATGACGGCGTCGACCGTCATGCACGCACAAGCTCGACGAGACGATCGGCGATGACACCCACCGGCACGTCGGCCGAATCGCCACTGGCACGATCACGCAATTCCATGACGCCGTCGGTGAGCCGCTTGCCTACGACGACGATGGTAGGCACGCCGATGAGCTCGGCATCGTTGAATTTCACCCCGGGGGACACTCCCCGGCGATCGTCGAGCAGCACGCGGACGCCCCGCGCGGTGATATCGGCCGCGAGGGCCTCGGCGGCGTCGAAGGGCGCATCGTCCTTCCCCGTCGCCACGATGTGGACGTCGGCAGGTGCGACCGCGCGCGGCCAGATGAGGCCCTTGGCATCGTGATGCTGCTCCGCAATGGCCGCGACGGCTCGCGAGACACCGAGTCCATAGGAGCCCATCGTCACGGTGACCTGCTTGCCGTTCTCATCGAGGACCGTCAGGCCGAGCGCATCGGCGTACTTGCGTCCCAACTGGAAGATGTGGCCGATCTCGATGCCGCGCGCGATCTCGATCCGCGCACCACACCGCGGACATGGGTCGCCCTCGACGATCTCGACCGCCTCGATCTCGCCATCGACGTCGAAGTCGCGGCCACGCACGAGACCGTAGACGTGGCGCCCCTGCTCGTTGGCACCGGTGATCCA
>Ga0169931_10007159_pt1 | contig 16630 bp, 14 predicted proteins | sample Kivu_15m_20L_FD_129675 | JGI IMG/M metagenome (GOLD analysis project Ga0169931, IMG submission 129675) | Freshwater microbial communities from Lake Kivu, Western Province, Rwanda to study Microbial Dark Matter (Phase II) - Kivu_15m_20L... | ecosystem: Environmental > Aquatic > Freshwater > Lake...
GAGGTCAGGACCAGTCCGGCGATTCATGGCGCACGGGTGACGGCCAGCATTCCCGCACGCACAGCCACACCGGAACGCACAGCCACAGCCACGACCACCGAGACGCATCCCAGCCCACGTCCCGCCACCACCTCGCAAGTTCGGGCCATTCGGGCGATCTGTTCACGGCGCAAGATCGACCTCGTGGGCTTGCTACGGGAAAAGTTCGGCATCCAGACGGCGGACGAACTGGGCATCCGGCAGGCGAGCGACCTCATCGACGAACTCAAGAGCGACGAGGGAACAAGCGGGCACTCAACCAGCCATGCGAACGGCAACGGGGCCTATGCCGTGAATGGAGGTGCCCGATGATCGCTGGCGCTGAACTCTTGCCCGTCATCACGCCCACGCATCCCGCCAATCCCGCCAACGAGATCGCGAAGAATCTCACTGGGCGGGACTACGTGAGTTGGTCGGCACTCTCGACGTTCCGGACGTGCCCGCTCAAGTACAAGTTTCGGTACGTCGACTCGTTGCCCGAAGAGTCTGTCTCCAGTGCCCTCATTTTCGGCACCGGGATTCACACGGCGATCGAGCAGCACTTTCAAGCGATTCTGTCCAGCGATCCCAAGCCCGACGTCGAGAGGCTCATGTTCGCCTATCGCAGTGCTTGGCTGCCGCACGATCCAGCCGCGATCTCATTCGGCAGCAAGGAGACACGTGAATCTCTGGATGATCTGGCCTCACGCATGCTCACGGCTTTTCTGGCGAGCGAGTATGCCGGCGTAAATGGGCGTGTTTTGGGCGTCGAAGAAGAGATTCGCGGCATGCTGGTCGAAGGCGTGCCGGATTTGTACGGGAGGGTCGATCTGCTGACGGAAGATGCCGATTCGCTGGTGATCACTGACATCAAAACCAGTCGCGGGAAATGGAGTCAGGAGCAGGTCGAGGATTCCGGTGAGCAACTTCTGCTGTACTCGAAGTTGGCCAGTGAAATCAGCCCCGGGAAGAAAGTCGCGACACGGTTCTTGGTGCTGACGAAGACCAAGGAGCCCGTCATCGAGGAGCACATTCGCGAGGTCAATCCAGCCGCCGTGAAACGCACCTTGGCGGGAGTGGAGCGGGTCTGGAAGGCGATCGAGTCGGGCGTGTTCTATCCGGCGCCTTCTGTGGTCGCGTGCTCTGGCTGCGGCTATCGGGAGGCGTGTCGGAGTTGGATGGGGTGAAGGGCTGATTGGCTGACGGGTCGAGAAGAGGCGGTCAGGGTTGTTGAAAAACACCTTGGCCGCTTTTTTTAGGTGTCAGCGATGCACTGTTCCCGATGGCCAGTGCCGTGACGGCTTTTCGGAGCCGATGATTCGGCGCGAATACTCCGTGGTAGCGATGCCGATGCTTCCGCGGCGGTGGGACGAGAGCGGCCAAGCGGGACCAGTGACTGCTCTCGTTGCCGAATGATGAACGGGCCTCGCTCTTGACAGTGCTGCCTGACAGCCGCACATTCCGCGGCGTAACCGCGCTACACCTTCAATCGTGACCCTCGCCATGAGCACACGCCTGTTCCTCGTCCGTCACGGCGCCACAGTGCTGACCGCGGAAGACCGCTTTGCGGGCGCCACGAACGTCGAACTCTCGGACGAGGGCCGGCGGCAGGCGACGCGGCTCGCGGAGCGACTCTGCCGAGAGAAGATCGCCGCGGTGTACGCCTCGCCACTCGATCGCACGATGGAGACCGCCCGGATCATCGCCGCACCGCATGGCGTGGAGGTGCTGCCGCGTCCCGGACTCAAGGAGATCTCGCACGGCCGCTGGGAGCAACTCACGCGGGCCGAGGTCGAGGCCCAATTCCCCGAGGAGGCGGCGGCGTGGGACGAGGATCCCTTCACCTACGCGCCCGTCGGCGGTGAAAGCGGACTGGAAGTCACCGGGCGTGCGCTGCCCGTTCTGATGGACATCGTGCGGCACCATGCCGATCAGGCCGTGGCGGTGGTCTCGCACAAGGCCACGATCCGACTCTTGCTCAGCTCCCTGCTCGGCTTCGACCCGCGCCGCTACCGCGACAACCTTGATCAGAATCCAGCCGCCCTCAACATCGTGGACTTCAAAAGCCCGGTGCGGGCACGGCTGACGCTCTTCAACGACACCTCCCACTACGACCACGACACCATCCCCGCCGTCCCTGCCGGCCGACTGTCGAAGTGGTGGGCCGCCGGGCAATGACGCTCGCATCTGCCCGCGGTCGCTCTTCAGAAGCAATAGGCAGGCGTTCTGAGGGCGAGCACGAAACGGGCCTGCCGTGAGCTGGTTAGGGGTGCAGTGTCGCGGTGGTCGAGGGATCACATCGGCCCATTCCGAGGTTTCTTGGGCGGCGGTCCTGCTGGGGCTGTTCTACCCGGCACCGTCAGCCATGGCGTGCGGTGGTTGCCCGTTCCGCAAGGCCTGCTCGAGCTAGCAGGGCTGAGGGGGAGAAGGCGGCACGGGGAAACCTGTGCCGCTTTTTCTTAGGTGTCAGGGGCTGGGCGGCGTCTCTTGGCCAGCGTCGTGCCCCGCCTCATCGCCGTCGTCACACCGAAAAAGATCCCATTGCTCAGGTTCCGGCCCACCGTCAGCAGGCCTCGGCATCGAAAGGCTCCCCATGAGGAATCCCGGCGTTCGGTGGTTCTTGATCTCCTTGTCACTCACCAGCCCCGCTTCCACCCGCGCCCAGAACGCCTCCTCGAGCCTGCCGCACCGATGCACCTCGTCCTCAATCGAATCGATATATCTCTTGCGAATCTCAATCTGTCGATCGAAACGCTGTTGGTCCTCGACGGGCAAGAGCTCGTACAGTTCGCGAAACCGGGCTTCGTGATGCAGCGACTTCTCAAAAGCATCGCAGATTGACTCCCCGTTCCACGCTTCAAACTCGTTATGGACAAATACCGAGTTCAGATGTCTCTGCGCGAGAATCCATATCTCCGCCCTCGTGAGCCTGATCTCCGCCGTGGGCTGCTCCCGATAGCGATACAACGGCGGCTTTTGCGAATACACGCCAGCTGCCTCGCACGCGGCGATCCACGAGTCATGGACCCACGCCGGTGCAGTCGCGATATGCGCTGCACGCGTGGCCCGTACATCATCGGTTTCGCTGTCATTCGCCATAGCACAACCTCCTGGTACGAACGCTTGGGTTTAATTGCCATCACATCAATTAACATGCAACTGCTGTATCTTAACTTCACACGCGCATGATATAACGCTATGCTATCCCTCTGCCCATGATACGTCAAGCGCTATCTGGAACTGCCTCTCGCAGGGCGCCCGGAGCAAGAGCATGAGCGTTAAACAAGGTGGGGCACTACTAAAACAAATAAATAAACAGCTTACCACCGCCATTACGAGAGAGGTGTACCATGAACGCCGCTGAGGCCCTGTACCGTCTGTATAAATGCGTTATTTAATGCATATAGCTGTGAATATGGCCCCACACACACCAGCGAGGTGCCCGTGGTGCCCGCAGGACGTGTGCCTGGTCATGTTTAGAATGCCCTATTTCGCCGGTTGAAACGAGCCCTTGCGCGTATTCTGGCTGGCGCTATGCTTGGGTGATAACCGGCCAGTGAGCATGAGCGAGTTCTAGTACTCCCGCTAGCCGGGCACCTGTCAGCGGAGGCTTTTCCGATGGCTGCTTCTCGGCGTGCTATCTCCTGGGGGCTTCGACGAGCGGGAATCGTGTGTATGAAAACCGGCATAATTCAGCCGGCGAGGAACATAGCGGGCACGACCGGCTACAGGCACACTGAAGGCCGGCTGCGGGGATTCCAGTTTCGCGAGCACTGGCAGGAGTACGCCCGCGTGTTGGCTGACCTGCGCCTCACCTGCCCGCCTGCGAAGCCCGTCATCGTCAGGACCAGCAGGCTACCGAGCTACCTTGCTGGCTGCTGCAGGCGTCACGAGACCAGGTTCGTGATCCAGCTCAACGCTGACATGGGAGAGATCCAGGCGGTCGAGACGCTGCTTCACGAATGGGCCCATGCGGTGTCATGGCATTACCGGCTCGACACGCTGATGGAACGGGGCGAGTACACGAGGGAAGAGTGGGACCAGATCAGCCATGACGCCGCCTGGGGGTGCGCGTACGCTCAGGTTTGGCGCGCCTACGTTCAGGGCCTCGCCGACGACGCTGCCGCATGACCTTGTGAACGGGCGCCCTATCGTGCTTACAGCCGGCTTTGTTGGTTGTGAGCTGGGTGATATGGTCGGCTTGACGCCTTTCCGGCCCGCTGCATCCCCAGTTCCCTTTTCCGTGCCCCCCTTCTGCCGACCGTGTGCTGAAGGAAGATTAGGCTGGCCGAGGAAGGAAAGCGGGTTCAACGATTCTACGCCGGCCTCGCACACGACAGGGCCCACGACCAGCGAGCGGCTTTTCTACGTGCGCCTGATCGTTGAATTCCCGCGGCCCGTTCACCTTTTCAGTCGCCCCGGCCGCCCACGCACACAGCAGGGCAGACAGCGGGCACGGCGGCGGGCTCACGAGCGCACCTCCACCCCCACCTCGCCCCCGTCATTCACGCGGAGCCAAATTCCAGCACCCTTATCCCTGCTACCCTCCTACCCCCTCCTACTCTGCGGCTTGCTTCCTACGGCCCTCTCTCGCGGCCCCTTTGCAGCTCGGGCTCTCGCTTTAGCCTCGGCCTACAAGTAGCCGCCAGAACGCGCCGCAGGGCCCTTAAAAACCCAAGCAGAGCGCGCAAGGCAGGATAACAAAAGGAGGGGGCGGCCGAAGGAGGGTGTTTAATTCTGCTGGTTGGAGTGCTTGTATTTCCAACAATATCCAGCCATGGCGAATTAGTTATTTAAACGCACACGCTCGGCAGGTAGGATCGCGCACCGGAATTAAACAACATAGGTACATCAGTGAATAACTGGACAAAAAGGGGTAGGCAATAAACACGTGCCACAATAGCGCGAAATATCTGAATAAGCGGCTGGCGTAGAGGCTGAGATCACGCGGCCGGCTGTTTTGTTGACAATATCGGGCCGCACAACCAGCAGCACGAAGAGGGCAGAAAAAAAGCGCAGGCAAAGCTCGCGCAGGCCCGTTTTTGTTGGTTTTGCCAGTTTTTGTCGCGATAACTGAGCAAACAAAGCAGGACTTCAGGGCACGCAGGGGGAAATCTCGGGCGCAGAAGTAAGTTTACACAGCGAAGCGACCATCCATGAAAGGCCCGACGGAGAGCCAAAGTACAATACTGGGTTTTCCGTCATGTATTGTCGGTAGGCGAATGCACACTACAGCCCGAGCGGTATTGTTGAATAAACGGCTATTGTTAAATAAGCCGACAATCGATGGTGAGCGGGGAGGGACATAAACGAATAAATAATCACATGAGTGCCATCCGGCCGAGCGGGCGTGCGTCAGCCGCCCGCCGGCACTCGGTATATACTGTTGTAGACCCCGAGCAGGCCGTGGATACACGCGGGTCCGTGAACGGCTAAGCCGCAGTGCCGCGCCGTCACTCTCGGCCATCAGTCCACCGCTTGCGCCTGTTCGGGAAGGCACTAAGATGGGGGCGTGACGGGCTTGATGCCTATAGCTGAAGCGAGTGCAGGTGAGCCGGGAAACGATCACCGTGGCGTGCTTTGCTGCCGCATGACGGCACCGCACCTTATTGCCGGTGCAGTTGCGGGTGCTCGCCCGCTCCAATCAGGCACAAGTTTCCTGCGCAGAAGTGATTGGCATTCGTTCGCGTCGACACTGGCGTGCCTGCGCCGGAAATGCGTACCCGCGCAGCCGGTGATCGTGCGAACGTCTTGGCTGCCGCCGGATACTCTCGGGGAATGCGTCAGGCGGGAAAGACGCTTTGTGGTGCGGCTCAATAGGACCATGACCGAGTGGCAAGCCACCGAGACCTTGCTGCACGAATGGTCCCACGCACTGGCTTGGAACTACACGCTGGACCGAATGGCGAGGGATCCTGACGTGGATCGAGAGCGCTTTGACGCCGCATCGCACGACGAGGCTTGGGGGTGCGCCTATTCCTGGGTCTGGCGGGTATTCGCATCATGAGACGGCGTTATACGGGATGGCTGACGGCCTTTATTTGGCGGTCGCTGGGCTTTGAGAGGCTACTCGCATCTGCGCAGGGGTCAAACTATCCTTGATGGCCGGTTTCGTCGGCCTACTCATCGGGGACTGTTCGAGTGACCCAGTCGCGCCCGCCACAAGGAAGCGCCTCAACGACTCGGGTAGATGCACAGCGCGTCATCGACCCGAATGGCACTTCCGAATCGCGTGGCGGAGGAATTCCGCTCGGTTCCTTCGCTGGGATTTTGGACACTCGCGTGAGGGTGCTCTTCGAGGCGCCAGCCAAGCTTGTACTTGAAGCTGCACTGACGGCAGAGCCAGACAAGCTGTTCATCGCGGATCTCGTTGATTGGGCAAGCTGGCTCGAACAAAACCCGGCCGCGATCTGGACCGCTTTTGACGACGTTATGGCCGGCCGTAAGCGACCGGCCGAGGTATTTTTGGTTCTCCGTCTCATCGTGCCACAACTTGATGACTCCACGGAGAACCGCGTCAGAGCCCTCCGTTTTCCAGTCGAGGTGCTTTTCTCGGCTGTACCAAAAACGACTTCACGGAAAACAGCGACGCCTACCACCCCGCGGCTATTCAACTGGCCGGGCCGTGACGCCGATGCGCGTCCCTGCGTGATTCGCCGAAAAGGGTATTCCGGTGCGCCGACGAGAACGCCCTACATCGATCCTCGCATCGACTCGCTATGGGCCGCCCTATGTGATGCGGTTCACGCCCAATCTCGCAGCCCCTCTGCCCGCCCGTATCGTTGGGAAGCGGATCCCGATGTCACTGGATTGCGCGCCTACGCTCTTCTCGTGACGCTGGGCATGAACCTGATGGTTATTCAGGCAACGCAATCGCTCGGCGCTGGAAAACTCACAGCAAAGGTTGGGGAGCGCATCGATGCGATGCTGAAAGTCATTTTGTGGGTGTTGAGAGCCTATGTCGCAAACTGTGCTGAAAAAAACGCGGAATCGAAACATCGACACCTTTATGTCTGCCTTCCGGAATCGGTGATCTCTCGGATTACCGACTACAGCGCCTCGGTTGCAGTGCAGCCCGGGGAACTGCCCGACTGCTGGATAGAGCCTTTGCCTCCAACGTTTGAGGGGCTCATCGAAGCTATGGCGTACCCGGCCACCTCCGCAGTCGGACCACAGGCAGTCGCCCCCGTACTTTCGAAGTTGACTGCTCGCGACTCTCAGCTGCTTGTGCAGGCGAATTTCGGTGTCGCGGCGGCCGTAGAGGTTGGAGTCGCCTCTAACCAAGGAGCCTCTATTCGGCCGCGTGGCATCAAGGACCGTGCCTTTCTAGTACCAGCGCTCGTTCGGATCGCGTGCGCTCATCGAATTCTGCTTGAGCTTTACGGCATTTCTCCCCCAACGAAACACGTTACTCTCGGAGTACTGAACCTCGTTGCAGTCATCGCTCGAAGCGCGATGAACTACGCGACGTCTCTTCTTGGCGCTTCCACGTGGTTGCTGGCCGATCGGATGCAGAAGTCAGTGCTGTCACTGGCAAGTTCGGGCAGGCTTGGCTTAGATGGCAAGACGACGAAAGGCGTTGCCGCGGCTAGGGCCGTCGAGCAGTGCCTTTTGAAACTGCTTGAGACGCTGGTGTGAAAGGCAGCAGCGTAATGGCTAAATCCCACAAAACGATGCGGCGGGTGAAAGCCGCTGGCATTTCTAAGGCCGAAAAACAAGTCGGACGTCTTGGCCAGAAGACCAAGAAGACTCCGTCGGCTAGGCCGTTCATCGCCAAGCGAGGCAAGTCCGCAAGTCACTCGCGCCGCACAAATGGATTAGTTGGAAAGAGGACTTCCGCGCAAGCGTCTGTGGTTGCGATTCAGCCAACAACAGACATGTCCGTATCACTTGACTCACTACGCGTAGCGGTGCGAACCGAACTGGCCGAATTACTGTCGGAAGCGGTTGGCGTCCTGTCTGCACAGCACTCGGCCAATAGGAAGTCATTCACTCGTGACCATGTTGTTCGGCCCAAGGGGAATCAGGACGGCGTGACACCCGCGGCGGCTATCGCACTCCCCGAGATGTCAGTCAATCGTGGCACGAGCGACGAGCACATCAGCGACGCCAATGCCGAAGAGCTTCCGGAACCCCCGGGGTTACAATCTAGGCATTCTTTGCACTCAGGGGGCGACCATGGTGATGCACCCAATGAGGCATTTGACGCGCAAGCGCGGGAGATGTTTGCAGCAGTGGAAACGCGTTCGCAGATGCAATCAGCCTGTTCCCCGTCACAAATCGTCAGTTTTTTGATCGAGAAAAAAGCCTTCAGCCAAGCGGCAGCCGTAAAGACAAAAGACCTACCGAGGGCGCGTTCAACCAAACGTTCTGCGAGCCGAAATTTTCTGGAGGAATTGGGCGCTATAAAGGCGGCTAGAGTGACCCCAGTGCGTCCAAAGAAACAAGGAACGCAGCGGCCGAGCCGGCGACGTGTCGACGGGGTTTTTCTGACACCCTTGGCGATACGTGGTTGGGAGTTGCGATACAACGTTGCCGTGGTTCACTCCTGAGCTTTTCATGAATAGCTTGTGACCGCGTGCGCGTGCGTCAGCACGAGCGCACGCGGCTTATGGGATCCCTTATGGGATAGGTAGCACCGGTGCACCCCATAAAGTGACCGATCTGCACCCCATGAGGTGCACCGGTGCCCCTGCCACTCACTCATCAGCCGCCTTGGGTCTGGGCGTCGTGAGTCTGTAAATACTCACGCCGCCACCCTTGCTGCCGAGCGCGACCACCTCCAACAAGTCCTTACGTTTCAAATCTCTGATCGCCCGCTTGGCCGTATCTTGCGAGCAACCCATTCGGCGGGCGAGATCCGATATTGCTATCTTGGCGAGGCCGTTCGGCTTCGTGTTCCTCCAGAGGGTGAACCATGCCAGCGAGGCTCGGAACTCCAAGGTCTGCATGGTGTCGTCTACGAAGTCGTTAATGACCTCGAACCGGCTCTTGGAGTGCGAAGCAGGCCGCTGCTGTGCAGCTCCAGAACGGCCGCTCCGAGGCGGGACGCGCCCCGCCGACCGCCGGGCCGGCAGGGCAGCTGGTTCCAGCGGCTCAGCCGCCGCTGGCGCCGGCGAGTCGCTCGGGGAATCCAGCGGCGGCAGAACCTCTCCCGGCTGAAGTACGCGAGGCGTGCTCATGACCGGGGCTCCTCCGACGGGCCGCCGCCGGACTCCTCGGTCCCATCCCAGTCAGGCGTAGCGCTCGGGATGTCGTCCCATGCGCGGCGGAGGTCTTCATCGAAGCCGTACCGCCTCGCCCCCTGTGACCACTCGGCGGCGGCCACGGGGCGGTTCCCATCGAGTGGCTGGAATGACTGGACGCTCCTGTTGAAGTGCAGGTCCTGCGTGACCTGCTCCCCGTGCCGGGACTTGAGGTGCTGGAGCCGAACTCGACTCGGATCCCCCTCCTCGATCGGCGCAAGAATGAAGGCGTCGTCCGCCCCGTATTCCAGTTCGGACGTCTCGCGGAACGACGCCAGCGAAAGACCATCACCGGAATACGACGACCGCCCGGCGCGATCCCGGGTTCGGCCGAGGGCGCTGACGACGATGACGGCCAGCCCCCTCGATGCCAGCCTGCGCAGAGAGTCCATCATGCGGCCGATCCGCTCTCTCGGCTCGGAGTCCTCGTCATCGAGCGTGAACCGCTGCAGGTAGTCGAGGATGACCACCTGCGCGCCCATGTCGTCGGCCGCCATCGCCACGTTCGTTAGGGAGAACGGCCGCTGCAGGAAGCCGATGCGGTCAATCACCGTTTCGAGCGTTGCCAGCCCGGTGTCGATCCGGTCCGTGTGCGCGGGACCGAGCCGACGGTGCCGAATCAACTCGGCGTTGACCCCCGACAGTCTCGCCAACTGCCGGTTCAGGATGGCTTCGTCCGACATCTCGCAGTTGGCGATCAGCAGCCGAAGGTCCGGGCTGAACCGTAACGCATCGATGGCGATCTGGGTGACGAAGGCGGTCTTGCCTCCGCCCGGGGCTCCGCCGATCAGCGTGACGAGCCCCGGGCCGATTTCGGGGTGGCTCAGGGTATGGCGATAGAGGACAGGACCGGTACCGTGCTGGACATCGTCAGTCCATTGGTCGAACGCCTGTCGTCCGCTTATGTACCGGGCCGAGGTCAGGTGAGGCCGCGATGAGCTTCGAGTGGTCATGATTTCTCCTTCGTGAGAATGATGGTTGAGGGGCTGAGGTTAAGAACACGAACCGTCGGTACTGAGCGGGGGCTGGCCGTCCTTCCAACCGCATTCGATCTGCCGGGCGACGTCCTTCGGCGGTAGCCCGAGGTCTCGGGCGCCTTCGGTCAGCAGGCCGATCGTCAGTTCACGCGATGCGCCGCATTCGCCGAGGTTGCGGGCCGCCGAATAGACCGATCTATGCCGGTCGCCCACGGTCACGTTGCAGCTGCGGATGACGTCGAGAGTGAGTGGGTTCACGCGAACCGCGGCGCCGGGCCCTGCGGCCCGCCTCTGCGCAGCGGCGGCGTCTTGGTCGGCCACCTGTGCTTCGGCTTCTCTCCACGCCTCGACCAGCCCGTCGAACCGCCCGACCTCGAAGTCGACCGGCAGCTCGAACGGCGCCGGCGACCGACCGAGATCGAGGATGTCCTCGGCGGTCAGCACCCCGAGCTGCCCGGACGGTATGAACCGCTTGTGGAGCCCTGTCTTTGGGTGCCGGCTATTCGGCGCCCGGAAGGCCCTGACCGCGTCGTAGATGCCGGTATCGATCCGGATTTGGGCCTCGCCGGCCACGATCTCCGCGAACGCCCGCGCGAGGCGATGAAACGCGGGTCCACCCGCCGGGGCCCACAACGACGTGGGGCACCCGAGGTGGAACCCCTTGCTCCCGGAGAAAAACGAGACTAGCTGCTCGTCGGGTACGCCGAATGTCCCGACGAGCGTCTCTCCGAGCCTCCGTACGTCGGTGAGCGCCTTGTCGATGCCCCCTTCGCTCTGGTCGCGGTCGATGTCGAACCAGATCCACGGCGACCATGTCGCGCCTTGGAAGCCCCGCGTGGTCTGCGCGGTCTTCAGGTGCTCCCTGAAACCTTCGTCGAAATAGAACGCGCTGAGGTAGCTCTCTTCGTGGACCCGTGCCCGGTCCTCGCATCGGCTGTACGCCTCGAAGACAGCGACCGCCGAGACGAGCTTCCGGTCGTTCGTGACCGGCCCCACGATCCTAAACTGATATCCGAAATCAACGTCTTCCATGATCCGTTCTCCATATTCAGGAGTACACAATCCCGATCAACTGGCGGACGACTTCCCCGTGCTCGCGGCGGATCTCTCGCCAGAGCGCGAAGCACCGCCTCACGTCTTCCGAAATCCGGCGGGCAGTCGTCACGTCGCGACGGCATCCACCGAGCAAGTACGCTGCGCGACGGCGCCGCGCCATCTGTTCCGGTGTGAACCACAAGGTCATTGCGAGCGGCTGGCCCCGGCCGGGAGTGCCGGCGACTTCCCAAAGGAGAGTCCGTCCGACGTTCCCGGTCCGGGTGCACCGCACGACTCGGCCGACACAAAGGATCGCCACATAGACGCGGCAGTCACCTTCGGTCGATTCGTCGTGGTGAGGCATCACGCACCCTTTTCGGTGTGCCTGACTCGTCCCGTCTCCTCCTTGAAGTCCTCGTCGACGGTGCGGCTGTAATTGGGCCGCCTCACGACATCGCTAATCGTCAGGACGCGGTTCCACAGGGAGCCGTCATCCTCCCGTCGGACCACGACCTTCACCTTGCAGAACACGTTATCCGGGAGCGGCTCCCGAAGCTGATCGAGGGAATGAATCCCGAGCGGCGCGAGCTTCCTCTTGGCCGTCGGCATCGCGTCTTTGGTCAGCCATGACGTGTCCCAGACCCTGCGGCCGCGGTACTCGCCCGCGACCACCTCGAAGGCCAGTCGGTATCCGCGAGTGCCCTTCTCGGTACTGCGGATCAACTTTCCGCCAACGAGATGCGCTTCGTACTCCCCGGCCGGGATGGGCTCCGGATCCGGCGCGGCTTCTGTCTCTTCGTAGAGCTGCGCGAGGTCATCCCATTCATCGTCCCTGAGGACATCCGTGTAGTTGGTCGTTCGTTCGTAACCCACTTTCCTACTCCTTTGCCATCCGTGTCACGCCCGCACCGAAGCACTTGCTTCTTGACGCACGAGCGATGGCAGTAAAGAGAACACGGCCATCCGCCCTGCGGTATTGGCGCGCGGTGCACATACGCGCGGAATTTCTATGTGCAGAAATAAGCGGCCTATGTGCTTTCGGTGCGGATACCAGTTCGATGGCGCCAACGTCATGCTGCCGTGAAGTGATGAGCGTGACGTGGACCGCAGTGGCACACGACGACTCACGAAGAGATGAAGCGGTCGGTGCAGCGGCGAACACGGGACCGCTGGTTCATGTCGATGCCCAGCACCCGTCCGCTCAACCACCAAAGGAAACCGAGGAGAGAGTCATGGACGAGCAGAACCACAACCCCGACGAAGCGATCAACGACAGCGGTCAGCCGGAACGGAATGATTCCACGACGGCCCTGATGGCGCCCGACCAGTCACCGGCTACGCCGGTCGCGGCTATCGCAGTGATCGAGATCCCACCGGCAGGACAGTCTGCGGAGCTGGAGGTGATCGGGGGCTTCACGGTGCACCCGCTGGCGAGCAGGTTCCCGCTGATCGTCGGCAAGGACTTCGATGATCTGGTGGAGGCGGCGGCCCGGGCAGGGCGGCTACAGGCCGTTGAGGTGCACGAAGGGCTTCTAATAGACGGCCGGAATCGGGTTCGCGTGCAAGAGGAACTCCGCAGACAGGGCATCGAGATCGACCTGCCCGTCGTGGCGTGGGAGCCCAGCGGCGAGGAGACCGTCGAGGAACACATCTGGTCGGTAAACGCAAACCGCCGCCACCTGACCGACGACCAGCGAGCGGCCATCGGTATCTCATTCCTGCCGTTCATACGGCGCAGTTGCGACGCACGGCAGGCGGCTACCCGATTCGGCCAGAGGGCCCCGGTGGAGGAGATTTCTTCGCCGCCGGCTGAAGCCACTGCCGGATCTCGGCGCACGAGCCGGGAGAAGGACGCGGCGAGCAGCGTCGGCCAGTTCGCCGCCATGTGCAACATCGGCCTGCACAAGGCACGCCAAGCCGTAGCCATCGCCGACCGGGTCGAGACTGGCGAGATCAGTAGCATCGAGATCGTCGCGGTTGCCACGGGTGCAAAGCGACTGCGGGACGTCGCCCCCGCCAAACGATCCTCGGCCGGAAAAAAGCAGCAGCCAGCCCGGCCCGAGGCGGAGCCGAAGTTCGAGGCCGTACCGGATTCATCAGATCCGACCGATCGGGAAATCCGCGAGCGTTGGGAGCGGTTCAAGCGGCCCTTCGCTGTCGGCGACCACCGCGAGGTCCGGCGGCTCCTCAAGCAGATCATTACCGAGGAGCAGCGGGAGTTCGACCAATGACGCCGTGAAGTTCGTTGGTCCGTCCCGCTGTTCCCCTCACCATCACCCTTCAAGGAGCCGCGCACAGCCGCGGAGAACCATGTCCCGTCACGACCTGCTCAATCAACTTGGCCTGCCGATCACATTTCCCGAGTTCTTTCCCACCCAGCTCGAACAGTACCGGTGGTCGCTTTCCGAGGCGACCGATACCCCAGATGAATACGCCGTCGCGTACATGCTCGCCACGGGCGGAACCGCGGCGGGCGCAGATGTTTCCGCCTGCGTGCAGAACGGCTGGTGCGTTCGCGCGAATCTGTTCGTGGCCATCGTCGGGTACAAGGGGTCCGGGAAGACCACGCTGCGCAACAAGGTTCTCGCCCCGCTCGTTCGTCATGAGGATGCCCTGCGCGAGCAGGCGGCCCTCGACTACGACGAGGACGAGTACGACGAAGATGGCGACGACGAGGATGAAGACGACGGCGGCGGGGGACGGGGAGGTGCTGACAAGCGGCCAGAGCCGTGCGTGATCGTCAACGACTGCACGGGGCCTGCCGTCCTTCGCCTTCTCGAATACAACCGCCGCCAGCTGCTCGTGAACACGGACGAGATCAGCACGCTGTTCATCCGCAACACCGGCGGCACGGACCGGCAGATGTGGTGCGAACTCTACGACGGCCAGCGTCGGCGGCAGCAACGCGCATCGGCGAGCGGGCTTTCCGCAACGCTCGAAGCGCCGTTCGTGTCGATTCTGGGCGGCATCCAGCCGGACCTCCTGAAGTGCATGTACGGTTCCCGCGGTGACGACGGGTTCCTCGACAGGCTCCTCTTGGTAGGCGAGCAGCACGTTCGGGAGGCCGAATGGCCGCGGGACGTCGATGACCCCGCCTTGAACGCTGCATGGTCCGACGTGATCGATCGCACCTTGCACGTCGAGGAACTGGCGTCGGACACGATGGGCGGGCAAGTGGAGGCTCGATTCACGTCGGCGGCCGTCGACGTATGCCGGCAGCTGATGCGTCGTCTCAACGAACTCGTCGCCTTGCTTGGTGTTCCGGAGCCGCAACGGGGGATCGTGAAGAAGCTCGTCCAGCACGCTGTCAAACTCGCCCTGCTGCATCGCTGCTTTCGGTGGGGCGCAGGCGAGTTCGGCGAGCAGGGCCCCTTCGGCGACATCGACGCCGACGACGCCCACGCGGCAGCCGCGGCGACGCTATTTTTTCTCGGCAGATGGCTGGTCTGGCGACCCGAACTCCGGGGAGGGCACTCCGTTCCTGCCGGAACGACTGTCGGGCTGGCGGGCGAGCCCGGCGGGGATCCCGCCCTGCAGGCACTCGCGGCCGCCGCGGCCGGCGACCAGAGCGCCATCCGGCTAATCGAGAAACTTGTCCGGTACGGCAGGCACCAAGGACAGGGGCCGATCAGGCTTGCGGCCTTCGAGAGCAGCGGACTCTGCGTGGGGGCCACTAGCGACGAGATTCACGGGGGCTGCCAGTGGCTCGTTCAGCACGGACTGGGGGAGTGGCTTGACGAGTCCAAGGGAATCTTCGGACTCCATGCGATCGGTAGGACGCGCAGTCGAGGGCGTCGCGGAAGAGCGACCATGCCAACGGTATCGGCATGAAGCCCTGCGTTCGTTGGCCCCCAAAGCCGTCTTGAGGCTGAGTTCAGATATCACGCAGGAGTCGGAGAGCACCAGCGAAGCCCGGAAACAAGGCCGCACACCGAAAGAGTGTGACGTGGTGGAAGAAGCCGGGATATGGACGCGGTGTGGGGAAGTCGAACGAGCCAAGCACGATGACCAAGGAACTGAATGATGAGCGCAAAGAGCAACCCCCTGTTCGAATCACCCACGCCACCCGCCGCGCCGCTCGCGTTGCGTCCCCGCGATGCCGCTGTCGCCCTCGGGGTCAGCGAGCGACTGCTTCTGGAATGGCGGAAGAATCACGGGCTGCCCTACGTGCGGCTCGGGGAGACCGTGCTTCATCCCGTCGACGAACTCCGTGCGTGGCTGCGGGCCAAATCGCTTGACCCCGAACCGCCCGCTTCCGGCTGAGGAACTGACCACACCACGCGGGTACAACAAGACCAGACGAGACACGATCAGAGGAGGATCGCATGGCTCACCTATCGATCGACAAGAACGGCCGGGCCCAAATCCAGTTCCGGCACCCCAGCGGCAAGCGGCACACGCTCCGCCTCGGCAAGGTCGCGAAGCGGCTCGGCGAGAGCGTGCTGTTCCGCGTGCGGGAGATCGTCGCCGCCATCCGCACCGGCCAGTCCGTGAGCGCCGAGACGGCCGCATGGCTCGGCACCGTGACGCCCCAACTCCACGACCGGCTCGTGCGGGTCGGGCTCGCCGCACCGCGGGCGGACGTTTCCCCGACGGACATCGCGCTCGATGACTTCGTCCGCGACTACATCGAAGGGCGGGCGAAACTGAAGCCGAACACGGTTCGGAATCTGAAGCAGTCCCGCAGAATTCTCGCTGGGCATTTTGGTGTCACCCGGGCGCTCCGCGAGATCAGCACGGGTGATGCGGACAATTTCCGTGAGGCGATGATCGCGAAGTACTCCTCGGTCACCGCCGCCCGTGAAGTGAAGCGGGCGAGACAGTTCTTCAAGGCGGCTCTGCGACAGTGTCTGATCGACAACAACCCCTTTTCAGACGTGAAAGCCGGTTCGCAGGCCAACGCTGACCGCAGTTTCTTTGTGACGCGGGAGGTCGCTCAAGCGGTGCTCCGAGCCTGTCCGGATAATGAGTGGCGGCTCATCTTCTCGCTCAGCCGGTTCGGCGGACTCCGGTGCCCGTCGGAGACGCTGGAACTCAAATGGAGCGATATCGATTGGGAACGCGGCCGGATTGTGGTCCGGGAATCGAAGACCAAGGCGCGGATCATCCCACTGTTTGACGAGATACGCCCCTTCCTCGAAAGAGCGTTTGAAGAGGCTCAGGACGGGGCGCTCCATGTAGTGCAACGATACCGCTCCCCAAACGCCAACCTCCGCACGCAACTGCTGCGGATCATCACGCGAGCATCGTTATCCGCTTGGCCACGCCTCTTCCACAACCTCCGGGCATCCCGTGAGACGGAACTCGCGAACGAGTTCCCCATCCATGTCGTCTGCGAGTGGATCGGCAACAGCC
>Ga0169931_10007160_pt1 | contig 16629 bp, 15 predicted proteins | sample Kivu_15m_20L_FD_129675 | JGI IMG/M metagenome (GOLD analysis project Ga0169931, IMG submission 129675) | Freshwater microbial communities from Lake Kivu, Western Province, Rwanda to study Microbial Dark Matter (Phase II) - Kivu_15m_20L... | ecosystem: Environmental > Aquatic > Freshwater > Lake...
AGCGCGCAAGGTCATCGAGCGAAGTGAGCATGCCGCCCATCGCACCGAATGCCCCATCGGCAAGCTGCGGCTCGAGTTTCCAAAGATCATCTTCGCGGCGATAACCGAGCGCAAGTTGATCGGCCGGCACCGCTTGTGGCTCGAGTGTGGTGGAGTGCATGCCGAGCGGACGCAGGATCCGTTGCTGCACATAGTCGCCGTAATTCATGCCCGACACACGACTCACCACTCGTCCGAGTAGCGCAAAGCCATAATTCGAATATTCATAGGCGACGCCTGGCGCATTCGAAAAGGCGATGCCTTCACGCAAGAGTTCATCGAAACGCGCTTCCGAAATGGCGAGTTGCTGATCGCCCCAAGGGTTGTCTTCCGGGAAGCCCTCCGAGTGCGTCAATAAATGCCGCAGCGTGATGCGTGGCGAATCGGCGGTCGGGTAGCGCAGCTGTCGAAGCTCGGGCAGATATTTTTCGGCCGGGTCATCGAGCGCCAACTTGCCGGCATCGCGCAGCTGCAGGATCGCCATCGCCGTAAAACTTTTGGTCATTGAGGCGATGCGGAATACGCTGTCGGGCTTGACGGGCGCGCCACCCGCCACGTCGCGCAAGCCCGAGACCCCGACATGCAGCAGCTTGCCGTCGATCACCACACCCCAGGCCGCACCCGGGATTTTCTCGCGATTCAAAAAATCGGCGATGTTCTTGTCGATGACCCGAAAAGCCTGCGCCAGTTTTCGACCTCGCTGCGGATCAGCGAAGCGCGCAGGTTCAGCCACCCACGTGGCCACCGGCCCCGGAGAGACCGCACTTGCTTGTGCGCCGCCAAGCGCCGTGAAAGCCAGTGCGCAGATTCCAAAGAAAATACGCCGACCAAGGACGGCGACTGTGGAAAATCCCATAGTCATGGTAGTAGGATACCTCAGTTTTCCGCTTAGCATTTTCGCAGGGGCACCATGATTACACGCATCGAACCTGGCAAGCGCATGTCTCAGGCCATCGTGGCCAACGGCTTCGTATTCCTTGCTGGTCAAGTGGCTAACCGGCCCTCGCGCGAAGTCGAAGATCAAACTCGACAGGTGCTCGACCAAATCGATGACCTGCTCGCCAAAGCCGGTAGCAGCAAAGAAAAAATCGTTAGCGCCACCGTCTACCTTGCTGATATCGATGATTTCGCGACCATGAATCTCGTCTGGGACGAATGGGTACCGGCCGATGCCAAACCCGCTCGCGCAACCCTCGAAGCGCGCCTCGCCACGCCGTCGCTGAAAGTCGAGATTCAGGTCATCGCTGTCCTCTGATGCGTTACACCCGCTGATGCGTCCCACTGAGTGAACCGCCAGCGTATGCGGCTCGCTCGTCTCCTTGCAGCGCTGACGCTTTCTCTGAGCGTCATCGCGAACGGACCGTCTCTCGCAGCAGCCGAAACCACGCAACCCGCCCGCACTGCACGGACCGTCGCGGGGCTCACGCGCACCGGCGTCGATGTGCTGCAAGCCGAGAACTTTCGTCGTCTCGCTGGCCAGCGCGTCGGCCTGCTGACCAACCACACTGGCAAAGCCCGCGACGGCAGCGCGACCATCGATCTTTTGAGCGCGGCAGCCGGCGTGAGGTTGGTCGCTCTGTTCAGTCCCGAACACGGGATCCGCGGCGAGCTCGATGCCAAGGTCCCCTCATCGGTCGACACCAAAACCGGGCTTGTCATCCATTCGCTATACGGCGACAGCCGCCGTCCCGATGCCACGATGCTCGAAGGCCTCGATGTGATCGTCATCGATCTGCAAGACATCGGCGCGCGCTTTTACACCTACATGACGACCATGGGCTACGTCATGGAAGCAGCCGCACTGCGCGGCATTCAGGTCATGGTGCTCGATCGGCCAAACCCGCTTGGCGGAGCGTTCGTCGAAGGACCGAGCTTGCAAGCCGATGAGCGCGGTTTCACCGCTTATTTTCCGATGCCCATTCGCCATGGGCTCACCTTGGGTGAACTCGCGCGTTTATTTGATGGCGAGCGACAAGACCCGACGCTGCGTCTCGGTAATCGGCTCAGCGTGATCCCCATGCAACACTGGTCACGCGAGTTCTGGTTCGACCACACCGGTCTCACCTGGACCGACCCCTCTCCCAACATGCGCAGTCTGGTCGCGGCAAGTCTCTATCCGGGAGTGGCCACTATCGAGGGCAGCAATGTATCGGTCGGCCGCGGGACTGATCGCCCCTTCGAACTGGTCGGTGCGCCATGGATCGACGGCCCACGACTCGCAGCCCGACTCAATGCCGCAGCCATTCCGGGGCTGAGCGCCTATCCCGTCAACTTCACGCCCCGAGCATCAAAGTTTTCAGGTGAGCGCTGCAGCGGCGTCGCCTTGGTGGTCACAGACCGCAACGCTCTGCGGCCCGTTCGGCTTGGGCTGGAGCTGGCGGCAGCCCTGTTCGAGCTTCACGGCGCGAGCTTCAACATCGACGCAACTTCGGGTCTCTTTGGTCGCGAGGTCATTACGCGAATCCGGCGCGGCGATTCGCTGCGCGATATCGAGAACAGCTGGACTGTCGACGAAGCGCGCTGGCGGAACTTGCGAACCCGATATCTGCTCTACTGATCCATGCTTGCTTTCCCCAGGGCTTTCACACTCGCGCTGCTGATCACGGCAATTCCACTGTCGTTCGCCGAGCGCGCTCGCGCCGAAACTCCGCAGGTCGCCGAGGTCGTCGTCACCGCAGCCGAACCCAAGTACGTGGCGCCGACCCTGCGCGACCGTATCGGACGGATCTGGGCACCGGTGTATGTCAACGGCCAAGGCCCGCTGCGACTCGTGCTCGATACCGGCGCGACGACGTCCGCGCTCACCCACGATGCCGCAAATCTTTTATCTCTCGACCCAGGTCGCTCTCCCCCCGTCTTGTTGCGTGGCACGACCGGCAGCTCGAAGGTTCCGGTTGTCAAAACACGGCAAATCGAGATCGGTGATTTTTTGACCGAGAACCAGCGCATGGTATTGGTGGACGATGCTTTCGGCGGTGCCGATGGCGTGCTTGCCACGCGCATGCTGCGCGACCGACGCATCCACGTCGAGTTTCGCAAAGATCGTATCGAGATCACGCGGTCCAAAAGTCAGCCGGCTCCACCGGGGTTTTCGACCATACCGGTCAAGTTTGCCGGGCGTGAAGTCCCTTGGGTCGAGGCCTGGGTCGGATCAGTGAAAGCCAAAGCGGTCATCGATACGGGCGCGCAGCAAACCATGGGCAATCTCGCCTTGCGCAACGCGCTCGCGAGTACGCGCCGCCGCAGTCTCGACGCCCGCAATGAAGGCGTGATCGGCGTAACCGGAGATGTGCAAGAGGGCATCAATCTCGCAGTACCGACGGTACGACTCGGCAACGTTCGAATACAGAATGCGCGAATCAATTTCCTTGATCTGTACATCTTTGATCACTGGGGCATGCTGGATGAGCCTGCCATGCTGATCGGCATGGATGTGATCGGCGTCCTCGATACCTTCATCCTCGATTACCGTCGCCGGGAGTTGCAGCTGCTCACACGCAGCACAATACTATCCAAGGAACGGGAATAGTCCCCGCAAGGGGTAGGGTATGAACTGGCTGCACGACATCTGGAAGCGCTTCGACGAGCGCACGCTGCTCAACTCGCTGCCTGCGCGTGAACGCGCCGAGCTGCAGAATCGTTTGCTGCTCGAACGAGCCGAACGCATCGCGACGATCGGTTGGATAGGCATTCCGGTTGCGTTCTTGTTGTTTGCCATCGACTACAGTCGTTGGCGAGCCGGTACTCTGTTCGAGTCACCCGCCAATGTCGCGATTTTATTGAGCCATGTGCTGATGCTGATTGCGGGGCTCTTGGCTTTGCTGCTGCGCAAACACCAACAGCAACATCCCAAAGATCCGCAGCTCACAGTGCAAAATTTGCATCTCGCTTTGACTCTGGCTGGGACCATGGCAAATGGACTGTTCGGTCTTGCCGATCGCGCCGAGGTATTCGCCTATGGCTCAGCGGTCGCTGTGCTGAACTTTCTCTATCCGCTGCGCTATCGCACGCGGATCATGCTCGCCTCGTTCTTGCTGGGTGCAGCCGTCCTCATCACGTTCGCAAAAATGCCGCGCGGCACCCCGGAGTTTTCGCTGATTTTGGGTGAGGTGGTCGCGATCTCCATTTTCGCGGCGGTCGCGGGCGGTGCCATTTATCGACAGCTACTGAGAGCAGTGCGCTCGGAGCAGATTCTGGAACGACTGGCCAATCGTGACGGACTTACCGAAATTGCCAATCGCCGACACGCCGAGACCATGCTCGAATCTCAACTCGCCGCGATCGATGCAGAGCGGACGCTGACTCTGTTGATCGCCGACATCGATCACTTCAAGCGAGTCAACGACTCTGCAGGGCATGCGATCGGCGATGAAGTCCTGCGCGGTTTTGCAAAATTGCTCGAAGAGAGCTGCCGCAGCGATGACCTTGCGGCGCGCTGGGGTGGCGAGGAATTCGTCATCTTGTGCAGGAACACCGACGCTGCAGGTGCCAAACGGCTCGCCGAACGTATACGCCTCGCCTTCAGCACCTCCGAGACACAAGGCTGCGGTCGCTGCACCGCGAGCTTCGGAATTGCCGAGGCTCGATCCGGAGATACCGTCGAATCTCTGTTGCAGCGGGCTGATACCGCGCTCTATGCAGCCAAGCACGACGGCCGAAACCGCACGGTCGTCGCTGGCTAGCCTCGCGGCGAACCCGCCTCGAGATCAACGTATTCGCCACTACGCAGCACTTCGAGCTGCTGCCAAAGATCACTCACGTGCTCCTGCCAAAAGCGCGCACTCGTGAACCAGGGAAAAGCCCGAGGGAATGCCGGGTCGTCCCACCGCGTCGCGATCCACGCTGAGTGGTGCACCATGCGCAAGGCCCGTAGCGGTTCGATGAGCAACAATTCATCGGTATCGATGTGGTGAAACTCGCGATAGCCGGCCGCGAGCTCTCGCCACTGCCCACGACGCTCGTCCAGAGAACCCGAGAGGAACATCCACAGATCTTGAATGCGCGGACCACTCATGCAGTCATCGAGGTCAACGAACACGGGTCCCCGTTCGTTCCAGAGCACATTGCCGAGATGGCAATCACCATGCAGTCGAATGCGGGATAACGGTCCTGCTTGATCGACTTTCTCATCGATCGTTTCGAGAAGCTCAGCAGAGACTTCCGCGTACTTGTCGATGAGGGTCGCATCCAGCGAGCCGAGTCGAGTCATTTCTTCGAGAAACCGTGATCCGAGCAGCGCATCGCGCGCCTGCCAGCCAAGACGGTCGCTACTGAGTAGGGGTCGGTGCAAAAAGCGACGACGCGCACCGACCGCGTGCATACGTCCAAGCGTGCGACCCACGAGCTCGAGCGAACCGCGAGCGTCGATCTCGGCACCGCGTGCTGCAAGGCGGGGAAATACCGCAAATCGCAGTCCCGCGCGCTGATGCAGCAGCCGATCGCTGATGACAAGCGGCGCGGCGACGGGTAAGTCAGCGCTCGCGAGTTCCGTACCGAACTCGAGCTCTTCGAGAATCTGCGCGTCACTCCAGCGGCTGGGCCTATAAAATTTGAGCACCAGCATGCCGTGCGTCTGCGAGCCCACCTGATAGACGCGGTTTTCGTAGGAGTTGAGGGCAAACAAACGACCATCGCAATCCATGCCCAAAGATTCGACGGCCTCGAGCACGGCATCGGGCGAAAGCGCCTCGAAGGGTCTCGACACCGACACGATCAATGCGCCGACTTGAGCAGGTCTGCGGCTTTCTCCGCGATCATGATCGTGGGCGCGTTGGTGTTGCCGCCGATCAAGCGTGGCATCACCGAAGCGTCAACTACCCGCAGGCCTTGCACACCGCGCAGTCGCAACTCGGCGTCGACCACCGCGTTGTCATCGGCACCCATTCGACAGGTCCCTACCGGGTGATAAATCGATTCGGCCTTGGCCCGAATCGCCACTTCGAGTTCGGCATCCGTCTGTATCGCGGATCCCGGGAATACCTCGTGACTCCGATAGTCGGCGAAAGCCTGAGTGGCAAAAATTTCGCGCGATACGCGTACGCCCTCGAGGAGATGCCGAAGATCAGCGGGTTCGCTCAAATAATTGGCATGGATACGCGGTGCATCGAGCATGGACGCCGAACGCAAACCAATATGCCCACGGCTCTGCGGCCGAAGATAACAGGCGTGCAGGGTATAGCCGTGGCCTGGAAGTTTGTTACGACCGTGGTCATCGAGCTGCGCCGGCACGAAATGGAACTGCAAATCAGCACGTTCGTCGCCCGCCAACTTCGAGCGCAAAAAACCGCCCGTCTCCGCGATGTTCGAGGCCCCTGGCCCACTGCGAGTGACCAGATAACGCAGACCCGCGAGACCTTCCTCGAGAAGATCGAAATCATAGGTCACGGCGCGCGAGCTCTTTTGCAGCGTGCAATAGTCGAGGTGGTCCTGCAGATTTTTGCCCACTTCGGGGTGCGGCACCTCGACCTTGATGCCCGCTCGCTCGAGCTCATTGATGGGGCCGATACCGGAACACATCAGCAGTTGCGGTGACGCGATTGCACCGCCACAGAGCAGCAGTTCACGCCGGGCTCTGACCTGTTGCGTGGCAGAGCCGCGCCGGTATTCGAGAGTGGTCGCTCGCCCGCCCTCGAGAATGACTCGCAGCGCGATGGATCGCGTGCCGATCTCGAGATTGCCGCGGTGTCGTGCCGCGGTGAGATAAGCCACGGCGGTGCTGCAACGACGCGCCTCGATCAGCGTCGCCTGATAAGGCCCGAAGCCCTGCTGCGTCGCGCCGTTGAAGTCGTTATTGCGCGGGTAACCGAGCTCGGCTGCCGCCTCGAGAAACACTTCACTCAAAATATTCCGGTGTCGCAGATCCTCGACATGCAAGGGACCGCTGCCACCGTGGAACTCCGAGGCACCGCGCTGCTGATGTTCCGCCTTGCAAAAGTACGGCAGCACGGAGCGGTAATCCCAACCCGGCAACCCGAGCGCAGCCCACTCGTCATAGTCGCGCGCATCGCCACGGATGTAGCACATGGCATTGATCGAACTGCTGCCGCCTAGCACTCGGCCGCGCGGCCAAAACAGCCGACGATTCTGCAAGTGCGGCTCGGGCTCGGTCTCGTAGTACCAGTTGAGGCGTCGGTTACCAACCAGTCGCGCCAAACCCGCGGGCATGTGAATGAGCGGATTGAGATCGCGCCCCCCCGCCTCGAGCAGCAGCACGCGTACCGAGGGATCTTCGCTCAGGCGCGCGGCGAGTACACAGCCTGCCGATCCGGCACCGACGATGACATAGTCGTATTCCTGCATCGATCGAGTTCCTCGCCTGGTGTCGGAAAGCCTTGGTGACCCGTGTATCTATACTGCAAGAAAGGCGGCGAGTACACCCGCGTACTCGGCGGCCCGCGCCGGATCATGCAACGGATGATCATCCGCAAAAAAATGTTGTGCTGCCGCAGGCAGCAAGTCGCAGGCCTGCGAAAAGTGAGCTGCCAGCGTATCGGTTCTTGCGCCAAGCAACAAAACGGGCTGACGAACCGTCGGCAAGGTTTTCGCAAGATCGTAGGTAGCGGAAATGGGCGCCGACGAAACAAAGTCGGTTTCAAGATAGTCGATCATTGCCGGCCAAAGATATTCGATGCTTTGCGGCGTGACCGCAAAACCCGATAGATAGTGCTCGAAGGTGGTGCGTACGGTACGAAACACCAAAGATTCATGACTGCCATCGGCGGCGGGGGACGGCCGTCTCGCCTGCCCCATGGCCGCAAACGTCGCAGCTAGCTCCGGCGTCAAAAACGGACAGCCATCGAGCATGACGCGTCCGACGAGCCCCGGATGATGCCGCGCAAGCTCAACCGCAACACAGGCGCCGCTGTGCCCGCCCAGCACCGACACAGGGCCCGACACGTCGATCGCCTGCAAAGCAGCAGCGACCGAATGTGCCCAAGCAGTCATCGACCAATTTTCCGGGCGCGGATCGGAACGTCCGTAGCCGAGTAGATCGATGGCAATCGACTCATAACCACGCTCGGCTAACGCCTGCATCACCCCGACATACATGCGCGAGGACAAGGGCAGCCAATGAATAAGCACGACGCAGCCCACGCTATCGCGCGGCGCCGGCAAACGTCGATAATGCACCTGCCCGTGTGCGGTGTTGGCATATGCTTTCGGTATGAGATCCTTCGACATGACGGTTAATCCCCTGCTGCAAGCGCTGGCGCAGAATATCGCGTTCTTCCTGATCGCGAGCCTGTACGTCTGGATCGGTGCGCGTCGCACCTTGGGTACCGCGGCGTTTCCCGGCCCGCGGCCGCCACCGACCTGGTTCAAAGTATGGCTGGTCGTGATCTGGCTGGTTGGCTTGGTGCTGCCTTTGGTCACACTGGTTGCCGAGGGTGTGCTGCGCGCGAACAGTGCCCTCGTCATCGGTCTCGGCGCGTACCTCGTCATGTTCGTGATGCAAGTCGCTACCGAAATCTTTGTCTGGAAGCGCTGGCGCAGCCCCATTTGGGTGATCGTGCCCTGCCTGTATCTCGCCTGGCGCCTGTGGCAGTGCGCTTGGGGCATGGGGCTGCCCGGGGGTTTTGACTCGACGCTTGCCAAGCTGACCTGGATCTCGCTCTTCGTGCTGTGGGTGATCAACATCGGCGTTCATTTCACCCATATTCCGCTCACGCTGCGCTGGGACCACCACCCGCGCGATGCAAAATTCAAGGCACTGCGTCATCCGGTCGCCATCATGCCAAACGCGAGCGATCCATGAACTTCGCCGATCGTATAGTGGATCGCCTCGTGAGCGAACAGGATATCCGCGACTACGAAGCGAATGGCTGCGTAAGGATCGCGGGTGTCTTTGACGCAGCAACTTGTGCGCAGCTCACCCATGCGATCGACGACGCCTTGCGTGACTTCGACACGCCCGCCTTCAAGGCACGCTCCACTGGCGCCAAGCACCAGAACCCGCCGTCGCTGCATCGCGGCGACGGTCAGGTGCAGCTACGCAATTTCGCGCAGCACGTCGATGTCATGCGTGATTGGCTGCATCACAGCATCGCCGGCGAGCTCGTCGCTCGCCTGCTGCGCGCGCAACACGTGAGCTTCTGGATGGACGCCACCTTCGTCAAAGATGGCTGCTCTGCCGAGTCGGCCACTCCTTGGCACAATGACGAGTGCACCTTTCCGTTTCGCGGCGAGATGATGCCCTCGTTCTGGGTGGCGCTGACTGACGTTGCCATGGACAACGCGCCGATCGTCACGCTGCGCGGGTCAAACAAAGATCCTTGGCGTTATCACTCACCGATGTCGAACCCTGACGCGTTCGAAGTAGAGCACATTCCCTGGACTCACCTTGAACGGCGTGTGGCGCGAGCCGATGCGCCCAAAGATATCTGGCCGTGCCGCGCCGGGGATGTATTGCTGATCCACCCGAAGACCATTCACGCCTCATTGCCACGCACGGCGCAATATCAGGGTCGTCGAATCGCCCTCACGACGCGCTGGCTCGGTGACGATGTGCGCTGGGCGCCGAATTCGCTTTCCATTCGTATCCCGACGCTCAAGGCCTCGGGGATGATGCGCACCGGCGAGCCACCCCCCGCAGAACTGTTCCCGGTCATCTGGCCCCGAAACCGCGAGCACTGAAACAAGGCACGTCAGCCCAGAATCGCCTCGCGCTCGTACAGTCGGCCCGCTATCCAGCAAAGAATTCCGCCGATGGCGAGACTCGCAGCGACCGAGATCATGAGGTCAGTCAGCAGCGGCGTCTCGCCCCGCAAGATCTGCATCATCAGAAAATGCTGGCTGAGTGACGGTGTCGCCATGATCAGCGGTGACGGCTCGACCCGCAAAAGACCGATGAAAGCCAAAGGCAGAGTCGGCAGACTGATGGCGAAACTCAAATAACTCTGCGCCTCGCGAAAGCTGCGGGTGAACGACGCCACGACCGTGAGCAAGCCTGCTCCGAAAAGGGCGAGTGGTGCACTGACCGCAAACAGCTTGAGCGTCGTCATGGCGCTCATCGAGACACTGATGCCGAATTGTTCCATGCGCACGTATTGCAGCGCGATCGCACAAGCGACCAGCGTGAGCGCCATGGAAATCAGCATGTAGGCCGCTGTCGCGGCGATCTTGCCGTAGATGAGGTGATAACGCGGCATGGGTGCGGTCAGCAGCGACTCCAGAGATCCGCGTTCACGCTCGCCCGCTGTGGCATCGATGGCCAAATACATGCCGCCGAACAGCATGGCGAAGATGACGAGATAGCTCAGCATGCCGAGCGCGAAGATGGCTCGGCTCGAAGGCGTGGAGACATCAATGTCGTGGATCACCACCGTCGCCATCATGCTGGTCGGGTCGATTCCACGCAGCAGCAATCGCGTCTGCGCCACTTGTCGCCCATAGGCGTTGATGACTCGCGACACTCGCGTAGCACTCGCATCGCCACCGAACTGATCGGAACTGTCGGCGAAGAGTTGCAACGCCGCGGGCTCGGAACGCGACCAGCGCTCGGCAAACTCTGGCGGTACCCGCAGCACCACTTGCAGTTCACGGGCGGCGATGGCGGCGCGGATCTGCTGTTCGTTGAGCTTGCGTGGTTCGACCTTGATGTTCTGAGATTTGAGTACCGCCATCAGATTGGGGGCGTACTCCGCGCCGACCACAGGCAGTTTCAACTCTTGCTCGAATGCAGCCTCGCCTTTGGAGACCGACAGCTGCAGGATCCCGGTCAACATCAGCGGGCCAAGCACCGGCCCGAAAACAAGTGCCGACAGCAAAATGCGACGATCGCGCAGGTTCTCGAAAAATTCCTTGCGGAAGACGGTGAATATGCCACGCATCAGTTAAGCCCCTCTGCCGTACCGATCAGCTTGACGAACGCATCTTCGAGAGTGGCCTCGCCCGCTTGTGCGCGTAGCGACTCGATGGTCCCTTCGGCCGCAACGCGCCCCTGTGCGATCACGACCACTTCATCGCAGAGCAATGCCACCTCCTGCATGACGTGACTCGAGAACACGATGCAATGACCCTGCTCACGCAGACGAACCAAAAGAGCTCGCAAGTTGCGCACAGCCATCACGTCGAGGCCATTGGTTGGCTCATCGAGAATCAGGTTGCGCGGGCTGTGCACCAGAGAACGCGCCAGCGCGGTCTTCAGGCGTTGCCCCTGTGAAAACCCCTTGCTCTTGCGATCAAGAATTTCGCCGAGATCGAGCAGGCTCGCGAGTTCTGCCACGCGCGCCTCTGCCTGGCGCCGATCGAGGCCATGCAGTTCGGCAAAGTAGACGATGTTCTCGCGCGCGGTCAGTTGCGGGTAAAGCCCGCTGGCATGCGACAAAACTCCGATCCGACGTCGCACCGCGATCGGGTCGACGCTCACCGATTGTCCATCGACCAAAGCATCGCCCGCGTCTGGCCGCAACAACGTCGCGAGCATGCGCAGCGTGGTCGACTTGCCGGCGCCGTTGGGTCCGAGCAGACCGGTGATTCGCCCGTCGTCGGCTTTGAAGCTGACGCCGCGCACGGCCTCGACCTTGCCGAACTTCTTGCTGAGACCCTCAACCCTGATCATGGCGCCGGCCCCGCGATGGAAAGCCAAAATGGTGGTTGCATTCGCCGATCGAGGCATTTTGCATCGAGCGTCTTCGGATCGGTCGTTTCAAAGAATTCGGCGAGCACGCGATCCATGCAGGAAATGCCGATCTGGCCGTGGGCCGAGCCTTTGATCACCAAGTGCTTGGAGTTACCCAGCTTGGTCGCAACTCTTGCGGCATCACCCGGCGGGGTCACGGGATCAAGCGTCCCCGAAAGCAACAATGTCGGTACGGTGCTCACGAGAGGCGCATGAAAGTCCGCGTCCACCAGACCGCGCGGCCAAGTGGCGCAGATTGCCGGCAGCGCATCGACGAACGCCGTGCCGAGGTAACTCGCGGCGAGTGCGACACGATCGACTTTGGCCGAGGCAAATCGAGGGACATCCTCGCTGCAAATCACCGAGTTATGCATGCCGAGCGCAATCGCTTGCTCGACTTCGGCAGTCACCATCAACAATATGGTCGCGAGCGGACGAAACTCAGCCCTCGCCGCCTCACTTACCACGAGCGGCAGCATCGCCGCGAAACCCGGATCGTAAGTGCCGAATCTCAGTACGACTGCAAGCTGCTCGGCGCCAAGTTCGACACTTTCCATGACTGCAGTGCGCGGATTGGCGACCTGCACGCGTTGCGGCGCACGCGCAAGCGCCGCCTGCAGTTGACGGGTCTTGCTCGCCACGTCGCCAAAAGTCTTGCGGCATTTCGGGTCTGCATCGCAAAGCTGCCAGACGCCATCGAGTGCCGCCTGGGCATCGAGCGCGATATTCGGACCGAGCACGGTTTGCGGTGCTACCACGCCATCGAGAACCAGGCTGCGCACGCGTTGCGGATATCTTTTGGCATAGTGCTGCGCGACCCGCGTTCCATATGAAATGCCGTAAATGTTGAGGGTCTCGTAACCGAGCACCGCGCGTACGGCATCGAGATCGCGCACGGCGTGGCTCGTGGTGTAGGCGCCGAGATCATGGCTGACTGCAAGACGCTGCTGGCAGCGCGCATTCAAGTTGATGAAGGCTGCGATATCAAAATTGATGGGGCTTGTGCCCATGCGGCCTTCCGCTTCGCAGGAGAGGATGTTGGAGCGCCCGGTGCCGCGCTGGTCGAGCAACAAAATATCGCGCTCACGCCCTGCGCGCTCAAACACGCGGGAAACACCCGTGAAAGTTTGCTGCGCACCCTGGCCGGGCCCACCTGTCAGTATCGCGATGGGGTCAAGCTGTTTGCGGCGATTGATGGCGGGGATTCGCGCGACGGACAAGGTAATTGAGCGGGCCCCCGCCCTCTCACTCTCCGCAATGCGGATCTCGGCACACTCAGCCTCGATCGACTGCAATTGCAGCGGGTCGGTCAGGCGGCAGGGCGAAAACGGCTTCGCGAGTCTCGCCCCATCTGCCGCAACGGCATGCTCGGCGAGCGCCAAGGCAATGAGCACCAAAAATAGCACTCGTGACATCCGCAGATTCCCCCGACCAAAGATTAATACAATAAATGCTACATTACATTCATGCTACATGTCAAAAACTTTCCGTGCGCTGCCCGTATGCTTTGCCGACATAGCCATGCTAAAACACAGGCATTCGGAGTACTGCAGGAGCTTTGACCCATGGTCACCCTCAACGTCAATGGCAAAACTCTCGAAACCGACGCCGCGCCCGACACGCCACTGCTGTGGGTGCTGCGCGACCATCTCGGACTCACCGGCACGAAATTCGGTTGCGGCGCAGCGCTCTGTGGTGCCTGCACCGTGCACCTTGATGGCCAGCCCGTACGGTCGTGTCAGCTGGCGCTCGCCAATGTCGGCGCTGCCAAGGTCACCACTATCGAGGGGCTCTCGGCAGAGCGCTCGCATGCCGTGCAAAAGGCCTGGCTTGAACTCGATGTGCCGCAATGCGGCTACTGCCAATCCGGGCAGTTGATGTCGGCGGCTGCGCTGCTCGCGAAGAACCCCTCGCCTAGCGATGCCGACATCGATACCGCCATGGCCGGCAACATCTGCCGCTGTGGTACCTACAACCGCATCCGCAAAGCCGTGCATCGCGCGGCCGAGATGCTCAAGGCGGAGGGCGCCTGATGAACGCGAACCTGGCGCAAGACGGCACTACCCGTCGAGACATTCTCAAACTCGGTGCACTGGCCGGCGGCGGTCTGCTGCTCGGCATCGGCCTCGGTGGCTGCAGCAAACCTGCCGCGCTCGGCGCCGCAGGTGGACAGCCGGTTGCTTGGCTGCGGATCGCAGGCGATGACAGCATCACCGTCTTCGTCGACAAATCCGAAATGGGTCAGGGCGTCTACACCGCCCTCACCCAATTGCTCGCCGAAGAACTCGGCGTGGCACTCGAAGCGATTCGCGTCGAAGCCGCGCCGGTAGCCCCCGAATACATCAACAATTTGCTCGGCGCACAGATTACCGGCGGCAGCACCAGCATTCGTGACGGCTACGAAAAACTGCGCAAGGCGGGCGCGCAGGCGCGCACCATGCTCGTGCAAGCTGCAGCCACGCACTGGGGAGTCGCCCCGGGCGAACTGCGTATCGAGGGTGGAGCCGTGTTGCACGGCAAAGAACGACGGAGCTATGGCGCGTTGGCCGAGTCCGCCGCCAAGCTGCCCATACCCAAAGAAATCACCCTCAAGCCGGCGACCGAGTTCACGCTCGTCGGCAGACCAGCCAAGCGCGTCGACACCGCCACCAAACTCGACGGCAGCGCCACCTACGGCATCGACGTCAAACTGCCGGGGATGCTGCATGGCGCGATCGCGCAATGCCCGACGCTCGGCGGCAAGCTCGCGAGCTTCGATGGCAGCGCTGCCGAAGCCATGCCCGGCGTCAAAAAAATCGTTGGTGTGGGCAACGGCGTGGTGGTGGTCGCAGATCACTACTGGCAGGCTCGCAAGGCACTCGAGGCCGTCAAAATCACCTGGGACCCAGGCGCCAACGCCAAGCTCGGCAATCAAACCATCCGTACCCGGCTGCGCGCAGCTGCCGCGCGCGAAGGTCGATCGGTGCGCGCCGATGGCGATGCTCCAGCCGCCATCAAGGGCGCGACAAAAGTCCTCCGCGCCACCTATGAATTGCCGATGCTGGCGCACGCCACACTCGAGCCGCAATGCTGTACCGCCGACGTGCGTGCGGATGGCGCCGACATCCACGCGCCGACGCAAACCCAAACCATCGCTCAAGCAACGGCCGCAGCCGCAGCCGGTCTCAAACCCGAGCAGGTCAAGATCCACACCACCCTGCTCGGCGGAGGTTTTGGACGGCGGCTCGAAGTCGATGTCATTCCCGCTGCCGTGCTGGCGTCAAAGGCGGTAGGCAAACCCGTCAAAGTCATCTGGAGTCGCGAAGAAGACACGACCCACGACACCTATCGGCCGCCGGCCTACGATGAGGTCGCCGGCGCCTTCGATGCCAGCGGCAAGCTCATCGCCTGGAAGCTCGATCTCACGGGGCCCTCGATCACCGCGCGCATGTTTCCACCCGTGGTGGCAACGGCCATCGATCCCTTCGCAGTCGAGGCGGCAGCAAACTTCCCGTACGACGTGCCCAACGTCGCGGTGAACTACAACCGCGAAGAAATCGGCATCGATGTCGGCTATTGGCGCTCGGTGAGTCATGCACTCAATTGTTTCGTCGCCGAGAGCTTCGTCGATGAGCTGGCACACGCCGCAGCGCAAGACCCCTACGCTTTCCGCTCCGTTCTTTTGCGCAAACAGCCGCGTTTCAAGCGCGTGCTCGATGAGGCCGCAAGCCGCGCCGCTTGGGGCAAGGCGCCCGCCGGGCACCACCAGGGCATCGCACTGATGGAAGGCTACGGCACCTACATGGCGCAGGTGGTCGAAATCTCGATGCGCGGCAACCAACTCACCATCCATCGCATCACTTGTGCGGTCGACTGCGGACAGATGGTCAATCCGAACATCGTCGATCAACAGATCGAAGGCAGTATTCTGTTCGGACTCACCGCTGCGCTTTGGGGCGAGATCACACTCGCCCAAGGCCAGGTTCAACAGCGCAATTTCGACAGCTACCGAATGTTGCGGCTGCCCGAGACCCCGCGCATTGACGTACACCTGCTCGAGAGCAGCGAGGCACCGGGCGGCATCGGCGAACCCGGCACGGCAGTCGTGGGGCCGGCGCTCGCCAATGCCATCTTCGCGGCAAGCGGCAAGCGTCTGCGCTCACTGCCGATTGCCAAGGCGGGCATTCTCACGGCTTGAGCTGCTCGAGCGACCTGCGCTGCTGTCAAAGAATTCATGTCGCGGCGAGCGCGGCGTGAATTGTCGCAAGTCTTCTTCGTTGCGACCTGCCGCACTGCGGCGGGTCGCTACAAAACGATAAGACTGCTCGGCAGACGATCGACCAAACACTCGCAGCTCGAGCTGTGGACGACTCGGTGGCTGCGGGAACATTGCCACAGCCAGCATCACGAGGTGGGTAGCGGGACCACCTTCGCGATGCTGCTCGTCCGCCGAAAGATTGAGCAGCACGCCCTCCAGTGGCGCGGCAACACCGCCGTCGCTGATCCGCACACGCGAACGCAAATCGCGCTCGATCGAACCGCCATGACGCTGCAGCTCACGGCTGTCGAGGCGACCATCGCGATTGTCGTCGACGCCGCGCAAGGCGCTCACGGGCAAAGAAATCACCAAATAGCCACGTGCATCGACGAGATTGAGCGTGCCCTGCTGGTTCTCCATGAGATGCGCCGCCGCAGGCAGCGTAGCCATCAAGCCCAACAAAGAAATCAGGCAGCGCCGACGGCGCGACACGACGAGATCACCCGCCAGTCGATGTCGAACCGCGTATGCAGCGCCCGACGAAAGGGAAGGTCTGCGTGATCACGTAGTAATAAATGCCGTTCGGAAACTCCGGCGTCACACCCGTGCGACCGTTGCACTGATCGAGATCGCCAAGACCTGCGACATATTCGTAGTCCTGCAGGAAGGGCCCATCGGATACAGCGTGGTCGCCGGCCGACCGCTATCGGGAGTGGCCTTGATGCGCCAACTC
>Ga0169931_10007162_pt1 | contig 16626 bp, 16 predicted proteins | sample Kivu_15m_20L_FD_129675 | JGI IMG/M metagenome (GOLD analysis project Ga0169931, IMG submission 129675) | Freshwater microbial communities from Lake Kivu, Western Province, Rwanda to study Microbial Dark Matter (Phase II) - Kivu_15m_20L... | ecosystem: Environmental > Aquatic > Freshwater > Lake...
TTTTTATAAAAAAAAAAAAAAAAAAAAAAAAAAAAAAAAAAAAAAAAAAAAAAAAAAAAAAAAAAAAAGAAAAAAAAGAAAACAAGAAAAAAATAAAAAAAGAAAAAAGTGCTTTATTTTATTATCTTTTATTTATTTATAAAAATTGAAATTTTCAATTCATTAATAGATCTATTATAATTTTAATTGTAACTAACGCTAAAAAAGTTACACTATTACTATTTCAAAACATTATAAATATGTCTGAAAATATAGAAGTTGAAAATAATTATCTTCAGAATATCAATATACTAATTCGTGAATTAAAAAATAATATTTTTGAGTTTACAGAGATCTATATTCGTCATTCAAAGATAAAAGTAGAATTAGATATTGAAAAATATAAAGAAATACTTGCTGAAGAGAAAGCATTGGCTTTAGAACAATATAGAAAACATATAGATGATTGTAGGATATTTGAATATGAACATTGTAATTGTATATGTGATCCTGATGATAATCCACGTGTTCGCATGATTCAGTATGAAATTTATATGTTAGAAGAAGAATTGGGTGACATTGAATATTTAGACAAAATGAGACAAGAATTATCTGGATTGATAGCAATAAAATTAAGGATTTTATCAAAAAATAAATAATAATAAATCCAATACTTTTTTATTTATAGTAGTGAATCTAAAAAAGAAAAATAATTGAATGACAATATTTTTCTTTTACAACTATTTTTCATATTCATTATTTGTATTATTTTATTTATATTTAATATTTGTATAAAAATTGAATATTTATTTATAGGATATGATATTAATTATAATAATATAAGTGTAAATGAATGAAAATAAAATGACATTAAAGCAGTTAGAAAAACAGCGTATAAAAGAAGAAAAAGAACGTATAAAGGAAGAAAAAAATAAAAAAAAGATTGAAGAAAAAGAAAAAAAAGAACGTATAAAAGAAGAAAAAAATAAAAAAAAGAAAACACGAAAACAAATAAGACCACAATTAGAAGAAACATTTACACAAAAACTGACAGATTTGATAGAAATAAATAGGATACAAAACTATGAGCCAAGTTTATATATATTAAAAGACAATAACAAATATATAACACATATAGTGCATATAGCAGATATACATATAAGATTATCAGTAAGACATGATGAATATAATGAGATATTTGAGAATTTTTATATAATGTTGAGAGAACATAAGTTAAGAGCACCAAATACAATAATATGTTTATGTGGAGATTTATTGCATTCAAAAGATGAATTAAAACCGAATACAATAATACAAACATGGAATTTTATTAAAACACTATCAGAAATATTTCCATTAATAATTATAACAGGAAATCATGATACAATAGAAATGAATGAAAATAAGATAGATTCAATTACAGCTATATTAAAAGATAGAAATTATACAGATATATATTATTTGGTAGATAGTGGGGTGTATGTATATAACAATTTAATATTTGGAGTATCATCTATAATAGATAAATATATATTGCATATAGATAAAGTCAATGAGTTAATAATGAATACAACATTTAATTATGATATGACAAAAATAGGTTTATATCATGGTGCAATTGACAGTGTAATTATAAATCAATATGGAACAAAAATACGTGGTGAAAGGAAATTATCAGATTTTGGAGCATATGATTATATGTTATTAGGAGATATACATCAATTCCAATACATAAATAAAGAGAAAACATGTGCATATTCATCTAGTTTAATATCACAAAACTTTGCAGAAACAGATGATAATCATGGATATATATTATGGGATATAGAGAATAAGGAGTCAATATTTTGCAAAGTAAAAAATGATTATGGATATCATACGATAAATATGAATAAAATTATAAAAACAGCAGATGATAAAATATATTTAGATGATGATTTAATAAAATTACAATTAGAACCAGTTAAAAAAGGATATTTAAGAATCGAAGTAGATGATACATATTCAATGAAAATATCAAGGGAAGAATTCAAAACACAAATAACATCTATATATCCAGATATAAAAATAACATGGCAAGTAGTATTTGGATTAGAAGATAAAAAAACAAATAATGTAATAGATGCGAATATAGATAATGAAATAGAAAATAATAATATGATGGAAGTAAAACAGGAACAATTAATAAATTTGATAAGAAGATTTATAACAGTAAAATACAATGATATAGATAAAAATGGAATAGAATTAATAATTAAATATTTGATGCAAATATTAGATGAAAGTAAAACAAACAATATAAATATAGAATATATACAATGTGAATGGAAATTAATATGGTTATCATTTGATTATATGTATGGATATGGACCAAACAATATAATAGATTTTACATTGTATCCTATGAATGAAATAGTGGGAATATTTGGAGATAATGCAATAGGTAAATCATCATTAATTGACATAATAGCTTTTATGTTATATTCAAAATCAGCAAGAGATGATACAGCGTGTAATCCAAAAGATATAGTAAATGTAAACACCGATAAAGCATATGGAGTATTAATTATAGAATCTAATGGAGTTAAATATAGGATAGATAGGACATGTAGAAAAAAATGGAATACAAACAATAAAGCATATTCTATAAATTCACAGTTAAATGTATATAAAATGATGATTAGTGAAGATGACACGAATAAAAACACATTTAAATTACATAATCAAACATATATATTATATTCATTAACAGAAGAAAATAGATTATGTACAGATGATATATTAGTTCCCATAGTAGGTTCATATGATAATTTTATAACAACATCGGTATTATTGCAAGGAAATACAAAAACATTTAGATCGAAAACAAATGTTCAAAAAAAAGATTTTTTATCACAAATATTAAATTTAGATTATTTTAGGAAATCGGAAAATATAATATTGGATAGATTGAAAGCATATAAAATAGAACATGATTCATTAGATAAAACCATAATAAATTTGAGCAATAAAAGTATAAATGAAATACAATTATTGGTGGATGAAAATAATAATAAAATAGAAAATAATAATAAATTAGTAAATGAATTATCTATAATAGGAGAAGAAAAACATGAAAAACTATTGGAAACAAAATATGATGATCCAAAAATATTACGTGATAAATTAAATAATTATATTGTAAAAAAGAATGAATATGAAAATATGATTAATGATATAAAATCAATAATATTAACATATAATAATAAAATAGCAAATTTAGAGTTGATTAATAAAAAAGATGATATTATCACAATATACAATAATAAAAAACAATTAATAGTGGATAAAATAAGAAAAAATAAAATTGAGATAGATAAATATGATAAAATAAAAAATGATTTGGTATATCATAATGTATATGGATATACTATAGATACTGTAAATGAAGAAATAAACAAAATAACATCAATATATAAATATAAACAACTTGATATTATAAAACAAATAAATGAATTTATATATAGATTGATAAATAGTGTTAAAAAATCCATTAAAATATCATATAATAATAAGACAATGAATAATTATTATGATTTAATAAATAATATTGAATTATTTTGTAAAAATATGTTATTTAGTGCATATACAAATGAAAATATAAATAATATACATAAATCATTTATAAATAGTGTCAAACAAATTTATAATAAAATACAACTTAATAATAGTAATATTAATAATGAAATAAATAAAATAAATTTACAAATAAATTACATAGATAATTTTAATGCAATTGATGAAACAAATCATATTAACAATATAATAAACAAATATAATATAAAAAATACAAATATTATAAATGAAATACAAATAATTATATTAGATCTTGAAAAAGATATAATATATAATAATATAAAAAATATAAATATTAATAATTTGAACAATGAATATAATGAGATAATTAATTTTATAAACACAAATAAAAATATGTTGCATATTGATGATAAAATTAAAAATATAATTAATGAACTATATATTAATATTAATAAACAAAAAATAAATAAAACACAATGTATAAATAAATTAGATGAATTATCAACTGAATTTAATAATTATATAAATAATAAAGAACTATTAAATATTTTAAGTATAAAAAAAAATAGAATGGAAGAAATAAGCAAGATAAAGAAAGATTATTATGCAGTAATAAAGATAGCTGAATTAAAAAAAGCAATAGAATTTATGGATAATATAGATAAATATAATAAAAACATAGAAAATATGGATAAAATCAATGAATTCAAGGAAGAAGTTGAATTTAATAATGATTTAATAATAATTATTGATTTGATAGTAAATAGTGATTTTGTATTCGACATAAATAATATGAAAAATGAAATAGAATATATGAATAATATAAAACAAGATATTGAATATAATAATAAAATAAATGAATATAAAAATACTATTTTAAATGAAATAAATAGATTAAATGATGAAATTAATAAAATTAATAATGATGAAGATATATTAATATATGATAAAATGATGAAACAAATAGATGAATACGAAATATTATATAAAAATATAATATGTGAAACATCACGATTAAATATAATAGAAATGCAGTTTGTTAATATATTGGATGATATAAATAAAATAAAAATGCAATTAGATGAAAATATAGATGAAAAATATGATTTAATGATGCATATTAAATCGGAATATAAACAAATAATGAATGATATTGAAAAATATAAAATAGAAAATGCGACTTTAGAGGCAATGAATGTGAATAATATAAATTTAATAAATAAATTGATAGAAACAAATGATTTATTAAATAATGTTAGGGTGGAAATAAGAATATATGATATAATGGCGAAAATAATACATAGAGATGGTATTCAGTCATTTTTATTATCTGAATCATTAAAAAAAATAACAAATAAGGTGAATAATATATTGGAGCCATTTATACATAAAACTATAAAAATGGAGATGCATGGAGATAAAATAGAAATAAATATACATAATGCAAATAATGATAAAATACAAACAATAAGTGGTATGGAATCATTGATGTTAGAATTGGCATTAAAAATAATAATTGGTCAAATATCAGTTATGCCAAAATCAAGTGTATTATTTATAGATGAATCGATAAGTGTATTAGATAAACATAGATTATCATCAATAGATGAATTATTTAATTTTGTAAAACAATATTATTCACAAGTATTATTGATAACACATATGAAACAAGTAAATAATCATATAAATTTCAATCTTGATATAACTAAAACAAATGGATATTCATTAATATATAATTTATCTACACATAATCAATTACATAAATTAGATACATCATATATGTTAGCTATAGATAAAATAAAAAATAGATCTAAAAAAATAAATATTATATAATTTATTTATAAAAAAATTGAAAATTGAATTATTAGTAAGTAATTAATTAATATTATTAATTATCAACAAAATGGCTACATTTGCAGATATTAAAAAATATGAAGAAACAATAAAAAGATTAAATGACAATATATGTTATACAATTTTCAAGAAATTATATGAAGTAAATCTTGATTATAAATTTTTATTTGATAATTTGTGTATATATTATAATATGTTATGTAATGTAGATAAAAATTGCGTAATATATCAAATGGAACATTGGCAAAATAATAAAGATTGTAATAATGATTTATTAAAAGGATTATGTTCTGTTATGCTTGATAAAATAACAGATATTATCACTACTGCTTCTATAGATACTGAATTGAATGCTTCGTACAATATGTTAAAAATATTGTATGAAAATAAAATAGAATTATTAAATACGATGGATGCAACTGGAGCATTTACTAATTGGTGTCATGATAAATATATAGAAAAATGTAAAATTAATAATAAAGATTTTTTTTCATATAATTCGATTAAAGACTATGCTAAAAATAAGAAAAAAGCAAAAACACAGTTAGATATAGTGAATATCATTGTAGATTTATATAATGATAAATAATGTATTATTTTTTTATACTATATATAACTATAAAAAAAATTGAAAATATAATTCATTGATAGGTCCATTATAGTTTTTGTTGTAACTAACGCTAAAAAAGTTCCAGTTTCTGGTCTTTATTGTTGCGCAAGCAATACTGTTGTCATCAAGCGATCAAAAACAGATCAGTTATGTATCAATTCACACAAGATCCACAACGAAAGCTCAAAATTGCAATTGAGGATTATTGCAACGCAATGTTGACGTTTAAGATAATGTGTGATAATCCAAATAAGTATCCGGAAACTGAACGTAGAAATGTTTCCAGTACTTTCCCACTCCATGAAAACAAGATCAAGAACCTGTTAAAAACATTGAAATTGGAGACATTCTCACACAATTACGGTAATGCTACTTTTAGTTGTGAGATCAAGAATGAAGAGTTGGTATGTAACGTGGAAAATCTAGTACCAAAACCACAACAACAAGGTGGTCAACAAGGTGGTCAACAAGGTGGTCAACAAGGTGGTCAACAAGGTGGTCAACGAGGTATTCCGCCACCACCACATCACAATGGTCGAGGTGGCCAAAGTAGTTTCCAGCTACCGTTACCACGACATCATCAAAGTGGTTCGGCACAACATCCGCCAGTTCAGCTACATACACAACAATATTATCAAGATGTTCAGCTAGATGTTCTGCAAGGTGTCATAGTACAACATCATCAAGGTGTTCAGTCAGGTGTTCTGCAAGGTGTCCAGCCAGTTGTCCAGCCAGTTGTCCAGCCAGTTGTTCCGCAAGGTGGTCCAGTACAACATAGGGGGGTGGTTTGTATGGCCATTCCAATACAGCAACATGCTCATGCACAACAACATCAAGGTGTTCAGTCAGGTGTTCTGCAATGTGTACAGCAAGGTGTTCTGCCATCACCACATTACAATGGTCGAGGTGGCCAAAGTAGTTTCCAGCTACAGTTACCACGACATCATTAAAGTGGTTCGGCACAACATCATCAACGTTTGTTTCGCTAGAAAGTAGGAAAGCAAAAAGGAAAACATAAAAATAGGAAATAATGGGTTTTTTTATAAAAAAACAAAAAAACAAAAAAACAAAAAAAGGGGGAAAGGGTAAATTTTTTTTATTATATATACGTGATAAAAATTGAATTTATTTTATTATATAAAATACGTTCAATATAAATAATCAACTAAGTAAAATTGTGTAAAAATGGAAAACAATACAGAAACAGCAAAATATAGCAACTCAGAAGCAATCAAAACGATTACAACAACATCTGGAGTCGATGACATATATAATCAAAAAAATATAGTAATTCCAGAATTGGAAAGATTGGTAATGATACGTATATATTGTCGTATTTGTGGTAAAAAAGAGAATATATTATATGAATTTATTTCAAATTATTTTGGGACATTATGTTGTGAAGAACATCAAGACAATGCGAAATTAGGTGTTTATAAATATTTGGATAAAAACAAATTAGTAAAACGTAATGATTTAGAACAAACAAAAGAATGGATAGAATTTCACGATAAAATTATGAAATATGGAACAATTACTACTATACGTGCAGATGGTACAATTAGTGGAGATTGGAATATTTTTACAGAAAATGTTAGCAATAGTATAAAAAATAAGTTAAGAGATGATTTTAATTTATATCATTATAATAATGATGATGGATTATTATTAAAAGTATATAAATTTGAAGAAAATGATGATAGTTATTTACATAAAACTATAAAATTATCTACATTTATGACAGATAATTCACATTATAGTGGTGATAAAGAATTAGGAGATAGTATTAATAAATTATTAGATTTATTAAAAAATAATTTTTATGCAGAAGCTATAATTAAATTAACAGAAAAAATAATTAAAAAAGAATCAACATAATACATATATAAATTTTATTTATTATAAATGGAATAACAAATTAAAATATTAAATTATATAATAATATTGTTAATATTATTATATGACATTATGGAAAAACATAGGAACAATAGATAATCCAGAACCAATAGTAGGAGGAAGTGAGTTTGGCATTGATGTAGATATTAATGATATAGGTAATATAGTGATATTTGGAGATCCATCATGGAAATCAGCACCAAGTAATAAACCAGGAAAGATATATACATTTAAATATGGAAAGATAGGATGTGTAGTGAAATGGTTTAAATATGGATCATATATACAAGGTGATACAAATAACGATAAATTTGGAAACAGTGTATCAATATCAGCAACAGGTGGAGACATAGTTGGGGCATCGTTGCGTAATGGTCAGAATGGTTATATAAAAGTATATAGATGGTCTGGTACATCATGGATACAGAAAGGTGCAACAATACAGCGTAATGGATTTTTTAACATAGCAGGAAATTCAGTAGATATAAGTGGTTGTGGTAATTATGTATCATTATGTAGATCAAATTGGTTTAGTAATACAGGGTTTATGGAAATATGGAAATGGATTTCACCAAATTGGATATGGACAGGTCGTATAGCAGGAAGAGCATTTAATAGTGATTTGGGAATAAATTATGTAAATTTGTCATTTGCTGGAACAACAGTAATAGTAGGAGGTCCAAAATGGAGTTCAAATAAAGGTTATATTGGAGTATATGATTATAATGGATCTGTATGGAATTTAAGAGGATCATATATAGATGGATTAAATAATAATGATAGATTTGGGTGGTCAGTGGCAATATCAGAGGATAGTAATAGAATAGTGGTGGGTGCATATACTGCAGGTGTATCAAATAATGGTAATGTATATGTGTATGATTGGAATGGTTCAGCATGGTTACAGGTAGGAACAACAATAGTGGGATTAAATGGAGATCAATGTGGTTATAGTGTGAGTATAGCGAATAATAAAAATATAATAGGAATAGGATTTTTACTATATGATGGACCATCTGCGAATACAGGTGGAACAAAAATGTATATATGGGATAATATATCATGGACACAATATGGGGCGACATTATCAGGAGGTACAACAAATGATAATTTTGGAATAAGATCAGAGTTAGCTAAACAAAATTTAAAATTAGTAGTATCAGCGCCAGGCTATAATGCAAATACAGGAAAGGGTTATATATATGAGTATGCAGATTTATACAAGGAATTGAATAATTTGAAACAATAAGATTAATTATATATATATTTACAATTCATAATCGCATTTATTACTAAAATAATCATCAAAAAAGGAATGTATAAGATCAACAGTAGGTAAATCAGGAGTAATATTATTAATACAAAAAAATTTAGGTTTTTGAGTGGTAATTTTTTGTAGTAATCCTTTCATTTGAGATCTATTAACTTTATTAGCACCTATATAAACATTTGGCATAATAGTATTATTAATAGATTTTCCGATTTCTACAGCATAAATAACAGATAAACCAATGGGAGCAATGTTAGTGATGTCACGGAATTTTGAACGCATAGTAACAGCAAATTGAATAGCATATTTTTCTTCTAACATATTTAAAACAGATTTAGAACATAATATAGATTGATGCCATGGACAAGAAACAATCCTATTAAGAAATTCATTACGCATAATAGAATTATTATTTTTCCAAGCAGACACATATCCAATTTCATTTTCTTTTGGAGGACCTTTATAATTGCATGTCCATTGTTTTCCATAGTAGAAAGGTTTGCCATCGGAAGAAATAATATCTTGTTTATTCAATGTATTACCTAAAAACATATCATCATTAAAATACATAAAAAATTCAGTTAAGTTAGGAATTTTATGTAAACAACATTCGATAGCTTGTGAATTAAAAACTGGTAAAATGTCTTTATCTGGAAAAATATCTTTATGATCAATAATATGTATTTTAGGATGTTTTGTGTTAAGCCAAGTAGGGATTTGATCATCTGTAACTATATAAATATTATTAATCCAAGGTGCATATTTAAATAATGAACGTAAAGAATATTTTAATTCATTAATATTTTCAAAACGAATAGCAGATGCTGCATCTTCATTTTTTGGTTTATCTGAATAACTATCTCGTTTAGCTACCCATTTAGGATCAGTACCATTGACCCATGTATATACAGCATCAATTTTTCCATAATATTCATTATAATAATTGGAATCATTATAATAAGAGCGTAGTATAAGATAAATAATTATAATAACAATAAATATTATAATAATATTAATTTTGTCCATATATATTTATATATAAAATATATTTATATTAGATATTATTATTGTAATATTATAATATATGAAAAAAGCATTATTAATAGGGATTAATTATAAAAATACAAACAATAAATTAAATGGATGTATAAATGATGTTAAAGAAATATCAAATATATTGAAAAATCAATATAATTATAATGAAATAAAATTATTAATAGATGAGGAAAATAGTGGATTACTACCTACTAAAAAAAATATTTTGGATGCATTAAATAAATTAATATATGAATCAATAGATTGTGTTGAAATTTATTTTCATTATTCAGGGCATGGATCATATATATTAGATAAAAATAATGATGAAATAGACAATAAAGATGAATGTATATGTGCAACAGATGGTTATATAATAGATGATGAATTATTTGAGATTTTTAGACAATTAAAATGTGATGCAAAAATAGTAATGGATTGTTGTCATTCTGGAACAGCATTAGATTTAAAATATACAATGAAGTATAATGTATTAACAGATGATTATAATTATGAAGAAAATAGTAAATATATCGATATTGAAACGACAATTTATATGATATCTAGTTGTAAAGATAATCAAACAAGTGCAGAAATATATAATGAAAATGATAATATATATATGGGGGCATTAACATATTCATTATTAGAAGTATTAAAATTAAGTAGTTATAATAATTCAATATCATTAATATTAAAACAAGTATCTAATAGATTATCTGAATCAGGATGTAAACAAGTGCCAATATTATCATCAAATAAACAAATAGATAATTTAAATACAGACTTTATAGTAAAACAAATAAAAGCACCAATATATAAAATTAAAAATACATGTTGTAATGTGTCATAATATTAAACATTAATAAATAGAGGATTAGCCATTTTTTTAGCATTTATATTTTGATTTATAGCAATTCTACATATATTTACTGTTTGTTGTTTAACACGTTCTAATAATAATCCATTTTTAGCAACAGCATATTTACATAATTCTTCATTTTGTTTCATATTAGATATAGTACATGGTTCTAAATCAAGTGCAAGTTTACATAATTCAATCGTAGGATTATTTATATATGTTATTAAATAAGGATCATTTTTAATAGCATATAAACACATATCATAAGTTTGTTTTATTATATATTTAATTGATCTAGTAGTATGTTTTAATGCTTCCCAACACAATTCTTCTGTTTGATTTAATTTAACAAATTTAATAGCTATACCCCAATTACGAACAGCCAATAAACATATTTCATATGTTTGATTTTCAATAAATCTTAAATTTAATGCATCATAATTTAATACATTTATACAATTATCATTATTTTTTAAAAAATCAGTACGTGTTGAATGATTTTTCATAATAAATTTATTAGTTTTATAAATTTTGTATTTTTCATCAAAATAAAATACTGCATCATCACATAATATAATTTCCATAATTAAAGATCCAAAATGAATTTTAGTATATAATTTAGATGCAGGAACAAAATATAATCCACCACTGTAATATGAGTTAGAAATAATGAAATCATTTGTACAGATATTAACACCAATTTTTAAATCATGAAAATCACTTTTTAAGTTATCATCTACACATTTATAATAAGGACCAGGTATTAATGCAATAAATTTAGAATAAGACAGAGCAGTCATTTAATTAATTTAATAAATAAATATAACATTAATAAAAAAATATTCAATTTTTTATACAAAATAGTATATAAAAATTAATTGCATCTTATTTACATAATATTGATTTATTTTTATTTATAATATTATACATAGTATTAAAAATTGAAAATATTTTTATTTGTAATATTTTATTTATATTATAATCAACTAATTATAAACAAAATCAGCATGACTACTTTATCTTATCATGAATTTATGGAACGATTTCCTCAATCTACTATATTTTGTAAATTTCTCAATAATAATCACAATCATTTTGGATTCTCATATAAATTAGGTGAAAATATTGATCACATTCCTTTTAATCCATCTGGTTCATGTGAATCTGGTGGATTATATTTTACTACTTATGAACATTTACCGAAATTTAGTTCATATGGTTTAAATATAGCATATATAGAATTATGCAAAGATGCAATATTTTACTGTGATCCAGAAGGATATAAATGGAAAACAAATAAATTTATTATAACAAAAATAGAAGAACCAACATATGAAAGATGTAAATTAGCTGTTCAACAAGATGGGTATGCGCTTCAATTTGTAAAAAACCAAACAGAAGAAATATGTAGATTCGCTGTTCAACAAAATGGATATGCACTTAAATATGTAAAAAAACAAACAGAAGAGATATGTAGATTAGCTATACAACAAGATGGGTTAATACTTGAATATGTAGAAAATCAAACTGATGATATATGTAAATTAGCTATTATACTAAATGGAAATGCACTAGAATATGTTAAAAATCAAACAGATGAAATATGCAAATTCGCTGTACAACAAAATGAATTTGCATTTGAACATGTAAAAAATCAAACTGATGAAATATGCAAATTAGCTGTACAACAAAATGGACATGCACTTTATTTTGTAATTAATCAAACAGAAGAAATATGTGAATTAGCTGTCCAACAAAATGGATCTATACTTCAATATGTTATTGATCAAACTGATAATATATGTAAATTAGCTGTTCAACAAAATGGATTAGCACTGCAATATGTAAAAAACCAAACTGATGAAATATGTAAATTAGCTGTTCAACAAAATGGATTAGCACTTCAATATATAAAAAACCAAACTGATGAAATATGTAAATTAGCTGTTCAACAAAATGGATTTGCACTTTATTATGTTAAAAATCAAACAGAAGAGATATGTAAATTAGCTGTTCAACAAAATGGATTAACACTTTATTATGTTATTAATAAAACAGATAATATATGTAAATTAGCTGTTATACAAAATGGATTAGCACTTCTATATATAAAAAACCAAACAGATGAATTATGTAAACTAGCTTTAACAAAATGAATTAGCATCCAATATGCAAATCAACTATCTAACAAAATGAATATGCACGTGGACATGTAAATATTAAAAACACAATACCAAAATATTATGTAATTAAAATAGTATGTATATTTTATACTTTTGCATATTTAAAATGTAGATTTTTATAATGTTAAAAATTCAGCACTAATATAATGTACACCAGAGCAACAATGTGTAAAAAAGTATATATAATGAGCAATTTCTTATTGATTGCGCATAGTATAAAAATTGAATATTTTTTTATTAATGTTATATTTATTTATTAAATTAATTATAATAAACAAATGAACAACGAAAACAAATATAAAAATGACAACAATGAGAAAAAAATTAAATATATATGTAATAAATTAGGTAATCATAATGTATTATTATTTATAGATCAATTTAATAAATTAGCAACTTTACCACCAAATCATATATTTGAAAAAGAATTAAGTGATGAATATTGGAATACAATTATTTCTGCATGTAATATTAATTCACATATAGATGTTATAATAGATGGTATATTATTTATTATACATAAAAAAATATTGGAATATGATGTAGAACATGTAGGAACATGTTTAGAAAAATATGAAATAATGACATTATTAGGTGAAATATATACTGGATTAATTTTATTATTAGAAAATAAAGATAATAAAGATTATAGTGAGTTAAGATTATTATTTATATTAAATTCACAATTAGAAAAAATAAAAATGCCATTGAATCCAAATGCAAAAGAATATGTACCAATAAAAAAATAATAATATAAATATATTATAAATAAAAATGACATATGATGAATTTATTTTATTAGCAATAGGACCATTTTATACAGTAATGAATATAACAAATCATAATATAGTTGATATAGAAAATTATATTAAAAATAACAATATAATATTTACAAATTTGAATAAATTATTTAAAATAATAAACGATAACGACATAATATATGAAATAAAATTGTCTAAAACTAGTAATTATAATATTGAAGATGATATGTATATTACAAATAATAGTGATATTATAAAATCATACAATATATATGATTTTTTCAAAAATATAAATAAATATAATATAATGTTAGCTATCCAACAAAATGGGTTATTACTTAAATATATAGAAGATATAGATAAAACAGATATATTATGTAATAAAGCAATAGAACAAACACCATATGCATTAAAATATGTGCCTAATAATTTATTATCATATAATTTATTGGTAAATGCAATAAAAAAGGATGGGAATATATTAAAATATTTAAAATATCAAACAGATGAATTATGTGAATTAGCAATTGAACAGAATGGATTAACATTAATATATGTACATAAACAAACACCATCTATATGTAAAAAAGCAGTAGAACAAAATGGTATGGCACTAACATATGTAAAAAACAAAACTGATGAAATATGTATAAGTGCAATAAAACAAAATCCTATATCAATTATATTTATAAAAAATCCAAGTAAGAATATAATAGAATATATGAAATCAATAGATAAAAATTGAATAATATATATATTCATTAAAATAATGAATAATAAATATATAAAATGAATGAATATATTGAAGATAATACATTGCATTTATCAACGTGGAATGCTATATATAAAAAACCAAATGGATATATATATTATGATTACATGCCATATAAAAGATATAATATAATAATAAATAATGATAATTATAATGATAGAAAAATTATTTTAGAGTTATATATTAGAAAATTATGGAAACAATTATAAATTATTTGAACATTTATTATTAAGATTCATTAATAATTCTTTTCCATTTTTTTGTAAAATACGGAAATGATGATAATTTATGAAATTATGATAAAAATACAAAATAGCACATATAATAATAAACATAATTTTGAATTCATCAATATTTATTTTATGTTGTAAATCTATAGTATATATAAGAAAACATATAATTATAGATAAAATTACACAACGTTTCCAAACACCAGATTTTTCATGATAGTCTAAAATATTATATAATTTATTGAAAATAATTTGTATGGTATCATTATTTTTATATTTAGTATCTTTAGCAAAAACACTATTATTTTCATTACATTGTTTTTCAATAGAAATACGAGTACAACCTAATTCCTGTCGTTCTTTTAATACAGCATAAATAATAATAAAAATAAATAAAAAATTAAAATACATATATAATAACAATACAAAATATATAAAGAAATCAATAAAAAGATAATTAATAATATAAAAAAATAAATGATGGTGTGGTATGATATAAAATATGATATTTATATGAATCACAATATAATAATCATCTAACATCAACAAATAATTAAAAATATTGAAAATTATATATTTTAATATATTATTTATATTATGATATATATATTAGCATGACGAATAATACTGATAAAAATACAATCAATGAATTACTTTCTAGAATCAATTATCATATATTATTAGAATTAATAGAAATATCATCAATTAGTCAACAAACATATTTAACAAATTTAACAACTCTTGGATTTTCTAATGAAGATATTAATGTAATTAAAAATTCTAAAGATAATGAAAAGTTTGGTACTATGATAGAAAAATTAAATAATAATACGCATAATACATATGAAAACATTGATGATGTTAAAATATACATGAATAATAATTTAAAACCACAATATAAGGAAATCTTATTAGAAAATTTGAGAATATATGAAAATGATAAAAAATTTCATGAAATAATTACAAAATAATATTATTTGACGCAATACAAGAACAAATATCTTTATTAGATGAAAATATAACATTAATTAAATTAAATAAATGTAATGTTTGGCTTGAATTATTGCCTCAAATGATATAACATGATTTTTTCACTAAATCAGTGTTTTAAATGTCTAAAGGTGTAAACATAAATTAGTTTTTCCTTTTGCTGTTAAAATATGAATTAACATTGAATATATTTGCTACGTTACGCAACGTATTAGAAGTTGTTTTATAGTAATTTATAGCAGCATTTATTAAATCTAGGAAATAAGTCATATATTATATTATAAAGAAGTAAGATAATATTTACAATGTAAGACTTTTATATTTATTAATATTGACGTCATTATTATTTTTTTTAAATTGTAATTATATTATAAAAAAAACTAACTAATATAGTTTTGTCCAGAAATTTTATTCTTTGCTGTAATTTTATAATAAATTATATATATTATTTATATTACTATGAATATACTGATACCATTGTGCGGTATAGGAAAACAATTTAGTAGTATATTACATGATATAGCAAAAAAAATGTATAATGAAAAAAATTTATTAAATTTTTATAATAAAATAATAGAATTATTAAAAGAAACAGAAAAATTAAAAAA